>Ga0255047_10000514_pt1 | contig 31759 bp, 54 predicted proteins | sample JV7_2_1_MG_FD_183640 | JGI IMG/M metagenome (GOLD analysis project Ga0255047, IMG submission 183640) | Seawater microbial communities from Jervis Inlet, British Columbia, Canada - JV7_2_1 | ecosystem: Environmental > Aquatic > Marine > Inlet | place: Canada: British Columbia | collected 2016-10-06
ATAAGCCTGTTAGTACGGCTACACAAACGGCTTTAGACCTTAAAAGACCTAATATATCTTTTATAACTAAAACGGCAGACTATACGCCTAGTGGTGAGGTAGACAATACTTATATAAATGTAGATAGTGCAACTGATAAAACTATAACTTTTAACACAGGAGCTTTTGCAAAGGATGGTGACGCAGTCTTTTTTGAGAGAATAAATACAGGGCGTATACTTTTCGCTAATGGTACAGCGTCTATATCGGCAGCACCTTCATTATCGTTAATTAGTGGTGGTATTGGTAGTATTGTAGCTGTAATTCGTAAGAGTGCAAGTGTTTACATTCTAACAGGAACTACCGAATAATGCTAGAAGGTGTAATAAATAAAAGTGAGAGCGAGTTTAAAGACGTTCTAAACTCTACTAATATTGATTATGAGAGTTTAAGTAAAGTAGGTATCATAACAAATACAGACGATATAGACATATCCATTGATTTTAGCGTTAATGATTGGTTAGGAGCCTCAGGCGCTCAAGGTGTTTACGGAATAGGTACACCAACAAATTATTTTTATGTGGCTAAATGGGTATCAAATAACCAAGTATTAGTTCAAGTCACTAGTGGAGCTACCTCTTATACTAGAGGGTTCACTATTACGCCATTATCATTAAATAATATAACCGTAACAGGGGGTCAAATATTTTTTAATGGGATAGAGTTAGGGGCTGGTACTGGGTTTAACAATAAGCCTGTAACTATTGATAAGTCAATTATTAGGGTAGGAGCAAGAGCTGTAGATTTAACAACTACTATAAGTGGATTTGTTAAGGGTTTTTCTTTTGACAGTGAAACCTTCAAACCCTCAGGCAACGGCTTAACTTACACAGGCTCTAACGGTACAGTAGTAACACGTAACACTAGTACTTTAGACCCTATTAATTATTATAATTTAACAGCAATACAAAAAGTATAACATGGAATATAGATACCACATAATAAAAGAATCAGATTTAAATTTAGAACTACTTGAAACGAGTAAAGAGATTCTAAAAAAGGACGGGTTCGAGGGTGATAATCACGAAGAGTTAAAACAATTTAACCAAAGTAAGCACGACTCTATATATGGTGGTAGTGTAACTTGCGGTTACCCTAAAACTAAAGACAGTGAGCCTTACTGGGTTTTACCTTATCCGTATAACGCTAATTTAGATGTAGTAAGAGAGGATGATGAAGGAAATGTAATATCTAAAACATACACTTTAGAAGAGTTAAATAATTTCGGTTTTGACGTGGAAGATGTACAATTTATCTAACACAAGTAAACGAAGGATAGTAGGTATTAAACCTGTTTTAATAGATATACTATTAGAGGGTATAAAAGATAGTCCTTATGATTTCGGAATCCCTTTAGATGGTGGTTTAAGAACTAAAGAACGTCAAGAATACTTATACTCTATTGGTCGTACTACAGAACTAGATAGAAAGCCTATTACATGGACTACTAAAAGCTATCACATAACAGGCAAAGCATTTGATATATTCGCTTATGTAGATGGTAAAGCAACATGGGAACATAAATACTATGAGCCTATTGCTAGACATTTACAGAAAGTTGCTAAGGACTTGTTTTGTATTGAGTTAGAATGGGGCGGAGATTTTAAAAGAGTTAAGGATTTACCTCACTTCCAGATAAAATAATTTGCTATTGCCTCCCCATTGCATTATATTTGTTGTATGGATTTAAAAATATCAGAAGAATATAAGCATTTGTTAGATGAGTATAAAGTTTATTATGACAAAAGCAATGGTTACTTTAAAGCGTATAAAAAAGGTAAGATGACTTACTTACATAGACTTATTATGAACGCTAAAAAAGGGGAATTAGTTGACCATATAAACAGAATAAAGACTGATAATAGAATTAGCAATCTAAGAATAGTTACAAAGACTCAAAACAATTATAATAGGGGTGTTAAAAGTAAGTATGGTCGTGGGGTTTATTTTGATAAAAACGGAGACAGATTTAGGGCTTGTATAAGCGTTAATAATAAAACCTTAAAATTAGGTAGCTTTAAAACGCATGGAGAAGCTAGGGCTGCGTACAATAAAAAAGCTAAAGAAGTCCATGGTGATTTAGCTATATTAAATTTTCAGTTCAAATAGTGTTATTTCTCGTTAAATTTCGTTATTTATGCGTTAAATTATTATTATGTTACTTACTTATCTTTTATCTCCGTTCCAATGGAGTATTATTTCTTTTATCATTTTACAGGTTATCGCCTTTATTAAGTTTTCTGTTTGGATGTCTACAGATATACAGCTATTAAAAAATGAAATGAAAGATAATAGTAAGAGAGATTCAGAAACTAGGAAAGATATTGAGGCTATAAGGAAAGAGGAGCGGTCAAACTATAAAGAGATAAATAAAAGGTTAGATTTAATTTGTCAAGCTCTAGTAAGAGTTGAGGAAAAGACAAGCCACATAGAGAAACAATTAGATAAGTAAATGTTTGGTATAGGTAAAGGTGCTGGTAAGGTTGTTAACGATGCTCTAGGTGGAGTTAATAAGATATTGGATACCGTTGTTACTACTTCTGTAGAACGTGGTAAAATAGACATTGAATTTAATAAACTACAAACTAAAATAAATGAGTTAGAAGCTGGTAACGGTTCTTTATTTGTTAGTGGTTGGAGGCCTATGGTTGGATGGGTTTGTTCTGTGGGTATTGCTTTTAATTTTGTCATTCGACCTATTATAAATTATTTACTTTTAGTATTTAGTCCAACTACTCCGATAATGGATTCTTTAGATATGGGAGTGCTAAGTACACTTATTACTGGTATGTTAGGGTTTGGAGCTATTAGAACATACGAAAAAGTAAAGAATAAACACAGAAACTAAAACAAGCATTAAAACGCTTTACAACACAATTATAAAGGGCATTAAAACGCCCTCTATTATTGCATTACCATTCATTAAAACGAAATGGTAACAACGTGTATAAATCATTTTTTAACTAACTCTTTTATAACGTCCCACCATTCTATCAAAGGTTCTCCATAATTTTCAATATTCTTTTCCAAATGTTCTATGTCAAAATATCCTAGCTTTTTTGCAACTTCTTCTAAATCCATAATTTTATCTTTTTAATCCGTTAAAAAACAATTCATACACAATACGTTATCATTAATTGAGAAACTTCTCCTTTATCAATAATTCCCTAGCTTCTTCATGCGTGTTAAAATCATTGGTCTTTAGCAAGTGTATTACAGCATCGTAATCAACCATATTACCACTCGCTACCTTTCTCCATCCTTTGCCTTTTATTTGTAGCATAAAGGCACATTTGCCATTACGTTTACGTCCTGTAAACTCGTAGCAAGTTCTATGTATTAAATCGTTTTTCTTGAATGTGTGCATATTTATTAAGTTTAGTATAGTAATGATAACACGATGTATAAAATAATAAGGCTCGACCTATCTCATTTCAATATTAAACAAGCTACTTAATTAACATTTTCGCTTGTAAGGTTTGCTTAGTATGCCTTACTATTCATACATTAACCGTTATCTATCACTAAGTTTAGCACGTATAGACTGTCTTATTTCGTGGTTTACACTTGTTCCATTATCCTTTGATAGTTTCTTTAGTTGCTCTAGTATTTCTGGCTCTATTCTTATTTGATAAGGTACTTTCATTATTTATTTAAATCTGACTTTGTTACTAATTGACAATTTACCCCCTTAGATTTTAACTCTTTGTAGTGTTTTAGTGATGTTGTTTTTACCATTATCGTTTTGTTTACCGTTTTTGTATACACAAATATAATACAATTACATTACAATACAACTACAATACTAAAAAAGTTTCGTAATTAATCCGCAATAGATAACAAAGTGTAAAAAACAAAAGCCTTTGCAAACTCTACTGGTCCACAAAGGCTATCTATAAGGCTTCAATTTTTACACAAGCGTTAGCAAACATTATAACGAGGCATCGATAAGTCCATCGCTATAACCTTTATCGTAAGCCATATCCATATCTTTTTCTGAATACGATTTTCCAACACTATGTAGCAAATCAGATTTTAACTCTTTACGTGCTAAAAAGTCATTTACAAATTCAGCTATATTATTACTGTTAGGGTCTTTAATCCTTTTATTGTAGCACATAGCTTCGTTTAATGCTTGATTTAATAGTTCTTTGAATTGTTTTAGCTTATAGTCTCTTTGTTCTTCTGTCATCTTTACTGTCTTTTATTACAATATCTTTAACTTTGTATTTTTTATTGTACTCAACTATTCCAAGCCTCAAAAATTCGTCACATTCTTTTTTGATTAGCTCCTTTTGTTGTTTCCAAAACTCTATATTTTCTAATTCTCCCATGATATTTTTATTGTCAGTTCTTAACTCATTATAACGTAGTGTAAAACACAACTCGTACCTCGCAGATGTTTACACAGGCGTTATTTATTCAATACTTTAAAATACCTATTATTTAATCTATTAATAGCAGCGTTTAAAATCTCAATTCTATGTTCTATCTTTTCACCTTGACCAGCAAAAGCCCCCATAAATTTATAATTATTTTTTTGAGTTTGAATCCTTCTCTTTGCATAATTAATACAATCTAATATAAGATTTAAATCTCTTATTCTTTTCTGCTCTCTTAATATCTGTTCGTTTGTCATGCTTCAAATATAAGAACATATTTAACAAATCACAAATATTTTATTTTTTCTTAAATAAGTTTGACTTTTAATAAAAGTTCAGTAATATTGAGTCATGGAAACAAAGATACAATACAACGAAACATTAATAACAGTACAAGGATACATAGAATATGCAGACGAGAGCGTAGGTATTATGAGTGATTATTTTGTATGTGAAAAGATTATCTTAAATGATATAGATATTTATGATGATTTTGATTATGAGGAAATTGAAGATATAGAGGAATTATCTTTAGAGAATATTGAAAATGAAAATCAATCTAGCTGGGAGGCTGCAAATGTTTAAACAATTAAAACAATGGAAATTTACAAAAAGTTATTACAAGTTCAGAAGGAAGTGGGTGCTATCTCAAAGGATAGCAAAAACCCATTCTTTAAATCAAAATACTTTGATATTAACAGTTTAATTCAACACGTTGAACCAATACTTACAAAGCATGGCTTGTTATTATTGCAACCTATAAAAGAAGGAAAGCAAGGGAGTTGTATTGTAGATGTTGAAAGTGGGTCAGAGGTTACAAGTTTTCTAAAGCTACCAGAATTATCAGACCCTCAAAAGCTCGGTTCTGCTGTAACTTATTACAGAAGATATACATTATGCTCATTGTTAGCATTACAGGCAGAGGATGATGATGCAAATGCAGCAAGTAAAGCATCTAAGAAAAAACCAAAAGTATCTAACTTTGAAGGATTGTTAAAAGCAATATCAGAAGGTTCTGTAACTAAAGAAAAAGCCTTTGCAAGTTATGATTTAACAGCAGACCAAAAAGATAAGATTAACAAAGTTTGAAACCTTATAAATAAACTAATATGAACAGGTACAGAATCGAACACAACAAAACTAAAAGGAGCGTTATTATTAACGCCCTAAGTTTTGAAGATACTAAAACTCAATTTGTTTTTTATTGTGATGTAGACGGTAAGATAGTAGAGTGTTCATATAATAAATACATTTGGGATATAGTAGAAATAGAATATAAATAATATGCATCCAATTACAAAGAAGATTAAACTAAGAACAATTGAACACTCATTAGATGAGTTATGTGAATTGTTAGGATATGAAAAAACGTATCTATCAAGCCTTATAAATGGTAAAGGAAACTTTCCTTTCTCATTCTTAGCAAAGGTATCAATTAAGTTAGATTTAGATTTAGACGAACTACAATACTTGAAAGATGAAAACACTAAATAAATTAAGTAGCTTATTTCAAAAGTTAGATAAAGCTGATAAGCTAATTGACAAGCATCAAAAGTCTTTGCAACACGCACCGTATAGAGAGATACAGAAAGCTCTAAGTAAAGAACTAGTAATTAGGAGTTGGTTAGTTGAGGAAATTATCAAAGTGTCTGATATGGTTTCTAATGAGGTAGAACTTGAAAGGATAGGAAAGGAATTAGAACATTTTGAACTTAATAGAAATACTAATTCTTATTCAGATTTTAATTATTTGAATAGTTTAAGGAATAAGAAGTTTCAACTAGAATCAGATATAAATGAGATTGATTAGAAAGTTTATCCAATATCGTAGGATTGTAATTATATTACATGAGATACAAACAACTACCCTTAATATATTTGAGTTAAGGACTTCAATAAATAGATTAAATAGAGTAGATACATTATGGGAAGCAAACCAACTGAAAGAATAGATTTACACATACGTAGTAGAGTTATTAGATTTAGTGAATGTGGTAGTCCAAAAGATGAACTTATTAGGCTATTAACAATTACGCAGCTACGTATTAATAGAATGAGAGAAAACCCACAGGTAGGACATAGAGTTACTTTAGGTCGATGGGGGTTTAAACAAAAAGATTTAGAACAATTAGGAATAAACAATTAAAATTATGAGTTACAAAGTAAAAGGAAGTATTACAGAAATTAGTGAAAAGCAAATGTTTGATGCTGGTAGTGGTAAACTAACATTTAGAATTGATACAGGAGAACAGTACAATAAGTTTTGGGAGTTTGAACTATTTAAAGGTAAAGAACACGTAGAACACTTAGATAAATTTTCAAAGTATAACAAAGTAGGTGATAATGTAGAGGTTGAGTTTAATGTAAAAACTAACTCTTGGACTAATCCTAAAACTAATGTAGAGAGGTTGTTTACTTCTTTGTCTTGTTGGAAGGTGGAGAAAGTAGAAGGAGGAACACTAGCACCAGCAGAAGAACCAGTTGATAATTCACTACCTTTTTAATTTACGTTTAATAGATGTTCTAGCAACCATACTAGACTATTAAATAAGAGGGGGTAATTGGTCAGGCTCTTACTCCCTTAATCTAAAAAACTATGGCTGATATAAGTAAATGTAAAGGCGGTAAATGTTCTTTAAAAGAATCATGTTACAGGTATAAAGCAAAGGCTGGAATATATCAGTCTTATATGTTATATCCTAAAACAAAAGATGATAGTGTAGAATGTGATAGTTATTGGGAAATAGAGAAAAATGAATATAAAAGAAAATAATCATCATCTACTTTGGGGTGAAACTCAAAGTATAGAATTGATAAAAGACTTTCTTACTAAAGAAGAGTATAAAGGATTCTTAAAAGGAAATATACTAAAGTATCAATTAAGACTAGGTAAAAAAGATGATATACCTAAAGAGCTAGGTAAAATAAAAGATTATACAAACGAATTAAACAACCTATAACCAAAGCCCTCATTAATAGTGAGGGCTTTTTTAATATCTTTTAAGTATATTGCATGAAACTTTTAACAAATGAGGAAAAGACTATCTAAATCAGAAGCTAAATCAATAGGCAAAACCATAAAAATAGAAGAGTACGAAAAGCAAAACCGTAACCCAAGATATACAATAAATAAAAAAGAATGGGAGAAAGTTAAAAAACTACGTACAGAAGTAAAAAAAGAAGGTAAAAAGTCTGCTAAGATATTAATTTTTGATATTGAAACTTCACCCTCTAAGGCTTACGTTTGGAGTAAGTGGAAGCAGAATATAAATGATTGCCAATTAATAGACGAGTGGTTTATGTTAACATGGTCTGCTAAGTGGTTGTTTGATGATACTATTTATAATGCTAAACTAACACCTAAAGAAGCTCTTAAACAGGATGACGAAAGGATAACTAAAAGCATCTGGGAAATGTTAGACAAAGCGGATATTTTAATAGGTCATAATATCGCAAAGTTTGACGTAAAGAAACTTAATACTCGTTTCTTAATGCATGGGTTACCCTCTCCAAGTTCTTTTTTAATGATAGATACTTTGGTTCATGCTCGTAAGTCTTTTGCGTTCCATTCTAATAAGTTAGATTTCCTAGCTCAAAGATTAGGAGTAGGTAAGAAAGTTAGTCATGCTGGGTTTGATATGTGGGCTAAGTGTTTAGAAGGTGATAAGGAATCACTTGATAAGATGAGCGAATATAATGACGGTGATATATTAATTAATGAGGAAGTTTATTTAAAACTTAGACCATTTATTAGACCACATCCAAACTTATCTCTATTCTTAGATACTGATGACATGGTATGTCCTTCGTGTGAATCTGATAGGCTTAAATATGTATCTGATTACTCAACTTATGCGAATACTTATAGCGAGTATAGATGTTCCCATTGTGGTAACAGATGTAGAACAAACAAAGCACAAACTAAATTAACTCCTTTACCTAGATAATTAAACTTTTTTAAATTAATTGTAATTGTTAAATATATTAATAGTATAATTGTAGAAACTAAAACGAAATAAAATGACAGTATTTACAGTAGAGGAAAAGATAGAGAGCCTTAAAAGAGGTATTAGGTTAGAAGAGTTAAACATAAGGAATATAGAAAAGAAGATGATTGATGCGGAGCTATGTAGTAAAGTATTATTAAGGGAGGATATAGATATATCCAAAGCCATTATTAAGAACTGCAAGGAGCGAATAGATATATTAGATAAAACATGGTAAATAATTAGTAAGTCGTAGTAATCAACAACCATTAAGCCCATAGAGATATGGGCTTTTTTTGTTATAATTAAAAATAAATATATAATAACTATACTAAGTTTAATATATGTTTTATATATTTAATGTATGAATAAAATAATAACATTATCTTTTGCTTTGAAGGAGTCTTTAGAGCAATTGGCAAAGAAAGAAAGAAGGTCATTATCGAATATGATAATAGTGATTTTAGAGGACTATGTTAAACAATCAAAACATTAAGAGATTATGAACAATTTAATAAACATCACTACAAATGAGCAAGGCTCACAAGTAGTATCTGCAAGAGAGTTACACGGGTTTTTAGATGTCAGTACTCAATTTAGGACATGGATGCCTAGAATGATTGACTACGGGTTTGAAGAAGGTGTTGATTTTGAAAGGGTGACCAAAAATGTTCGGGGTCAAGATGCAACTGAATACGCTATAACCTTAGACATGGCAAAAGAGTTATCAATGATTCAAAGGTCAGACAAAGGTAAACAAGCTAGAAAGTACTTTATAGACTGCGAAAAGAGTCTTAAATTAAGTATACCTAAAAAACTAACAGAAAAAGAGTTATTGACTAGACAATTGGCTTTATTAAATGAAAACGAAGAGCTTAATTTATTGGTAAGTATACAACAAAAAGACATAGCTATAAATAAGCCTAAAGTTCAGTTAGCTGACCACATCATGGCTGATGATGTTACTACTCACAAAGTAGGACAAGCAGCTAAGATATTAGAGGGTAGAGGTATTCCTATTATGGGGTCTAAAAACCTATACAAGTTTATGCGTGGTTTAGGAATGGTATTTAAAGGAAGTACAGAGCCTATGCAAACATCTGTTAACAAAGGACATTTAGCATTAAAGGTTAATGAAATTGTAGGTAGTAACGGTTGCCATATAATAAAGAAACAAACTCTAGTAACAAATAAAGGTATTGAATATTTATTTAAAAGATTATATAAAAAACCTTGTCAAGAGGATATGTTTAATTAATTGCTTATATTTGTATCGTATATGCCTCACGACATTATAGCATATAAAAGAAATTAATATTGCCTTTGTTTGAAAGTGGAAGTCGTGAGCTACTGGATAACAAAGGCTTTTTTATTTTAAAATAAACATTATTGAATAATGGCTGCTGATAAAAAATCATTTGTATTGTATGCAGATTTGCAACATACTGTTAAACACTTAACGGATGAACAAGCTGGAAATTTATTTAAACATATTCTTAGTTATGTAAATGATGAAAGTCCAGTAACGGATAACCCTATTACTAAAATTGCCTTTGAACCTATTAAACAACAGTTAAAAAGGGATTTAGATAAGTGGGGTACTACTAAAGAAGGTAGAAGTAAAGCTGGTAAAGCATCAGCAGAAGCTAGAAGATTAAAGAGGGAACAAGAGTTAACAAATTCAACAAATGTTAAAAATGTTAAACAAACTTCAACAAATCCAACTGTAAATGATAATGTTAATGTTAATGTTAATGTAAATGATACTGTTAATGTTAATGTAATAAATAAAGATAAAGAGGTTGTTTTTTCTGAATGGATTGGATACAGAAAGGAAATTAAAAAACCAATCAAGGCAAAGAAAACCTTAAACAGTTTGATAGACCAATTCAATAAGGCAACTTTGAAAGAGTGTGAATTTGCCGTAACCAATTCAATCAATAATCAATGGACTGGTTTATTTTGGGATAAGTTCAAAGAACAATCAAACAAAGAAACTAAAAAACCTTGGGAGGTTAACGTATTATGATAAACTGGGATGACATAGATTTTAAGAATAAAAAAAGCGGTCAAGTAAAAGTAATTTGTCCTAGTTGCTCACATACTCGAAGCAATAAAAAAGATACCGCTTTAAGTGTTGACCTTGACAAAGGAATTGGCAAATGTCATTACTGCGAGGAAATTACAATCAGAGATTTTAAAAGTAAACCTGAAAACAAAACTTTTGATTTACCGCCTTCAAATTGGGCGAACTATACAAAGGTATCAGATAGGGTTTTAAAGTTCTTAGAATCGAGAGGAATAAGCCAGAAGACTATTATTGAGTGTAAGGTAACAGAGGAAGAGTACTACCAACCAGCTTTAAGTAAAAAAGTATCTAATATTGTATTCAATTACTTTGAAGGTTCAACACTTGTAAATAAAAAATACAGGTCAGGAGATAAGAAGTTTACACAAAGCAAAAACACTAAAAACATATTCTACGGAATCAATGATATTGTAGGAGAAAAGGAGTGTTATATTGTAGAAGGTGAATTTGATAAGTTAGCACTTTGGGAAGTAGGAAAAAAGAATTGTATTAGCGTACCTAATGGAGCTAATGATAATGATGATGTTTGGTCTAACTGCGAACAATATCTATCAACTATTGAAAAGTTCTACATCTGTACTGATATGGATGAGAAAGGAAACGACATAGCAGAAAAGATAGCTCAAAGGTTAGGTCGTTATAGATGTGAACGTATTACTTTTAAAAACAAAGATGCTAATGATGATTTGATAGAGTCTGTATTTACTTTAGAAGAGTCATTAAATAACCCTAAAAAATATCCAGTATCTGGAACTTTCAAAGTAGAAGATTTAGAAAGTGATATTTACAAACTTTATGATAGTGGGCTACCTGATACAATACACCCTAAAGGTAATTGGTTTACTGGGATGAGTGATATGTTTAGCGTTATGCGTGGGCATCTTGTAACCGTTACAGGTATACCATCACATGGTAAGTCTAACTTTACGGACTGGTATATTATGAACTTGCTAGAAGATTATAACTTAAAATCTAGTTGGTTTAGTCCGGAACATCACCCATTAGAATTACACCAATCTAACCTAATGCAAAAGTTTTTTGGTAAACCATTCTTTGGAACTATTGACGGAGTAGAAAGGATTACAAGACCTGAAATAGAGAAATATAAAAAGTGGGCTAATGAAAAGATATATTTAACAGCACCTGAACAAAATGAGTCGCCTACGTGGGATTGGTTGTTTGAAAAGTTTAAAGAACAAATATACGGATATGGTATAGACATATTTGTAATAGATGCTTTTAACAAAGTTCTATTTGATAAGACAGGAGAAAACAGGCATTTGATTAGTGAGGTACTAACTCGGTTAACTTCATTCGCTCAACAAAATAATGTTATTATATTCTTGGTTGCTCACCCTACTAAGATGAAAAAGAACGAAAAAACAGGAGCTTATGATATGCCTAACTTATATGATGTTTCAGGTAGTGCAGATTTTAGAAATCAAACGCATGACGGTTTTTGTGTTTATAGAGTTTTTGAAGATGAACAAAATGCACCATGTACAATATTCAAGAATCTTAAAACTAAGTTTAGTTTTCAAGGTGAAATAGGAGCAACTCGTAATTTTAATTATCATGTACCAAGTGGTAGATATTACGCACAAGGAACACACTATGACCCAAACCCGATACATAAAGAAAAAGAACCTGAACAGATGCAAATAGAAACTAAATCAGTATGGGAGAAAGCAAAAGATTTTGATGAAGATTCATTAGAAATTATAAATGAAGATGCTCCCTTTTAATTATGAAAGTAAACATTAAACCGTTATCCGTTAATGCTTGTTGGCAAGGTAAAAGATTTAAAACACCTAAATACAAAGCATACGAAAAGGAACTAAAGTACAAATTAAAGCCTATGGATATTCCAGAAGGTAAACTAAAAGTATTCCTAACCTTTGGACTATCTTCTAAACTCGCAGATATAGATAACCCTGTTAAGGCTTTCATAGATATACTTCAAAAGAAATACAACTTTAACGATAGGGATATTTACGAAATGAATCTAAAGAAAATAGATGTTAAAAAAGGAAAAGAATTTATAGAGTATGATATACGACCTTGCAAATAACGAAGATAAAAACAAAGCTGCATACAAGTTTAAACAACTAGCAGAAGATGGAAAAGTAATAGAACTAACAGAGAAACGTAAGAAAAGAAGCGTAAACCAAAACGCCTACCTTCACGTTTGTATCACTCTATTTGCTATCGATGTAGGATACACCCTAGAAGAAAGTAAAACAGTATTAAAAAGAGAGTGTAGTTTTATGAGGTATACCAAAGATGGAAACGTATTTCTAAAAAGAACTAGAGATTTAGACACAAAAGAATTAACAGACTTTATAGAATTTATTATTGACTTTGCTGGAGTTCAAGGAATATCCATTCCAACGAGTGAAGAGTATATTTTGAACCATATACAAATTGACCAAGAGATACAACGACAAAAAAACTTTTTATAATTTATTAAAATAGTTGTGCGTTATTTAAAAAGGTTGTATAATTACAGAAACAAACATTAGGACTAGCAACTAAAAGAAGGTCTTTAAATATCTAAGTTTAAATAGGGCTTAACGGAGTGACCGATGCCACGCATCCTACCAACAAAACAAATAATAATATGAACGAGAAAAACAGAAAGATTGAAAAACCAACAGTCATAGAAATGACTAGAGAACAAATGAAAATTTACGGACTAATTAAATAACAATGGACTACAAAGATTTTATAGAAACTAAAAAACACTCGCTAGGTAATAGTGGATTTAAAGCTAACTACATACCTGATATGGCGTTTGACTTTCAAAAGCACATAATAGAGAAAGCAACACAAAAAGGTCGTATAGCAATCTTTGCAGATACAGGACTAGGTAAAACCTTAATGCAATTATCAATAGCTCAAAACGTAGTTAACCACACAAAAGGAAAGGTTTTAATATTAACTCCTTTAGCGGTTGCTTTCCAATTTATATTAGAAGCTGAAAAGTTAGGTATAACAGATATTGAATACTCTAAAGATGGTAAGCATACAAAAAGTATAGTTATCTGTAATTACGAAAGGTTACACTATTTCGATAAAGAGGACTTTAAAGGAGTTGTATTAGATGAGTCAAGTATCCTTAAAAACTTTGAAGGTAAGATAAAGAACCACGTTACCAGCTTTGTTAAAAAGATACCTTATAGATTCCTTTCTACTGCTACACCTTCGCCTAATGACTTTATAGAATTGGGTACAAGCTCAGAGGCTTTAGGTTATATGGGTTATACTGATATGCTAGGTAAGTTCTTTAAGAATAACAATAATAGCATAGACCCTAAACACGCTGGAGAAAAGTGGTACTTAAAACCACACGCAGAAAAGGACTTTTTTTCATGGGTTAATCAATGGTCTATTATGGTTAAGATGCCAAGTGATTTAGGTTTTTCAGATGAGAGATACATTTTACCTGAACTTATAACAAATACGCATACCGTAAAGAATAACAGCTTACAAGATTTGAACGGTCAAATACAAATGTTTAATAAACCAGCTAAAGGCTTTAATGAAGTTAGACACGAAGTAAAACAAACAATAGAGGAAAGATGTATTAAAGCCGTTGAACTAGCTAAAGGTAAAACTTCTGTATATTGGTGTAATAGAAACGAAGAAAGTAAACTACTATCTAAGTTAGACCCAGAAGCAGTAGAAATAATTGGTAGTCAAACAATGGAGAAAAAAGAACAGATACTATTAGACTTTGCACAAGGTAAGATAAAGAGATTAATTACTAAAGCTAGTATGACTTCTTTCGGTTTGAATTGGCAACATTGCAATCATACTGTATTCTTTCCTACTTTCTCTTATGAGCAGTACTATCAAGCTCTAAGACGTTTCTACAGGTTTGGACAAAAGAACAACGTAACAGTAGACTTAGTAATATCTGACGGTCAAACAGGAGTAATGAAGTCTTTACAAACTAAGACACAAAAGGCAAAAGAGTTATATGAAAACCTTAACAAGAATGTGAACAACGCATTTAACTACCAAGTAAAAGAATTTAATAAAACAATAGAACTACCTAAATTTATTTAAAATGACAAAAGAACAAATAGTAACAGAAGATTACGCAATCTATAACTCGGATTGTATGGAAGTAGTAACAACTATGCCAAGTGAAAGTATAGACCTATCAGTTTATTCTCCTCCGTTCGCTGGGTTGTATAACTATTCAAGTAGTGAAAGAGATTTTAGTAACTGTGAATCTAAGGAACAATTCTTAGAACAATATGAGTACTTAATAAAAGAGGTTGCAAGAGTAACTAAAAAAGGTAGGATTACGGCTGTACATTGTACCGATGTATTTGATAATACGTGTAGACTTTGGGACTTTCCACATGAGATAATAAGACTACATGAGAAGTACGGTTTTGAATACCGTAACCGTATCACAATATGGAAAGAACCTTTAAAAGTTCGTATGAGAACAATGGTACAAAGCCTTATGCATAAGTTTATAGTTGAGGATTCTACAAAGTGTTTTACTGCGATGCCAGACTACGTATTAGTATTTACTAAGAAAGGAGAAAATGAAGTACCTGTAACACATCCAACAGGATTAAAGAGATACTTTGGAGAAACACCAATACTACCTAATATTTTAAGAGCGTGGAATAATGCGAACAACACAAACTTAAATGAGTCTGAATTATGGGAACATTTAAATAAAGAGTTCAAAGATTGTCAAGACCCTAAAGGAAATAAACTATCTCATTACATTTGGCAGCGTTACGCCTCTAGTACATGGGATGATATTAGAATAGATAATATATTACCTTATAGAGAGTCAAGAGAAGAGGACGACGAGAAACACGTACACCCTCTGCAATTAGATGTAATTGATAGGATAGTAGAATTATATTCTAATGAAGGTGAAACAGTATTTACTCCATTCATGGGAGTAGGTAGCGAGGTTTATAGTCCAGTATCTTTAGGTCGTAAGGCTATCGGTATTGAGTTAAAAGATAGCTACTTTAAACAAGCTATTAAGAACTTAAAAGAAGCACCTCACAGATTTAACGAATTAGTACAAGAAACATTATTTTAATCATGACAGAACTAGAGAAAGCATTCTATATTATGGATTACGCTACAGACTTAAAAGCTCTATGCGAAAAGTCAGAGAATCTAAATAAGGAATTAAAAAGAAAACAAAAGCAAATATTCAATAACTTCTTAGCTCAGGCTAGGATGTTATTGACCCACTTAGATAAAGCTATTCCAACTGATGACCCTACATTCTTATCAATGGAAAACTTTAAATATGATATCACATTAGACCTTAAAAAACAATTCACAGAACAAATAGAGAAACATGAAAAACTACAGTAAGATTATCGCAGACGAATGGAACAAGCCAGTAAGAGAGGCTCAACTAAAAACAAACGAACACGCACCAGTAGAGATAAACAACGCTCCTACTCTTATCCATAGAGATGCAGCCGTAAGAATGTTTAAACTAATGCAGGAAGAGCTTTGGGAATACCTTCACGCATACCAAAAAGAAGAGAACGAGATAACAAAAGAAGATAGACTAATAGAAGTATTCGATGCTGTATTAGATATGCAATATATCTTAGATGGTATTAAGGCTCAACATGGATTCCAAGACATACAAGAGGAAGGACTAGACGAAGTACATAGAAGCAATAGAACAAAACTAACAGGAGGTAAGATGTTAATGAGTGATATTGGTAAAGTACTAAAGCCTGATACATATGAAAAACCACAGTTAAAAGATATTTTATTTAAATAGTTTGTTATTAATTAAATTTAATTGTACTATTGTGTAAACAATGGGAACAATGAAAGAATTAACATACAGCGAGAAAGTCCAGATACATAAACTTCTAAAACTTGAATTAGAATCTATGGAAGAATCTAAGAGAGTTTTAGAGGGTAGTGTATTGGAATGTAGTATTGATTTTGATATAGAGGAAATTAAAAAGACTATTGATAAGTTTGAATAATAATAAGTGTAGCAATCGAATTTTAACGAAATAGAATTATGGAAAATAATAAGATAGAGTATAAGTGGAATAAGCTATTTGCATCAATGAGATTTGATACAGATGAAGGTATAATAAGCCTAACACCAGAAGAACAACAGGAGTTAATAGATGATATATCAAGCCTAAGAGAGTTAAAATCTGATTTGCTAAACCCTGTTATCGAGACGTGTATACATACTAGATGCAATAACTTTCAAAGTAAAGGGAGTCTATTATGTAGTAATCACATAAAGAAGTATTCTCGATAACGCATTGTGTATGGTGCGTATGCCGATAGGCTATGCAATATACACGTTGTTACCCTTAGTTACCCTTAGTACGGGTTTGAAGAAATAAATTAACTTAAAAACAGAAATAAAATGAAAATTGAATTAACAGTAAAAAAGGAATTTGAAGTAAAGACATTATTAGTTGAAGCCGATGTGAGATATTGGGAAGATGCAACTGTAAATGGTGTTGAAGACGAAAACGGTGATTTAATACCTTGTAAAGTAGGCGACACCTGGAAGCCAATTATTGATTTAGAAACTGGATTAATAACTAATTGGGAAAAAGGAAAGGAAGCGAATATACATTACAAAGTATGTGATGCAGGTGAATATTGGTTGCAAGACGAAAACGGTGAAAAGATTGTAAAGGCAAAAGGATATTATGTACCCGGCTTTTTAGCAATTGATGATAGCGGATATGGCGACTACATTATTATGAAAGTTGATAAAGAGGGCAAAATCAATAATTGGCGATTTGATAGCGAACCATTTACTAACGAAGACGAAGATTAGTATTAAGGGTAACGGTTAATGTAAACGTATGCGAGGAACGAGTTTCGTTTTACATCGTGTTGTACATCGTAATAAATAAAAAAAATGAAAATAGAATTACCTGAAAGAATATTTGTAACAGATGCAAATGAATGTTTTTTTGATATGTTATGTAGAAAAGGAACTTTAAGGAAAATACCAAAAGACTCAATACAAAATAGTAATGGATGTTATGTTTTTTTTGGATGGGATGACTATCCAATAAGAGTTGGCAAAGCTGTGAAATTAAGAAATAGAATATTACAATATGTAAGGGATAGGGATTTTATATGGGAGAACGAAATACAATTTGTAGGTGTTTTATATACAGAAAATAATACTGAAAGCGTAAGAATAGAGGATATGCTTATAAAACACATACAGCCAAAATACAATAAAGTAGGGTTATGATGTACAACACCCATATAAACAGAGCTTGAGCGGTCGTTGTGAGGTAACGAACAATGCTGTTTTATATTATGTTAAAAATTAAAAAAATTATGAAAAGAAATATATTATTAGCTTTAATCGTACTAGGTATGATAAGCTGCAAAAAAGAAGAAGTAGAGCCAGATACAAATACTGTAGCTCCAATAGTAGTTACACCAACACCAACACCATATGAACCCGATGAGCGTATCTATGGTGAATGGGAAGCGGTAAACATTTGGTCACCTGAAACAGGAGATATTGTAGTAGACAATAATCTAACCATGAGATTAACAAAAGATTCGTGGATATCCTTAGCTGATGTAAGTTTACAAGCGGATATCTATTACCATGCACCAAACAAAATTAGTGATAGTCCTAGCCCATCGGTAGGGGGTAGCTTTTACGAGTTTGATGGTGACGATAAGATGACCTTGTTAAATTACGAGGATGGTAAGTTAGTACAAACTATACTATACATAAGAGTAGTTGAACAAATAGAAACTAACCATGTTAAGATTACTTTTAACAGTATAGAAGTAATGGACTCAATAAGAGTTATTCATGGTATCAATAGCGCACTATCAAGGATAACAATAATAAACGATGCTAAGTACTATGTTTGTAATATGGGTAATAGCGTTAGTAGTTATCTTACTTTAGTTAATGATTGTAATGATGGTTATTTAGAGTTGATAGGTACAGACATAATCTATGTTGAGTATAAGGGTAATGTAGATGTAGAATATTTTTAGTATATTTAAATGTAAAGTAGATTTTATTAGAATGGGTAAAGCTAAAGGAAGCGAAAAGACAGGAGGTAGAAAGAAAGGTACTACCAACAAGACAACTACAGAAGCTAGAGAGTTGTTTATAAAGACTATTGAAGGTCAGACAGAATACATAGCAGAAGCATTTGAACACGTTAAGCAAGAGAACCCAGAAAAGTATCTGGACTTGATTGCTAAGTTTGCTCAATACTTTGTACCTAAGAAAACAGAGAACTCTGATGTAGTTAAACATGAGTTCCCTACAATAGACATGAACGATTGGAAGTAACTAAACCACATCTAACCTCTTATCAAAAAGATATACTCTTTTGTCATTCTAGATTCACAATAACAGAAGCTAGTACAAAGGTAGGTAAAACCCATAGCCATATCATTTGGCTATTCGGTAAGTCTATGGAGTTATCAGAAGCTCATGGATATAATTATTGGTGGGTAGCTCCTGTATACAATCAAGCTAAGATAGCATTTAGTAGATTAAAGCGTAATCTAATTAAGTATGGAGTATTCAGATTTAATGAAACGTCTTTAACTATCCATTGTCCTAATGGTGCTATGATAGTGTTTAAATCAGCAGAGAAACCTGATAACTTATTCGGTGAAGATGTTTACGCTTGTGTGTTCGATGAAGCTCCTAGAGCTAGACCAGAGTCATGGTACGCCTTACGTTCCACATTAACAGCTACAGAAGCACCTTGCAAACTTATAGGTAACTTTGGCGGTGTAGGTAATTGGGTACATAAACTTAAAGAGAAAGCCTTAGAAGATAGTAATTACTCTTACTTTAGAGTTAACTGCTGGGATGCCGTAAAGGAAGGGATACTATCTAAGAAAGAAGTAGAACAAGCTCAAATAGATTTACCTGAAAAGATATTTAAGGAGCTATATTTAGCAGAGCCATGTGACGGTACAGACCAATTAATAAGCTCTGATTCAATAAGAGATTTATTTACTAATGATTTTGCAGTAAAAGGTAAGAAATATTTAAGTATTGACGTTGCTAGATTCGGTAAGGATGCTAGTTGTGTGTGTTTATGGAATGGGTTAAGGTTAGAGAGTATTAGAATAATCCAACAAAATACGATTACTTCCTTAGCAAAAGAGATACAGGAACTTGCTAAAGTGCAAAATATACCACGTTCACAGATTATAGTAGATGATAGTGGTGTAGGTGGTGGTCTTACTGATATACTAAAGTGTAAAGGTTTTGTATCAAATGCTAAAGCTCAAAAAGAAAAGGGTAAAGCTCAAAATTATAGACATTTAAAAGCACAATGTTATTATAAGTTGGCTGAATATATTAATAGTTCAAAAATTTTTGTATCTTGTACTGATGATAAGGTAATCAGAATGTTAACAGAGGAATTAGAGCAAGTAAGAATGCCTAATATAAACGATGTTAATAAGTTAGATGTTATCAGTAAGGATGAAGTTAAGAGAACTATAGGACGTAGTCCAGACATCTCGGACAGTTTGATGATGAGAATGTATTTTGAAATAAGTAAAACGACAACAAGATGGTAGATAAAGGTAAGATAACATTTACTCCAAATGATATAACAGTAGAGCGACCTAATGGAGATTCTATTGAGCTATATTGGAATGAAGAAGACCACTTTAGAATACACGTAGGATTAGAAAACAAACAAAAGTACTCACAATTACAACTTATTTGTTTATCTGAAAAAATATTAGATTTAATTAAACAACAAAACAATGATTAAGAAAATTAAACAAGCGGTATTATATGCAATCTACTTAGGTATACTTATAGGTACATCTTTAGTGGCTTGTTGGGTTTTAGGTGCTTTATTTGGAGTAGCTACAAATGGTTATAAATTTACTCTAGGGTACTTTTAATGTTATTTAAAAAGATTAACATAACGAATCAAAAACCGTTAAAGGTACAAGAGCCTCAATCATGGGATGATGTAACCTTTAAGCAGTTTAGAGATATACAAAAAGAGTCTGATTCATTAGGGAGGTTATCTATATTGACAGGTATTCCTGTAGACTTCTTTAATAAGTATCCAGACTTAGCGGATTACTATGTATATTTAGAGCATAATATGTCTTGGTCTAATGAGTGGGATGATAGTAAAAGTAGTGGAGAGGTATTTATTTTAGATAATGAAACCTTTTCTTTTCCTAAAGATGTTGGGATGTTATCGGTAGGATTGTATAAAGATATTCAAAACGAGGCACAAGAAAACAAAGATAGTATTCTAGATATTTATCCTTTGATTTGTGCCTCGTATTATCAAGTATTGAGAGATGGTGAGTATGACTATAAAAAGGCTAGTGGATTGGTTGAGGTATTTGAGAATCAACCATGTGTTAAAGTTTATAACGCTGCTAGTTTTTTTTTGAACAAAGTACAAGGATTGAGGAATGGAACGAAAGTAGGACTAAAAAGTCAAGTTATACGAATGACCAGAAAATGGCTGGGTTTGATAGGCTTACGGAAGTTTTCGGGTTTAAAACTACATCGGCACAATTAAGCGGAGGGGATTTGATTAAGGAGGAAAAGATATTAGGATTATCGGTTTATACGGTGTATAATCAATTACAGTTAAATAGTTGGATTGATAAATGCACTAAGAACTATGAGGAAATTGTAAGGAGTAAACAGAAAAGAAAATGACAAACGACAACTTAGAAGAGGTTAGAATATTTATAACAAATTATTATGACTTAGCACCTTGGGAAGCTACTAAAGATGATTTGTTAGAGATAATATACGATTTATTACAAGGTATAAAAGAGGATAATGCTACTTAAAGAACTAGATTATATTAACAAGCAAATAGCAGAGAGTTTCAACAGTAAGTTTGAAGCTCAATTCTCTTATGGTACAGGCTCAATATCTGATATGAATAATTATATCATTAATAAACAACCTACCTTACCTTTAATATGGTGGCTTAGAGATGATGCACAAACTATTAAGAGTACTGTGAAAGTTCCTAATTCTAGCATGACTATTAGTACAATTAGTGCTGCTTATATGATATGGGTCAAATCTGATATAGATGATACCTTAAAAGATAAGAATAATAACCACTACGACTTAGATAGTATAGCTGCTAATTTTATTGTAGCTATGGAGCAAGTAAAACCTAGTAGAGGTACTTTGACTGTTGACGGTGCAGATAATACAACTAACATTAATAAGACTGCTAGTGGTCTTGTAGGCGTTGGTGTTAGTATGACAATAGTAAGCCCTGATAATATAGATTACTGTGTAGACTGTGGATAGTAAGAACACAGCTAACATATTGCAAAAAGGATTAGAAGGTTTATTAAATGACATAACAGAAAACCTATACAAAAACAATAGAGTAGCTAGTGGTAAAACTGCTAAGTCTTTAAAAGTTGTTATGGATGTTAAGCCTGATGTTATCAAAGGTCAGTTGTTAGGGTCTAGTGTATTGGAGCAATTACAATACGGTAGAGGTAAAACTAAGAACGCTGGTAGTAATGCTTCATGGGAATCTGATTTAAGGAATTGGATGAGAATAAGAGGTATAGACCAAAGTGCATTTTATCCAATATGGAGAAAGATAAACGCAGAAGGATATGAAGGTACTAAAGGTTTAATAAGCGACCCTATAACCAAATTTAAAAACAACTTTGCTAAACAATTAAAAACACAAATAGTAAAAGATTTTAGTAAGAATGGCATTAACAGTAACCAGTAGACCAGCAAAAGAAATAGACGGTAATACAAGTACTTGGAATTGTACTAACCTACCTATTCAATACAAATTAAATAGCGACTTGTATCCTGTTAATAGTGTAGACCCAATTAGCTTTACAGCTTCTTTTACTAATAATGATGGGTTCTTACAAGTTGAATTAGTTACACCTTTGACTAATGTATTAGAAGGTGAATATGTTCAAATGACTAATGCATCTATTGATGAATACAATAACATTTGGAGAGTTAAAGAGGTTATAGATACTCAAAACTTTGTTCTTTATGTTGCTTACAATTCTACTCTAGCATTAGGAGAATTACAAAAGCATTATATTAACTACTTTTCAGAGGTTAAAGTTTTTGGTGGTTTACCATCATGGCACGTTGACTACGCATCTAATCCAATTATAGAGGTAGGAACTTTAAGAGTTATACCTAATGTGGATAATGATATTATAGCTTCTTTTAGTGGGATTATAAAAGCAGATATTACTTTCAATAACCAATTATCAGAAGGTATAGAGCTAAGTAGTTTTACAGGTTTTTATATTCAATGGAGAGAGGGATATGATGAGAATGTAAACGGTGTAATTGAAACTGTTTATACTGCATGGGAAATAGATGAGGTTGCTGGTTGTGGTAATGAGTTAGTTACTAATGGTGACTTTGCGACTGATTTATCAGGATGGACACAAACAGGGGTAGGAGATACCTTCGTATGGGATACAGGAGTAGCAAAGGTTAACTTAGATACTGATAGCAAGTCACAATATTTATATCAAGCGGTTGAGTTAGTAGCTAATGTAGAATACTTAATACAATCTAATATTACTAAAAGCGGTGGAGGGTTAACGTATAGGATACTAGGAAGTAATGACCTATCCACTTTTGATACTCTTATATCTGTTAATGTATCTAATACACCAAACCTATCACAGAGCTTTATACCTACAAACGACTATCAATATATTGCGGTTCAGTTTACTAATGCATCTGTACAATTTATAGAGGCTACTGTTGACAATGTATCTATAAGTCCTACAGTATGTGAGTATCTATTTTGGGGTAATAATAGTTCTTTACAGTTTCAGAATAGTAGAGGCGGTAATATGTACGATTACATAGGTAGAGATGTTAATAGTAAGTTTATGACTAACTTTAATATTCCTACGATATTTGATAATGAGTACTTTGATACTTCTATTATCTTAGATGGTTCTACCAATAAGGATTTAGATATAGCAGACATTGCAGATATGTGGTTAGTGGCTTCTGATATTGGTCAATCTGATAGTACTGCTGTATCATCATGGATTGATAGAACAGGTAACGTATCAGTTACTACGGTAGCTACACAAGAACCGATATACAAAACCTCTGGTATTAATGGTTTACCTTCTGTTGAGTTTAATGGCACTAATCAGTACTTTGCTACGGATATAAACCTATCTCAACCTATGGTAGTTTATACAGTATTTAAAGCAGACACTAAAAGTCAGATATGGGATTCTGACGAAGCTAGTAGAATGGCTTTCTTTACTACATCTACAGAAGGAAAACTAGCCTTATTTAACGGCTCAACATCTTTAGTAGACCCTGACCCATACGTATTAGGGAGTAACACAGTAGTAAAGGCTGTAATAGATGGTGCTAACTCTTGTATGTTTGTTGATAATGTTTTAGTAGCAGAGGGAGACTTAGGTAGTGTTCCGATGTTGAATACTAATATAGGTAAGTTTAGTACTAACTATTTAGATGGTCAAATATCAGAGATGATAATAGTACCATTAGATATAGACCCTTGTAAGAAGTGGCAAATAGATAATTACATAGGCTCTAAATATGATTTATATGATACTACATCATTTGGATATGTTCAAAACGAGTACGATAGTAATGGTGCTTTATTAAGAACTGAATTAAAAGATATAGATTATACAGATACAGGAGTGTATAGAGTAGAACCTACTTATAACTCTGATGCTGCAAAGATAGATATTCAATTATCTAGTGGTGAAACTTGTATCCTATCTGAAAAGAAAACATTTAATATTAATAGAGAATGTGCTAATCAAGATATTTATATTACGTGGCTTAATACTTTGGGAGGTTGGGATTATTGGAAGTTCACAGCAGAGAAAGACCATAACCTTAATATAGAATCAAAAGATACTATCAAGCGTAATGTATTTGCTAATTGGGATGATGCTTTTATAAATGGAGATACCCAACTAGATGCTATCAATACAGTAGCTCATAAAGAATTATCTGTATTTAGTCAATACTTAAACGAAGATGAGTTAAACGCTATTAGTAATATCAAATACAGTCCTAAAGTACAGGTTTTAGTAGGTGATAAATTAACTACTGTAATAGTAGACAATGATAATATTTTATTATTTAATGACGGAGATGAAGAAACTTTATACACTATCAGATTTAATATTCGCTTTCCAGATATTCAAAGCCAAAGCCAGTAATATAATTAAGGGCTTTTGGTATTGGGTATCCAATAAGAATAGCGAGATGTTTGAAGGTAGAAACAAGTTATGTAAAAGTTGTGATAAAAATAAGCGGTTTACTTGTGGTGAGTGTGGGTGTTTTAAACAATTAAAATTAAGGGTACTTAACGAGGGGTGTCCGTTAGATAAATGGTAGAGTTAATAGTAAGTAATGAGGCTTTAGATTTATATCCTGATGAGGTTATAAGTTTAACGATGGCTATAAATGATTTAGCTAGTATTGAAACTAGAGATGGTAGTTACTCGAATAAATTTAAGTTACCTAGCACATCTAACAATAATAGAATACTTGGTTATCCTAGTGAGATTAACTTTGTAACAGGGTTTAAGCCTACGAAGTCAAGGAACGCAAAGATAACTATTGACGGTTTAGATGTTCAAAACGGCATTATACAAATAGAACAATACAACCAAACAGATAACTCTTTTAGTGTTAGTTTCTTTAGTGGTAATACTGAGTGGTCTGATGATATATCAGATAAGGACTTACAAGATATAGACCTAACTAAATACAACCATTTATATTTACCTAGTGTAGTAGCTGCTAGTTTCTCAAATACAGAAGGGTATATTTATCCTTTTATCAATTATGGGAAATATGAAACTATCACAACTAATCAAACGAGTATATTAGATTGGTCACCAGCTATGTACTCGCATACATTAGTAAGAGAGTTGTTTTCTAGTGCTGGATGGAAAGTAGGAGGTAATATATTTAATGACCCTATTTTTTTAAAGCATATTGTACCATTTAGTAAGAGAAACTTAGAACAACCCTCAACTAATATTCAATTATTAGGCATATCTTATGCAGCAGCTAACGGAACATATGCAGCAGCTACTCCAATAGTATACCCTTTTAAAGTAACAGGTAATACAGGAGGTAACTATAACGCAGCTACAGGAGTTTATACAGCTTCACAAACTTTCAAGGCTGGTATTTATTGTAGTTTTATAAGGACTTTAGGACTCCCTACAGATGATATACAGATAAGAAGAAATGGAGTTGTAGTACATCAACAGTACGGTAATGCTACTACTACTATACTTGACATAGTTACAGGCGACCAAATAACTATTACTTTAAGATTAGGAGGTACTACTACTATTCCATACTTAGCACAAAATCAATTCTTGATACTACCATTATCATCTAGTATTGAAGGTAGTACTATGGATATGTCCTCAACTTTGCCAGATATGAAACAAGAGGACTTTATACGTACCATATTTAACCAATTTGGTATATTATTTACAACGGATAGCATTAGTAAGACGGTGTATTTAAATACGTTTGAAACTATTAAGAGCAATATATCTAACGCTTTAGATTGGACTGATAAGATAGATAATAGTAGAGAGATTGAAGTAGACTACACAGAGCTTGTTAGTGATTATGGTAAGGTAAACCATTTAAGGTATACCCCAAATGAGGACTATAAAGTAAATGTTACAACTACTAATATTAAGCCTAAGGGGGGTGATGGTAAAATAGAGATTGATAATGATTTCCTTAGTAAGAACAATGAGTTATTTGAGAGTGAGTTTGCTTGTAGTCAGAATACAACCTGTTTTAATGGTAACGCTACTGCAATGTATATCCCAAGGTTTACTAATCCAACAATCGATTATGATGCTCCTGATGTAGACCCTTTACCAAGATGTGCAATATGTGTTAGTGATGTTCCTGTATCAGAAGTTAGTAACGGAGCTATAACGACATTGGATATAGTTGGTGCTAGTGGAACAACTGTAGTAACTGATTTACCTTATCCATATTTTAACGTACCAATTACGAATATGTTAAAGGTTAATGCTATCGACCAATCTTTGAGCTTTGGAGATAACTTAAAACCTAATACTAAAAGCACTTTAGTAGATACATACTATCAAGATTTTAGTAGTATACTTAATAATCCTCGTAGAGTAACCGTATATTTGTTACTTAATGAGAGAGATATAAACAACCTCGATTATTTAACTCCTATTTATTTAGGTGGAAAACTAAACAGCTACTTCTACATAAACAAGATAAGTGATTACAGACCCTTAACAGGGGGAATAACTAAAGTAGAATTGATTTTAATTTCATAGAATGGCAGAAGAACAGATAATAATAGAGGTAGTTGTTGATAATTCAGCAGCACAAAAGGCGTTAACACAAAATACTAAAGCTGTAGATGGATTAAATCAATCTAATAAACAGCTACGAGCTACTAATAAGGAACTTAGTCAAGATTATAAAGCTAATTCTGTAGCTATAAATAAGAATAATGAGGAAATAGCTAAGAATAATGTACAGTTAACTAAGTACAAACAAGGTCAAAAGGCTGCTGCACAACAATTAAAAGCAACTAATAACTCTTTAAATGCTCAAAAGGCTGCATTAGCTGCTAATAAGAGAGCTATTGGAGATGTAAATACGGCTACTAAGCAAGGTCAAAAGGAATATAAAAGACTTGAAAAGGAAATATCTAAACAAACCAAGTCTTTAAAGAACGCTGAACAAGCACAAGGAACATTTACTAGAAGTGTTGGTGACTATGGAAGTGCTTTAGGTCAAGTTAATCCAGCTATGGGAAGTGCTGTTAGTGGCTTTCAAGCTATGACTAAGGGAGCTTTAGCCTTTATTGCTACTCCTATCGGTGCTGTTATTGCTGCTTTAGGTTTGGCTGTTGGTGCATTAACTGAATACTTCCAAGGTTCAGAGGAAGGGCAAAATGATTTATTAAAAATCACTAATAAGTTAAGTGCTGTATTTGGTGTTTTATCTGATGTCGTTCAAATAGTTGGTAAGGCTATATTTGATGCTATAAGTGAACCACAGGAAGCTATAAAAGAATTAGGCAATCTAATAGTAGAGAATGTAATAAATAGATTTAAGGCTGTTGCTTTAGTTGGTGATGCTATTGTTAAGATTATAAGCGGTGATTTAAAAGAAGGGTTTAAAGATTTAGCTAACGCTGGACTTCAAGCAGCTACAGGAGTAGAGGACGTAATAGGAAAAACAGAAGAGGCTATAGTAGCGACTAAAGAATTTGCAGCAGAGAAAACAAAGCAATTAAATGATAACTTTGATAGGTCTAGAGAAATATCGGCACTACAAATTTTTTTAGCAAAAAATGAAAGAAGAGTTTTAGTAGAAAATGCTAAGTTAGATGTTGAGATTGCTAAAAGAAGATTAGATGCAAAAAAAGAAGACCAATTTACAGCAGAGGAAAGGATAAAACTTTTAAGAGAGGCACAAGACCTAGAAGACCAATTTGCTCAAAACGAATTAGCTAACGCTCAAATAAGATTGAGAATTAAGCAACAAGAGAATAAGCAAGGTAAATCTAATAAAGAAGATAAATTAGAAGAGGCTAGATTAGAGGCGGAGGTAATTAAATTAGAAGAGGCTAGAGCTAATACTAAAAGAAAAGTAGAAAGCGAGATACAAACCAATATCAAGAAAAGAGATGCAGCAACAAAGGCATCTGAAAAAATAACACAAGATGCAATAGACAAAGAAAAACAAGCTGCATTTGAATTAGATATATTTAAAAGAGAATTAGCAGCTAATGAGCTAACAGATGCACAAGCAAAAGCAGATGCATTAATATTAATAGAACAAGATAAGTCTGCAAGATTATTAGAGAATGAGAAACTAACCGCAAGTGAAAAACTATTAATAGAAGAGGAAAGTTTACAAACACAAAAGGAAATACAAAAAGAAGCAGATGAAGAATCAGCAGATGAAGAAATAGCAACAGACGAAGAAATAGCCTCAGCAAAAATAGGTTTAGCTAGTGGCGTAGCTGGTGCGGTGTCTCAATTTGCAGAAGAGGGTAGTATAGCCGCTAAAGCTGCTGGTATTGCTCAGGTTGGAATAAATACAGCACAGGCTATTATAGCCGCATTTGCTACACCACTACCACTACCTGTACAGTTCGCTCAGGCATCAGTAGTTGGAGGTATTGGAGCTGCCCAATCAGCTAAGATTGCTGGTATCTTTGAAGATGGTGGTATTACTAAATTTGCTGATGGTGGACTATCTGACGGTGGAATGTTTGAAGGTGCTTCTCATGCTAACGGTGGAGTAAAATTTGCAGTAGGTGGAAAGATACACGAAGCAGAAGGAGGTGAAGCAATTATAAACAAACGTAGTACCGCAATGTTTAAACCTTTACTAAGTTCTTTAAATGCTGCTGGTGGTGGTAAGAAGTTTGCTAGTGGTGGTATTCCATTAGCTGCAAGTTCAACGGCTGGGATTGATAGTGCTATGGCTTCTGAAAACTCTATATCTAATCAAATAAAAAACCAAGTACCAGCACAAGTAGCAGTAACAGATATTAATAGAACACAATCGAATGTAAGTGTAAAACAAAGTAGAGCTAGTATATAAAAAAGCTAGGAGGGGAAAATGAACAAAAACCTCCTAGCTTATACCAATTGTTAACGACTCAAATATAAAACAATTATGATATATTATCACAACAAACTAAAAGAAAAAGAAAACATTTCATTAAAAGACTTTATAAAGGTCGTTGAGTTCTTAGATAATGAGGGTGTTATATCCAATAGATTTTTTAATCATCATACATACTACGAGTTTTATAAAGAGCAGTTAACTTTTTGTGATGAATATCAAGCAAAGCAAAACACCATGACCAAATTTAATATTGGTAAAGGTACTTTTCACACAATAAAAAAGAAGTTTAAAAGTTTTTGGACAAAATAATCTTTGGTTTATTTCGTATTTTGCAGAATATTATTTTTATTTGTGATATATGGAAGGTAAAATATATCTAGATGGTGGTTTTGGTGAGCATATTACATTGGAATCTGTTAGAAACTCTGTGTTAGCTCTCGGAGATATTGATACTCTAAACGTAGATATTAATAGCGGAGGCGGGGATGTTGATGAAGGATACGCTATTCATGATTATTTTGAAGGATTAAAAAAGCAAGGGATTACAGTAAACACTAATATAGTTGGTGTTTGTGCTTCTATTGCTACAGTTCCATTTTTAGCTGGTGAAAAAAGAACAGATTCACCAAACTCTTCACCAATGATTCACAACCCTTGGATGAATCCTAATAGACCTATGGAGGCAAAGGATTTTGAGAAAGCTGGTGAGTATCTAAGAGAAGAAGAGGATAAGTTAGCTAAATTCTATGCTAACAAATTAAACGCTGATATAGATGAGATTAAGGAGTTAATGAAAGTTGAGACTAGAATGGATAAAAACCTTTCTAGAAAACTAGGTTTCGTTAATGCTAGTTCTTTTGAATATCGAGCAGTAGCAAGTATTAAATTAGATAATATGAATGATAAACAAACGGGTCTTTTAAAAGACATAAAAGCGTTAATCACTAAAGTAGTGAAAAACGAAGACTCTCCTAAAGCGATGGTAATCACTTTGGAAGATGGAAGTACTGTTTACATTGATAGCGAAGATGGTGATTTAGTTGGAAAGATGATATTCTCGGAAGAGGGTGGAGAGGCTTTAGCTGATGGCTCATATTTGTTAGAAGATGGTAGAGAGTTAATGGTAGAAGGTGGAGCTATTTCTGAAATTAAAGAAGCAGCAGAACCAAACGAAGAAGCAGAAGCACTAGCAAAAGAGAACGAAGCTCTAAAGGCTGAAATCGAAACTCTTAAAGCTGCATCTGTAGAAAGTGTATCTGCACTAGAAGAGTCTGAAAAAGTAAATGCTGAAATGAAAGCATCTATTGACTCAATAGTTGAAAAGGTATCTGCATTAGAAGAAGAGAATAAAGCTATGGCATCGGTTACAGTAGGAGGTAAAGAGCCAATTAAAGCAGCGGTAAAAACTCCTGAAGTAAAAAAAGAAGAAAGCGGTCTAGCTAGTGGTTTGGCTGGATTCTTAAAATTAAACTAGAATATTAAAATTAAATTATAGAAATTATGGCTAACGCAATAGGTGTAAATTTAGATTATACATTCAACGGTCAAGAAACTCTTGACGTGTTTATTACTCCAGGAGTTCAACACCCTGGTATTACTGATTTGTTTACTGTTTTAAATGGTATCAAATCTAAAATGCAACTTGGTTACACTAACCAAATGGCACAAATCACTAAGGCAGATGATTTGACTTGTGGAAGAACTACTACTGGTACAGGTGTTGAGATTCTTAACAGAACTTTAGAAGTATCACCTCTTAAGATTTTCTTAGAGCAGTGTGGAGATGCTTTCAAAAACACTATTTATGAAGAGTGGTTGAAGGCTGGTAACGATGTTAATGATTTAACAGGTACAGGAGCAGCAACTTTAATGAACGCTTTAGTAGCAGAGGCTGCTGGTAGAGATGCTTTTAACATCCTTTCTTTTGGAGATACAGGAAGTGTAGATACTAACATTAACCAATTAGATGGATTATGGACTAGACTAGAAGCTGGTGTAATTGCTGGTGATGTATCAGAGGTTGCAGACTTCAACGCTGTTTTAGTTGCTGGTGAAGCACTAGCAAAAATGAAACTAGCTTACGAATCAGCTCCAGCAGTATTAGACCAACTTCCAGAAGCGGATAGAAAATTCTATGTAACTCGTTCTGTATACGATAACTTAGTTTCTTCTTATGAGTCTGTTTCTACTGGTTCTGATTTGCAAGTAGGTTACCAAGCTGATGGTATTCCTGTTGTAAGATATAGAGGTGTTGAGGTTATTAAATTATCTCAATGGGATGCTGCTTTATCTGCTTTCTCTTTATTGTCTACTCACAAACTTCTTTATACTACTCCTACAAATCACGTAGTAGGTATCGAGAAAGCTGGTGACGAAACTAAAGCGGATGTATGGTACTCTAAAGATGATGATATTGTTAAGACTTCTGTTAAATACAGAATGGGTTACCAATATAGAGCAGCAGGATTTACTGTAATTGCTCAAAGTCCATCAGTATAATTAAATAGGGAGGGTAATACCTCCCTTTTGTTTAACAATATAAATTTGTAATTATGGCAAATTGTAA
>Ga0255047_10000515_pt1 | contig 31755 bp, 49 predicted proteins | sample JV7_2_1_MG_FD_183640 | JGI IMG/M metagenome (GOLD analysis project Ga0255047, IMG submission 183640) | Seawater microbial communities from Jervis Inlet, British Columbia, Canada - JV7_2_1 | ecosystem: Environmental > Aquatic > Marine > Inlet | place: Canada: British Columbia | collected 2016-10-06
CCGGGCAGTTACTAACAACTTCTGGCGTACTAGCTATAGGCGATCAAATACGCTATGCCAACGAACTAAGCGGCGGCGGTGGTTATTCAGTCACGGTTAATGCTGATGCTACTTTCTCAATCGATGGTGCCACACCAGACGGCGTGTACACGTTTGAGGTACGGGCTTGGGACACAAGCGACCAAACATGGGGAACAGCTTCTAATCAGAGCGTTACAGTTGTAGCAGCTTTAGTAGGTAGTGGTGATCCAACAATCGGAATCAGAATAGGAATAGGTATTTAATATGTCATTTATCGGCAATACAGCAACAGACGGGTTTAGCATCACTCCAAGCGATACGGATAATCTTGCAAAGCAGGCTCAAGCTCTGTTAATCGGGGTAGCGGGTAATATCCACATACTCACACCAAGCGGTACAGACATAATCTATCCGGTGCAGGCAGGCATTAACCCTATTGCAGCGGTAAAAGTCTTTGCTACCAGCACAACAGCCACAGGCATTTTCGCCCTTACAAAGTGATAACAGCCCTATACGTCATTATTATCGGCGGGTTGATAATTGGTGAAATACAAAAACACCAGTCAGAGATCAAAGCCTATGTGGCGCAAAAGGGCCAGAAGCGCGCAAAGAGCGAGGCAGAGAAGTTTTATAGCTCTACCTCTTGGCACAAAGCTAAAAGGGAGGTTAGGCGCTTACAAATGGAGGTAAGCGGCCTGCCTTTTGTTTTTTGCGAGGATTGCGGAATAACCAGCAAAGATATTGATGAGAGTGGAAAGCCGGTAGTAATGAGTACCGGGCATGATAAAGCCCGGTCAACACACAAGCACCTATCCCTAGTTACAGACAATTTATTTAACCAATGTATGCCATGCAATCGCGCACAGGGCATAGAGAGTAGGCAAAAAACAGGCTACAATACTGTATAGAATGACAGAAGGAGCTAATGATGGACTGTAAGGAATACGGCGACATTGAAACACTAGACTATGCAAACACGCTATCAATGCTCTATCTACTAGCTTGCGATAGAAATTACGAGCCAACATACACACAAGAGCAGCTAGCGGCAGCTATTAGCCGAATAACAGAATTGCACGATAATATGACAGTACGCGACTGATTCGCGATATAACACCGAGAGGATAAGATAGTGCGCGATAACGAGTATATTCCAAGCTGCCCCATTGCTGATTTAATACCCTATATAAACAACAGCCGTACTCATTCTGATGATCAGGTTGACCAAGTTGCTGCAAGTATTAAGGAGTTTGGCTTCACTAATCCTGTATTAATCGATGAGGATGGAGGCTTAATCGCAGGTCATGGCAGGACTTTAGCCGCTAAGAAGCTCGGCATTGAGTCTGTCCCAGCTATACGAATGATAGGGCTGACCGAGGCTCAAAAGAAAGCCTATATCATTGCTGACAACCAACTGGCTTTAAATGCAGGCTGGGATTTAGACGCGCTCAAGCTAGAGCTAGAAACACTCCAAGAGCTAGACTTCGATATTGAACTGCTAGGCTTTGATGATGATTTCATTGATGGACTGCTAGAGGATGAGCCTGTAGACGGCTTGACCGACGAGGACGAATGCCCAGAACCACCAGAAACGCCAGTAAGTGTGCTTGGCGATATATGGCAGCTAGGCAATCATAGGCTGATGTGTGGTGACTCAACCAGTATTGACGCGGTTGATAAGCTGATGGACGGTCAGAAGGCTGACATGGTGTTTACTGACCCGCCTTATGGGGTGAGTTATGAAGGGATAAAGAACGATGACGAAGATGGGTTGCCGCTACTACTTGACGGGGCTTTCTCTAACTATCTTCTCGTTAGTAAGAGCGGAGCATCTATCTACGTTTTTCATGGTGACAGGACTAGCCATATATTCAGAGAGTGCTTTAATAAATATTTTCACTTTTCGTCAATGATAATTTGGGCTAAAAACTCACTAACACTAAGTCAAACTGATTACCAGTCACAGCATGAACCATGCTTGTATGGATGGATGGACAACGGGACGCACTCTTGGTATTCAGATAGAAAGCAGACGTCTATTTGGAGGCTTGACAAAGAGAGGGTAGAGGGACATACAACACCAAAACCCGTTGAGCTTGTTAGTTACGCAATAAACAACTCAAGCAAAGGTGGCGACTGCATAATAGATTTGTTCGGCGGTTCAGGCTCAACACTAATTGCTTGTGAGAAGATTAACCGTGACGCTCGACTCATGGAGCTAGACGAAAAGTACGTTGATGTGATTATTAAGCGCTGGGAGGCGTTTACAGGTAAAGAAGCCACCCACATAGAGTCAGGCAAGACATACAAAGAGCTTGCTATATCAAAAAATATCGATATAGATAGTGAGGTGGCATAATGGCTAAAGCTAAAGCGGGCCGCCCAGCGTTCAAGATAACCGAGCAGGTATGCAAAAAGGCTGAGAGCCTAGCGGCACAAGGACTAACGCAATATCAGATAGCTGCTGTATTGGGAATGGGGGAGAGAACATTCTACGAAAAAATCAAAGAGTATCCGCAATTTATGCAGGCAATAGGCGAGGGTAAGGCAAAAGGCATCGCTACGGTCACCAACGCACTGTTTAACAAGGCTAAGGATGGGGACGTATCTGCACAGAAGTATTACCTAAACAACCGCGACAACGGCAACTGGAAGGACAGGGTGGAGAATACGGTAAGCGCAACGGTCAACACTGTTGATATGTCAGGATGGTCAGAAGAACAAATAGATGCCTACATTGCTAGCAACTCAAAGTAGAAGCGAGAAGCTGGCCTTAGCCCAGGCTATAGCTATTAAGCGCTCTATGGTTAATCAACGTAATACCGTCTATGGCATTTACGCCCCTGGCGATACCGGCCCCCAGCTAGTTAAATCCCTTCAAGACGTAAACGGCAAGTTTATCGAGGTTGATACAGCCCCCACAGTTACCATTCCCCAAAAGCTAGAGAAATTCATCACCACTAAGAAGCGTTTTAAAATAGCGTTTGGTGGGCGATCAGGTGCTAAGTCTAATTCGTTCGGTGATGTATTCGCGGCACAGGCCAAGGACTACGGCCATAAGACTATTTGCCTGCGAGAGCTGCAAAACTCTATCGAAGATTCAGTACACGCCCTATTAGCCAGTGAGATTAAGCGCCTAGCCTTTGATGATTTCGAGGTTACGGGTAACGCTATCAGGCTTAAGGGCGAAGACGTTTTCAAATTCAAAGGGCTGGCCAGAAACCCCGATGCTGTTAAATCGATGTTTGGGTTTAAACGGGCATGGGCAGAGGAAGCGCAAACGCTATCAGGAGAATCGCTCGCTATGCTTACGCCCACTATCAGGGAAAAGGACAGCGAGCTATGGTTCAGCCTTAACCCTGGCAGTAGTGAAGACGCTATCTCTAAAAGATTCTTAGAACCCTTTTATAGCCAGCTACTTAGCAAAGGCTACTATGAAGATGATCTACATTTAATCGTTTGGATTAACTACACTGATAACCCATGGCACTCAACAGAGCTAGAGCAAGAGCGGCTATTTGATGAGAGCGTATTATCGAAGTCAGCATACGATCATAAATGGCTAGGCTACTACAATGACTCAATTGAGAATGCGTTAATCGAGGCAGAATGGTTTGATGCCTGTATAGACGCGCATAAGAAACTAGGCTTTGAGGCTAAGGGCGCACGATACGCAGCGCACGACCCCAGCGACACCGGGCCAGATAGCAAAGGGTATGCGGCAAGGCATGGCTCCATCGTTTACAGCGTAGAGGAAAATGTAACCGGCACCATTAACGATGGTGGGGATTGGGCAACGGGCCTAGCTATACAGCAGGGAATAGACCACTACACTTGGGATTGTGACGGAATGGGTGTTGGCCTTAGCCGCCAAACCTCAGAGGCGTTTGATGGTAAACAAATTCAGGCCCATATGTTCAAGGGCAGCGAATCACCAGACCAGCCCAATGCGGTTTATGATAATTGCATGAATAGCGATGTAAACGGCCACAAGACTAATAAGCAGGTATTCAGAAATAAGCGGGCGCAAAACTATCAGCGGTTACGTGATCGGTGCTATAAAACATACGTGGCAGTAGTAAAGGGACAATATACTAACCCCGAGGAAATGATAAGCTTTGATAGCTCAATACCGTTATTGACAAAACTTAGAGCGGAATTGTGCAGAATGCCCGTAAAACCGAACGCAAACGGGCTAATAGAGCTGTATACTAAAGAAACAATGAAGCGCAAATTTAATATCCCTTCGCCAAACTTAGGCGATTCGGTGATGATGCTAATGCCTGCACCAGTAGCGCAGGTTAAACACGAAAAAATAAATTTTGTAGGATGGGGCTAAAATGTCTAATTACGACGATCACCATTATGTAAGCGAGCTCGTTAGGGTTGCCCAAGGTGCCGATGAAGACTTACGGCAGGAGGCTAGAGACTCTATGTTGTTCATCAATAAGAAAGATGGACAATGGGAGCCGTATTGGTGGAACTTGAATCAGGGCAAGCCCCGCTACACTTTCGATATGACAAGCCCAGTAGTTGATCAGATAGCCGGTGAAATGGAACAGGCAGATTTTGATATCACTGTCAGCCCTGCTAGTGGTGATGCCAGCAAGGACGATGCGAAGACATTGGACGGCATGATACGCAACATAGAGAATATGTCGAATGCTAGTCATATATTTAACAATGCGGCCCGCAACATGGTCACTACTGGCATGGATGGGTGGCGCGTAGTTCAGAAGTACGTAGATGACGACAGCTTTGATCAGGACTTGGTTATCGAGAAGATTAGCAACTTCCTAGATCGTGTGTGGTTTGACGATGCGAGTGAGAAGCAAGACCGCAGCGATGCCCGGTGGGCGGTTGTCATGCAGGGATTGCTAAAAGATGATTATGAGGCGCGGTGGCCAGAAGGCTCTGGTTCTTCTGTGTCGGAAGATCGACAGGGCCAAGCCTATTACGACAAGCCAGATTTAATCATGGTTGGCGAATTCTTATATAAAGAGCCGTACGACCGTGAGCTAGTACAAATGGATAACGGCCAAGTGCTAGAGGTTAATGATGATTTTGAAAAGATAGCCGATGAGCTGGCAGCCCTTGGCATTAACGAGAAGTCTCGCCGCAAGCGTGAGGCGCACAAGGTTTACAGCCGTTTTTATGATGCGAGTGGATGGCTAGAGCCTGCAAAAGAAACAGTATTCAGTTACATTCCTGTTATCCCAACTTACGGCAACTTCAATATATTTGAAAACAAAGCGCTTTATTGTGGCGCGGTTCGCCCTCTTATGGATTATCAGCGGGTTTACAATTATACGGAGTCTAGGGCTATCACAGAAACAGCATTGGCCCCACGCGCTAAAATACCTATGACCACTAAAATGATGGCAGGCTTTATTGATGAGTTATCGACGTTAAACGTGGACGATTCGCCCATACTGCCATTTAATCCAGACCCTGAGCTACAAGGCTATATTCCTCAGCAAGTGGGCGGCGCTCAAGTCAATGCAGGCTTGGCCACCATATCAATGAGCATGAAAGATGGAATGGCGCGCTCGGCTGGTATGTTTGCCGCCAATATGGGCGAGGGCATCAATGGTCAATCAGGCGTAGCCATCAAAGCTTTGCAGGACAAGGGCAGCACAGGAACAATTAAATATTTTGGCGCTCAGGAAATTGCTATCTGCCATACAGCTAAAATATTGGTTGATGCTATCCCTAAAGTTTACGATGCTGAGCGGCAGGTACGCATACTGGGCGCTGATGGCTCTATCTCAATGGCCGTTCTTAATCAGGTGGTACAGGACCAGCAAACGGGTGAGGTGGTTAAGCTCAACGACTTATCCAAAGGTAAGTACGATGTGGTTTGCTCATCCGGGCCCGCCTTTAAAAACCGTCAAGATGAAACGGTTGCTTCAATCATGGAAATGGCAGCTCTTGACCCAACGGTTATACAAGAAAACGCCGACGTTCTGTTTAACAACATCACAGCGCCGGGCATGGATTTAATTGCAGAGCGTAAACGTGAGCGCCTATTCGGTGCGGGCATGATACCAGAATCTCAAATGACCGATGAAGAAAAGCAGCAAATGCAATTGATGGAACAGCAGCAAGAACAGCAAGGGCAACAGCCGGACGCGCTAATGGTCGCAGCGCAGGCAGAAATGGCCAAGGCTCAAGCGGAGCAAGAAAAAGTAAATATGGCCAGAGAAAAGGCGGCTATGGACTTTCAAGCTAAGCAAGGTGAGTTACAGCTAAAAGCCCAGCAGCAACAGATTGATGCACAGAAGGCTGAAATGGATATGCAGGCTAAATATATGGAGTTGCAGCGTAAAGAACAAGAGCTTCAATTCAAAGCATATCAACAAGAGCAGGCCAGCCAACTAAGCCGAGCTAAGACCATTTCCGACATAGATAACACTGGTGCCGATACGGACAAAAAGGCGGCAGAGACGGCAAAAATCATGGCGGAAACGGGCGTTATTTTAGATGAAGCGTCCATTAAATCGATGCCGACTGATGAAATAGTGAGGTTATTGAGTTGAGCAAAGCAGGCAATGCTAAGAGGCTATTAACCGAGCTAGCAGAGAGAGCTAAGGCTGGTGATGGTCTAGCTATGGATCATGTATCAAGGATGGCAAGGGCTAAGCAGCAGGGTTATCGTGATGAGGTTTTTTATCATGGCGCGTCTGATGATATATCAGGGTTTAGGGAGACAAAGATGGGGAAGGCTGGGGAAGGCGGCGTATATTTTACCAATGACCCTGAGCGAGCAAGCAAATATGCCTCCATGTCAGCTAAGTTTGGCAGTCGTAGTGGTCGAGGTGACGCGCCTAACGTAACTCCATCAAGGCTAAGAATGAAAAACCCGTATATATCTGAGGCGGGGATGCCTTACAACGAAGATATTAAATCGTTAGCTAATGCTGGTTATGATGGGATCATACTCAAGGGTGAGATGCCTGGAGGTGGTGACGAGGTTATAGCATTTAGCCCTGATCAAATACGCTCAGTAAACGCAGCCTTTGACCCTGCTAAGAAAGACTCATCTAACCTATTAGCATCACTAGCGCCTGCTGCTGTAGGGCTAGGGGCTTTAGCGGGTGGTGAGGAGGCTGAGGCGGGGGGTGTTAGTGCTGCTAGGGCTGCTATTAAAAAGCTAGGCTATAAGATGTTTAGAGGGGAAGGGGGAAGTGTTGATATACACACTCCAGACGGGGCTTTTATCCGCAAGTACCATAGCCCTCAAGCAGCGCTTGATGATTTGGGTGGAAATAAAACGGTAAGCCCCGACTCCTACCAAGGTGAGCATCAAGCGCCTTATCGAGATACTGAGGGGTATCATCCATCACTAGAGGATATTAGCTCTCAACTAGGCGACGATATTTATTCTCCACAAGCCAAGCGGTATTATGGAGGGACGCCATCAAGCGACGAGGCTATAGATATTATTCAGGGCGCAAGAGGAAATCCTGATAGAGAGGTTGATATATATAGGGCTGTTCCTAGCGGGGTGGGCGATGACATAAACGCAAGGGACTGGGTTTCACTTACTGAGGATTACGCCAAACAGCATGGCGAAAGCGCTCTAAACGGCGATTATAAAATAATTAAGCAGAAGGCAAAGGCATCAGATTTATTTAACGAGGGCTATGTTGACGAATGGGGTTTCGACCCTAAATCACTTGCAGCTATTGGGAGTGTGTTTGGCGCAGCAGCACTAACACCAGAGAAAAGCTATGCCAGTATTATAAACGCGCCAAAGCCTTACCAATCATCACTAGCGGGGGACGCTTTAAAATACGGCAGCAGGGTGGATACTATCGAAGCGGCTAAACACCCTTTTGCGGGCGCGGCAGCCGATATGCTTTTATCAATTGAAGACCCGACCGGCAGGCCATACGAAAGCACAGCGAATGTTTTAAGCGGGTGGGGTTATGGTAGGCCCGCAAGCTGGCTCGATTTGGGATTATCGGCCACAGAGCTTTTAGACCCCAGCATGTTACCGGTTCTTCTCGCTGGCAGCGCTGAGTATATGCGGAAAAACCGCGACAAATAGCCAAAACCTATCATAGTTTGCGATTTGATAGTTTAGGCTTATAATGTGATTTGACACTGTACGCGACAGGTTCGTGATGAATTAAAACCCGAGGGGGATACGCCATGAGTGAGCAGGAAATACAGACAAACGATGAGCAGATCGATTTTGTTGAAGATCAGAATCAAGAGCTGACAACTCAAGACAATGATTCGCCAACTGCCAGCGATAGTGAACAGCCACACGAAGCAAAGGTTGAGTTTAACGAAGCACAGCAGAAAGTAGTCAATGATATTGCAGCTAAGAAAGCCTTTGAGGTTCGTGAAGGTAAGCGAGCCAATGAAGAGCTACAGCGGCAGCTATCAGAGCTACAGGCTAAAATGCCCGTTGAACAAGCGCCCAATGTACCGGCAGCGCCTGACCCTTACTCGGATACATTCGAGCAAGATATGGCAGCCCGCGATCAGGCGCTACTAGCTAAGGCACAATTTGACGCGCAAGCTAATCAACGAGCTCAACAAGCGCAAGCTCAAGAGCAAGAGAAGCAGCGACTAGAAGCGGAAGCACTGAATAAATCCGTAGAGGATTACACAGGGCGCGCACAAAAATTAGGCGTAAGCAACGATGAATTGCAGGTTGCTGGCAATATAGTGTATCAGTACGGGATTGATAACCAAGTCACTCAACATATTTTGAATGACGATCACGGGCCATTAATCACGAAATACTTGAGCCAAAACCCACAAGCTATGGACTCGTTGCGGAATTTGCCACCAATAAGCGCAGGAGCATTCTTGGAAACTCAAATTAAGCCGATGGCGATTAAGTTAAAACCAAATACAACTAACGCCCCCAGCCCCGTTGATACTCTCAATGGTGCAGGTACGCCGCCTAAGCAGCGAGGTGCAGCGGGCACTTATGAATAATTAAGGAAAGCTTCTCATGGCTAATAATTTTGATAGCAACACCTCCCAAAAACTTATGCGGGTATTTACCGAGGCATTCGATAGCAATCGTGTATTGTCTAAGAATGTTAATACCCAATTTTTAAGCAACGCTTTCAATCCGTCTACTGGTGACACTGTAGACATGAAGCGCCCAACTGATTACACGTCAACGCGCTCTAGCGATGGTGATATTTCAGGCGGCACAGCCGATAGCATTATCACTGGTAAGGCTTCCGGTACGGTTCAAGATTACTTTACAGTTGAGCTTGATTGGCAAGAAGCCGACGAAGCGATCAAAATGGATCAATTAGATCAATTAATTGCTCCTGCTGCTAAACGTCTTGTGACAGATATGGAATTGGATTTCGCTAATTTCATGCGCGCAAATGCTGGCCTATTGGCTGGTACTGTAGGTACAGCGGCTACCACTTGGGATCATGTTGCCGAAGGTGGCGCGGTACTAAGTGCGGCGGGTGTTCCGATGGATGCCGAATGGTGCTACACAGTAAACCCATACACTCAACGCAAGCTAGCATCTAATCAGCGCTCTTTGGGTGCCGGTGGTGTTGCTGGTGGACTTGTTAAGTCAGCCAACGACAAAGCTGTTATTGATGAGAACTTCGCGGGTATGCGCGTTATGACCGCCACCACCATGGGTACTTATACCACGGGTACTGGTGCGGATCGTACTGGCTCATTATCAGCTACGCCAACTGCAACGTATGTATCTGTTAAAGATACTATGAAGCAAAGCCTAGCCGTTACTGGCTTCCAGGCTAATCTTGTAGTATCAGCCGGTGAGGTAATCGAGGTTACTGGCCGCAATCGTTTGAACATGGCAACAAGAGAGCCCGTTATTGATGATACTGGTTCGCCGGTAACATTTAGCGCGGTAGTGACGGAAACAGTTACTTTGGATGGTGTAGGTGCAGGTACGCTAGTAATTAGTGGGCCGGCAGTATATGAGGCAACAGGTGCTTATAACACCGTTGATTCAGCATTAACTTCTGGCGACGTTGTAACGCTTGGCGGTGCAGCTTCGACTATTATCCAGCCAAATATGTTCTGGCATAAAGAAGCATTCTCAATTGGCTCAGTACCAATTAAGAAACTTTACAGCACTGATACCTTGTACAAGTCGGAAGATGGCCTACAAATTCGCTGCTCTAAGGGTGCCAGCATTAGAGAGAATAAGCAGATCGTACGTTTCGACTTACGCCCAGCTTACTCAGTGCTTAATCCGTTCTTTGCAGGACAGGGCTTCGGCGCTTAATGTAGTTGAACTACTCACTAAGGGGCTTCGGCCCCTTTTTGGGTAATAATTATAGAGGTTTAGTTATGATCGAGTGGAAACGCCCTAGCGGCTCAACAATCGAAACGAACGACGACAAGCGGAACATTGCGGCAGCTAAAAAACTAGGCTGGAAGCGCGTCAAAAAGACTCAAGAAAAAGAAACTCCAAAAGATTCAGGCAAAGATATTCAGCGCTCACTAATGGGCAATATGTAACAGGAGGGGCTAGCTATCGCTACCGCAGCTCAAGTAATAAAAGCCGCCTTACAGCGCATATTAGTACAAGCATCGGAGGCAGAGCTTGAGCCTGATGAATACCAAGACGCTATTTTTGCCCTCAACAATTTTATGCTGGCCCTTGATGCCGATGGCGTGGCGCTGGGTTATACCGAGATTAATAGCCTTGCCGATGAGGTGACAGTACCGCCCGGCGCTTTGCGAGGCATTATTGCTAACCTAGCTATCGAGGTGGCCCCAGATTATAACGGCACTATCTCGGAAGGTTTAGCCATTGCTGCCCGCGCAGGCTTGGCCACTATGCGTAAAGTGGGTGTTGGTATGCCATTAACGGGGCTACCCTGCACATTACCTATTGGCTCTGGCAACGAGTACAACAATTACAGCCTTTCGTATTTCTATGATTGTTCAGAAGATGAGATATTGGCAGAAACTACCGGCAGTATTTCCTTAGAAACCAGCACAAACACCACGGCGGGATTATAAAATGGCTACCGGCCCTCACAATAGAAAAAAAAGCAATTTCCCAGCAGCCACTACAATTTCAGGCTCAGATACCCTTGATTATGTAACGCAGGGCGTAAACTACAAAATCACCTTTGATAATTTCATCGCTAGCCTTGGCGTTACTGGAACGATTGTGCAAGATGGCGCGGTCACTGGTACGCCCGTATTAGACACCCAGGGCACAGTTAACAATATCCGTAACCTAGAGAATGGTTCTGGCGTTAAAGCCTCCGTAAGCCCTGAAAACGGCATCACGTTAGATCATGGGTTTGTTAGTGGTGGAGGCTTGCCTATTCTATCTGACATTACAGCAACAGCCCCCATTATTCGTGGTGTAGCGGCAGGACAGGGTATGGGCATATCCGAGTCTGGTGGCGTTCTTACTTTCTCTGTGACGGGCCTCCCCGCAATTACTGATATTGTCATTGTTGTTACGGTTTCTGACTTTCCCGACCCGGTTGCTGGAGTTATCACCCTTGAGTCTGGCAAAACCTATTCATTACAAGGGCTAATTGATATAAGCCCGAACAGGATTGTTATTCCGGGCAGTACGGTTATTTACTCGCAAAACCGATTGACTAGAGGGTTAACCACCGATAACCCAGGTGCATTATTGACCGCAAACGATGGCGGCGCGTTTATTCTGAGAGAGATACTATTAATCTCCACGGGTGGCGGTAGCTACTTAAACTTATCTGGCGGCGGCGCGGTAGGTATTGAGAATGTTTTAGGCGTTCGATCTGGCGCGGTAAGCGTCATTGGTGATATGGATAACGTAACCTTTCGCAATTTCTCTCAGGTTGAAACAGGTAGTGGTACTTATGGCTTTTTATGGACAGGCACCCATGGGGAGTTTAATTGCTCTCTAGGTTTTTATACTGGCTGGACAGGTACGCTCTTTGATTTCGGAACAGCTGTATTTACCCGTGGTATGACAATGGGTGGCGACATTAGAATGTTAACCGATGCGGGAAACACGGCCATTTCAGGTGCGGCAGCCTCTGCAAACATTGCTGTTGGCGCGTTCGGGCTATGTTACTCCAATAAGATAACAGGCACAGGCACAGCGCTATCTGGCATTACAGCCTCTGATGATAGATGGGAATTCCACAAAACGGACGGCGTCACAGAAACTCGCTCGGACGCACTAATCAGCCTTACAGGGAATGCTACAGAAACGGCAATTGCCATCTCATCAACACCGGTTAAAGTAGCTGGCACATGGGCCATTCAAGGTGAGTCGCAATTCACCAGCGATGCCTCGGGTAGAATGACCTATACAGGCGCATCAAATCAATCCCTCCCTTTTGAATTTACATACTCAATGCTTCTAGCCAGTGGCGGCTCTGCCGATCTTGAGGGAGTGCTTGCATTGAACGGTACGGTGATTCCTGAAACATCAACGAAAGTTACGGCAAGCTCTAGCGCCTACGGTACTGGCGGTTCGATCTGGCAACACCACTTTACCGCTGGTGATTATGTAGAGCTTTGGGTACAGAATGATAGCAATACAACGAATATCATCGTTGATGGTGTAGGGCGGGTTAATTAATGGCTATTGTTAATTTACCAATTGCTAACGGGTTTTATAAATCCGATGCGCTCCCCATATCAGCGCAGGAGTGTACCAATTGGTATCCAAACATAGTGCAGACAGAGGGGTTAAACAATGAAACCCTATTCGGTACGCCCGGATTACTACAGTTAGCAACAAGTGGTGAGCTTGAAGAGACAGACCGGGGCGCGCAGACAATGGCGGGCATTCCATATTTTGTTAATGGCAGTCATTTATACCGGCTAAACCAGATAATCACCGATGGTGTAGAAAGCTACGCCCTAGAAGAGCTTGGCGAGGTTGAGGGAGAGGGGCGCGTTTCGATAGCCAATAACGGCACTCAGCTAATGGTATTAGTACCGGGTGGAAAGGGCTATATCTTTACTGACGACCCCGATACGTTCACTGAAATTACGGACAGTGATTTTATAGCCAATGGCCAGCCACAGCACGTAGTTTATATCGACGGTTATTTTTGCTGCACTACCGACTCAAAGAAGTTTATTGTGTCAGCCCTTAATGATGGCTTGAATTACAACGCTCTTGATTTCGGCACAGCAGAAGCAGACCCTGATGAAATAGTGGCCCCTATCGTGTTTAAGAACCAATTGTTTATTGGCGGTTCAAACACAATGGAGGCTTTTGAGAATATAGGCGGTGCAGATTTCCCGTTTATTCGCACCGGGTTATTTTTAGATAAGGGTATTGATTCAGCATTTAGCATTATCGTTACCTCTGATACGTTTATGTTTATCGGTGGTGGCCTGAATGAATCACCGGCTATATGGGCGTTTGCTGGCAATACGGTTCAAAAGGTATCTACAACGGCCATAGATTCGATTCTACAGCGGTTTACGCATGAAGAAATAGAGTCATCCTTCTCATGGGCTTATGCTCAGAAGGGCGCGTATTTCGTCGGCTTCGCATTGCCCTCCACCACTATGGTTTTTGACACAGTTACTCAAAGATGGCATGAGCGCAAGTCAAAGATCACGGACGCTAAGGGCAAGGTGGAATCGTTACGCTTTAGAGCCAATTCGGTTATTACAGGTTACGGTTTGGTGTTGTGCGGTGATTCACAGGATGGGCGTATAGGCTCGTTAGACCCTGATGTTTATAGCGAGTATGGCATTGATATCATTCGCCGTATTGCAACGCAGCCTTTTCAAAACAATATGGAGTCGTTTACTGTTCCAAAGCTAGAATTAACTATTGCCTCTGGCTGGGGTAATGATGAGGTAGAAGACCCTAAAATGAGGCTAGACATAAGCCAGGATGGGATGACGTGGAGTGATGACAGAACACGCCACATGGGCAAAAAAGGCGAGTATAGCCGTAGAGTTATCTGGCGGCGTAACGGCAGAACGGCGCGGTTTGATATATTCCGGTTTACTCTAAGCGATCCAGTTAAGCCAGTAATCGCGCAACTAACAGCGGATATTGTCTAATGCCATTACTTAATGCGGCTAATGCGATAGTCGAAGAAAATCTCACAATGACACAGGCGTTCCGTCGATTCACTATTCAACTAGACAATAATTTGCCGATTGTTGGCGAGGGAAGCCCGGAAGGGGCGCTCGAAGCACCGCAATTTACGTTATACTTAGACTCATTAGGCTCAACTGGCACTATCGAATATAGAAAAATGCAAACCGATATTGCGGGCGATAGAACAATGGGATGGGTTTTAGTGTGATGGTAACCAATGATTACGAGCTCATAAAATCCATTATTGCTAGGGATGATATTTTACCCACGCTTAATCATGGTGAAATGCCCTCAATGGAGCAGATCATGGATGACAGCATTGTCTATTTTTATGAGCCTGATGTGGGCTTGTTTCCTGCCAATGTTATTGGCGACCATAGGCTTTTAATGCACGTAGCTATTCCTAAAGAAAATCGGGGCAAAAAAGCATTGAAGGCAGCGCGCAAGCTGGTTAAACAGTTAATCGATAAAGGTTATACTTTACTGGCTAGAGCAGTTGACAAGCCCCATATTAAGCGGTTTATCACAATGATTGGCGCAGAACATACGGGCTATGACGGCAAGTACCACAACTATATTTTAAGGGGCGTGTGATGGGCGATCTATTTGAGGGGGGGTTGTTTGGTGGTGATTTTAGCGATCCATTAGATGCAAGCGGCTCCGCTGCCTCTCGCAGGGCTGAAGAGTCACAGGCGGAGCAAAACGCCCTTGAAAGAGAGTTAAAAGAGAAGTTTGCAGCGGAAGCTAGAGAAGATGCGTTCAAGTTATTTCCGATGGCGGATGTTAATAGGAATATGGGATTCCAGTCAGCGCTTGACATGATGGGTGAAACCACTCCCCAGCAATTCAATACATTTCAGCAAGGCAATGTGGGCGCGCAGAGCGCATTACTAGCTGGGCAGCAGCAGCAGCAAAACGCCATACTCGGACTACCTGCAAGTATGGCGGGTTTTCAGCCTCAAGCTATCCAATACGACACAGGCTTTGCTGAAAACGTGCAACTGCCAGAATTTCAAACATACGCCGGGCCGGATGCCCTAAGTACAGAAAGTATTGACACGACCTTGCGCGACCTTCATTCGCAGTTTGATGCTGGGGCAGAGCGAGGCTATAACGACGATAGAGGTTATTTTTCAAACTTAAACAGTCAAATTATAGAGCTAAACAGACAGCGTGACCTGCTAGGCACTGATACAGCAGCACCAACAGGGCTATATTACCAAACACCCACAGGAGGCCGCGCTTTAGTGGAGCGGCCTATTACTAACCCATTAGCGGGAATATAAAATGGCTATTTCACCAGCACGTATGCAGCTAAGAGGGCAGAGAGGACAAATAGCTCGGCCTCCTACGGCACCTATAGCCCAGCAGCCTATGGCCCCCATTGCCCAGCAGCCCGTAGCTCAACAACCTGTAGCGCCTATAGCTCAGCAGCCGGTAGCGCCATTACCTATTAATACACAGCCTGTAGGCCAGCCCATGCAGCCACAAGTAATGCCCGCCAATGTTCCACAAACGGGATTAATTGGCTCAGAGCAAGCATTAAATCAAGGGTTGCAGCGCGCTATGGCTGGGCTTGATTACGGTGTGCAGCAGGGGCAGGCTGGAATACAGCAAGGGCTTACGGGTGGCTTAGATCAGTTATCGCAAGCAAGAGCGCAGGGCTTAGGTGCAATCGATCAATCTATTGGCCAAGGCGTTTCTGGGCTTGAGCAATTTACAGGCGCTGGCGTACAGGGCCAAAACTTACAGGCGGCACTTGCAGGCTTGCAAGGTCAGGCGGCTTTTAATCAGGCGCTAATGGCTAACCCAGCCACACAGTTTTTACAGCAGCAAGGCGAACAGTCAGCACTAAGAACCGCAGCGGCTAGAGGCGGGCTAGGCGGCGGCAATGTAATGAAAGAGCTTGCTCGATTTAATACCGGGTTAGCGGCTCAAGACTTGCAAAACCAGTTCGATAGAGCGGGGGCATTAACGAACCAAGGGCTTACGGCTCAAGGTCAAATAGGCCAGTTGCGCGGGCAGCAGGCAGGATTATCTAGCGGCTTGGTGGGTGATTTAGGTCGCACTGGTGCTGGTATGTATGGCCAGGCAGGACAGCAGCTAGGCGACATTGGTATGCAGGGCGGATTATTCGCAGGTCAGGCGGCACTAGGTACAGGACAGAACTTAGCGCAAGGCCGGACAGTTGCAGGCCAGCAGATTGCTAGCCAGATCGGTGGTACTTCTTCTGCACTGGCAGACCTTATTAACCAGCAAGGCGCTGGCATATCCGGCATGACCGAGGCAACTAGTAGCAACTTAGCTAATCTATTAAGTGGAGCAGGACAGGTTCAGGGCGGTTCACAGAGAGATTTAGCCGCGCTTCTCGCTAATATTGCAACGGGGCAGGCTACAGGGACACAGACCTCGGAAGCACAATTCCTGAACACAGAGGGTAACGCTGATGCTATAGGGAAAATAGCCGGAGCTATAGGCGGCGCTATGGCTTCTGACCCCCGATTAAAAGAGAACGTGCAAAGCATTGGTGTATCTAATGATGGCCATAACCTTTACACGTGGGATTGGACAGAAGACGCTAAGCCTATTGTTGGCGATCAGCCGGGTATCGGTGTTATGGCTGACGAGTTACTAGAAACTTTACCTAATGCTGTTAGCATGGGTGACGATGGTTATTTACGAGTTGACTACTCGCTAATTAAATAAGGGTTATTTATGCCTTCAAGAGAACAGATAGCCCTAGCCTTGCAGGGATTTGGGGCCGGAATGTTGGGCCAAGGGCCACAATTCCAAAAGCAGCTAGCAACTCAACGAGAGAGAGAAGCGGAGCGGGCAAGGATTGAGCAAATACGTGGCGCTGAAATGCGACAGAAGCGCGCACAGGCGGCGGCTCAAGATTTAACAGGAATGCGCCAACTGCTAGACCGCAAAGACTATGACGGAGCTATGCAATTAGCAGGTAATCGCGCAGAACTTTTAGGCCAGCTTGACCCGAATGCAAACATTTCTGATACCTTGGGAATACGTGACGCTATAGCCTCGAAGGATTACGCAGAAGCCGATAGACTGGTTAATCTGAATATTGGCAGAGCGCAGGCTGGCGGGTATTTGGAGGTGCCGAATCAAGAGGCGACAGCAGGGCAACGAGAATTTGAAAGCCTGACGGCTGGGCTGCCCGAAGAACAAAAGCAAGAGGCTAGGCTAATAAAGCTAGGGCTATCTAGTAGAGCTGTAGGCTCAGCTATTCAGACAATAGCAGAAAAAGATCTGGCTGAAATTGTCGGCGATGCCTCGGCCACTATTAAGCAGCGAGAGAAGTTTGGGGAAATGACCGGCTCATCACGCGCCAAGTCAATAGATAAGGGGTTTGAGCGGCTTGTTAAAATTGATGCAGGCGTGAGAAATATAGATAGAGCCATAACAGCGCTAAGTGATGGCGCTGGTGTAGGTGCTATTGAAGGGCTATTGCCGTCGATAACAGCAGCCTCTAAAACTCTTGATAATATTCAAGGCTCAATGGCGCTTGATGTTGTTGGTGCCACCACGTTTGGCGCGCTATCTAAGGGCGAGCTAGACTTAGCTAAAGAAATAGCATTGCCTACCGGATTAAACACGCAGGAATTAATACAGTTTTTGCAAGAGAAAAAGTCTGCACAGCAGAAGCTAAGCGCATATTTTAACGAACAGATTCAGCATTTAGATATGGGCGGAACCGTCGCTAGTTTTTTACGGAAAAAAGAAAGAGAGTCAGGCGGCCAAGATGAGCAGCCGACCACTCAAGCACAGCCATCACAGCAAGGCCAAGATTTAAGCGGTTTAAGCCTTGATGACTTAATTAAAATGAGGCAGCAAGCCAGATAATGCCAACACTAGCCGAAATAGATGCAGAGATAGCCAGAAGACAGCAGGCGCCAACACTAGCCGATATTGATGCCGAAATAGCAAGACGGCAACAAGCGGAGCAGCCACAGCAGGAGGGCCAAGGCTTTGTGGATACGGCTATTGGTGCGGCGAATCTTGCCAACATAGCGGCTACCAAGTTAGGAGAGCAGGCTTTAAGTGGTGTGGGCGGCGCGCTTCAAGCATTAAATCCTATGGCTGGCGAAGGTGCGGGCGCGTACAGAGTACAACAGATTCAAGAGGCTATCCCTGATGTTGAGCTAACCCGACAAGGCCAACAGCTAATCCAATCACTCTCAGAAAAATATAAAGAAATAGCCCCCGAAACGATTAAAAGCCTTGTGTCTGATTTCGCTAGCCTGGGCCAGGATTTAGGCGCTATGACGCTAGAGGCTACAGGCTCACCCCTTGCTGCTACAGCGGTGCGGGTTTTACCAGAGGCGCTTGAGGCGGCCACCGGATTTGGTGCTGCCAGGGCCGCCAAATTAGGCGTATCTTCCGCTGATGATGTTGCAAGAGGTGCCGATTCCGCGCGGGTTAATGCCGCTTCGACTGAAAGACTTAATGACGCTAATGAGATTATAAGGGCAGGGGAAAAGGCCGGGGTTCCGGTTTTAACCACTGATGTTGTCCAGCCAACGTCTTTTCTTGGGAAGTTCGCGCAAGGATTGTCTGAGAAGTTAGGGCCACTGGGAAGCGGCGCGGCAAGGCAAACGCAGCAAATTGCTAGACAGAATGTAGTAGAGGCGCTAGCAAAAGATTTTGACGTAGCGCTAGATTCTGATTTTGCGGCTAATATTGTTGGTTCTTTAAACGCGAAGTCTGCAAGAAAAATGCAAGGCGCAATGTTGGCTAGAAATAAGGCGGTCGAGTCTCTTGATTCATATGGCAATGTTTCAGTTGAAAAGACTATTGATGCCATTGATTCGATTCTTGCTAAGCAGTCAAGGTTAGGCGCGAAAGCAGATACCGCGCTAGTCAATAACATGAATAACACCAAAGAGGCAATACAGGGCGGCAACTTCTCGCTGGTAAAAGACATTCGCACAGATATTATTGACGATCTTATAGCGGTTAGAAAGGGAGATGATTTTAGGTCGGAGGGTGCATTGCAGTCTGTTAAGTCAGCTATTGACAAGGATATGGCGCGGTTCTCTAGCGCAAATGACGTTCAAGCGGGTAAGAATTGGCGGGCAGCTAACAGAAATTTAGCAGAAGAGCTTGGGTTGGCGAAAGAAACAGAGCTTAGGCGTGTATTTAAGAGCGGTACAGCTACGCCAGAGCAAGTGCTGCCCATTCTCACAAGCGGAAAAAGAAGCCAGTTGGGTAGACTTAAAAAAGGCTTAGGCTCTAAAGGTGTTGCCTCTGCTAAAGCTGCTATTATTCAAGATGCGCTTAAACAGAGCGGGTTTTTATCTGGAAATATAAATCCCGATAGATTAGCCACGGCTTTAAATAAGCCACAAATGAAACAGGCTATCGACGTTTTCTTTAGTGGTGAAAGTAAGGCAGAGATTGCAGGCTTAACGAAATTGCTTGACGCCACACGACGAGCGCAACAAGCGTCACTAGCCCCAGCTACAGGGGTTCAAAACTTGCCCATTATAGGCGCTGGAGGCATAGGCGCAGGAATGACGGTTGCACCATTAACCACGCTATCTACAGCCACCACGCTATCGGCAATAGCAAAAGCCTATGAGAGCAAGGGGTTTAGGAGCTTATTGCTAAAACTAGGAAATATGAAAAAAGGCAGTAAAGCAGAAACGAAACTTCTTGAGTCGGCCGCCCCCGCTGTTGCCGCTTCACTCCTGGCTGCCAAAACAGAACAACAAGAGCAATAGGTATTAGAATAATTAACATGCTTGTATTATAACACTAAGGAACAATAATGGCGCGACTAGGCAGCATAGGCACTCAATATTTCGATAGCGCAGGCGATCCGCTTATCAGTGGTAAGCTGTATTTTTATGAATCAGGCTCAACAACTCCTAAAGATACGTTTGCTGATATAAACCTGACTATAGCAAACACTAACCCCGTACTATTAACGGCGGCGGGTAGGCAGCCAAACATATTCTTTAGCGGCTCGGCTAGGGTAGTTTTAACTAAAAACGATGATACCCAGGTTGAGGTGCGCGACCCTATTGGCGGCGAAGGTTTGGAGGGGGCTTTCTCGGATTGGAACTCACTTACGATTTATAATGTGGGCGATACGGTGGTAATAGATAATTTATTTTATGTATCAATCACTGACGGGAACCAGGGCAATAACCCCACTACCGATGCTACTAGCTGGACACAAATAAAATTTACTAGGGTTTGGAATATTAACGAAACTTACCCAGTGGCCGCTTTAGTGCAGGGCAGTGATGGTAACGTATATAAATCCAATACCGCCAGCAATTTAGCCAACGACCCGACCACAGATATAGTAAACTGGACTAGCGCAAGCAAGGTATCTATACCGCCGGTAGTAAACTCAGCTTCTAAAACTTTTGCATACAGGAACTTTTAACCATGGCTAACGTAGACCCTATTTTCTTAGGCACTCCAAAAACTGTCGGCGTTAATATTTTAGCGGCTGATACCACTACACCTAAAACGGCTTACCTTGCTGATGCTACAGAGGGCGGGGCGGTTGTTACATTGTCGGCTTGTTCTTTTGATGCAGCGGACATGATCGTGGTTTTGAGCTATAACAATGGCGCTACCACTTACCAGCTAGGCGAGGTTACGGTGGTTGCCGGTGCTGGCACTGATGGCGCTACGCCTCCGGTTAATTTGCTAACGGGCATACCAGCGCTAGACGCTGATGGCAGCTTAATATTATCTGCCGGTGGTTCGCTTGAGGTGGCCGCTAAAGTTACTGTAACGGGTGACATTGACATCACAGGCATAGCAGGGGATTACTAATGGCTGGCTTTAATACTTTACCCACAAAAGAGGGTGGTAGTGGCGGCTCTGTTACTGCTACCACCTCTAATGTTCCGGTACTCGCAACGTCTTCTTTGCCTGCATATTGGGCTAATAACCAAACCGATTACAAGGAGGGTTACGCTAGCCATCCTAATGGCGCTATTGAATTGCCCAGCTCAAGCACTGCCGCCTTAACGCATTATGACGCTTCTGGCTCTACAGTCTGGACTAAGGCAAACCCCGGCACAGCGCTCGCCGGATATGATACTTGGGTGGGCTTTTATCTTGATAACGATGCTGTGCTGCTTTATGTATGGCTACGGGAGACAGGGACAACGCCCGATACCTACGCATTAATATCAATAAACTCTGTAGGTACGGTTGCAACAATAGGCACAGATCAGCCGGGGGTTGATTTTACAGCTGATTGCGCCTATCTATCCGGTTCATCGATTAGCCCGGATGGTAGCGGCGGATTCAAAATTCTTAATTCAGTAAACGACCCAACAGCACAATATGCAGCAATAGACAGCGCGGGGCAGTTTACTACTCAGCCAACAACGCTATACACAAATGCCCAGCTTGGATGTCAAGCGGTTATATACCCATACGAAACCGCAGATGGTCTTATCCCTAGCGATGCGTTGCTTTCCGTTGCTAACGGAGTAAGCGGTGTGAGCATGGCTTTGCACAACAAAACGAACGGCGGCATAAGTGTGCAACTTCCGCCCTCGTCATTACCTCTGGCCCCCTCTGGCGGAACGGGTTTTATGCGCTGGCGTGACTATATAACCTTTGTTGATGGTACAGGCAATCACGGCTTTACATTAAAATCAACGCCAACGCAATTCGACACGTACATTAAGCAGCTTGCGGCTTATATAGGATTATCGCAATGAGAATAGTTAAAATCCCGGCTATAAACGGCATCCCTCAATATCAAGACTTCGGCGGTATTGATGACTTTGGCCCAAATGCGGTAACAGGTAATGACTGTATTGGTGACTATATTGGCTCTTTGTCAGAGGGCGATCTACCCACTTATACTCCCCCGGTTATCCCCGTATACCGAACCATATTAACGCGAAGAGAGTTTTTTAGTTCTCAAACCGGGTTAACGGGTAAAGAGCAAAAGGACATACGCAAGTATGCAGAGAATGAATCGAACCCCTATTATGGTGAGGTTTACGAGCTTGTTAGTCAGGTTGATGTTGCTGATGAGGTTGATTTGAAAAATCCAGAGACTGTAGCGGGCATGGGCCTGTTAGTCAGCTTGTCGCTTCTTACTTCTGAGCGCCATGACGAGGTTATGCTTGGAATCGAGATTACAGAGTGAACCATTTAGATCTGCTAAGCGGCCTATCGGTGAAGATTGCAGCCATAGCTACTGTGTTTGTGGGTGCTATGGCTACGGTTGACCTTCGTTATGCAAGCGCTTCTGATCTTAAAACTCACATGGAGGCCGCAGATAAGCGATACACTGCAAAGACTAGGGAAGAGTACGAAGACACCATCACGGACGTAAACGACAGTCTTGCTGTATTAGAGGCCCAGAAAGCTATTGCACCATTAGAGCCTAAAGAGGCGTTAATTAAGGCTCAGCTAGAGAGTAAAAAGGCCAAGATATTAAGACGGCTTGAAGGGCTTAAACCTCATTAATCGGCTGTGCTATGGCATAATCACCAGAGCGATGTATTTTGATAGTCTTAACGCCCAGCTTAGTATTAATAATTAAAGCGTGACCATACACTAACTTGTCCAATTGGTTATATTTATGCTGGACAGTTTTCAATTCTTTATGAAGGAGATACACTGCCAATACGAGAAGACTGATAACCAATTGCTCAATTGATAAATCTACCCAGGCCAAAGCAGCCCTTATATGTTCCATAGTTTTACCCTATAATAATGCTTTACGATTTTTGTTGACTTTACCCTCGGCAGAAAACTAAGCCCCAAAGACCTAGGTTTGCGGGGCTTTTTTATTACCCTTTCTTTCGTCTCGCCTTAGCTTCCATCCTAGTAGCTGTATAGATCGATCTTGCCCTAATCCGGTTTACGCCCAGCTCTTTCAGGTATTCATATAAGTTCCTATCGGCCTCTTTATACGAGTATTCTTTACGGCCCGCTGCCCGCCGTTGATCGTCGTGCAATATAAAAGCTGGTAGAGCTTCACCAAACCTATCAACAAGCAGCGTAAATGGCTTGGGTATGGTGCCACCATCACTAAAACTGCCTGCTTTGACCGTAAACCCAAAGAACTCATGGTCTCGGTTTAAGGTGATTACTGTTACGGCCGTTGATGAGTCTGCCGGCTTAATTGTTGCGTCTATATCCATATATCCTTCCGTTTATCCCCAGCGTGCAGGGCCGTTAGTTCTAGTGTCGAGGTGTACCCAAGTACTGTATAAGCCAACGCCATACAGCTCACGATAGTTCTCATCTAACCACTTAATGACCTGCACAGGTTTTACACCGGGCATATAGAAATCAGCCGCCCGACCATATATGTGCTGTGACGTAATTGCGCCGCCCTCATGGGCATTCCAAGATTGGCACCTATAGCCGCTAGTAATCACGACAGGCTTGCCAAAATGCGCCCTAATTTCCTCTAGCACCTTGATTAGCTCAACATCGACAGTATCTTGCCCGCACCGATTACATTTACAGGCAAATTCTGACCGGCTAAAGTTCGTTGATATATCACCCATAAGATACCCTCACCAAAATTAGTAAAACCGCAATTATAAGAACGCCTTCAATTTCCTTGTTTATCACAAAATCAACCCTATACAGTAGCCAATACCTAGCCCTATGATCTGGCCAGTGATTAGCAGTGAGGCAACTATAGCAACGCCGCGGCCATGCTCTTTAAATTCTTCTATCGGTTTGCTCAAGTTCATAGCTTTTGCCTATATAATTTTTAACATGCTGTAGCCGAAAATAAATTCAAACAATAGCAATACCGCTGCGAAAAAAAACGCATCAATAACTTTTCTTCCCATTAGCATTTACACCCAATCATTCGCCATCATTTTGTAGCGCCTTGTATTTTTTCGGCTGTTCTTAAAGCGCCAAGCCCAAGTAACGAAAACACCAATTCAAGTACAGCCTTTGGCTCTACCGGATAGGGGATAATTTCCCCTGTGGTCATGTAGGTATGCGTAAACATATAAGCGCCTGTCATATACTGCGGAATGAAGTACAGGGCAAGAGAAAGCCCACAAACCCAGCCTATTCCTGGTCTCCAGCCGCTAACCCATACACTGCGGCTAGCTGCCTCTATTTTGGATATCTCACCCATAACCTCGTGCGGCTTGCTCTTAAGGCGTTCTATTGCCTCTGTACGGCTAAGCCTTTCATCGTCACTGGTAAATAACTTATCCAGCCCACTTGCTACATGGCCAATACCTTCACCGGCTTTCTTTGCTTGATCGCCCCAACCAAATATGCTCATAATTTACCCTTATTATTTATTTCAACTAATTTAAACAAATGATCTATATCCAGCTGCAAGCTCTCAATCAATAGGGTTATATTGCCCAACGTGGGGAAACTGCATAGCCGGTTATAAAGAGCCAATGACGAACTAGAGGTACAAGGCGATGATACCAGTGGTGCGGGATCAAAAGTGCCTGCTATAAAGCGCAGATATCGGTGTGCATCCTTACCCAGCCGCTTAGCTGTCTCGTAAGCTTGGTCTACTTCTATTTTTAGCGTTTGCAGCTTCCCCGCCTCATCGATATAACGGAAATTGTGCAGAGGCTCGTCAATCTCTACGCACTCGGTTTGCATCTTGTTACCCTCGGTTTTAGCCTTATTCCCTTAATAAGTTACTGTTTATTAGTACAGTTTACCTTAAACAGCCATCCCATTCCATACCGCTATCATTTCACGCTCTACGTCCATTGCACACGTTATATCTGCATCAAATGACCATGCTATACCCACTGGACAATTAACTTTCTTATTTCCGGTACAGCGTATCGATACCACTTGTTCATTAGCCCCAAAGGACTCAAATGGAATCGATACATCTATGGCCATCTCTGATCTGCATTCGTTGCACTTTTTTATCATTATTGTTTTCATTATTTTAACACCCTGATGCAAGAGGCCTTCGGCTCTTGATCGTTTCGTTATGTGTATGCGCCAGCCCACTTTTTAGCACCCTCAAAACTGTCACACTCGCAAGCGTAGCCAGAGTGCGAATCGTAGTAGCCTTCGTAATTAAAAGGCTCTAGCGGTGATTTACACTTAGGGCAAATTAAGTCACTACTGCCAATCTTTTCTTTCAATACTTTTAGTTCGTTCTGTAGCTCAATAACCGCTAGAGCTTCGTCCACCAAACCTTCCGCAAACATATTATCTGTAATACTCATAAATCCTCCATTCGTTCACACATAACAAATAATTCCACGGGATAAACCCGCGAATAACTGGGTTAAAGCCTCAGCCAATTAACCACTTCATGCGGCAGCTGGCAAACCATTACTCTTGACGTTGAGCCACAACCAGCAGCCGTTCTAATGGTTGGTATAAACGTATCCATTGAAACATCGGCCCGATAAAGCGCCAAGATATTATCGCCTATTTTACGATAACAAAACCCGCGCTTCGGAAAATCGTTTAATAGTTTAAATGCCACGTTTGGTTTAATGTCGTTGAATTGTATCTGTTCGGCTTTCATAATTTACCCTCGATTGCTTTGATTTTATCCTGATAAACTTTTTTCAATTCCTTTAAATCTTCAATAGTGTAACGCTTGGGTTCATTCGGCCCTTCAAGTTTACCAACGCCATCCATGCCAATTTTATCGATAAGATTAGGCCGGTAATTAGCAATATTACCAGAAAGATGGTTGTTGCAAGGAGCGCACTGCTTGTGGCAATTATGCTCATTAAATCGTAATTCAGGATTGGCCCCCACTGTTTTATAATGCCCAGCGTGATATTGTCCACTATGAAAGCGGCCACAACTAATGCAAGGCAGGTTTTCATCACGAAGGCGGATAAACTTATTGAATACTTGTTGTGTTTCTTTGAGCCAGTCGCTCTTGGTTTTGATGGCACTTTTTAGCCTCCTAGTTTCTTTGTTAAATTCTTTTACTTTTTCATTGTTAATTAATTTTAGTGAGCACGTTACAGAGCAAGCCTTAGCCAATGAACTAAAAGGCGTGAATAGCTCTTTGCATACTCTGCACTTTTTAGGTCTGATTGTTTTCTTCTTCATAAAGTTTCAAATACTTATCTGGAAAATTCATGCTTACACCTAACTTCTCACCTGTAACAAGGTTAAGCGCGTCGTGAGTAATGCTAACCTGCTCTGTATCTAATTTAGTTGTGCTATCCGTACCAAAGGTATGTTTCTGTGTAGGACGCCATAAGCGCTCTAATACACTCTCTGGTGACCACGGTATTCTCCCCGTTTTAGATATTCTTTTAAACACCTCAATCATATCTAGCCCGGCAGCATTCAAGGCATCGCATAACCATTTACAGTACAATCTTATACCGGCGTTCTGCGCTAATGTTCTCTGCGCCTTAAAGCCTTTTAGCTCAAACGCTATCGTCTGCTGCTCAGCCAATGCTTTCTGGCTATCGGCATCAATGGGTGCGTAGTAAGGCACACCATCTTTGATATGAGTTTTAACCATCACCACCGTTGGCATCACTCAAGCCCTAAATATGTTCACGGTTAATTCGGATAAATCTATAATAATCCAAACTATTAAAATAGCGGCTAAAATATTAGATCCGTTTGCCTCGCCTAGATATGAGTAGAACAGATGCAGCCCACCTGCAAACCCAATCCAAACAAGGGCCGATATAAATAAACTGGCAATCACGTTACTCATCATCTCACCCTCTTAAGTTACATTGCTTACAGTACTATGTGTTTTAGTTTTTCTAGCTTGTAATCAACAAAATCAACAAGCTCGCCCTCAAACATTCCTTTTGTGCCAGTCTTGAATTCAGTTGCTCTGGCTTCAATTTTTCCCCAACACACGTTCGCGGCCATTTCGGCCCAACCCTCTCCAGCGTTATCCCTGTAGCACTGAATGCATTCTTCGGCATATTCTGTGGCTTCAACTTCGGTTTCAAAAGTCTCAAATCCGGCCTCTTCGTCAAATGCGAAATATTTATATTTCATGCTATCTCCAATGCGTTAGTATGGTACATCTTTTCAAGTGCCGTTCTGGTTACGCCGATATAGCGTAGCGTTGTCTTCTGGCAGTCGTGATTAAACATTGCCTGCAAGTAGTGAATATCAGCCCCGTTCTCATAAGCGTGATAGCCCCATGTTTTACGCATACTATGGGTGTTCACATTCAGAGTTATGCCGATCTCTTTAGCTGCTTTCTTATACGCCAATCCCAGCCACTGAATGCAGATAGGCTGCTCAAGGTGATAAGTTCTAGCGCTGGTTGACTGGAATAAAAACCCTGGCTTCCACCCTGGCTGGCTTTTGTAGAAACCACCCTCAGCATAGAATGTCTTTAACCGGTCTATAGCGTCGCGCACAACATCGGTAATAGGAAATTGCTTTCTTTTGCCCGTCTTCTTCTCAGTAATGGTGACGTGACTGCCGGCCATCTGATCAAAGCGTAGGCTCAGTAGATCACCGCCCCGTAACGCTAAGTTGCAGCCGATTATCCAGTACTCGGCCTCCCTGGGCGTTGAGCCTATAAGGAGCTGCCTATACATGCGCTTAACATCAGCTAAAACTCTAATTGGTTCAACTTCCATTATTTCCTCCGTTCCTTACACTTTTGTTAGTTAAGCGGGACTAGCCCGCTATGGTTGATTAAAAAGGAATACTAGAGTCTTCAAAATCATCTTTAGCCGGTGCAGGAGCATTAACCGCATACTGTGCTTGTTGCATTCCCTGCTGTTGTTGCTGCGCGTTATCCTTCCAGAAAACTTTGGCATTGCCTAAGATCGGGCCTTTAACGCCGTTATCTTTTTCTTGCTTGCTAACGTCTTGGGTAATCATTCCATGCTGGCCGTATTGGTCTGGCTCATCTGGGCTAATAAAAGCCGTCATGTTTAAATAAGTTTTTCCGTTTTGGTGCGCCACTAGCCGCGCTTTGTCGATTGATTTAACGTCGATTGATAAATTTACGCCTATTTTCATTTTGTTTTTCCTTCAAAGTATTTAGTTCGAGCAGCTGCGTACTCGGGTGATTGAAATGCTTTAGTTTCTTCTAGCGTCCAAATGCCGCCTTTGGTAGGCGCAACATTCAAAGCCAGTCTTACCTCTTCGTTAAGCTCTGCCATTGCCTCTGCTGCTGACTCAAACTCTCCGTTAGCTAGTGAATCTTTGACATAATCAACAGATTTTTTATTGGCTTCATAAGCCTCAATCATTGAATCTATTCTTGGCTTTTGCTTAAACTCTTGGGCGGTATCCTGCACGTACTTGTTATCATCATAAAGACCCATAAATACATCGGCATTAAATCCTAGCTTAGACAATGCCTTAGTAAGGGCATCGGTCTCAACTTTCTTGCCAAAATCGCTATCTATCTTTGTTTGGGCGTTATCTCGGTATATGCTAATAGAGCTTAATATCTCGAACTCACCTTCGGGGAAATAAAACAAACCTTTAAATGTAATCATTCCTACGGACATTAGCGTGTAATCGATATCAACCGTCTTGAACCCCCAGGTTTGACCATAAGGCCCAAACTGCTCAGTAGCTAACATGATCTGATATTGAGGCGCTATCGCCGTTATATTGTTACCCCGCACATTAGCTGACTTTGTATGAGCAGGGTCAGTTTTACAAACACTATTCCATAGCTCTAAGTTGCTCATTGATACATCCCCATTTCTTTCTCTTGCCTTAATCCCATATCGGCTAATAACTGCTCTGCGATATATTGCGTTTCAAATCCATCATCATAAGCTGGACTCATACCGCCTTGATGCACCTTACCCTCTCTACAGTCTCGCTGACCTTGCATAAAATCTTCTGAATAGCTCATTGCCCAAATACCTCTCTGTGATAATCATCGAACGCACTTACAAGCTCTGCTAGCGCCTCGGCCTTTAGTACGCCCTGAGCCATGCAGCCCGGCGAATCTATACTGGCTACGTCCAACAGGTTGATTAGCGCGGTAGTAGCACGATCATCATTGCCTATCGGCTCAATAATCTGCGTTACAGCTAGATCATTACCCTCCTTTGCATGGTCGTATAGCTCAACCATTTTTCTATCAATGCGTGAGCTTTCTAGCTCGCCTGTACTACCAAATACTTTAATCATTTACTTACCCTCGTTCGTTGTGTGATTATTAATATACTCCAATTTCACACGATGTCAAATAAAAATTGACATTCGATCAAAATTAAATAATACTACTATCAAATTAAATCAAGAGGTGAAACATGATTAAAGTAGATAAGGGCATCCCGATAGGTGATTGGACGCGGAAATATGCCTATAGGCGCGAATTGGTATCAAAGCTGGCAACGGCACACAAGATAACAACATCATCCATATACCAGTATATAAAGGCTACTGATGCCGGAGATAAGGACATACGGGTAATGGGCGAGCCTGATACGGGCGTTATTTATGAAGTTAAGAGGGTGGGAAAGTGAACTATCAAAAGCTGCTAATAACAAAACGTAAAGCGATGCGGCAAAGTCTGATTTCGATGGCCGCTATTATCGGCGTATCAATGCACGATCTTAAAAACTTTGAGGCGGGAATGTTAGTACCTGCTCCGGCTGAGCATAGGATGATTGCTTGGATTGAGGGTGTTATCTAGTGAAAAAGATACTGGTAATAATCGCCATTCTCATTGGCTTGAATATCTGGCATTACAGCACTATCAGGCCGCTAGAGCGATACACATATAATGGGCAAGTAGACCGAGGGTAATAATAATGACTAAATCAATAATGCACATGATAACCAAGGCCACTAACCGGCAGCTATTGAATTTACAGCGCCTAATCAACAGAGAGATCGAGTCAAGAGGGATTAACAATGGAGTTTGAGGAAGAGGAATTATCCGGCCATCTACGTTGTGGTTATTACTGGATATATGAGGAAAACGGCGCTTATGAGCTACATTGTCAGGAGCTGCTATCGATTTATGGTTGGGAAAAAATAGGTGTTTACGGCACGCTTGATGACGCTGTAGAGGCCGCTGAGGAACATGAGAGGGTAGAGCTATGACACTACAATGGACTGAGGTGGAGGGCGGCCAGCGGTTATTTGCTGATACTGCTAATAACGGCACTTACTGGGTTTACTGGGATACAGAGAATTGGATGCTAGAGAAAGTTACCAAATGCCGCGACGGTTCTAAATGGCATTGCCTGGACTGGTATAACAACAAGAGCGATGCAAAACGAAAGGCTCAATGTATTGCATTTGTGGATGATGCCTAAATAATTACGAAAGAGCTTGACGGCTCTTTTTATTTAGCTATAATTCGTACTATTCAAACGATTCGAGGGTAACAAGTGAAGACATTTACAACAACAGAGTTGAGAACAGAGTCAACTAAGATATATAACGAAGTCCAGGCTAAAGGGATGGCAGCTATTGCTCATCGTGACAGGCCGCTAATGGTAATTATGACTCAGGTGGAGTTGGATAGAATTAAGCGCCAGAAATAAGAAAGCCGCTCACGCTGGGGAGTGTAAAGCGGCTTAATCAATCACAAAGTAGAGAATAGTATAACATGCACTATTACCAATTCAACATAGGCGATTATGCGAAAAGCACACTCCATTTATCCATGATGGAAGATTTGGCATATAGACGCCTCCTAGATCGATACTATGACACCGAAAAGCCACTAGAGGCCGACGTTGAAAAACTGTGTCGTTTTATACGAATGACAAATCAAAAAAAAGAAACCCAGCAAGTTCTATCCGAGTTCTTTACATTGACCAAAAAAGGATGGATACAGAAAAGAGTACAAAAAGAATTGGCGGCATACTCCTTAAAGGCAGACACGGCAAGGGCTAACGGCAAAAGGGGTGGGAGGCCAAAGAAAACCCAGCCGGTTTCCAGTGGGTTGCCAGTAGAAACCCAAGAGAAAGCTAAACAAGAACCATTAACCATTAACCAAGAACCATTAAACAAGAGTAATAAAACATTAGGTCAAAACGAGTTTGACCACGCCTTTGATTCGTTTTGGTCTTCTGGCATTCGCAAGCTAAACAAGAAAAAGGCCAAAAGCGTATTTACTAACATTCTCAAAAAACAGGCCGATAAAACTGGATTTGTTCAAATGCTAATCGACGATGTGCAGGCTAGAATAAATATTAACCAACTGGGTTTTACGGAAATGCACCCAACGACATACCTGAACGGCGAACGCTGGACTGATGATAAGGTTATTACCAATGAAACCAACAACCGACATGCTCAACAACCTAAACCCTCGGCAGGTGATCGAGTTAGGCAGGCAATCGAACGAGAAGCTAACCGACAGGGAGCAGGAAGTTATCAACCGGCTATGGGTACGGCTAGCGGAAATATACGGGGCGGGGTTCATAACCCAGTACGGGGAAGCACCGAGCCGCAGTTGGAAGGATTTATTGAAGGGAATTTCACCAGAACAGATTAAAACTGGGCTTGAGAAGCTTTTGGTGAGAGAAAGCACTTTTCCACCCAACGCTATCGAGTTTAGGCAGTTGTGCCTACCGGCAACGATTAGCCCGAATGGTGGCAATGCAGATGCTTACCTAGAATACGGCACCGAAGAACACCCCAATTATCAGCGGCCTGCCATCGAAGATTTTGGCAAGAAAGCGAGAACGGAAAAAGCGCGTGATAAAACACTAAACAACCTTAAGGATTTGCTAGGATGATACACAAGGCCATAAAAC
>Ga0255047_10000519_pt1 | contig 31618 bp, 39 predicted proteins | sample JV7_2_1_MG_FD_183640 | JGI IMG/M metagenome (GOLD analysis project Ga0255047, IMG submission 183640) | Seawater microbial communities from Jervis Inlet, British Columbia, Canada - JV7_2_1 | ecosystem: Environmental > Aquatic > Marine > Inlet | place: Canada: British Columbia | collected 2016-10-06
CTGCGACCGCACTACGCCTTATGATAGCTATTTGGGAGAACCTAAAAAGGGGGGGGTTTGCCTGTTTTTCCCAAAAAATAACGATTTTTGATAAAATTTCCATTTTTTATTTCATTCTCTTATTTAACTCAAAACACTCAAAAAACCTTCAAAATCACTAAAAAAACCTATTTTCTTTAATTTTCAAACAATCTAAAAAACAACTCAAAAACTCTCAAAAACTTTCAAAAACTCTCAAAATACATAAAAATTCTTAGAAATGTTCAAAATATCTTAAAAACTCTCAAAAACTTAAAATTTACAAAAAAAACTGAAAAAACTTCAATTGTCTTTTTTTATAAAAAATAAAACTAAAAAAAGAAATGAGCCGATGCAGCGCATAACTGCACCGACTCGCCAGGTGAGTGAAGGAGGTCGGCAGCAGATGCCTGATGTTCTCACTCTGGTTGATTGATAGATTTTCTTTTTCGATTCTCATTTGCCTTCGCGAACTTCCGCAACTGGGCGGCACGGTAGAGGGTTCGATTGATTTCATGGTGCTGGTTCCTTCCCTGGTAATTAAATTCAAGCGATACGTCGGCGATATATTTGTTAATTTCTTGTCTGCTTACTTTCAGTTCCTTTGCCAAAGCTGAGATCGTTCGTCCATCAAGGAGGTCAGGCCGGTACACGTACACCAGGGCCAGGAACCTCCGGTAACTGACTTTGAGGTTGGCTTTCCCTTCTCCCGTTTTCTTCGATTTGGAATGACGGGGCCGGGATATGCAAAAGGAAATAAGCCAATGCAAAGATGATGTGAAAACTTCTGTGGCCAAATCCCTTGGCTTTGGTGGCGCCGGTTCAATTGCCTCCCAATCAAAATCATATTGCTCCTGTTCGTTCATACCGGGGGGGGTATTTTTTTAGTTCAGGGCAACTTTGAAACGGTAAGTGGAATTGATCCACGCCTGTAACAAGCTTTCAGTGTGTGCCAGTTGCAGTTCAATTTCCCGCTGGGTGGCTAACGGGGCATCGCGCATTTCTGCCAGCTTGTCACAAGCTTTCACATAAACCTGATATTGCTTTTCTAACTCCTCCGCATTGGGAAAAGTTTTAATCAGAAATCGGGATTTTTTAGGGGGGGGATTTTTTTTCCTCATCCAAGTGGCCCCCCTGGCCATAGCCAGATGATCCCCCGGTAAAGCCCCAGGCCCATGAATATCACCAGGCCGACAAGCATGGCAAAGCACGTCATGAATGCCACCCAAGCGACTAGCCTGGTGAAGAACATATATAAAATGCCAACGTGCTTTTCCTGAGTCGCTGCATCAGCAGCCGCCTCGGGATCATCAGCCGGCATATCTTGCGGAGTAGTCATTTTCAGTTTTCCTTATATGGCAAGCGGGTTAATTCGCTGCCTTCGGGTTTGTGTTGATGCCGTCCCGCAAAAAATCTTTTTGTCTCCCTCACCAAATTGTTCCGCCGCTCCCATTGCTCCTTTTCAATTTTGATCAATTTCTCCCTGAGCTCTGAGTTCTTCGGCGTGTCTGTTGTTTCAGCCAACAGGCGCCGGGTCTTTCCAATAAGTTCATTCAGTTTTTTCAACCCCTCCTCTGCATCCAGGCAGTTCGTGCATTGTGTCCGAAACTTAAATTCTCCATAGAAATCAATTTTTCTACACTTCACGTGCTCAAAAGCACAATGCTCGCACTGATCAGCCCAGGGGTCTTTCAATCCGTGAAAATGTAAATTGCTCATGTTATGCTTTTTGTTGTTACCTATTCTTCCGATTGTTGTTAGGGGGAAAGGGCATAAGCCGCGGACAAGGGGGGTGTTATTCACTTTGCACTGTGCGCGTGTTTTCGTGTATTACACTGATGAAATGTGAAAGCCCCTTAGATTGAATCCTCGGGCCATTAAAGGGTAGTGTGTGGCCTGTTTCTATTTGCCCACTTTGATGGTCGTTTTTTTGATTCATACCAAAGTTTTTCGGCCGCCGCATTTGTTGTCGTGATGATTCAGGCGCCGGTTGATTGCCTGGCGGGTTTCAAAATCTACCGCCTCCAGAAATGTCCGGCTGATTTGCTTTTTCCCTTTGGGCGCATTTTCCAGCGCGTATTTTTTCACCTTGCTTGCGTTGATCAGCATTCGGTTTCCTCCTTTGCCACATACACGGCAGCGTTCCCCCCGGTGGGAGTGGGCCGGGTTCCGATTTTATAGATTAACCCCTCACGCTTTAATTCCGTCAGGCGGCCGCTGACGGCGTTTGGAGTGGTTTCAAGTAGTTCGGCAAGCTCATGCACTGTTAAGCCCTTAGAGCCCACCTGGAAGATCGCACAGAGGCACAGGGCGCGTCGGGCGGGTAAGTCACAGCGGATTTTCAAAAAAGCTTCCTTTGATTGCGGGTTGCCCCGGTGCCTGTTTTGGCAAATGTCTGTTTCCATTGTCATAAGTTTTGCATCTCCTTTTCAATTTCTTTGAGCCTGGCGTCCGGCGTGTTGTTCTCCAGGGCTTTGGGTTTGCCGTTTGTTTCCTCCTGGCCGGGGCGCCGAATGCCTTGCCATCCGTTTTCTATGGTGTGTTCAAGTGCCTCTATGGCGCCGGCTTCCCCCAATTCCGATAGCCGTTTGAGTTGTTTGGTGACTTGTGTGGGCTTCAGGGGCTTTTTGATTTCAACCCGATGTGCAACCCATTCTTTCCATGCCTTCTTAAATTTCTCAGAAATTAAATTTTTGGGAAATACCCCCTCCAGGGGGTTGGGGGTTTTCCCTTCCCTTCCATTCTTTTCTATTCCCTTCCCTTCCCTTCCCTTCAACGCCGCTAATCTCCCGATGTCCGCCGATGCATCGGCAGAGTCCGCCGATGTATCGGCAGAGTCCGCCGGTGGCTGGTCTGATATTATCCAGCCGGATGAACACAAGTAGGGAAGAGCCTTCACAAAGATCTTTTCAGGCGCTCTGGTTTTCACCGCTAATTCTTCAGCGTCATATGGTCGACCATTGGAACTTTTCAGAACACCGCGCTCAACGCATTTACTCGCAACCTGTATGAGTAGAATCCAAGCAGCGAAAATCTCCGGGCCATCCTTGCGATTCATCAACCGGGAGTATTCAACTGAGTCGTGACCATTCGGAATCGGAACCCAATTCAAATTTCTGAGTTTGCGGCTGGAGCAATTTTCAAAAATTGTGTCCCAATCGGTGATGGAGAAAACTGGATTCATCAGTCTTTGGCGTTTGCTTGGAAAACTGCTTCCGCAAATCCCCTCGGGGTTTCGCTTCGAATGTTTTTGGTTTTTTGGCTTTTTCCTCCAAGTTTCAAATGCTGTTGGCTATATCCCGAGCGCACTTCTACCGGAAGTGGATCAGGCATGACAAAACCGTTGCCCGTCCATAAGCAGGTTTTCTTTGGGTACGCATCTCGGGCGGCAATGTAATCAGGCCAGCGCGGGTGCCGATCATCTTCTGGCAAATACCCTCCAAATTCATAAGGGTTAAATGTATGATCCGGTTTGCCACAGTATGAGCTGAAGGTGCTCACCGGGTTTTCAATCAGGTAGGGGGCACCCAGGAAATCAGCAACCTCCCGCGAGGTGGCAAAGAGGTCTAGGGACAGGCTCAGGGCTCTCGGCCCTTTTGCCATGAAATGAGCAGCACCCGAAACCGCGACGTGAGTGCATTCGGGGAAAGCACTCACAAACGTCACCCGATCAATTATATCACGAAAGGGGAGCCAGCCATATCGCAGATCGGCCCCCACCCTGAACAGATTGTGTTGATGATTGTCCCTCGTAATTCCTCGGGGGTGCTGGATGTCCACGATGTAGGCGATGAACCCAGCATTTAGCCACGGCTGAACCATCACACCCGTGAGATCAAACAAACTAATTATGATATTTTTTCCAGAGCCCATCAGTCCTTGGCCCTTGCCAGGCTTGGCGCCTTTTCTGTTTTTTGCTCAAGGTAGTCCATCAGTGACTCGAACAGAACCAGCCGGGCACCCCTTGCTGCTCCTGCTGTCTTGAGGGAGCAAGATTCAACCGGTGGGAGATGGTTATTGCGTGAACAGGGGAGGATGAGCTGATTCATTTTTGACCTCGATAAGCCCGTCCACGGGCACCGCTCGCCGGTTTTGGGAAGGCGAATAAATCGGGGTTCCATCAACTCCTCCTGTTCTGAAACCTCTTGAAGGGTAATCATGTGGCCTCCTTTGACCGTGCCAGGCTTGGCGCCTTTTCTGTTTCCTTGGTGATGCCGTCCAGCAGGGATTTCAGTTCCTCATCCAATGCCTTGCCCTTGAGGCCGGAGGCGGTTTTGAGGAGGGCTTTCAACTTCCCCTTCCCTACATCGCAAACATCAACAAATTCATGAGGGAGGACCGCATGGCGCTCATTCATCCGGCTGAATAATTTCTGAGGGCTTGCCACCTTTGTCATGGTGGCGCCGGCCTTTAAAGTCCAGCCGGCCACAGCGCCCGAATCCAATTCAAGAATGCTTTTTGCCCTGGCTTCAATGGCGGCGATGATCTTTTTGGCGGCGCCACAAGCGTCAAGAAGCTCTGGCAATTTCTCTGATGGCAGTTCAAGATTCTCATACTTGATCAGGTCAGTGGTGAGGGCAATAGCCTCAGGGCAATCAGCTTTCGCTTTGCAGTATTTGCACTGAACCGGCCCCGGGTGCCGCTCGGCTTTCGGGTCAGAGGATTTCACAATGATGGCCGCGATTTCCTGCCGGGCAATCTGCAAAGCTTTTTGATCAAAGAATGCCTGGGAGACTTCCGGCCACACCCGTGGCTGCACAATTGTGACGGTGATTTCCTCAAGGTGGGGGAATTTTTCTTTGACCAAAACCGCATAGCATTTCAGCTGCATATTCTGTTCGGCCTCAATGGCATCCAGATAACCCGTTTTGTAATCAATAATGATGGCGCGGGAACCTTTTTGAATTCCGAAATCTACTTGCCCGGAAACCTGCTCATCCAAGCCCCAAAGGCGCTGCTCACTGAATGTCTCATAAACCCCATCGCCATCCATCCAGCGTTCCACCAAATCCTCCCTGAGCTCCTTGGCCCTCTCCGCAATTTTCCTTTCATCATCATTTAATTTTGAAAAGTCATCGAGGTACAAACCTTTGTGAATGTCCACCCCAGAAGTTGAGAGCGGATTTGATTGATCGGGCTTGTCCATCTCAGCACCATTGCTGCCAGGGCAAAGCGCCAACCTATCCAAACGGCTGCCGGAAATGCGGCCGCGCCTGGGGTCTTTTTTCTTAGATTTTTTCTTTGTCATTGTATGAATGGGGCAGCATCCAGCGACAAGCGGGACGGCTTAAATGCCGGATGCTGCCCGGTTGCGAGGCTGCCTAACTAGCCTCGACAGTTTCAGGGGTTGTTTCCATCTCTGCCCCTGGGGGTGAATCCTCTGCGAATAGTTCAATGGCCGGGGCGCTGGCATCAGGCTCCACATTGGCCACTTGCTTCTCCATATCTTCGCTCTCAGCGTCTTTGGGCACTCCATCCTCCCCATCTGCATAGCCGGCAAATCCAAACGCTGTGCGGACGCCCTGGGCCAAAGCTTTCCACCTGAGCATCCGGTGAGGGTATTGCTGCCAGGGCTCAGTGTTCCGTTTGCACTCAGACATAAACTCTGTTATCACTGTCGGGTTGTCACGGCCCTTGACCCATATGGTGCAAGCGATTGACACGGGTGCGCCCTTCTCATCAATGTTCGTATGAAAATGAATGCCGTTGAATTTGGGGTGGCTGTTCATTATCCGAATCCAGCCATCAACAGAGATGACCGGGACAATGCCGCCGCCGCGACCGGGGAAGGCATAGATTTCTCGGCAGAGGGGATTCAGGCCGTGCTCATTAGCGACCACGACCAGGGCCACCATTTCCTCATCTGATGCGTTTTTGAAAACCGTTTGCTTCAGTGTCTTGTGAAGTTTTGCCGGTTCGATTGAAAGCCTTTCGGCCATAGCCGCCAGGGCTGATTGTTTATTTACCTTCAGGGCGTTTGCCATTTTTCCTTTTCTCCGTTTGGGGTTTTGTGTTGGTTAGATTATCCATTGAAAGTTCCCGATTGATTGACTCCGTGCAGACTGTGCACGTGTAGTGATTTGGCAGCACCGGATCGGCGCACAAAATACAAACCGGCTCCGGCGATTTATCTTGCTGGGGCACTGGAAAGAAATTGTCGGATTGAGGAGAGTGGAATGCGGGTGATGTGCGGTCCAAGCTTTCGACTTTTGAGCCGGCCGGTGGCAAGCAGCTTGTCAATGTAGGAGATGTGACAATCAAGCAACTCGGCCGCTGACTTCCGGGAGAGACATTTGAGCCCGGCAACTTCCTCAGCCAATTCAGATTCTGATTTTTCATTTGTGATCACTTTTTTTTTGTGTGTGTTTGTGTGTCGTACACGGGCACACATTAACACAAAACCCGCCGTTGCCCATCACTACTTGTTGTTTCCTATTGCCAGACAGTTCACATGATACCGGCGCACCCACCCCCTATGGAAATGAGGGATACCCCCCTCTGAAAAAGAGGGAGGGGTGAAGTCAAGGCCCTTAATTGGGGCAATTAAATCCCCACCGTAAAACCCCACAAAAACAGGCCCAAATAAATGCGGACAAACTTTCGAAATGTTGTCCGAATTAAGTCAAGGCCGGAACTGGGACAATCAGCCAGGCAATTTGTCCCGATTATTCTATTGACACAACGGGCACAAAAAACCCCCCCCTTGTGAATCAAGGGAGGGGTGGGAAATTGGGCCGGTTAAAGCTCCTTCATGGGCGGTTTCAGTTTGTCATTTTTCAGGGCTTCTTTTACTACATGCCGAATAAATTCGGACTGTGGCATATTCAATTTCGCCGCTTCCAGTTTGATGGAATGGGCAATTTTTTTATCAACCCAGGCTGAAACCATTCTTTGATCGGTTGAGCGCTGGGGGGGCTTTCGCCTCTTTGTATATGGAGCGCCGTGCGCCCTGTTGGCGTTTGGGCGTTTACATCCGATAAATTTGAAACCTGTTTTACGATGCTTGATGAATCTGGGTTGATCTCTTTGGGCGCCTGGGCTAATTGCTGGAGCTTTTTTTCTCCCGCCTCTCTGGCATCAAATATTGCCACCACAGCGGTTGCCAAACACAACAACGCAAAAAACATTGCAACAAATGGCCAGGCACACGATTGAACGCAAACGATCTCCGACCAGAATCTTTTCATGGGATGACGGAGTTTGTCTTCCAGTAATGTTTTGAGTCCCAAGCCCTGAAGGTAGCTAGCCTCCTCATCATTCACTTGGGTGCTTACTTGTCTTATTTCTTTTCTTGGCTCAGCCATACCTTTTATTCCCTTTCCGATTTGTGGTTGGTGTAGTCGCTGGTTCTGTTGGGTAGCATAGGGCAACCCAAGCGCCCAGCCTTTTCTGTTAAAAGTTTCTCATGTTATACACAGCGCGAATCAGGCGACCTTCTTAATGGCCGGCTTGGGATCGCCGGCTGCACCGGGCAAAGTGGCCGTGATGTCCTCATATACGGGATATTCAACCAGGGCCTCATAGGTGCCCTTGGTTGTGGCATAGCTGGCATGGCCAAGGATGTGCATGACGGCCACCAGAGATTTCGTCCTGTCGGCCACCATTGCGCCGAACCATTTGCGGAGCTCGTGAATGCACATCCGGCGCTTCCAGCCTTTGGATCTCATGTAAGCTGAAACCGCTTTGCCAAGCTGCCATCTTCTGAATTCATGGGTGCCCCCGATCACATACGTCTCATCTGTTTCCATATCAATAAGCTCCTCATAAAGCCCCTGGCAGATTCTCACGGGCCGTTCATTGCCCGACTTGGTGCCGGCATTGGCGCCGTTGTCTTTGACTGTAATAAAAACCCCCTCTGTCCTTTCCTGGATTTGATCCCACATCAGAAAACGGAGTTCGTCCAGGCGCAACCCGGTATCGGCCGCCAGCTTGAAACCTTTGTAAACTTCAGGCTGCTCCGCTTTGAGTTGGGGCATCCCATTCCACAACTTGCCAAGCTCCCTGGCGGTGGGCACCGCATAGTCCACCTTGCCAGGCTTTTTGAATGTGTATCGCTTTTTAAATTCCATCAGGGAATCGGGCAGCCGAAACTTTTGATAGATTCCCTCGATCGGGCAAATCAGATTTTTGACCTGGGCTGAGGCATGGGCAAACATCCCCCGTGCCTGGGCAAGCTCTGTCCGGATTGAACTTTGAATGCGCTTCAAATCAGGCCCGGAAAGCTCACCGCCTTTAGATTCTAAATGGGCCGGCCGGACTTCATGCGAGAGAATGTCTGGCCCCTCAGCAATTCTTAAATCAACATACCGATCCACCAGGTCCCCCGTGAGGATGGTCATGGGCAGTTTGCCCACTTGCTCCTCACGATATTTTGCCGCCTCCTTTGACCCGCCCACCTTCACTGAGTTTCTGCGGAGACGCTTGGCAATATGGCTGCCAGGCTTTTGGTTCAGGGGCGTCTCAATCCCGTAGACCAGCGCCACCAGTTTCGTGAGGCTGTTGATGTTGGCATTGATGGAGGATTTTTTGAGATTGTTTTTGACCCGGCTGTGGCCCCGGTAATGGTCGATGATTTCCTGAAGCAACGGCACCCGTTCTTTTCGGAGTTTGGCTTGTGCCACTACTTCATCAAAACCCAAAACGGCATTTGCCAGCAGTTCATTTGCTTCCTTGAAAACAGCTTTGGGAGGAGTCCCGTGTTTGTTGGGCGCCGCCTCTGTTTCTAAAACCTGTTGCAGTCTTGGAATGCCTGGGCCTGGACTTATCCTAAGCCACCATTTTTTGTTTCCCCTCTGTTGCAGGTGCTTTTTTTCAACCTTCATTTTTTTGACCTTTCGTTTTCGTGCCCCCGCACGGGTTTGTTTATTGTCCTATTGTGTTACACGCTTCAACGCTTTTTTCTTAATTGTTGCCCCCATCTTTTTCCCCAAATCTGGTAACTAAACTGGTAACGGCCACAAGGGCCGGCGGTGGGAAATGCGGGTGAGCTTGGAAAAACAGGGATGGAAATGGTACGCCCTGAGGGAATCGAACCCCCAACCTCCTGATCCGTAATCAGGAGGGCACGCACCCCTTCACTACCCTTGACCATACTTTTCCTAGGGAATTTGAAAAACGTGCCGCCATTGCTACCCTTTGCCACCCTATGCACCCCCCCAAAACTGGTAACGAAACTGGTAACGGTTTCGCTCATGCGTTCTCCTCCTCATCAAGTGCACTTTTGGCGACTTTGTACAGGTCCACTTTCTTGCCCCCCTTATACCCGTGGAGCTCGGGCGAATTGTACGCTCCACAAAGTTTGCACCTTGTGCGCCTTCGCTGGTAGCCAAGCACCTTCAGCGCCTGTTTGATTGTCACTGGGCCGATGTTCCGATAGCGAATGAGTTCATCATTCCTACACGCATCCAGAAAGCCATCCAGACTCTTGTGGGCGGGATCATCGTTTTGGCACAATTTCCAGAACAGATCCAGGGTCCGGTTGTTAAACCCCGCCCGAACCCACCAATGGGCCTTCGTGAATTGTTCTACCGTCATCCCTGAGTCCCGTGCGAACCACCACACTTGCCGTTGGGCGCCCGTGGTATGGCCGTCCAGTTCAGCAACCATCCGCTTAAACTCGGCAGCATCCTCCTCAGGGGTTAAATCTTCCCTGGGTTGCGGGCGAGGGCCGAGTGAGTCTTTGCGACTGTTTTCATTTTCGCTCATGCGTTCTCCTCCTCAGCAGCCTTTTTCGCCCGGTGCTTTGCCCACCTGGTCTGAGCCGCTTTGCGGCAGATTTCACTCCGGCCTGGCTTCCCTTTGTTTGCGGTGCCGCCCCGGCGCCCCATGTCTGCCATGTACTTTGAAACGGCCGGTGGCACGTCGGGTTTTGTTTTCTTTTTGCTCATGCTCATAATTCCTCCTGCCCGGATAGTGCATGGCGGCTTTGTAATTTGCAAGGTCATTTTTCCCTTTGGGATTTAGTTTTGCAAAGAGGCTTTGGCTTTGGTGAATATGGCAGCGGCTTCGTCGAGGCGCTGCTGTTGGCTCCTCATCTCTTTGGCCTTTTCCAGTGCTTGCTCTAAAATGAACAGGCCGTGGAAATCTGCTTCGCCACTGAATGCTTCGGCGAGAATGTCGATTGTTTCGCCGATGGTCTTTCCTGGGTAGCGAACTGATTTTACGATTGCCGGTGTGGCTTGGTAGTTTTCTTTTTTCATCTTGTTTTGTTCCTTTGGTTATGGGGCGCCCCGTAGGGCGCCCCGTTAAAATCTACCAGGCGGGACCGTTCCTGTATCCTGGCGCCGTCACGTAAACGCGATGGCTGTTTTGGATAGGCTCCACCGTAATGGTGGTGGCCGTGTAGAATTCCACCGCTGCCCGCACCATCTCCACCGGCCACACTTCGGGATCGATGACCTGGGCGATTGGGTTTTTCCAATCTTTGGAATCCCGCACCGCATGAAATGCGTTCCGGAGTTGAGTTTCGCCAAAAACTTTAGTGGCCTTTTGGCTTGGCCGTTGGTCGTTCGAATTCATCTTGTTTTGTGTTCCTGTCACTGGTCAAACCTTAGTGCATAGCCGCTGTGCATGGGAAGCTTTTTTTTCATTTAATTTAAGGCATGGCTGTTTGGGTCCATTATTCGTGGGGGATCGGGGCAAAAAAAACTTTGCCCAAAAGAGAAGGAAATAAAAAAGGAGGGGGCTTTCACCCCCTCCCTGAACCTCTATCAGATAGAGTACCAACAGGCAATCGACGTTGCCCCGATTAAACAAATCTTCGCCTTAAACCGGTAGTAGGGGCCGAGTTTCCTCCACTCCCTTTTGATCCGCTTTTTCCACTCATTGCTGAGCTTAAGAGTGCTGAACCTGAGTGCCTCCATAAAGGTGGCCTCTTTTTTAGTTCGTGCGGTTCTTCGTTTTTTCGGCGCTGTCGTTTTTTTGTTTTTCATCTTGTTGTGTTCCTAGTGGGTGCGTACACGGTACGCTTTTTTCCCACGCCTTAATAGACGTGCATAGCGGCCATGTAGTTCAATAAACTTTCATTTTTTTTGAGTTGGCTTTTGCAGAATGGAAAACGTATTTTGCCGCCGTCGATGATTCATCTTGTCGATGTTCCTAAAGGGGCTGTGCCGGTTTTCCGGCCGGTACCGGCGCGGCCCTTTTTTTTTCTCCACAAAAAACCCCCTCACCTGGGGGAAGGTGAAGGGGTCACATGGGGGAAGGTCAAGGAACCCCATGTGCGCCCGAGGCATCGGGCTAAATTACTCAGGAGGCAAGCCGCCGGCATACCATCCGGCCGGCAGCTTCACCTTGTTATGTGACCGGACCCATCGACCATCTTTTTGATAGTACACATGGCCCTCAACATCGTCAGCCAGACGGATCACATCCTGAGTTGTATCCACAAAGATCACGTCCGGGCTAGTCACGCAACTCATCAATGTCATCGCGTATGTGGCGGCGCCAACGCTCACGCAAAGTTTCAGGTGTTTCAGCATCTCCGGCGGTGTCCTTTCTTTTTGCCCGGCCTTTGATTAACTCCGAGAGGAGTGAAAGCAACGCCTTGAAAAAAGCTGTCATTTATTGGGGTTCATTTTGGCGAGCCCTCTGCTCACCCCATAACCCAACGCACTGAGGGCGCCGGCAATGAGTCCGGCCGCCCGGTTCACATTTCCATCTGCATCAGATCCCAAATCCAGGACCCCGGCACCCCACAAGATTGAGAGGAGCGCACAAAGAGAACACAGCCAAAATTCCGTGCTTCGGATTCCGGGCTTTTGTGTTTCGGGTTTGCTAGTTGATGTGATGGGCTTCGCTGTTTTTTTTGCTGCCATTTTATTTTTCTCCGTTTGTGACCTGTTGGCGGTCAACATCATTTTGTGGATTCCCCTTTGTCGTCTATTTCTAATTTTTCCCGGAGTGCCCCTTCAATTCCATTTTGTAAAAGGCCAAGGCCAATCCCCAGGAGCATCCACAACAGGCTGCCGAGAACAAACCCTGCCAGCCCCCCCACTAATAATGCCTGAACGGTCGTCATCTTTTTAATAAAAGTGTATCTAATTTTTCTTCAATCCGTTCCAACGTCTCACGCATATCGTGTTCGCTTTGTTTCATCCTTGCCAGCTCAATTTCAATTTGGTTCATTCGCTTTTGCCCATCATCCAGCATTGCTAAAATGCGTTTGATGAAGAATCCGCAACCCGCCACGGCAAGCGCCATGCCTCCTTGAATTAGTTCAATGATTTCCATTTGCCCTTTTACTAATAGCCGAAACGTCTACCTTGCCCGCTCATTGCTGGCTGTGCTCCATATCAAACAGCCTTTCCCTCAGATCTTTTACCTCGGCGCTCAATTCCTTCACGGCGGCAATCAGCACCGGGGTGAGCTTATCATAATCCAAGGTTTTGAAATCTTTCCTGGTGCCCACAACCTCCGGAATAATCTTTTCAACCTCCTGGGCAATCAGGCCAATATCATGGCCCTCTTTTTTTACTTCCCGTTTGGCCATCTCATTCCACTCAAACTCTACCGGCCTGAGCGCCTCAACTTTTGCCAGGGCGCCGGTTAGGTTTTCGACGTTCTTTTTCAACGCCTTATCCGATGGGCCGCCGCCCGTTGTGAAATCAATTGTGCCGGTTCCGATTGATGTATCAATGCTCCCGTCCGAACTAGTGAAAGTGACACTGGTATCGCCCAGCCCTAGAGTTTCATAGGACCCATCATCTGCGTAAAATTTGTGCTCGGTTTGAGCCATCCCGCTCACGGAGTTCCAAGCGAGTGATGCGCTTGGTCCGCTTGAAACTGAAAGCACCGTGCTTGCCGAGCCCATTGCCAGCACGTCCAAGGTCGGCACACCTAAAGTGACGCCCGAGCAATAAATCAAATCCCCTTCGGTGTAACTGGATGCCCCCAGCCCTGTGCCGCCATAATCAGCTTTCAGCACCGATGTATCTGCGACAGTCAAAGTGCCGCTTGTTGTGATGGGTGTTCCGGTAAAAGCTAACCCAGTGTTTCCACCGGAAATTGCCACGCTTGTGACTGTTCCGCTTCCACCGCCTCCGCCTGATATGGCGACATTGGCCACTGTCGTGATTCGGCCATAAGCATCTACTGTCACTTGTGCTACGTTGGAGGCATCCCCATATGTTCCCGCCGTGGCGCCAGAAGTTGCCAGTGCTACGGTCCCGCTGCTGGTAATCGTTCCCCCGGTCAACCCTGTCCCTGCGGTGATACTGGTGACAGTGCCATTATTTGTGGCGGCCACGGTAACAGTCCCGCCAGCCCCGGCATCGGTCAGACTGATCCCGGTGCCAGCCGTCAACACCCTTTCATTTGTCAGGGTGCCATTCGTGCTGAGGGTCACAAAAGTTGCATCAGCCGGAGCCCCTCCGCTGGAGCTGCCCGACGAGGCGGCAGTCAATCGGCCCTGGGCATCGACCGTCAGATTTGTGTTTGTGTAGCTGCCCGGCGTCACCGCTGTATTTGCTAAATTTATTGTGCCGCTGGTCGTTATGGCGCCGCCAGTCAGCCCGGTCCCAGCCGTGATGCTGGTGACAGTTCCAGAGCTGGAAGCGGGGATTGCCCATGAATTATTCCCGCACAAAAAATGCGAACTGCTGGGCGAACCACTTGCGGACAGATCGGCGGTGATTGTGCCGCTGGTCGTTATCAATCCCCCGCTGATATTTACATAGGACCCGGAACTTGTTGCGATGCTGGTGACTGTTCCACCCGTGTTATTTATTGTAACCTCATTGCCGATCACGTTGGTGGCAATGTTTGTGCCGCCGGTGAGTTTGATTGTGCCGCTTGTTGTGATGCAGGGGCTGCCGACAGCATTGTCAGCCTCGACACAAATGCTTGTCACTGTGCCGCTGCCGGTTGCATCTATGGTCACTGTGGTGCCTGAGACGCTCGTGGTGCAATTTGTTCCGCCAGTGAAGGTGAGGGTGCCGCTAGTCGTTATCGCCGTGCCTGTGCCTGAATCTGCGGCCGGGGTAATGCTAGTGACAGTACCGCTCCCGCCGCCGCCGCTTCCATTGCTCGCATAGGTGATTCTGCCTTGCTGGTCTACCGTCAAATCTGTGTTGGTATAGCTGCCAGCAATCACCAGGGTATCCGCCAAATCAATTGTGCCGCTGGTCGTGATCGTGCCGCCATCAAGGCCAACCCCTGCCGTGATACTTGTGACCGTGCCTGAGCCCCCGGATGGTGTTGCCCAGGTATTATCTCCCCTCAAAAATGTTGTCGCGTCTGCTGTTCCCGTTGCTGAGAGATCCGCTGAGACTGTGCCTGTTACCGAAATCCCTGAAACGGGATCAGTGGCCACATCAATGAAAACGCCATTCAGCGAATTGATTTCTGTGACGGTGCCGCCCCCAGTTGCATCGATGGTCACTGTTGTCCCTGAGACGCTTGTGGAGCAGTTTGTTCCGCCAGCAATAGTGATGGTCCCCGCCGTTGTTATGGCCGTCCCTGTGCCCGTATCGGCGCCGGGTGTGATGCTAGTGACGGTGCCGCTGCCACTCCCTCCCCCCGCATCAATCCAGGACATGGTGAAACTCCCATCCGTTGAAAGCACCTGGCCATCCGTCCCATCGGCTGCCGGCAATGTCCAAATGCAATCCCCGGTCATTGCCTGGGCCATAAAACCGGCCGACTCTGAACCAAAGCCAAGCCGGATTTTTCCACCGTTGCCGGCAGTCGTTGTCGCCGGCCAATTTTGGGGAACCACTGTGAACCCATCCTGTTCAAACTGGTAGAAGTAAGGACCGGCCCCGGAACCCCCTGGGCGGGTTGCCCGAATTCCGTGATCTAATAAAATCAAATCTGCCGTCAGTTTCGGGTCAGGGTCGCATTCCAAGGCGGTCCGCAAATCCAACTCAAATGTCACCTGATTCGTGTTGTCTAAATTGAGTTTGAATTTATTTGCGTCAGGGGCGCCAGTGGTGATTTCAGATATGGACCTGAATACGATATTTTCAATGAACCGCTTGACCCGCTGCGCCTCAGCCGAATCAAGGAGGGTCGGTGAAGTGCCCTTCTGAAATGAAGCCCCGAACAGATAAGCATTGTTGGGAGTGGCCCCGACATTTGAGGACTCAATAATGTTATCACTCATTATTCAGCCTCAGCATAATATGTGATCATCTCCCAAATGTTCCCAGCGCCATATGCTCTTTTTACCTCTGCATCTTTGCAGACAAATTCTGTATCGGTAGCCGTCCCGTCCACCTTGGTTTTATATTCCGCATAGGTGAGGGTTGGAGGTGTTGCTGAGCTTGGCGACAATGCCCCGGCATTGGTGATTGTGTTATCATCGACATAGTTCACGTATGCCATTGTTGCCGTTTGAATTAGTTGTGCCGGGATCACTGTGAATGTTGACCAGGGCGTTGTGCTCATCACGTATTCATGGCGCTCCCTGATCCGGACGATTTTAGTAAGGGGCGGCCGGTAGACACTTGTGGCCGGCGAAACCGGCGCATCTGCATTCCATTCTGAATAGTAGCCAGGAAAGGTCACGGCCCCAAATGAGTAAGTATCAAATGCACTTGGTATGGTTGCATTCCAGCGAATCCATTGAAACATCCCCCCGGTCTGCGAGTATTCCGGCGTTGATTCCTCGTAAAGATAAAATCCGCTGTTGTATGGATCCTCCGTGTCCAATGCTTCGGCGGTCCAATACGCTTGCTGCTGGGCATAGGTTCGACCGAAAATGATTGCTGTAAAATTTCCGTACTGTTGAAGGGGATATTTCCAGCGCGTCCAATATAGCGGAATCGGTGTTTGGAAATCTGGGTATCCATCTTGTCCCACCCCCGGTGCATCATATGTGATTGCCATTTTTACTCTATTGGTTTGTGAACCGCCCTTTTAAGGTGCGGTCGATTGATTTCAAGGTGCCATCCATTGAGGTCAGTTTTGAAACAATGGGCTTCAAACTGGTGCGCAAGGTGCCGGTCGTAATTTGGGCTGCCACGCGCCTCCCTTTTCCACTCCCACCCCCAACCCCGGCCCATTCCAACGCCCCCCCGATTGCGCCCCCCACGGCGCCGACTGCTTTGCCAGCCAACTCCAAAGCCTTCCCGCCGATCTCCATAATTTTGCCAAAAATCTTTTCAATCACTTTCCCCATGTTGGTGAAAGCCTGGAGGAGCGTTTTCACTAGGCGCCCCATCGAATCAAAAACGCGCTCAACTGCTTTGCCCATTGATTCCACTACATTCACAATGCCATCAAAAACGATTGTGAAAATATCGGCAATGCCCTGGAGCACTACCCCGACCACTTCTTTGAACGTCTGGAAGATTTTGAAAATTGTTTCAAGCACCGCTCTCACTAGCTTTTCAATAAATTCAAAAGCCCTTTTGAAATCTTTTGTGATAGTGCCCCCGAAAAGAACCCAGTAAACAAAATCCTTCAGCTTTTTGAAAAGGCCAATGATAAAATCAATGACCCATACAATCATATCCTTGATGCCATAAAAACAGATAACGAATGCCTCTGAAAATTCTGCCAGGATATGTTTTACCCCAAGATAAAAGTATTTCAAATAAACCCAGATCGCCTTCAGTCCCTCCACGACAGCCATGACAAAACCCGAAATGATTGAGGCAATAAACAAAAAGGCCGGCTCTAACATCATTATCGCATTCAGCATACCGGTAATGTATGCGATACACGCTTTGAGTCCTTCGATAAAAAAGTAGATGAAGGCGGCCGCTATTTTGAAAGCCAACGGCAGCAACTCTGACAATGACGGCGCCAGTTCGGTTATTAGGCGCAAAGTAAATTTCGCAATCACCCCCACAACCTTCAACAAAGCCGTAAGCAGCAGCACAGATAGAACAATAATTTGTCCCAAAGATTCGCCCAGGTATTCCAAAGCCTGGCGCCACCACACCGTACCTTTCACATTTTCCCCCACCGCCCCGGTCATATCTCTGTATGCCCCAATGAGCGCGCTAATCTCCCCCATAATTTCATGTTTGAGAATTTTGAAAGCGGCTACCAAAGCGGCGAGGGCGTCAGTAAAGCCGGGGATTGAGTGAAGCAACTTCCCAAACTTATCAAAAATGGATTTTACCAATTTCGAAAAAGCGTTTTCCACCCCCGTCACAATTTGCCCCACTGTTCCCCTAATGACTTCCCAAAGCCTCAAAAAAAGCCCACGAACGGCGCCGCCCAAACCAGAAAACTTTTGCTTTAGAAACCCCAGAAGCCACTCGAATTTTGCCGCTGTTGGGTTTATCAAAAACCACATGACAGCCCTAATAATTTCAAAAGCATCCTTGAAAACCAAACCAATTTGAGGTGCCATCTTGGCGAGGAATGCAATGAGAAAGAAAAACTTTGTATAGAGGAAAGCAAAGTAGCCAGCCAACACGGATAGCATGGGAATAATCATTGGAGTCAGTCCCACAATAATTTTCCCGATTCTCTGAATTGATATGATTATCATCTTGGCAATGGGAAGAAGGAAATTCCAGAGGTCTTGCCAGGGCATACTGCGAATAGCATTCCCCACAGCATCAAATGTAGGTTTCAAACCCATATGCCAAACCCGAGCAAATCCATTGATGATTTTTGCCCAGTTTATGGAATCAATGCCGGCAATGATGCGCATGAAAATTGGGGTGATTTGATGAATCAAAGGGGCAAGGGCTTTGCCAAATTTAATCATGGCCACTTTCAGGGCTGCGTGCATTTTTTCAAATGACCGCGCCAAGCCTTTATCCATTTGAGCAAAAGCAGTATTTGCTTGGCCGGCATTGTTGGTCATTCCGGCAAGGACCGTGTTGAATTGCTTGCCCCCGTCAGAGGTTAAAGTTAATACAGCGCTGATTGCCTCCACCGATCCCAGCAGTTTCCTCATGGCTTGCATATCGCCATTCGTTGCCACTTTTATCATGTTCATGGCTTTGACCAGTCCGCCAGGGCCGGCCATGACCTTCCCCAATTCCTTTACGTTCAGCCCGTATTTGGCAAACCACTTGGCGCTCCGGGTCGAAGGGGCAATGATTGACTGAATGGCCGCCTTGAGTTGGGTCATCACCTGGGCAGTCGGGACACCTTTAGAAGTCATGGCAGCCGTGGCCGCTGATATTTGTTCAAAGCCCACGCCGGCTGCATTGGCAATTGGGAGCACATTGTAAAGGGTCGCCGCCAATTCTCCGAATGTGGTTTTGCCCATTTTCACAGTTTCAAACATCATATCGGCAGCCCTGGCGGTACTGATGTTTGCGAGCCCGTAAGTATTTGTCACCGTGGATAGAGCATCCACAGCCGTTTTCATATCCACGACGCCGGCCTTGCTGGCCTTAATAGCAGTCTCCATGAATTTGAAAACATTGGCCGGCGGAACCCCTGCCGAGAGTGCCTGGTAAAGAGCCGGGACAACCTCATCTGGAATCACTCCCATTTTTTTAGCCAGGGCCAAAGCCTGATCCCCCATTTGCCCCATTGCTTTTTTTGACATCCCAGGGACCAAGGTGAAAACCTCATTCATCCCCTTCTCAAAGCCTGAAAATTCGCGAATAGATTTGTATGCGAAATAGGCCACAGCGCCGGCGGCAACCAGCATCCCGTTTCGTATTAGCCTCCCGACCTTTGCCATGACTGTTCGCGCCCAGCCAATCATCCGCGCCGCTGCCGCTTTTAATCCCACCGCCAGCCTTTTACTGTTCACCCCCAAGATGGCCGTGACTGAGAAAACTTTACCCGCCATGATTCTCCTTTTGTGCCTCTGCGATTGCAGCAATCATATCAGCCCGGACCTGATCGGCGTTAGGGCTGAAGCTTGATGAATTTTTCCCCTCGCTGGTTCGGTGCACCATTGCCTTGGAAAGAATACAGGCGCGCTCGATGGGCATATTCATAATGGCATCCGATGTCCAATGGTATTGGCTGGCAAATGCGTCAATCAGTTCCGGCAGCCAATTAGGCTGAATCCCTCCCTCATCGGCCGAGCCCATATTTTCACCCACGGCCACCATATACTCGGCAATGAGGTTTGCGTATTTTCGCCAATCGATAAGGTAATTATTCCAGCAGAATTTTTTCCCTGCCCATTCACCCACCCGAAAGCCTGGTGAATTGATCCACAGAAACGCCAGGACATCTTCTTTGGTAGGTTCGATTTCGCCCGTGACAAAAGGAGAATTTATCTGCTCCAACCAGAGCAGTCTTTCAATTGTCAGCGGCGCAATCTCAAAGCGGCCGAGCGGGACAATTATTGGCAAAAACGAAAGCGCAACCTGAGCCCGATCCTTTTCCCGCGCATCGGCCAGCTTTGGTTTGAACCGTGTCCAAACCTCAGCAGCCGTTTCCATCAGTTAATTTTTTCGTATCCGCTAACTGAACACTTCGCATAGTCGCCAGAGCTTTGGGCGTCGCCCACTTCTGTGATGACATAAGTTGAATTATTCCGGCCGTTGGTTGAGCTTGTGACCATCTCCTGGCCAATGGTGGGGTTCGCCGTTGTTCCCGCTGCATATTGCAATGACGCTGAAAATTCGACTCGGTTGGGTACCACTACTGAGCCCAGGGGCTCACCGTTAGAATCGTTTACATCAACACGGTTTGAGCCGTAGGTGAATGACATAGATTCGCAAACATAGGTGACTAAGTTGATTGTTACCGGGCTGTCCTGGATTCCGAACGATTGAGTGCCGTCTGAAGTAATGGCCATGATTTCTTTTCTCCCTTTTTCTCCTGTGTGCAAGTGAGGCCGGTTAAGCCTTAGCAGCATCAGTGCTGCTTCTTACTAAAGGGCGAAACGTCTACCTTACGTCGGCCAGGCATCGTCTCGGATTTCAAAGGTCAACTCGTACATCAATTGCGTCACATTCATATCGCCATCCACCTCATAATCAGCGGCGGCCGGCATTAGTTTTTTCACATCGTAATAAGGAAGATTTGATGCACTCAATGCGAGGGTGCCACTATACGCCCCCCCGGCGGCTGTCGTCACATAGAGCTCTGAATCTGAAACAATGGAGGAAACAGCAAACGCATTGCCGTCAACTGTGAAGCGGTCCCAGACTTCAAGTTGAGTAGTGAAGGCCGTCCCGGTGCCGGTCAAATATGTTGCGCCGTTTGCAATGGTTCCGGTTCCCGCCAGGGTTCCCCCTGCCCCCCCGCCAAACCAATTTGAGGCCGAACGCATGAGGGACGTGCGAACCTTAGATCGATATGTGGAGTGATCGGCCGCGCCCCCGGTCGCATTATCGGTAATGACCCGGCATTGAAAAACGCCTGAATAAGCCCGATAGTCTTGGGTGGATGATGAGGCACCGCCGTTGCGCGGAGCAAAGGGCTCCATCGCCGCATCCACAAAAAGCTGAATCTCTAACCGGGGCGCGGTCAGGCTGTCCTCGATAACGGTGCGGAATACATCCAGGCCGGTATCTGTATTGAGGAAAGTCGCGGCAGCGGTTTCAAAGTGATATTCAAAATTGTTCAGGTCGTTGAGATCAGTGGCGGCCATTAGTTGTCTCCCTGGTAACGACTGATGCAAGTGATTGTGAGAAGCACACCGCCATTGCCTATTGACGATTCCCAAACTTTGTAAGACCGGGAGCCGGCGGTTAAAACCCACCCCTTCGACGGGTAAGTTGAAACCCCATTGATGTTGATAAAAAACCGCTGATCCACCATCTGCTCGCGGCCGTTCAATTCTACTTCGTACCGCTCGCGGAGAGCCTCCTGGGATGCGGTAAATTCCACCCCGACACTTGAGGAGGGAGTGACAGTGGTGAGAGTGACTTGGAAATCGTTATTGGCGAAATCCAAATCAGATGACAGTTGGCTGGTCGTTACGCTGGCCATGTGTAAACAAAACCCCGCCCCGGAAGGTCGGGACGGGGTTTCGTGTTATCCCCTAGCGGTTATCCCCTTGGCATTTAAGCTCCGGTGATTTTTTCGCCGGCATTGGCATTGATGATGATTTCATCAACGCAGTTGCGCACCCGGACAACGCTGGCGGGCGGTTGTTCGGTGCGGTATGTCTCCGAGACAAACTGACCGCCCCGCGCATTGTACGCCAGGGTTCGGCCGATGCCCCCGTTTGAGAATGGGCCATTGCCCAGGCTGGCGACGTAGTAGCTGGCGGTAGGCCAGATTTTTGTCGTGGTGCGGCTTTGGCCTTTGGCTGCTGAATTGTATCGCGTATTGCAAACCACAACATCATCCACGCCCAGGACCCTGGCGACCTGATCGGTGGCCCAGGCAAAGGTACCGCTGCCGTTGATGAGGTTTCTCATATCGTCAGTCTGCAGCATTTCCTGGTACAGACTCGCTTCGATGACCAAATGAATCCCCCGGAATATGCCGTTGGCATTTAGGCGCATCACAGCATTGTTGATGTCCGCGATGGGCGTGGCGGTTGCCACAACACTCATGGCGGCCGTGGCGGCCGTAGAAGTGAAGCTGGCGCCACTAAGTGCCGTTGCAACGCGCAACTCATGGCCGACCATCAAATCATCTGCCAACTGGTTGGCGGTGACGGTGGCAATGTCCAGGAGGGCATCCGTTTGAGCATTGGCGATGTCTAAATCATCGAGGGAATTTTCCACTCCATATTCAACACATTCAAAGCTAGCGCTCTCATATTCCCCTGAAGCCGATGCAAAGTTGGCGCCGGCTGCACGGGGTTTGGAAATATCATTTTCAAATTGATTTCCTTTGATCAAAACATATTTGCCCGTCTGGGTATCAGAACCCTGAACCGGCAAAATGCGTGTGCCCACAAACTCCTGACGGTCAACCTCGTTGACTGCCTCGTTGATGATGGGGTTGAAACTCGCTGTGGATGATGCAAATACAGACATGATTTTTTTCTCCTTATGCTAAGAATGTTTGGTGGGGAATCACTTCAATCACATCGCCATCGGTGGATGATGCCTTGAGCGCCAGGCCGATTTTCGTGTTTGTGGTATCGGTGCCGACCTTACCGCTGCCGTCCAGATACACAGTGGCAGCCACCGCGATTGTATCGCCGCCGGCTATCAACTGAATGGTGCCCCCGGTGTTGAGCATTTGAACGCTGCCATAAGCAGAGGCGGCCACATCCTCAGTGACTGCTCCGATACATTGCTCGGTGGCATTGTCGCCACTTACGGAGATTGTCCCGCTGGAGTCCACAGTCACTAAACTGTAAGCGGGGATTGCGACGGCAGTCGCCTCGAAAGTGCGGTTGCCTGTGTTGAATGTAGTCGTAGACATATTTCAGTGGGTTAGTTGTTTTTGAATAGTTCGGGATTTGTTTTTGCGATCGCCAGAACTGCCGTGCTCCGGCTGTCGTTGGGGTTCTGTTCTAAATGTTTTGAGATGAGATGCTTTTTGGCATCCTTGAGAGTGGTGAAAGCCGAGCCGGCTTTTTCAGCAATCGGGGCTGTGCCCTGGCTAAGTTTTTCAAGTTCCTCAACCCGGGCCTTCAGGGCAGTTGATTCGCCATCTTCGGAAGCTTCAGCCCTGGTATCCGGCACCCCGGTCATGTCCATGACTTCACGCAAGCGGTTCAGTGCAGCTTCCATGTGGGAATAGAGTTCCTCAACAGCAGCGCGCATTTTTTCCTGATATTCATTATCAGGCTCCTCAAGCTCCTCTAGCTCATCGGCTTCAGGTTTCTCATCGTCATCCCGATCCTCAGCGGCATCATCTTCCTGGGCTTCTTCTTCGCCCTGGTCTTCCTTGGCAATTTCATCTTCCTCGCCGCGCTCCTCATCTTCGCGGTCCTCCTCATCCTGCTCAGCCAGTTTTTTCTTTGTCTTCTTCTTTGGCTTGGGTTCCGGCGCCGGGACAGTTGGCGCAATTTTTCCTTCCTCGGCGGCCACAGCGGCCTCATGCGCTTCGGACGCGGACTCATCGAGGGCGACTACTGTTTTTTTCTTTTTAGAAGTTTTCATGGTGCTCTGCTCTCTACTAATTATCGAATTGTCTACCTTAGCGCTGAACAGAGCCCCGTTCGCTGCCGGGGTATCCACAAAGTCGGCGGAGGTAATTGCCAGGGGCCGGACTGTGGGCACACTGAACCGGGCATTTTCCGGCGCCTCAAAACCAACATCCATTCCCATTTCTGATCCGTCTGCCATTTCCCAAAATAGTTGGCCTTCAAACACAATCGAAACCCCAAAGGATTCCGGCGCCACCTCGGCAATTTCAAAAAGCCGCTCATATTTTTCAGCCTCATATTTTTTGAAGCTTTCCAAGGCCACAAATTTGTTTGCCCTGATTTTGTCCTTGTCGCGGTAGAATTCCGAAAAGTAACCGGCCTCAGTTAACAGCCGATCCCCAGAGGCGCCGCCGTGGGAAACGTAGGCAGGGAGCGATTTCCCGAGGAGAAGGGTGATTGAAGATTCCAAGGTCTTTTGTGAAATCATCATGTGATGCCCCTTGGCTTCACCGGATGAAATGATTGAGATGCCTTCGATGCGGCCCGCCTCCCGGTCAACCTTTGATGGGCTTTGAGCTTCCAAGCAAAAGTTTGAAAACGTGCTGGTGCCGGTCAGGGCAGACGCCATTTCCTCATCGTCTGTTGCCATGTCCAAAAGCTTCCCGGCAGCATTGAAGATTTCCGTTTCTTCAGTTTGGCCGGCGCGGCTTCTAATGGCCTTCAGGCCGTTGATGCTCACATTCTTGAAATCACTGGTGAAGGGATATTTCCAATGCGCCTTAGTCTCGGGGTCAAATTCCGGGTCTTTCCCCAGGAACCATTTCCCAAAATCTTCCCAGCCGTTTTTTTCAATATATCTATTAGCGGTGATGGCCTTTGGGCCGCTCCACTTGGCAGATTCCACAAACTTGCCTTCCCGAATTAAATCCCTGGCATGGTCAAAGCCCGGGTCATTTTTCGAGGTGGCGAGCTCAACAGCAATGGCAGAAGGTGCTGACATCTTATTTGGTTTTTTTAGATGGAGCCGGGGCCGGGGCGCCGCCCTTCTTTTGGCCGTCCGGCCATTTGTCTTGGGTGGCTAATGTTTCGGCAAATGCCTGTTCTTCGCCTGTTAACTCTGCCAACTTTTTTGGGGTCGGGGCGTGCATATAGTCCCAGAATTTTTTTCTCATTATATTGGATCTCCGTTTTGGTTTTTTTCGATTTCCGGGCTTTCCGGTTTCAGCGGTATATCCTCCCGCAATTCCGTGAGCTCGGTGAAATTGGCGTTTGCAAACGTGGGAAGCTGATTGAAGATTTCCCGGTAATCACTCACACCAAATTCTTCCGCCACCTGTTTGGCATCCGCAATGTTTTGAGCTTTGCGGCGCATAATGTTCAGGGCTGAATCCCCAAAGCTACTGGCCACATCGTCCAGGCTCATGGCGCCGAGCCCTACATATTTCAAATCAGATTCGACCTGGCTGCTCCGGTTGATCCAGCGGAATCGGGGTGGCTGGAATCGTACCTGAAACGGTTTTTTCACTTCAGGCGGAATTGACAGATCCCCATCCGCAACCCATTTAGAAACCCGCCACCGATAGATCCGATGCAATAAGCTGATGAGGCAATTCTGTTCCTCCTCCACGTTGGTTTGATACTGCATCACAACGCCCTGGCTGGCGCTGAATGAACTGCCGCCAATGTCGCCCAGCATAAATTCATAAGGCACCCCGATTGACGCGCCCACCTTTCGGAGCTCAAAAGCCAGCCATTGAATGCCGTCCACATTGGGCCGGCCGTTGGGAGCAATTGTTGAAACATCTTCCCCGGGCTCCAGATAGTGAAACGTGCCAGGCTCAAAGTTTTCCAAACGCCCCTCGGTATCCTGTTCGTTTTCCGGCGCCCGGTTGGCCAGTTCAAAATTTACGGACCCTTCCCGTTTTATAACCGCTGATAAACTGGCCGAAACCTTCGCGGCAATCATTTCGATTTGTTCGTACTCACTCACGTCCATTAGTGTATTGACTGAGGCCGCCAGGGTAGGAACGCCGCGCCATTGGCTTGGGCGCATCCGTTTCATGTAGAGGGAAAAGTCAGAAGCCGGCACATTCACCACATTGGTCAAAACCCCGTTCACCCTCTGCCCAACCTGGTATTCAATCGGCCGGCCGTAGTCATTAACGATGACGCCGTTTTTGTCCGGGTCATCCTCATTGAATCCGGTGCTGCCCATCGGCGACCCAATCCGCGACCCCTCAAAAACCTGAATCTGCCCATTATCCAAATAGAGCAAACCTATATCCCCAAAGAAAAGCGGCGCATCCACAATCTCCTGTTGGAGCTCCGTCATGTTCATCATCCCGGTGATTTCCGGCGCCTTGCTCCATTCCTCCCATAGGTCCAAAATCTGTTCGTTATATTTTTCATTCGGGCTGGCGGGTTGTGGCTTTATCCCTGAGCCCACAACGTCGGTGCGCTTCAGCCTGGAAATGCTTTTTACGATGGGATTGTTCCGCTTCATGTTGAGCAGATTCCCCACAAGCTCATCCCGGTCAAAAGCTGAAAGCTCAACATTCTCATCCCGGATTGGGTGATAGCCCTTCGCCTTCCGGTAACGATTTGAAACAACGGCATCATATCCGAACAAAATCCGGGCCGCTTTTTTTGCTCTATTCCAAACCTTCAATTCCATTTTTCAAAATCCACTCGGTTTTTGCCGTGCGCCTTTAGGCTTGTTGAACGCATTGCAATCAGGCGTTCCAGGTTTTCAATCTCAGCCCATAAATCTTTGCGGGAGGAATAGACAAAGGTGCGATCTCCCAGGGTGTAACTTGCCGAGGGGCTTGTGGATATTGCCGTGTATGCCGTGACCAGATTATCCCTGAGGGTGATCAGGGTGCTTTGTGCAATACGTTCCGCCATCTACTAAAGGCGCGAACGTCTACCTTGCTTACGGGGAAATCCTCACGCCGGGATATTTCTTCCCAATTCTGGCGGCTGATTTGAAAACTCCCATTTTCATATTTGTTTGGAAATACGCCTGGCGCCCGCCCATTGCTGATTTGATTGCGAAATGGCCCCTGGCGTTTTTGTTTAAACACGCGACAGAATTATTATAAATGTGGATTTGAAACTTGTGGAATCGATGCAGCTGCCTCCCGTTCTCCGTTGTGTTTTTATAAAATGACGTTGCTTGGGATGCAATTGCCTTGTCTAAACTGGCTTTTGATTTGAATCGTGAACTGTTAAGGCGCGCTTTTCGGGCCATTATTAGCCACACAGCTTTACCTGAAAACACTCTGAGCTTCGCGCGTTTTTTGTAGAAATCCAATTTCTTTTTCATCTCGTCCCAGACTGGTTTTGGATAATAGTTTGAGGTGCTATATTTCTTTCCCCGCATAAAGACAAAGGGCACCAGATTCGGATTTTGCTCAATGGGGCCGGTTTTCCGGCTTTGCTTTGTAGAGCGTTTGATGGTGTAGCGAGATTGGATGTCTTGTTTGTTGGCGCGTTTTGTCAAAGTTGACGCCCGCACCAAAATCGCCGCCGCTTCCGATTTTACTACCTCCGAGGCTGCAACCCCCTTTCCCATGCTCCGGCTTAGTTCTCCCAAATAGTTGTTAAACTCCCTGACATGGATTCGGTTCGTCATCATCTCACTAAAGGGGCAAACATCTACCTTCCACGGTTGCCCCAAAACGCCCCTAAAAAAAACGCACGCCCTGGAATCGGTGTTTTTTTGGGGCACTTTTTCGGGGACCGCGGCACCGGAGCCCACGATTTGTGGGCTTAAACGACATTGCACCCCTTCCGCGGTTGCCCCAAAACGCCCCTAAAAAAAACGCACGCCTTGGAATCGGCGTTTTTCTGGGGCACTTTTTCGGGGACCGCGGCACCGGAGTCCACGATTTGTGGGGTTGTTTGGGTTCCCGCCAACGAGGTGGGCCAAATTTTTCGGGATTTTTCGAAATGCACTTTTTTTTCGGGAGTCAATTTGTGTTAGTAGCCGACTGTTACTAACGGTTTTTGACTCTGAAAAAAAAAGTGTATTCCTAAATTTTTCGGGATTTTTCGAAATGCACTTTTTTTTCGAGGGTCAATTTGTGTTAGTAGCCGACTGTTACTAACGGTTTTTGACTCTGAAAAAAAAAGTGAATGGCCAAATTTTTCGGGGGCAATGCGCTGAAAGCCCTGTTTTTGTGGGGTTTTTCGTTTTGTAGGCCGGGCTTCGCTTTCGCACAATATCTGCTCAGCGTATTTTTTTTCGAAATGCACTTTTTTTTCGGGAGTCAATTTGTGTTAGTAGCCGACTGTTACTAACGGTTTTTGACTCTGAAAAAAAAAGTGTATTCCTAAATTTTTCGGGATTTTTCGAAATGCACTTTTTTTTCGGGAGTCAATTTAGTAAGTGGGCAGTCTGTTACTAACGGAAATTAAAAGGGGGGCAAGTTCCTAATCTCGGAAATTGGCTTTTTTTATCCACAACCGCGGCCGACTTTTTTCACCAGATTGATTTTTTTGATGATTTTCTGGGACGGCTGGGACGGCTGGGACGGGCTTTAGAAGTCTTTGCCAGGTCTTTGCCCGTTCGTATCACGGCGCCGCCCAGGCCGAAAACATGGGAAAGGGTGAGAATGTACGTTTCACAATCCCAGTAATGATCTTGCCTGTGCCCTTCCACAACCCACTCAAATTTGACTTTGCCTTTCCGGTCCACTTTCTCTTTTTGATTAGTGGAAAGCATTTGCCGGATGTATTCCGAATCTGTTTCCTTATAAGTGAACCAGTTCAAATTTGTCCCGTTGCGGCGTTTCAGCAACTCACCCATCCACACATCCTTGTTGATGTTCAGAATGTTGATGGATTTTTTAGTGAACTTCTTATCCTTCATGGGGCTGAATGGGTCTACCCCGGTCATCTTGTATGGGTGCGGCAATCGCTCCCAACCCCTGGCGCCAAACCAGAAAGGCCGGCGCGCATGGATCTCCTCATAAATTTCCTGAGTCCGGTAAGCCGTATCACAAATGCCATAGGCGCATTCATAGGTTTCGGCCAGGGCCGTGAGGTCATCAAAGCTTGGCGCGGTGCCATGATCCACGAGCCAGCTTGTCCCGTCCTTGTCAAACCCCCGCACAACCCAAAAGAAAATCGACCGCTGCACATCAACCCCGATGATCCGATATTCACCACGAATATCGCCACGGGAATAATCACGCTCAAGCACGCGAAATGTGTCCGGGTCAATTGATCCTTCTTGCGGCCGGTACGGTTCAGCCAGCCAGCCATTCACGAATGCTTGCATGGCGCCGGGGTTTGTCCTGGCCTTCAGGTATTCCACCGCCAGCCGGCCAAAAGTTAGAATGGGGGAATAGATAGAATTGAGGTGATAGCTTCGCACCCCTGATTCAGAGCTTGAGCTAGTGGCATTCCAATTCCCATCGCGGAGCATTTTGGACTTGTGGGCATTTGTGATTTCCCCCTGGCACTCCTCGCAAATGTAAACCGTTGAGGATTCGACCAGGTGCAAATCATGTTCCGATTCAGATAAATTGGCTTTATTGTCCCACTTCAAATTCAAATCCCCCTCTGCATTTTTTAAACGGAATATGATTTTTGCCTGGCAATGGGGGCACGGCATATAGTAGCGGCGCCGGTCGCCTTCCTGAAATTCCTGCCAGATTCCCCCCGTTTCAGTAACCGGCGTTGAGCTTTGAAGCACTTTGTAATCATGGCGCCCCTTCACTCGGTCCATGCACTCCCGGCGGGTTCGTTCGTCGATCACATCAATCTCATCCAAGACCAGAACTGAAACCGGATAGCTCCGGACATTGGCCGAACTGCCGGCGCCCACCAGATTCATGGTGCACCGGGAAAATTCCTGTTTGGTGAGGGTGAAGCGATCCGCATCAATTGAGCCATCAATGTAGTGGGGCAAGTGTTTCAGCAGGGCCTTTGATTCTCGGCAGAATGGCATCCAGCGCTCTGAGCTGAAAGTTTTGCATAGTGAGAGATTTGGAAAAACCCACAAAATGGCTTTGGGGTCCTGGTCAATTACATGGCCCAGCATCACATAAAAGGTTGTTGTTTTGCTGGTCTGGCTGCCCCAACAGAGGGAAATCCTTTTGATTCTGGGGTTTGCTATACCCTCCAAAATCTCATTGCAATAGGGATGAAGCCTGGTCGAAAACGGCCCAGGCTGTTCCGTGATCCGGGGCGACAATTCCACATTCTCCTCAGCCCATTCCAGCACCGTCTGTTCCTTGGGCCAGATAAAGAACCGCGCCCCAAATCGTTCCAGTTCAGTGGTCACTTGAGCTCCTTTTGAACTATCTCAAAAAGTTTTTTCATACCTTCCCTGGCGGCCTCCTCGGCAAGTTGCGGGTCGGTTGGGTTTGCCTGGACCGCAATTGATTTAGGGTAAGCATCGAGCAGAGAGCGAAACGGCTGCAACGTCCTTTTGATGGCGGCCTTTGCGTCCTGCATGGGCACCAGGCCAGCTTCGGCCTTCGCATATTCCAACTCTCTGAGTTTCCGAATGGCATCCTCTTTGCCCGCCTGGGCGCGCAAAAGTTTGGTGCGCAAATCCCTCACCTCACTAGATTGATTATCCTCATTTTGCCAATGGGGATTTTCACTTGCCCGGCGTTCTAAAAATTCTTTCCAAGTTGCCAGGTCATAAGATTCAGGGCCGCCATGCTTATCCCTAAGCTCCCACACACTTTTCCGGGTGATTCCTAATTCTTTAGCCAGGGCCGTCCAGGAGCGGATTTTTTTGGTGCGGGTGCCGTCGCCCTGGCTGTCGATTATCCCTTCCAATAAATCTTGCTCGGCCCGGCTCAAAACTTTCCCGGCCGCGACTTTCCGAACCACATTTTCCAAATTCTTCCGGAGGACTTTGGCGGCTTCATCGGAGGTTAAGAGATCGGCCATATTTTAAACTTTCAACAACTCGGGGTCTTTGCCTGTCACCTCATGCCAACGCTCGATGGCAACCGCGACGTATTCGGGGGCGAGTTCGATTGCCCGACACTTGCGCCCGAGGTTTTCGCAAGCGATGAGGGTTGACCCGCTGCCGAGGAATGGTTCGATGACCAACGCCCCGCTCGGCGTGCTGCTCTTGATGCAACGGCACATCATCTCAACGGGTTTCGGGGTGGCATGGCCATGCCGCTCCTCGCCGCTCACTCGGGGGAATTGCCAAACGTCGGTCATGTTCTCATGCGTATTGTCGAAGTAAGCGCGGGTCGCGTAAAATGCTTGCTTGAGTTCGTCATGCTCCCGCTTGAGTTCGTCATGCTCCCGCTTGAAGGCGTCATGCTCCCGCTTGAAGGCGTCATGCTCCCGCTTGAAGGCGTCATGCTCCCGCGCCGCATCTTGTAGCTTTTTGTAATGTTCTCCGGGAATAAATGTCCATTGCGATTTGGTGAACCAATGGCCAAACATCCCGACGCCGCAAATGCGCTCAACGTCTTTCGCGCCCCATCCCATCGCCTCGCAATCTGCCGCCAGCGCGGCGCGTATTCCCTCCCACCCTTCCCAATAATTATCGGCGTTGTTGTTAAATCCCTGCTCGCCAAGCATAAAGAAAAGGCAACGCTCGGTTTCTTGCGGGTACAATCGCAAACCCTCCGCGCCGATGTGACTTATTCCACCCGCGCCCGCGCTGCCTTTTGCCCACGCAATCTCATTGCGAAACGTCAACCGCTCCGAATCTGCCAAGCCGCCAACATACCAAAGCCGCCAAAGGTCGGGCGCGTTGCCCCAAATGTATGCGCTCGCGTTGTCCTCAAGGTGAGGCCGACAAGCCCGCCACCAATCCATCTGAAACGCATCGAGCTTGTCGCGGTAAAGGTTGTCATTGGCAACGCCGTCTTTTTCCTTGCCCATTCCGTAAGGCGGGTCGGCGTGTAGCAGCGCGGCCTTTTCCTCGCCCATCAGCTTCGCCAGCGTTTCGGGTGCAGTCGAATCCCCGCAAGCAATCCGATGCTCGCCCAACTCCCAAACCTGCCCGAGCTTGGTTCCCCATTTCGTTTGCAGTTCCTTCGCTTGGTCAATCTTCGGCTCGGCATCGTTTTCCTCATCAACATGAAATTGAGTCAACAGCGTTTCCAAATCAGTCTCGGTGAATCCCGTCAAATCCATATCAATTGCCCCGGTATCCAAATCGCTCAACAATTCCTTCAGGCTTCCAGAATCCATTTCTGAAATCTCTGCTAGCCGATTATCCGCGACAAGGTGCGCCAATTCATCAGCCTCATTTTCAAAATCCTGAAAGTTTACCGGGACCGATTCCACGCCCAGGATCATGGCGGCCTCATACCGGCCATGACCTGAAACCATCAGGCCGCTGAAATTGGAAATCAGAACGGGCAAGCGCCAACCCTGGTGCCTGATAATTTTTGCCAGCAACTCAATCTGTGCCGGGGGATGCCTGTTTGGGTTTCGGGGGTTGGGTTTGATTTCCGGCACGGCCACCATTTCATCAAAGGCGCAATGCACAGAAATTTCTGGCGGGGGGGATGTGGGTTGGTTGCTCATAAAGTCTGGCCTATGCATAGCGGCTAAGAATGCCCCGCATTGCCCTGAGTTTGCCATGTAAGCCGTCGAGTGAATCGATTGGCATAGCGACTCGAAAAGGTGCGTCCAGGAGCGCACGCGCAAACCTCGGCTCAACGGGCGCGGGGCGTAACCATCCCGAACCGGTTCGGTTTATACAAAAAAGACGAGCTGCGACCGCAC
>Ga0255047_10000521_pt1 | contig 31522 bp, 25 predicted proteins | sample JV7_2_1_MG_FD_183640 | JGI IMG/M metagenome (GOLD analysis project Ga0255047, IMG submission 183640) | Seawater microbial communities from Jervis Inlet, British Columbia, Canada - JV7_2_1 | ecosystem: Environmental > Aquatic > Marine > Inlet | place: Canada: British Columbia | collected 2016-10-06
TTGACGAGTATTAAGGACTTAGGGGATTTTTTTTACACTCCCAAAAAGACGTTTATTTTCTAAGTCGTTGCAGCTAAAAGGGCTCCGTTTTTCAAAATTGGTATTACTTTAGGATTTTTTGTTCAAACATACATTACCAACACTTTACAAAATCGTGTTTTTCGGTACATTTTCCCAAAGTGGTTGATGGTGAAGGGAAACCGTTTTTCAAAATTGGTATTACTTTTGCAAAACTGTCCGAAATATACATTACCAACACTTTACAAAATCGTGTTTTTAGAGGTTTTTTCTGTATCCCCTTAATGCCCAGATAGCACCGTTTTTCAAAATTGGTATTACTTTTGAAATGGCTAAAACCAATACTTCTAATACCTTTTAGACACTATTTCACCTAATATATTCCCTAAGTCATTGATTACAGGATATAACCGTTATTGAAAATTGTTATTATTTTTCCTTTTTCGTCGTTTGTAATTTTTTTGATTTTTGGTTTTCAAAACAATAAAGTGAATGACGGGTTCGTTCTACTACTAAAACTGGGGGAACCTTTTTCCCCCATGGCCCCCCTTTTTTCAGCCACCAATGAATGATGAATGATAGCAGCCCTGTCCAGGGACCTATCATTCATCATTCATAATCGAGTATAGTACATCGGCACTATATTGAGTGTATGGGGAACCCTTGATTGATGTATATCAACACGCACAGTGTTGCAACCACCCGTCCCTAGTCTCAGCCATCCAATGTCCACAGACTCATGGTATTCATCAACATACGTAATCTCAACAATAGACCCGCATGTACTTTAGTCCTCTTGACGACCGAGCTTAACTGGAAGCCTGCTCTCCATTAAGCGCTTCGTTTATTCATGCAAGCCGTGGTTTGCATGAAGCAATGGCTCTTTTTGTGAATTTATTGGGAGGATTTCTCGATAATAAATATTAACCTAAAGAGAAAGTAATTATATCATGGAAATATCATTTCGTTCATTAGAAGAAAGAGATGAGAGTAGTAAGGCGCCTTTAGTTGAAAGAGTATATGACAAGGTCTACGATACCTTCTTTGCGATAGGAGAGCGATTGGTTCCTCTCTATCAAAAAAGACCCAGTCTGTTCTTGGGTGTCTCTTTGCTCTTTCAGTTGTCCTACTTCCTTATGGCATGCGTGGGCGTGGTGTCCACATTGTGCTGGTTGTTCTAGCTGCCCCTCAATCCTCTTGACGACCGAGCTTAACTGGAAGCCTGCTCTCCATTAAGCGCTTCGTTTATTCATGCAAGCCGTGGTTTGCATGAAGCAATGGCTCTTTTTGTGAATTTATTGGGAGGATTTCTCGATAATAAATACTTACACTAAACTAATAAAAACTATGAAAATTACAGTAAAGAAGGTAGATTGTCGTAAATATAAGAATGTTGCTTACTATAGGAGCGACCGCAAGTCACCCCTTGGTAACCCTTATATAGTTGGGAAAGACGGTAATCGCTCCCAATGTATATTGAAATTCATGCGTCTGTTTAACGATTCAGCTAAGGGATTACCAATGCGTGAGCACGTTCGCAAGATAGTGGCAAGGGCAATACAGGGGAACTTCAAGGAACTCTGCTTCACTTGCCATTGCGCACCTGATACTTGCCACTCGGACGTTATTGCGCTGTACGCGAAAAACGTATATGGGTGCTTAACGTACACACCTGCATTCTAACCTAACACTAGAGCCACCATCGGTAGATGAGTGGCTCTTTTTCGTGTATCTAAACAACTAACTATCATAACATGAAAACAATACGAGACATACTCTTCATACTAATATCCGCATACATCATCATTGTTGCCAGCAACTACATTGAACGCAGCATGATGGCTATATGCACACACATACAATCATGAACAATATATTCATATTATCTCTCATTCAAATACTGGGCTCCTTCACAATAGCCTGTATGATATACGGACTGATAGTGTACATGCCGAAGATGTACAGCTCACACAAATGGGTATTCGTAACAGTAGCCCTGGCTACCCTAGCATCCGCATTATCAGCCCTCTACATAGTAATGTTCCATCTCATATAACACAATAAACCAAAGAGCGACTCCACCAGGAGTCGCTCTTTGTATGTTATGATTACTTATATCACAGGTGATTTGCTTCAATCGAAATCACACGCCCTTATCAACACGGTTAATTGTGTTGGTGTAATGGGCAAGGGTATAGCCTTGTGCTTTAGACGCAGCTATCCCGACATGTACCAAAGGTACAGAAGAGTATGTGAAAAACGGTTACTCAAACCGACTCACATACTGCCTATACAGCAAGGGAACAGACTTATACTGAACCTTGCAGTAAAAGACCATTGGAGGCACCCATCCCGATATGAATGGGTGGAGGGATGCCTATCAAAATTCGCCTCTAATTACGAGAGACTCAACATAACTTCAGCGGCATTTCCATGGATTGGAGCACAAAACGGGCAGCTGGACTTCAATAGAGTCCGAAACCTCATGCTCCAATACCTGGAACCGCTTCCCATTCCCATTCAACTATACACATACAAGGGCGATTCCTAACGGAGTCGCTCTTTGTGTGTAATCCTTTTTGAGCCAACTGGATTACATGACAATATTAGGCTCACAACAAATAAACACATGTCTACAAAAACACAAACAAAGACCAAAACTGGTACAATAACTGTTACAGGCTTCGAGATATAATATTCACAACACAATGAAAGTACCAGAAACACATATGAAACTAAGACACATAACGATATCACAAGGCGACACATCCAACAGGTGTGTCGCATACCACTCAAAGGTATTGATGGATTTGCAAGGTGACGAATCCCTGCAATTCACAACATGGGTACCGCCATTAATGGATGCTAAGCTCCCATATCCGAAACATCACATAGCGGAGTGTATCCTTAACAGGTTCCGTATGATAATACGGCAGCTCAACCAGCCTCAAGCTACGCTTGAGATGATGTGCCACATCAATACAAGCGAGAACACAGTCAATGCAATCACTGACAAGATAGACTTGGATTACTTAATCCATAAACTGACACAATAAACACGGGCGACTCTTCGGAGTCGCTCTTTGTGTGTAATCCTTTTTGAGCCAACTGGATTACATGACAATATTAGGCTCACAAAAATAATAAACACAATGGCTACTAAACTAGCATCCAAAAAGAAGACCGAAACTAATGCGATAACTGTTACAGGGTTCGAGATTTGGCCTGATAAGAGATTCTATCGAATCCACTTATCAAACAAAAACTCGTTACTGTTCTCGCTCATCTCTGAAAAGGGATTCAACGCATCGAGCGCATCCCTGCTCTCACTGTTACCGACAGCAATCGGCATACGACTGGGCTTAGAGAAGAGTCATGCACAACGCGTAGCATGGATAGCCTTCAACGTTGACTGCATCACCAGCCATATCGTCGGCAAGGAAGTCACATACTCATCAGAGACAGTAGTGAACAACGGCAAGAAATACACGAACGAGCGTATTTCTCCCGTTGTTACGGATACCAAGGAAGTGCAGGTACCGCTGAACTCAACAGCCTACATGGCTATTGAAGAGGCAGTAGCCGCCGCTAATCCATCCGCGGAAGACTTAATATAATGAAATATTATATTAACAAGTTCCTAGGTAACGCCCGCTCGCTCCTTCCGTCCGCTAAACGCGGACAGGGGGACGAGATTCTGGTAACCTATTCAGCTAGGTACCAGACTGCGGGCAAGACAGTTGTCCTCACGTTTAATGCAGGCAAGGACCTGTTCAAAGACCTAGCCAAGCAGCCCTTAAAGGACATACGCTTAATTCCTGCCAAGGATTACTCGCCGAAGGCGCCAATCCTCAGGCAGAAAGTTCAGCTCATGAAGGCTATTCGGGACGCATTAGGTGAAACGGACACTGCCATATTCGAGTTCACGATAAATGGAGTGACCATTAACACGGCTTGGGATATACTGTCCTGTATACCCAAGCAGCCCTACGACATCAGCATCCGTGCAATGGATGAGGATGCCGAGGTACTATCCATCAATCAGGCATTAGCCCAGTTAAATGCAACAGCTTGACTGGAGAGTGCCTGAACTGGACACGCTGTCCAGCGGAGACAACATTGTACTCGGAGAGGAAATCCTTCTTCTTCATACAATACAGCAAATGGGAAGGCTCACCATCGCAAGCGATGGCACGACCAACCTCAGTGCTGGAGAGATAGTGGATTTGTTCGATACAAAGTTCCAACTGCGTATCAAACAGAGCTACATAGACGACCTGTTTGTTCAGCTTGAGAATGACTGTCTGGAGTATTCGGTATATCTCGGCGTCCCATGTCATATGGGTGACGAGGTACCACGAGTAAACTTCAACATGCTCTCAAGTGAGCAAGAGTCTTACGACCCTCGCTGCTATGACAGGCAGACCCCTAGTCCGTTCCAGGCTAACCCAAGGGGATTCTATTCCACTTGGGCTAACACTCTGGAAAGGCGCAAGGGCAACAGGCATATCAAATTGACTGGAGCTTGGGTGCCGAAAAACTCCATGTTCTTTGAGCATAGAGTCACACAATTCCAGACAAATGACGGCACATGGCTCGGCTTTGTTCAACGCAAGGACGCCATGGGTCTGCTTCAATTCTAACCTCTCACCTCAGTATGGTTCTGGATTCTCCAGAACCATACTGTCCGTACGAGGAAAGTCAGCGTCGCGCTGCTCCCCTCTAAGCGGAAAAGGTCTCGGCCCGCCGGAGGCGGGCACTCGACCTTTATAGCGTTCCTAAACTACACCCTTGCCATGGCAAACTTCAACGACCCCGATAAAAACGACAGCCTCCTGGTAACAATAGACAAAACCATAGAACGGCTTCAGGTAATTTTAAATCATTTTTGAGATGAGAAAACTAATACTACCCCTCATAGTCATAACCCTTATAGTCATAGCAATACTCTACATATTCCACATAATAGACACCTACACCACTTCGAACAATCTAGAAACAATACGGCAATACCTGAACACACGACAATGATGGACATATTTATCTACGCAACACTCTCGGCGCTCGGACTCCTCTACTTTTCCTATAAGATGCTCGGACTACACCGACTCATCAGATGGGAAAAGAAACTGGATATTCTTGTAACATTCGGATTGCCCGTGTTATTCTATGGAACATTCTCTGGAATGGTAAGTGCGGTACTCACGGGAATCATATTCTCAGGAGGTCTGCACCTGCTGTCCAAATTAAATCATTTATGAGGTGGAAACGCCTCATATCTATAACAACAAAAAACTAAAAGATATGTATGAAGTAATAGTTAGATTAGGTACAGACTCAATCACATTACGTGACTTGAGTGGTGACACAACGGTAGCATCAGTTCTATCAAACCCACGTGTTGCAGGAGGTCTGGAAATCACAGACCCTTTACAATACAGGGTATTAGCATATGGAGTAGAGCAAAGCCCTACCCAGATCCTGAGCGCCGTATCGGACGAAGGAGCAAATGAACTTGAGTTCATCGTGGAACAAAGAGCCTGTACCAAAGCGTAATACTAATCAAAAATAGTGTGTTACGGGCAGTGGCACATCATTATGGCCTCGGAGCACTTCTGCTTCGGGGCCTTTTAGTTTTTAAAAATCATTATGGAAACACAATATATAATCTCCAGGGAAACAGGCATCATACGAAGGGACTTCAGCGACACCTATCTCGGAGGGGAAAAGGAATTGCTGGATAAAATATCCCTGACCAAGCCTTTATTCCTTCCCGATCTCCTGATGCACCCGACAACCTACGAACCCGTAGGGTTATACTCGGAGCAGGGAAAGACACAGCTTATCTTTAAATATAATTTCCCGATAAAGATACATGGGATACAGCTGAAGCTCGAGGACTTCATGAGCACGGCATTCCAGAACAATATAAATGTGCCGAACTTCCCGGATTACCTGGAAAGCATAAGGGAACTTGTAGGGCAGGCGCAAACTACGGATGGCCCGACCCCACTAATAACCATGCCTTTAAGAACTTCACAAATACCGAATTCAGTAAACGCAGCGGAATCCTGCGTACAGGTAAGTCCCGAAGACTACGCCACAAAGATTCCAGGTTATCTATTAGTGACCCTACCTAATAAACTCAGTTCCATACTACACCCCTTGCCTCCAATGGGACCCTATGCTCAATTAAATGCCCTGTTAAGGACTATGGATCTGCATTTCATGGTAAAGATAAAGAAATCATTCTACGCCTCACCTACCTTCAATATACATCCCGATGCGAGGGTATGCTCCAGCAACAGGGTTTACTGGGGACAGTCAACGCAAACCAGGCAGAGATTAAGCACTGACCTGTATTCCAGCTATAATACCAGGCACCCCATACTTACCAGTTTCCTCAGATGTCTGGATATATTCCTGGGACATACGGAATCCAACTGGGACTTAAATAGTGATACAAAAATGTTCAATGCCTACCTGTCCAGAGGATCCAGCAGGATAAACTCACTACTATTCATGTTCACGGACAAGGCCCACCATGACACGGCACCTTTCTCTTCTCCGATTCCCGGAGCTTTCCAGAGAATAGCTAAAAACTGCACTAAGGAGTATCTGAAATATGCCAGCTAGAACACAGCTACAAACAGGGAGCCGTCAGCGAATCAGCTTTACCGGAGTTGCGATATTACCCGACAACAGCTATTTTGATATACCTCATTTCATAGATCAAGGGCTTACCCCAGAAACCCGGGACCTGTTAAGGATTTATAGCGGAATAGAGCTTATGTTCAATGAATGCGGGAGGGCAATACCCTTTAACTTTCCGGGACGGCTTCAGAAGCTGGTCTGTTTCCTGGAAAGAGTCAGGCAGATTAATGAGCATCTTCATCGTATAATGGAGCATTATATCCCTAATTACATACCGGGAATAAGAAACCACAACTCCCATACACAGATCCAGATTATACTGACTGACACATATCCGAGTATAGTAACAGTAACAAGTCGGATGATCCCTACAGACATATCAGTGGACTACGCAATCCATCAGGCAGACGATATAAGGGTGATATGCAGAGATATAAGGAGGAGACTTGTAGAGATAAGGCTAGATGTATCCCGGATAGAAGGCTATGAAACGGAAAATATAGTAACAGCCACTCATACCGTGGAAACCGTACACGCACCCGATATGGGCAACCTGTATGCCCTACTAAACCAGGCTCACTGCAAAGCCGCCGGTAATGTAATAACGGGATATAACGCGCAGAGCGAAAGAAGAGCCTTAACTACATTATATAGCCTCAACAAGCAGAAAATAGCCTACATCCCCACTGTAATACAGTTATTTAAAATCTATTTGGGGATAGAAGGAGAAGACAGACAGAAAAAGTACTTCCAGAAAACGATAAAGGAACTCACTCCCGAAACATCGAGAGATGATTTGGTTAATATATTGGATAGAATGAACGGAATCAGATGAACCTACCAGGCAACATACACATAATAGGCTGCGGAGGCGTAACAGGATACCTGTTACCGTCTCTCACACGATGGATAGGCGAAAGAATCTTCTACCATTTATGGGACGGGGATAAGGTAGAGGAACATAACCTGAAGAGGCAGTTCTTCCTTCCCCGCGATATAGAAAAGTACAAGGCTCCAGTCATGTTACAACTTATTCCAAGGTATTACAGAAAGAAAGCATACAAGGAATATGCCAAGCCTGCCAACTTCGACCCCGACATAGGAATCGACGACTTGATTATAGCCTGCGTGGATAATAACCAGACCCGACAGTTTCTGTTGAAGTTCGCTTACCTCAAGGAAGTACCTATACTGATAGCGGCAAATGAAGCCGAGAGATTCAGCGCCAACTTCTTTCATCCGGAATACACAGGCATAAACCCAAGGAAACCTGCTTACTTCCTGAACAGAGAGTGGCAGGATGAAGACCCGAAGGACTACTTCAGTTGTGCAAGCGAACCCTCTCCCGAATGGCAACAGTCAGCATTTTCCAATCAGGGAGCGGCATTCTGCGCTCAGGCTCTACTGCATTATTGGTATATCCGTAAAAGGAACCCCCATGCAATGATAGAAAACTTCCCTGTCCATATACGCAGCACCATAAAAGGTAAAACCGAATCAATAACTCTCGAACAATATACTCACTTATTAAAAGCACATGAACAACGTAATACCATTTGAAAACGACCTCATAAAAGGGCTCAAGAAAAGTAAGGAAGATTTATGTACCGACCTTATCTGGAAGGGTACAAAAATGCCGTGGGGCGTATGGTGCAAATCCATATCCTTCATGAAATACTCCTATGAGAAAGTTAAATCGGAAACCCTTATATCCTATTTGTATAACCCGACAAAGAAAGAGTGGGCTGTATTCCCCTTTGAACAGATTACATCGGGAATGACTGTAAAATATAACTATACAAACCCGGAATTCAAAAAACAAAAAGCCCAGTTTCCCGGTTATCTGGAGATGGGCACGTTACATAATCACTGCTGCTCAAAGGCGTTCCAGAGCGGTACAGACAAGAGTGACGAAGAAGGTAAGGACGGAATTCACCTCACGGTAGGGGAACTGGACGATAAATGGCCTGATATACATATCCGGGGATACTACAAGGGACTGGAGCATACTGTAAACCTGTCAGATTGGGTGGACTTGCCTAAAGCCCTTCTGGAAGACGTAAACCCCGAACTGCCCGAGGAATATCTGGAGGAGGCTATATGGCTATCCTGGAGAAAAGCCAAAGAGAAAGACTTCCCTAAAGGATGGATGAAGAATATCAGTAAGCCTAAAGTAACCGCATACTCTTATAAAGGAATTTATCCCGATATAACAGAAACCCGACAGCCCTGGCATCCCCTCCCTAAAAAAACCGATAGTGGGGACCTCTATTATCATATAGGGGACAGTGCCTACCCTAAACAGATAGAAGCTCTCCGAAAAGATATAAGGGAAAAAATGGAAGAAGGGTGGGATGCCTTGATGGAAGAAGATGAAAAATTCATCTTTGAGAATATAGGAATACAAAACCCCAACTCTAAATTCCCAGGAATGAAATGGGACGATGAACTTGAACAATTCGTAAAAAGAAAACCCAATAAAACAGAGGAATACCTCCGAATACTACAAAAACAAATACAGAATAAATGTGATTCAACTCCCTTTAATCAAACCGAACTCAAACTGGAAACCCCCAAAAAGCCTTCCAAACATTACGACTACGGAGATTGGGATTGATATTGAGACTGAGGATTATTTCGACGATGATCAGCCCTCTGCTTATGTGTTTGGCAAGGGGCGCATCCTCGGAGTATCCCTCGCATGGGACGATAATAAGGCATACTTCCCAATCTCTCATTCCTATGACCCCAAGAACATAGATAAGGCATTATTCCTTGGATGGCTAGCAAACCTATGCTCCGACCCTACGAAGAAATTCGTAATGGCCAACGCCCCCTACGACACAGGCTGGCTAAAATGGGTCGGAGTAGAAATCAAGGGTGAGATACGAGATATACAAATAGCAGAACCACTACTAGATGAAGAAGCACAAAGTTATTCACTGGAAACCCTCTCCAAAAAGTACCTTGGAGTATCCAAGAACGAGGACATGCTCAACGAAGCTCTCGCAGCTTATGGGCAAAAAAGTAAAGATGGCCTACATGTACTGCCTTCGGAATACGTTGGGCCTTATGGCGAAGATGACGCTTTTCTTACTCTTCAAATATTTAAAAAACAGAGACCCCTTCTACAAAAAGAACAACTCTGGGATCTATTTCTCCTCGAAAACAAACTCGTCCCCATCATCGTCGACATGTACCAGAAGGGAATCCGAATCGACCAGAAACAAGCTGGAATCCTGAACGAGGAATGCAAAAAACATGAAAATATACTCAGGAACAGAATCGGAAAGAAAAGAAACATCTGGGCAACCGCGGATATCGCTGAACTCTTCCGGGAACATAAAATCCCCATCCCTAAAACAGATAAGGGTAACGACTCTATCACTGCTGATTATCTTAAATCTATCAGCGACAAGTTTCCTGTTGCTGGAGATGTACACGAACTTAGAGAACTTAACCGTCTTCGCGAGGTTTTCATTGATAAGCTGCTTCTTCAGTTGCCTGTCAACGGGCGTATCCATCCGCTTCATATCCAGATTGCTAGAGAAGATGGAGGTACTAGAACAGGGCGTTTTTCCTGTAAATCGCCAAATATACAGCAAGTTCCAAAACGTTCTAAACTCGGAAAAACCCTTAGAAAATGTTTTATTCCAAGTGACGGACTCACGTGGGCGAGTCTGGATTATAACAGCCAGGAAGTCCGAATCCTAGTACATTACGCAGTCCTGTTGAACCTCCCGAAGTCTAAGGAAGCTAAAGAAGCGCTGGAAAGCGGAGTCAAGCTCTACACTTTCATCGAGAAAGAGGCGGGTATTGACTATGCTACCGCTAAATCCATGACCCTCGGCAGAATGTACGGAATGGGTGTGGGTACCATGTCGCGACAAATAAACAAATCAAAAGAGGAATGTTATGACTTACTTCAGAGACTCGACGAAATGTGCCCCTTCATCAGCAGACTTTCGAAATCAGCCAGTCAGTCCGCCCAGAAGAAAGGCTTCGTTAAGACTCTACTCGGCAGAAAACGGCACTTCGATTTTTGGACACCCCCAAATGCTCCACGTGGAACTATCCCTGTTAAGGGAAAGAAACAGGCATCTGAGAGATTTCCAAATGAACGGCTACAGAGAGCCTATACGAATAAGGCACTTAACGCGATTATTCAGGGGACGGCTGCCGACCAGACTAAGCTGGCAATGCTTGAGGCGTACAAACAAGGATTTACCCCTCTCATGTCTGTCCATGATGAAATCAATTTTGAGGTTAAGAATGAAGATGAAGCTAAAACACTTAAAAAGATTATGGAAGATGCTCTCCCCATGCGAGTGCAGACAATCGCAGACCTGAGCTTAAATCATTATTGGGGCTAAGGATGGGAAACAAAATAACCGGATATGACTTCACTAACTGCTATTACCCCATGAACCATCCATTCCTATTCAGACACAACAGGCTACAAGGTATACCTGTAACCTTACTTAGCCCAAAAGATTTACAGTTCTATGTATATCTGCTACAAAAGAAAATAGATACCTGCAAAACAATAATAGAACAATTCAAGGAAAGAATACCGGGCCTTCCGGAATACGAGGAAAGTAACCTCGATTTTACACCAAAAGAAGAAAGTTTTTCTTTTGGTAAAGAAGAAATGAAGGATTTTACAAGATACATAGATACCCTACGAAATACACCTAGATATATAAAAATAGTAAATAAATACCCAAAACCACCAAGTAAGGAAAAGCTATACGACACTCTTCAAGATTATAGTATAAAACTAGATTCCCTGAAGGAAAAAGCAGAAAAACTTATAGGTTCCAGACTATTAAACACATCCCTTATGGGGGTTTTATACTAGGAAATATACTTTATGAGCAACATAGTAACTTACCTGAAAGCAAAAGAGAAGATCGAGGACGCCATGATGACAATGAACAAGGTAGTATATAACCTCAAATACAACGAATTCTACGTCAAAAAAGCCAAGTATGCCTCGGAGAAACTAAGAGAACTACTGAAGGAACTGGCCCCTAAAGAACCCAATGACTGAGAAATCTTTTGTAAATTGGTTTGCAAAAAGAGTGAAGAAGCATGGAATCTTCTGGCAACGATTGGAGACTACAACTGGCCTTGGCGTTCCCGACGCATTTATCGCTTACAATGGTGAGCTTGGCTTTGTAGAATTCAAAATAGCACAATCAACAGGAAGAGCCAAAGTAAGAAACGAACAGCTTGCATGGGGGAAAACATTCATAAAAAGAGGGAAGAACCCATGGTCGGTACTGGCCAAACATCCCACCAGGTCAGAGCTATACCTGTTCCAGCCTCCTTTCGAGGAAATTTCCTCAAATGAGACACACACAACACTAAAAACTAACGATATAATTGAATGGAAACTGAAGAAGAACAAAGAACAACTACTCCACTTATGCGTGAGACTGCTCTCGAACCAGCTATACAACAACTTATACTGATGGAGAGGGAAATGGACGACCTGGAGCTGGCTATAAAAGCCAAGAAACAGGCCAGAAGACTCCTGGAAAGACAGGTAATAGACATGATGGAGGCTAATAAGTTCTCCGAACTCGTGGTAAACGGGAAGAAAGTAAAGATAGCGGAACTTTATGGAAATCCTTCAAAGGAAAACAAGGAACTCGTCTATGAAGACCTACGATCTAAAGGCTACAGTATCCAGCAACAGCTCACTGTCACAGCTAACCCTAACGAGTTACAACAGATAATTCAACTACTCGGAACTCACGGAAAAGAAATACCACGACAGGAAAAGAGGGATACAAAGCTACACCACCAGACGTTTAATTCGTTGGTGAAGGAAGTGGTTGCAGAACGTGACCCGGAATTCGCCGATTCCTTCAACATACCTCTTATAACTCGAATCAAGATAACTTAACACCAAGCGCAATAGGCTGCTCTCTTCCCTTCGGGGACGGGCAGCTCTATATTTCTATAAACCAAAAACGATAAACTAAAAATGACAGACCTAAGCAAATTCAACGGAGCGGGCAAAGAAGACCTCTCCGTTAATGAAATCCCGTTCCTGACACTTCTTCAGGACATGAGCCCGGCAGTAAAGTCAGGGCCCGACCAGATTCCCGGAGCTAAAGCGGGGCTGATTCTGGATGTCGAAGGTAACATCTTCGATTCCATTTCAGTAATTCCAATCGGAGTTAATCAGGTGTATGTAGAGTGGGTACCGAGAACTAAAGGAGGCGGCTATGTCGGAACTCATGACATAGGAATCCGAGGACACGCCGACTACAGAAAAGATGGCATCAAGGAATTCCTCGGTGATAACGACCTTATCTATACAACCTATGTAACCGTTCGTTACAAAGGCGAAAAAGATAAAAACGAGTACAAGGTAGGGGTCATATCCTTCACTTCCACGCAACTGAAGACAGCGAGAAGTTGGATAAAGGCTATCAATACCTATAAAGATCCGAAGAATGTGGATTTCGATCCGCCTATCTTCTACAGGAGCTTCATCCTGAAATCGGAATTCAGGGAAAAGAACAACTATAGCTGGTTCTCATGGGTGGTAAAGCCCGGAACCATCAATCCTATGGATGACCTGGAATCCAGCATGAAGCTGGTACAGGATTCAGGTATCAACCTGACAGCCCAATCAAAGAGCCTTCCGGTATCGGAAGAAGATAAACCCTTCTAGTAATGAAGGATGGCGGGTATTCTACAAAAAGAGGCAGAAGATTTTCTGTCTCTGTTTGCAGGCAGTGGAGACTACTACTTACAATCCATAATACAGCAGTCGGAAACTGAAAAGGTTCAGGCCCGATACAGGGTTATCAAGGGAAAAGTAGACCTCTTGGTAGCCCTGAATCACCTGAAGGGAACACATAACCTTGGAATAATTCCCATAGTTAAGGACAAGGTTAAATGGGCCTGTCTGGACATTGACCAAGTGCTTGACCTTCCGCTGATTGCGAAAAGACTGGAAAAATTACCCTTTACTGTATGCCGGTCCAAATCAGGACATGCACACGTATTTGCGTTTTTTAAACAATGGACAAAAGCACGAGAAGCGATAGCACTAATAGAGACCCTGTCAGCATTCCTCGGAGTGGGAAACTCCGAAATATTCCCAAAACAAAGGGAATTGATTCAAGGAGAGGCTGGAAATGGACTGAATTTACCTTACTTCGGTGGAGTATCGTCCTTGCGATACGCTTTAAACCAAAAGGGCGAGGCAATTCAAACGGTAGGAAAGTTCCTAAAGTACAGTCACGAAAAACTGATAAGCAGGATAGCGAAAATAAAATTTCCGAAAGTCCAGGAAACCCTGCCGAACGGTCCCCCTTGTCTGAATCGAATTTTGGAGGACACAACGGAGACAAGCTTTCGAAACATAACCCTGTCCAACGTAGCGGTCTACCTAAAGAAAAGATTTCCGGACTCGTGGAAAGTAGAGCTGGACAGGACAAATCTATCCTTCAGTCAGCCTTTAGAGACGCGGGAAGTTGAAGCGATAAAAGCCTCCTATGAGAAAAAGGACTACAACTATCAATGTAACTTAGCGCCGCTCTGCAACTTCTGCGATTCAACGACATGCAGGACCAAGAAATACGGAGTACACTACACCCAGAGTTTACCTATAAAACGCTCCTTATGCAAAATAGATACCTCACCGCCAATATGGTATCTGGAGATAATAGTATCCGATTCGTCAGAGAAGAGGATTCAGCTATCCACAGAAGAATTGCAGAATGTGCGCTTATACCAGAAAAAGTGCATGGAAGTCCTACATCAGGTACCGGAGCTGATGCCACACAAGGAATGGCAGAAGATTCTGACGGAGCTGATGGAACATGTAAGCGTTGTGGACATACCGGAAGAGCTGAAGCCGGAAGGAATACTTAAAGACCACATCGAATCCTTTGTGCTGGAGAAGAATAACCAGACAGATGAAGACGGATTCAACGCAGTAGCACGGGATTTGGTATTTACCGACTCCCAGTATCACTATTTTCGACTTAATGCCCTACGAGGATACCTACGGGATGAAGGTTTTGATCTATTAAAACTCAACCACATCATAGATTACATCAAGACCCGACTCAATGGAGCAAAGCTCTTTAAGAAAGTAGGAACCCGTGGCATTAACATGTTCCGAATTCCCCTCATTATAGACGTAAACTATCGCTATACCACAACACATGAAGAAACCGAAGCTGAACCTTTCTAACTACGAAGTAATCCTCGGACCACCCGGGACGGGAAAGACCACTCATCTCCTGAAACAGATAGACACCCTGTTACTGGAGTATCCCTTAAATAAAATATTGTTCTCCTCCTTCACCAGAGCTGCGGTAGAGGAGGCTACTTCCAGGATATCGAAAGCCGACCCCGAACACCTACTGTATTTCAGGACTATTCATTCGTTATGTTACCGTCTGGGTACAACTCCGGACATAGTAACTAATAACAATATGATAGAATTCTCCAAGATTGTGGGAATTCCGATAACCTTTAAACACCCCAAAAGGGAAGAACAGCTAGTAAACCTGTTCGAGGGGGACTACTATTTATGGCTCTATGGATTGCAACGAGCCTCGCTCCGTTATGACAAGAAAAGTACACTCCTGTTCATATCAGAGGCGAACGAGCATATCCATAGGCCAGTAAATCAATTAAAATACAGCCACTTCGTAGAGAGCTACGAGAAATTCAAGAAAGACAGAGGCGGACTTCAGGATTATACCGACATACTCCTGAGCTATATCGGAAATGGAGAAGAACCTGACATAAACGCAGCCATCATAGATGAAGCCCAGGACCTGACCTACCTTCAATGGAAGGTAGTGGAGAAGCTGACCCGCAAAGCAAAGAAGCTATACATAGCCGGAGACGACGATCAGGCTATCTTCTCATGGAGCGGAGCTGAACCGGACATTCTGGTAAATACTTTAGTGGAGGGGCCAAGAAGAAACCTGGTGCAGTCCTACAGACTACCGGAAAACATAAAGACTTTCGCTGATAGAATAATACGGAAGATACCGAAAGAGAACCGTATAGAAAAATGGTTCCACCCGACCAAAAAGAAGGGGCGAGTAGTGGAGAATATGGATAGCGACGCTTTCAGGGCAAAGATTACCGCTACAACAAAGAACGAAAAAGATGAGACTTCCGTAATACTGATACGTAACAAGAGATTCGGAGAGTTCTTTGAGGAGAAACTGAACATGTTCGGTATGCCCACCTACCATGAGGACTCCGAATCCCTGCTGGAAGCAATGAGGTTATGGGCAATACTGGACTCCGGAGGAAGTATAGGCAAATATGAGCTGTTGGTCCTTTACCATAACCTGAAGCGGACAGCCGTAGCCTATGGCTTCAAGAAAAAGGTGCTTACTTACACCGGAGAACAAACGGAATTCGATGTGCTTTCCCTTATAGCCGATTTTGGCTTACTGAAAGAACCCGGAGATGACCTGAACACGGTATTCGATATGAACAACACCAATCCGGTAATGGTGCAAGCTTTCCAGAAAGGTATCCGACCCATCCTTATAACGACCATACACAAATCAAAAGGAAGGGAATGGGATAACGTATTCCTGTTTATGGGAATGACCCGAAGGACTTTCGCATCCTACAAGAAGAACCCCGAAGCTGAACACAGGGTTTTCTACGTGGGCGCTTCCAGAGCCAAAAAGTATCTGGGAATCATTGAGGCAAACGCAAAAATGAGATACGACTACACATGAAGACATTACCATACGAACATCAGAGCAAAGTATATAACCTATCCAGGGATATGCCTTATTACGGGCTGTTCATGGAACAGGGGACAGGGAAGACAAAGGTTATAATAGACACCCTATGCTACCTCTGGGGAAAAGGACTGATTAACCGGATCCATATCATAGCCCCGAAAGGAGTGCACACCAACTGGAAAAAGGAACTCGATATGCACCTATGGGACGATGTGCATATAAAAGGACTCTACTGGAACGCCAATACCCCGGCTACCCTACATGAGAAACTCATATATAATATGCGGGTACATAAGGATGAACTGCTACTATTCTCCCATAACCCGGAAATTCTGAATTCTGATAAAAATTTTAAATTAGCGGAAAGATTTCTACTGTCCGGAAAGAGTTTCCTGATTATTGATGAATCCTTTGTAATCAAAAACTATAAAGCCAAGAGAACCAAAAAGGTTATCTCTTTAGGCTTGTCCACAAAATACAGGAGAATCCTGACGGGAACCCCCGTAGCCAACAACACCATGGATTTGCAGCCGCAGATGCAGTTCCTGGAAAAGAACTGGTGCCCATATACCAGCTACTGGACCTTCCGGATGCGCTATGCGGAAGTGGAGAATAAGGTATTAGGGAACCGTGCTTTCACTGTCATCAAGGGCGAGAAGAACCTGGATGAGCTGAACCAATACCTGTCCCTCTGTACCTTCAGCATTAAGAAAAAGGATTGCCTCGACCTACCGGATAAGGTATTCATTAACCTTCCGTTCGAAATGGAAAAAGACTTGCAGGCAGTCTATACGGAAATGCAGCACAAGTATATGGTAGAGCTGGAGGAGCAGGAGAAAGCGTTATCTACTACCATAGCCGTTACTACTGTACTCTCCCAGATTATGAAGCTACAGCAGATAGCTTCAGGATTCATAATGGATGAGATGGGTAACGCCAAGGAACTATCTTATGAACGGGTAGAAATTCTATCTCAGATAATAGACGCTAACGATCCGGAAGATAAATTCATTATATGGGCGGTATTCCATAGGAATATATCAATGATAGAAACCTATCTGGATAAGAAATATCCAGATAGACCCACAGTACGTTACACAGGAACCGAATCCCAGAAAGACAGGGAACGAGCAATAGAAGATTTCCAGAACGGAGATGCTAAATTCTTCATAGCAACTTCGGCGGCAGCAAGGGGACTGACATTAACAGCCTGCCACAAGGTTATATATTTCAATACCAACTACAGTCTGGAGACCTTTCTTCAGTCACAAGACCGTAATCATAGGATAGGGCAGGAGAACAAAGTCACTTATCACATGATTCGAGCCTGTAACACAGTAGAAGAGAACATACACCTGGCCCTGACCAAGAAGAAGAAACTACTCGACAGTATAACCGATTGGAAGTCTCTATTTGAACATGCCAGCTAAGAAAAAAATAACACAGACAAAAGTTATCTCTGCTATAGGGACTTCCCAGCTAGAGGCGCTTCTCAATGATGTCCTAAGAAATCTGTGTTCGGAACAGGGAGCTACAAATATAGAGCTTACAATGCCGGAATCACGAAGCGGGAACTATACAGTAATCATCTCCTACACGATAGAGGAGTAAGCGACACGCTTCTTCCCGTTCCTTGTTGGCCAGAGCTAACATCTGATACATTATCTGATAATGGTGGTGAGACCAGTTACTCCAGGGATTTACTTTAATTTCCATCCAAAACCTACCTTTACATTTTCTATTTCTGTTCCTGACTTTACTCCTATCTGAGAAACCAAGAAATCACTGAATTTACTTTCCATTGAAGTAGGGGTAAGCGTGTTGACCGTGCTCACCCATGTCCAGACCTTCTTCCTCTTCTTTCTCAGAAACCCTTAAACCGATAGTCTTTTTGAGCAGCCAGAATATGGCATAAGAGACGGCAAAAGGGAACAGGGCGTAAGTAACCAACCCTGTAAGTTGAGGTAGGAGAGTAGCCTTATCGGTAAATAGAGCAACTACCAACAGACCCCACGCACCGCATACACCATGCACTGAGATAGCCCCGACTACATCGTCGATACCCACTCTGTCTATCAGAATTACAGAGCAGACTACGAGAAGCCCACCAATCAATCCTGCCCACATCGCATTACCTGGAGTAAGGCCATCGGCAGATGCCGTGATACTTACCAACCCACCGAGAAAACCGTTCACGAACATGACGAGGTCATGTCTGCGGAGAAATATAAGAGTGGCTATCATTGCACCCACACCACCGGTAACAGCTCCGAGTATGGTAGTGGTAAACACTAACGATACTGCTGCGGGGTCTGCCGAAAGGACACTACCTCCGTTAAAGCCGAACCAGCCGAATACCAGAAGGAACTTACCGATTATTGCCAAGGGCATGCTGTGTCCCTGGATTGTATTTATGTCCCCATCTTCAGTATATTTTCCTTTTCTAGCCCCAAGTACCATACAACCAGCCAAAGCTGCAAAGCCACCTACTTCATGAACTACACCGCTACCGGCGAAGTCATAGAAGCCTATAGTGTCCAGCCATCCTCCGCCCCATTTCCAGGCACCTGCTATGGGATAAATCAACCCTACCAGAAAGGTAGAATAAATCATGAAGGACGTAAGCTTTATCCGTTCCGCTACCGCACCGCTGACTATGGTAGCAGCCGTGGCACAGAACATGGCCTGAAAGAAGAAGTCCGCCCAGTAGGTATAGTCCGCATAAACGGAAGTCAGATTGGCCAGCCTATCGGTAAAGCCTATCATACCACCGAACTTCAGGAATCCATTAAAGGAACCCGGATACATGGTATTGAATCCCCATAAAGCGTAAGTGATTACACCTGCGCAGAGGATCCAACTGTTCTTGTATAGTATATTGACTGCGTTCTTCGCCCGAACGAGTCCCGTCTCCAGCATTGCGAAGCCGGGGTGCATAAGGAACACCAGGGCTCCCGCTATTAATATCCAGAGATTGCCGACCGTGAAGAGATGCGATGGCGCACTCTTCATGAAGTCAGCGTATGTGCTGATTTCTGTCATGTTTTGTGTTGTTTGTTGTTATCGTACTTTGTTGTGATTAACTTCTATCCAACGAGCAGCAGCACCTATTTTACTAAACCCAGGGTAATTCTTTAACCCGTGAGACCTAGCCACAGATACCGCTTTCTTATCAGACAACTGCTTTCTTCTTTTGTATTTATTCCTGGGTTCTGTTGCCATAAAAAATGTTAAGTTATAGTGACGCCACCAGTAGAATTCCTGACGGTGTATATACCTTCTTGGTTACAATGAAGCTCCAGATAGTTGTTTTGTACAGCTAAAACTGCCTGGGTGCCTGCGGCCTCATCCGTAGTGTCGTCTACTATACGGGAACACAAAAATAAATCAGCGTCCGCATGGTCATTGACAAAAGTACCTTCAATAGTACCTGCCGTCTGACTGGACAAATCATCCAGAGTAATCAGCTCCGCTGCATTAGGAGTAGGGTCAGCCAGGATGTAGAGAAGGGCTTGTGGTTTTAGCTCTGTCTGAAAGATAGTAGCGGAAGCCCCACCCGTTAAGGCGCTAAGCCCTACCGTACCGTCCACATTACCAGTCACCTGCGGAAGTTTTGCGAACTCTCCTCCGGAGTCCCTGTCCCCAGAAGCTGTTTCATCCAGCATATCTACCGTCAGGGTCTGCACCCTGTTGTTGTTGGAGAACTTATATACGGAACCTACATGAGCATGGGGAACCTTGAGGGCTATACCGGCAACTGCATGTGGAATAATGTGAGTATAAAGAACATCCTCAAGTGCCAGGGTTACCGAAGCGGAAACATGGTACTTGTAGAGAGGTGAACTCGGTTCAGCCCATTTAAGCACACGACTGATACGATTTACACCATTGGATAGGTGGGTTATCTCTACCAAAACTACACCCGTAATAACCTCAAGACCCCAGTTATGGTTGCCATTCTCTCCCTGGATATAGACACGGACACGAGTCTCAGGAGCCACAAACCGAATTACAGCCGTACCTGCCAGGATATTATCAGGATGGCCATATAGTTTATTCCCTGCCGCAAAGGTTATGGTAGTGGAAAAAGGTTCTGTATATTGCCTGTTATAAACAAAGAACTCCGGGCCAGGATACGTAGTATTATTCCAGTCGGTTATCGGAGGGACTGTAATATCAACATTCCCCACAGAAGAATCCATATTAAAGGTTCTTCCAAAATCTACATTGTTGGTTCGGGCAGACGTATATCCTTTAAAGGCATAGTCACTGTTCCGATCAAAAGTATCAGATCTATGGCTTATCTTTCTGTGGCTGTTCGGAGTCACATTAAGATCGAGGGTATAAACCGTACCTTTTGTCTCAACTATATCCCAGTACAGTCGTTCCCGAACTTCAAGAGTAACAGACCCGTGGTTGGAAAGTATGGCTACTTTCCAGGGAGTAAGACTCAAGTCGCCGAACTCATCATTCTGGTTCCTTATCTTATAGTATAGAGTATTGCTCACTCCTATATCAAAATAAAACCCCTCACGTGTACGGAAGAGAGTTATCCGCATACCCCGGCAAGGTGGAGGTAATGTATAAAGTCCCGCACCGGAAGAACTGTAATCCCGGGTAAGGTCATCTACCTTCAGGTCACTGAAACCCTTCCATTCAAATTCATTGTCCACTCCTGGAGTATCCACAGGATCAAGCAGGGACTGGTCATCTATTGCCAGATAACCATTAGGCGCTGCACCGGAAGAAGCTACATAACCTCTTGTCGGAGCGTTCCCCAGAACCTTATTTCGGATACTGTTTCCCATATTGAGCCTATGGGGAAGCGGTAACTGGCTACCCTCAATATTAAGGGATGCGTCATTGAACTGAAGTTCAACATTACTGTCCTCCATGAACTCCAGAAGGAAGTCATTACCGTTTATGACATACAGGGCTTCATACCTGGAAATACCATCAACGGTTCCGTTGACCGTAGCGTCGGTAACATCATCGGCTACAAGTATCTCTGTCTCTCCAGTACCTGCATTGTAGGAACTGGAGGTAACTTTATAGACCCCATCATTACCGGTAGAGCCCTTGATCTGAAACTTATAGTCCGCTACAAACAAGGTAGTCTTGTCCCCTTCGATATCTACTCTGTCCAATCCGATATCTATACCGACAATAAGGAAAGGACCCTCATGGATACTTTCCAGTTTACCATCGGCTACCGCATTAGTGATGTTTCCGGTAACTGTTATGGTGGTAGTGTCCAGACCCGAGTTATAAACCGAAGTGGAGACTGCCCACAAACCGTTATTCCCTGTAGAATTGAACACATCAAAAGTCTGCCCGATAGGGAATAGGGAAGTTTTGTCCAGGGCTACGGTAAAAGTCTCCAGGGCAGTGTCTACTGCTGTAATGGATAACTGCCCGGACCCCACATCCTCTTTCCTGTCAAAAGTAATAGTCTCGGCTACACCATTGGCGTTATCATACTCCACCCACTGGTTTCCGCCAGTTCCGTCACCGACAGCAGTAACGTTATAAACCCCGGTATTGGCTCTATCCATCCTTCCTGTGATAGCAGGACCGGAACCATCCGCTGTAATATAGACCCTCTGGCCAACAGCTATATGCTTCTCTCCCACCTGGAGATCACTACCGCCGGAGACATAGGCTGCACGGGTAGTTCCGGCTACAGGAACAGTAAAAGTCACCTGATTGTCGTGCCCGAGGAAAATGTCCGCGTAATTGGAGGGACTGAATACCCTGGGATTAACGATAGCTATATTGTTAGCCTTACTGTCGGTAACCTTGGGGTTGACGGTAGGGGTAGTGACATGAGTACCGGCTCCCGTTCCCGTGGAGACGACAGTTATGGCATCATTGGTAGCCGTAAATCGAATAGCCGGATCAGTCAGATAAATGTATATCGTGACAGTGGAGTCCTGGGAAGTCTGTCCGTCAATCCATGCAAGCTTACCTGCCGCAAGGCTGGTAGCCTGGGAAACTGCATCACCGCAGACATACGAGGTTTCCGCCGTCCATACATCCGGATCTTTAAGGGTTATCTGTTGAACCAGGCTTTCTGTAACTACGGGACGATTTACATTCTCGTAAGTTCCGTTTACTAACTGAACCCCATTACTGTTACCTGGAGTATTGGCGTGAGTTATACGGACGCCCGCGTAAGCAGAAGTAGCGGCAGAGAAGTCGTGAAGCGTTACTCCCTTACAGGATTCGAATTTCCAGCAGTCATGCTGGGCCGCCATCAAATCACCGAGAATAGTACGGACATCATTGGTATCTCCATTGAGTCCGCCCCACATCTTTCCGGAAATTTCCATCTCCTGAAGGCGATAGCCTCTGAAGGTTGGGACATTCTTCCCTACCGTTGAAGAACGGCGGCTCATGTGAGAGCCATAAATATCTGTAAGCTTAGCAGACTGCCCCAACTTTCTTGGTGCGTCAGGGTCTGTAGAAGCACCTACGCTCCCATCCAGGTTCCAGGCACTGTAGTCATTATGGATTCTATGGACCATGACCCTATGGAACGCGGAGGCGTCGTGCAATCCCCGGACAGTAATACCGTGGGCGGGAACAACAGCGGGAGAGGCACCGGATACGACACTCGTGCCATAAACTGTGATCATCTCCATTCCCACTCCCCGCATACTTTTAGGGGTAGCGTCATTACTAAACTCTATAATTGAAGTATTGGTAGTAGGAGTAAAAGTTCCGTCAGAGTCCGCAGTAATAACAGCTCCGCCACCGGTATCGGCATTCCATTCAGCACCTGAGCTAAGTAACCTGGAGCCCGGCTTTGTAAAATGAATCCCGGTGTTAATCAAAAGGTTGGACTGGGTTCCAGCGGAATTTACCCGAGGTATATAAGTAGTCTTCCCGTCAATAGTGGCTAGCGCCTGAGTAATAGCAGCATCATTACCACTAGAGTCAGTACCATCGAGGTCCACATCCCACCAGTATAGGTTATATTCTCCAGGGTTTTCCATGTACCTGAAGAAATGGTTAGCAGGATTACCAGTGGCTTCATAAATAGTACCGTTGTCCGCAGTAGCCCCTGAACCTTTCTTTAGATAGAACAGGCCACCTCTTCCGTCCCCTGTAGCGTTTCTTCCGCTGACAAAGATTGTCTGGCCATCCGTCATGGTGTCAGTGTCCAGGCCAATCATCGAGGTTACTATGGTATCGGTAAAGACAGTAACGACAGTAGGGACGGAGGCAACAGTACTGAAAAGAGCGAGCGCACCGGTAGTGGCATCGAATCCAAGAATCTTCCCTTTACGGGTAAGCTCATTGGCTATCTCTGATACAGCGGGAATCGGGTCGCTTACGGGAAGCTTTAAGCAACGGTTAAGTATCTCCTTAATCTGTAGGGAATAGACCGTCTGTATATCCAGGCCATCCTCAAGAGCTACGCTTGGGGGGGCTACGACAGGAGGGAGTTTAAGGAGCTGGTCAAAGGCACTATCGAGATAAATGTAGAGAGTTGTCCCGGCAGCAGGAGTATAAAGAGTGGTGACTGTTCCCCCGGCATCGTTCTGTCCGGAAGGCGAGGAGGTATAGTCTATCCCATAAGTCTTATCGCTTATGGCGCCTGCGGCGGACTTCTCCTGTAGCTTGACCGCAGTAGGGTCATCATAGGGGAAATCAAATGTAAATACGGTCTGGCTTCCCGTGGGGGAGACCGACACTCTGGTTCTCTTTTCGGGATTTATACTCATAAAGTTTCCGGGAAGTTATATAAACTGGATTGTCCGTACCTTGATTCGAAAAACACAGCTTCTCTTTTAAGAGCCTCTGCATAGATGTCGTAGAATATCAAGGCAAATAGGGATTTGATGACCGGCTCTACTCCCGGTAAAGTCTTGCCCGGCACAAAATTAAGGGAGGACTTAACCGCTCCGGTAGCATCCAGCTCAAGGGCATTGTCCTTCACATCAAGCATAGGCCCTATCACGGGGCCGAAATCAAAGTCTTTAAACAGGAATCCCAACACCCCATCCATACCGGAACGTTCCAGGATACGACGGGCGTTATCCGAGTTCCACTGGTCGGCCTGCATAAAGTGCAGAGGCTCTCTGCCTTTAGCCATTTCCTTCAGGTTCAGCACCATCCAACCCATGAATAATCCCTGAGCCACAAATATCATTGTCTCTATTCGGCTCCTGTTGGCCACAAAACCCTGACGGCTAAAGAAGCCCTGCTTACCGAAACCGTTGGCAAACCTGTCATATATCCTGGAGTGGATACTCATGATGAAAGGCATGTACTTGGTTATGGTCCTTACACTTTCTCCCAACAAAGTACCGGAACGGGTCCGTAAACGAAGGTAGGCTTCATCGCTGATGTTCGGATAAAGAACACCTGTCCGCATAGTCTCATGATTGAGAGCCCGCATCTTCCTCTGTAACTCGGCATGGTCCACATAGTTCAACTCCGTAACACGGGAAGTGTCAGACTGAGTCTTCATCTTATGCTTCATGTAATGTATATCGTCCGGAGTTATGTCGAACTTACTGAGGTAATGGGAGACCTCCAGGGTAGCCTGCTTTCCAAGCTCTCCTTTAAGGAACCGTGCCAGGTGGGTTTGGGTAACATCCACGATAGCTTCCTGCGCAATCTCTGTCCAGGTGTTCACACCGTTAAGGTTGAACATTATATTGTGTAACGTACCCAGACGACCAAAGGAACCCCCTTGTTCTACGCCAAGCCTACGGGCTAATGCGTTGGTCAGGGCCTCGATACCCGCACCGGAAGACTGCAATGCGGAACGTGTTTCCGGGTCCTTACCTCGGAACTTCCTGTTGAATGAATCCTTTAAAGCTATGGACAAAGCCTTCTCCGCCTCTCCCAGGCTAAGCCCCATATACCGTAACTGATGAGACATGAAGGCTACATCCGTTAGTCCGGCTATGCCGAAGGTGCCGCCGAACACTAAATCGGCGTACATACGGAGAACCTTGCCTGTGTTAGCTATCTTGGTATCTACAGGATTATCGAGGATACCTGTGATATGGTCGAAGATATGGTTGAACCGCTCTCTGCCCTGTGGGTCTACAAAATTACCGAGTCGTTTACTGCTGGGGGCATCACTCTTCAACAGCGCCGACATAATGTTAGACTTGGCCTTGGACAAGTCATGGCCGAACTCCTGTATAAGAGCCACCAGCTCAGCCCTCTTCTGCAACTGATTGATGAGTCGACCCGACAAATTCTTACTACCGGAACCAAAGTTCTTGTCGTACTTTATTATAGCTCCGGGCTTCAGTATAAGAGCCCGATGCTTTGCATGAGGAGAAGCTACGCTGGTACCCGCCAAATCCTCGGCCCAGTCATTGAGGTCTCTCTTACGTTCGGACAATATACTGTCATAAACCGTACTGAGGTATGCCTTCTTGTTGGGAAGCTCCCCGTACCGCTCCTTCATGGCGTCCCAGTCAATGAGCTTGGTTATGGCATCCGTCCAAGATTCCTTACCGGCAGCCCGAATAAGAGTAGGGTCGTGAATTACACTAAGGGAAAATCTTTCAAGAGGCTGTATGGCGGAACCTGTCCTACGCATACGATATAGCCACCTGTCATTAAGCGCCCGGTAAGTATCCCCTATTTCTACGATGGCATCCACTAGAATCTCATCTATATTCTTGGGGTCGAGAGAACCCTCAAGGTACTCCACCACCATATTAGCCAGTCGGGGATGCCTCTTGAACGCTTCCGCCATACCATGCTTATTGAGTACGGTAGTGAAGGGAGCCAGGGTATCGACAACTTCGCCAGCCATACGGGAAGCGGTATTGATACCGGAGCCCTTAAAGAACTTGGCGTTCCGTATCTTACCGTCCAGCTTGGACAGCAGCAGCTCCACGGAATGGGCCGCCCGTTTAGTCCAGGTGTCCGTAGTTGACTTGGATAGGCGTTCCGTCAGGACAAAAGAGCGAACCGATTCATCCAACTGTGTTCTTAAAAACACATTGGCCTGCTTATAAGACCCAGTCCAGTCGATGGTATCCCCATTAACGTTCCGACGTATTATGTTATCAAGGCTTCGAAGGATAGAGTTGCGAGTAAGTTCAGGGAGATTCTCAAGGGAACTCGCTATAAACTCAGGAGATTCCTCCCTTATAGCCCGAAGAGACCTCTTAAAGGCAGTCAGTAGATTGGACCTGTACTTGGCGTAACCGAATAAGGCGTCGTTAATACCCTCCTGCTCCTTCGGGTCTATAGTTGAAAGGAAGTCGGCCAGGAGTTGCTTTCCGCTGAGTATGTAGTCAATGACCTTACCGGAAACCTCATTGTCTCCGAAGTCCAGGCGAAGGGAGTGTTCCAGGAATTCCTTATCCGTAGACTTCAGGTGCTCCACTTCCTTCTTTATCTGCTCTATGTGACGCTGACCCTGCTTGGTCGCTACTGCCTTGTCCCGATCCAGAAGTTCATCCGACTTTTGCTCCACCTTGTTGAGAGTCTTGGTTAAAGTAGCCTTTATACGCTCAATGTAGTCCGGGGTATCGTCATAAGGGCTATCCTCCTTCTCACGGGAGTAGAGTACGTCATGGGAGTAGAATACGTCATCACTCTCGGTCCCCTGGGCCTTATGGCCCTCAATCTCATTACGGATACCAACCTCTTCAAGGGATAACACCTGCTGTGTCTCTATACGCCCAAGATAAGCGTCATCCATAAGTTCCGCATACTTGAGTTCAGGTCCGAACAACTGGGGAGGACGAGCCCATGCGTCGTCACTGAGGCTGAGAGGTCTGTTACCTCTTGCAAAATTGTCCGGTATAATGGCCTTGTTCTCTATTCCGGTATAAAGGGTATTCATTATTTCAAGGGCATTAGCTCCCTTATACTTGCCCGTCATGAATTTCTGGAACTTCTCCGTTATAGCTCTTTGCTTCTCTACGCTGGCTTCCTTATAGTAACCCGCAGTCAGACCCTCTTCCAGTAAATCCTCAAACAACCCCTTACCGCCTCTCTGCTGCGTAATCATCCGATAGAAAGCACCATCTAGGATGTTGTCACCAACCAGCTTCTCCATGTTAGCTATTGTACCGGGAATATCCAGAAGGGAGTCAGTCACCCCAGAGTCGGAAACACCCCTCTGGACTTTCTTCAAGTGGTCAACAGCATTTAACTTACGGGACTTGAAGACCAGAATATCATCAGGAGTCAGTTGCCTGCTGCGAAAGAAAGAGAGTAAATGCTCTATCGGGGTATAGTTATACTTCGAGTAGCCACGAGTTCCCTTGAACTTCTTCTGGCGAGGACTGAGATTGAACACCCGGGAGTAAGTCCCGAACATATTCTCAAACCTCTTCCAGGTAGGGAACATCGCATGGATTCCTTTGGTACGGGTAAGGTTAAACCTCGTAACCATTATCATATAGTCCTGCAAATCCTCGATAAACGTTTTAAGAAGCTGCTTGTCCGCAAACATCGCCTTCTTGAATTCATCTATTTCGGAGACCATGGCCTTAGGGAAGGCAAAACCTTCTTTCCGAACACCCTTCAACTTATCAATACCTTCATCCAAAGGCACCAGCTCCCTGCCGATATCAGTATTGGTCAGGGCCCCCTCGTCTTCCGCTCTTCCGGTCCCCTTAACCGTAACGGACTGGTTATCTACCTTATAGTAGTGTACCTCGTTCGTCCCGTCTATTACCTTAATAATGTTCTGGGGCGTCCACGCCAGAGGTTTGTGGGTCTTAGCATCCACTACAGTAGGATAGCCGTCGAACTTCATACCCCTGTTACCTTCCCGCTCCTCGGAACGAAAGCCTTCAAATATACGTTTAACTACACTATTTCTGAGGGTAGCCTCTATGAACTGTTCCCGTGCGGTATCCCAGTCTTTCTTAGCCTCAACAGCCGCATCCGCAGCAACCCTCTTGGCGGTAAGGGGGTCCTTGTTATCGTTTATACGGTCTTCGTTATTCTTTAGCTGACGGGCAACATAGTTGGTACGAAGGTTCTTCCGTATATCAATGGCGTTGGGGGGAAGACTGCCGCTGAAACCCGGCCTGTCATTGTTGGCTCCGGCCAAACCAATGTTGTCGGAGAACTTTCCGAACCTTGCTTTCCATGCGCGGGCGCCACCTATGCGCCACTTATTAAAGTTAAAGGTAGCTTTACGCGGAGTTACACCGTCATCCTCGAACTTGGGGACTAACTTACTCTTCTCGGAACCCCACTTAAAGTATAATCCCAGAAAGTTTATCGGTAAATCATCCTCTATCCCTTCAAGTATGGAATCCCGGTGAGCCGCCTGCTCAGGAGTTTCTCCCATGAGGCGGGTTATGTTCGCCTGATAATTGTCGGGGTCGTACGCAGGGTCCATCCAACGGGCTCTTTTTTCATACCCTATCATGGCCTTCTGCTTGGACAAAACCTCTTCCCTTGTTCCTTCCTGCCAATCCAGATAGCCGGGAGAAAATGCCGTAACACCCGCATTAGCCATAGCTCTGCGAGCCTTAGTTCCGGCTTCCTTGGCGATCTCACCGACCTCACGAGTAACAGGGTCGAACTTAATACGGTCCGCCTGACGGGAACGCAGGTAAAGGGATTCGAAAACATTAAGGATATAATCCCCCAGAGTATGCGACTTGGCTTTATCCACCTTCTTCAGGCCAACCCAGAACTCATTCATCTGTACCAGGTCACCGAAGATGTCCGCATAAACCTCATCCACACGAGACAACGGCTTATTCCCAAGGAAGATATTCCGTCCCTGCTTATCTATAAGGTCACGAACCTTGCCCGCAAAGAGCTTACTGGACAGCTTACTGGACTCTATGACTTTAATTATATCACCCCAGACATGGGGCATACGGGAACGTATGGAGTGACCCAACTCATGACCGGCAACCTGAAAGTAGTCTCTTGGACTATTGGCTTTAGGGTCGAGAGCCAGAAAGATAGTGTCGGCATTCTGGCCAAACAGGGCTCCACGGATACGAGTACCGGCAGTACCGACCAGAGAAAGATTCTCCGGGGGTATGAACCGTATCTTAACCCCGAAAGTCCTGTCGAACATGGCGGTAACGGCCCGGTGTATGTGGCTGCTGTCAGGATCCGGGGCTCTGGAATCAATATCATCGGCCAGTTTACCGAGAATTTTAATAGATCGAGCCTTAGAGCCGGGAGTCCCCTCGAACATGCCGCTAATATCAGGAAGGTTATCTCTGGCCTCGAAATCATCAGCAAGCTTACTAAGTAGTTTAAACGTAGGCTCTAGCCTTTGACGGTCTATGGCATTCTGGATCTTCTGAACCTCCACGGAAAAGGAGCCATCCTCATTTCCGTTATACCCTTTAACAGGGTCATACTTCAGAATACTATGACCCGGAGATTCAAATGGTTCCGGTAAATCCTTCTTCAGGGGAACTTGCGTACTTTCCCCCTGCTTGGGTTGGTAGGTTATAGTGCCATAACCGTCATCCTTATACACCGACTTTTCCGGAACCTCATTCTTCATCGGGACCCTGGGGTCCTCTCCGGGTTTAGGTTTATACTCTATTGTACCATAGCCGTCATCCTTATATCCAGGGACTTTGCGGGCTTCTATCTCCGCTTTCGTGGGTACTTTACCGGTGTCTTCCTGGCGTAGGGTAAGGGTACCAAAGCCATCGTCCTTATAGATATTTGATGCACGGGCAGCTCGACTGGCCTCTACCTCTGACTTCGTGGGTAATTTACCTCTGTCTTCCGGACGAAGTTTAAGACTGCCATAACGAGTCCTGTCCTTTAAGGGGTCTGAAGGTTTCTTGGGTTTACGGCGATTGGCTTTATTCTGCTCATGGATACGGTTTATAGCATACTCCAGCATCTCAGGACTACCGTCAGCTACCTTAATGGCCCGGTCCAGCATGTCATCGTCCCGTATCTTCGCCATGTATTTCCTATCCAGGCGAAGTATGTCCTTAACCTGAGCTACGTTATTGTCGAATAACGCAGCCTCCATGGAGTTTATGTAAATGGAACGGCGAGTGCCACGAGACAAATACTCTCCTATACCACCAAGGACTCCCGTTACAGGAAAGGCTATGAGGGTACTTACGGCGGCATCCTCCTGCGTATAGTTGGCTTGCAACTTACTCTGTACGGGAAGGATTAAACTCTGCTCCAGCATATCATTGATGGCAGAATTCATGACCGCGGCAGAAGTGAGCCTCTGGGCGGTAGTGGCCGCAAACATCTGCCCTACGGTACGGACCCCGGCTACAGCGGAAGTAGCAGCGGCATAGCCGGGAGGGCCTATAAACATGAACGGTATGTTCACGGGGTCCGCAAGGGAGCCTACAAAGGAACTGGCAAAAGCCAGCATCTTGTCTGCCGTAGTGTTTTCACTGCCCTGCATCACTGCGTTACGGGTATTCTCCGCCTGCTTCCTGTCCAGGACATAGGCCAACTGGGCAAGACTGTCCGTCTTATTCGGATCTATCCCATAGGCAGGAAGGTAAATACCTTTCTTTAAAAGCTGCTTCTCCACTTCGGGAGTGTACTTCATTCCCCGAAGACCGGAATCTTCCGGGTCGTAGCTAGTCAGGGCCAACCCTACACCACTGGTGATGCTACCCGTTATATTCTTTGTAAAAGCGTCTACTACCCCGTCCTCTATACGGTCCCGCTTAGAAGTGGGGACACGGGGAAGGACAAAAGAGTTACGGACCCTCTTAGTCGCCTCTACATCTGTGAGGAAGTCACCCATTACTTCCCGACTCTTTTATTACGAAGCAGTGCAAAAATCTCTTCCAGTTCTTTTCTGGTGTCTGGAGCCTGAAGGGTGAGGGGTAGGGTATTCATGTTAGCCGACCGCATAGTGTAGGTAAAATCCTCCGCCAACTTCAGTAACTTGTCGTGGTCCGGCTCCCCCTTAGACTGTATGAGAAGGTCCTGGTATATACCGGCAGTAATATAGTGAAGACGGAGGGTACGGTCTCCGACCTTGATTGTTTTATAGGCGAGGGCGGTATTTATAGTCTCATCAAGGCCACTCCAGCCCCAGGCAAATGACTTCTTCGCATTGAAAATACGAATAAAGTTCACTACCCGATTAACGCCCGACTGAAAGAAGTCTACTGCTGTGT
>Ga0255047_10000523_pt1 | contig 31405 bp, 45 predicted proteins | sample JV7_2_1_MG_FD_183640 | JGI IMG/M metagenome (GOLD analysis project Ga0255047, IMG submission 183640) | Seawater microbial communities from Jervis Inlet, British Columbia, Canada - JV7_2_1 | ecosystem: Environmental > Aquatic > Marine > Inlet | place: Canada: British Columbia | collected 2016-10-06
TCTATAAATTGCACATGCTTCATTATACTGAGACCAGACACTGTTAAGCTCATTTACATACTGCTGAGCTTCCTCCTGAGTTTCGTGCAGTTTTTCTAGGTATTGGTGAGGATATATTTCTATTTCGTCACCCTCATAATCCGCCCATGTAACGTGTTTTCTAAGGCTTAAGAACATTTCTTAGCTTATTTTTAGGTTGATGGTACCCCTTTGTGTAGACTGAGAAAAGATCTCCTCTGTCTGTCTGTACTATGAATAGATACTTACACATTCTTGTACCGAATTCGAGCTGTACGATCTGTACACATTTGCATTGGAATATTCTCATATTTGAGGCTATTCTTCTGCCATTAAGGAACTCAACATTGTGTCCCTCATGGCCCTTAGAAATAAATGCCGGTATTCTACTCCGAAATCTCATCTTGAGCCACCATAATCTAATCTTATAGCGCATGGACTGTGTTTTAGTTAAACTATTATTAGGTAGAGCATAAAACATTTAGTCTCTTCCTAACAATAATCTACGGATTATTTTAATAAGAGAACGATTTCTCTTCTTATATTTCATGACTCCTTCGAGTCTAGCGAGAAGGAAGTCCTCTTGGACCTTATTCTTTAGGCCCTGGCCTTTTTTTTTCATTGAATTTCTGTTGCAAGGATCCCTCCTCTCTGTTCAGGGTCAATAGCTTTTAATCCTGTAGGTTTTGGTGGCATACTTTCAAGCCAGCCTGAAACCTTAAGGAGTGTTTTGTCAGGTAATCTAATAAGATTAACATTATAGGCTATTTGGCCTACTTGATATTTTCTTCCCTTCCAGACGAATTCTATCATAATATTTGATTTTAATTAAAAAAAAATAAGAACTGCAGCTCATCTACTTCTTTTAGCTACTTTATTCACTAAAATTATTTTCGATTGCTAAATTTAATTTAGTGGCCATGTCGGACTCGAACCGAACGCCTCCACCACCCTTGCTAAGACGAGTTTGTGTCTTCGCTACTAGCAGCCGTACATAGCCATGTAATAATTAGTGGAAAGCCAGGGGGTCGAACCCTGATTCTACGCAAGAGAATAATCTATCACAATTTAACTCACGCTTGTCTTACCCTTAGACGAACTCTCCATAGCATGGGGGACCCCTCCCCCATACGCTTCTCCAATACGCTCATTATTACCCCAACGTATCATAGGGTTATTTCAAATATTTTATTTTGTTTTTATTTTTATTTTGTTTCTTTTCCTCTAGTAATTTTTTGAGTCTGTTATCAAATAAGAGTAAAAGAACCTCTTTATCTTCTTGTGCCTCAAACTCAGTCTCATATCTATAAGCATTCTCTAACTTCAAATGAAGATTAAATGAGCCAGACTCTCGAGGAGGGTTACTCATGTAACAAGTTCGGAATCCGAACTTCATTACAATCAGATATCTTCCTTTGTAATCCCTAGCCACTAATATTTTTTTATGCCTAAGTTGAATCTCTTTTAGGTCTAAAAAAGTTTCATAGTAATGAAAGTCTCCTACTTCTGCTGTAAATAAATAGTAGGCGAGTGAAATAACTAGTACTCCGAAAATAATTATGACTAATATACCCATAATAATAAGTTTAAAAAATCTACCGTTCCTTAATTTTCCCTAATGAGAGGAAAAAGACAGCTCTGAAGTTTGGACCTCCAGGTGCGTACTAGGTAGATTATGTTTTAGATGCGCAGGAGCTAAATCCCCTTCAGAAGAAGGGGAGTTTTTTTAATACTTGTACTTAGGGTAGTCCTTATAATTATAAGAACTCTTCTTTACTTTAGGTAACAATGGTGTTACCTTCAGAAGTTGTTCCTGAGCCCAACTAAGCTCAGAATTCTCGACTTCGTATGGAGGATTCACTACATCGTAGTGTTCAGTTGCCAACCTCATGTATACGTCTCCCATCTTATTCAAGATGATCATCGCAAACGGCTGATATTCTCCGAATGGAAGAGCTTCTGAATAGCCCTTCCATGTAGTCTGATCTTGTGCAGATGGACTACAGGCCATCCGTACATGTGAGTGCCCCCACAAGACTACATTTTCTACGTGCTCAGCATCTAGAACGCATCTAGTTGCATTCACCTGCTGCTGAGGCACATAGATTTCTTCCACATAGATCAAATGATCCTCTGTGGAAGTATGTCCGATTCCGTACCAACCAAGTTCGGTACCGCAAGCACTAACTAATGCTTGCTGTTGTTCCCATGCCTGGGATGAGAAGACAACCTTCCAGTTGCCTCCTCTAGGCTCTACTACCATTCAGTCCTTAGGTATTTACCCCAAGTATCTCTCAGGTCTGCCTGGCCAAGAAATTGGACTAGTATTTCTAGTCCTTTAGTGTAGTTACCTTCCTTAAAGTAACTCAAGCTACTTAGAGCCTGTCCTAAGCAGGCCTTATAGTATCTGCGCCCACGGTAACGAGGTGCAGAGCCTTGGCAATGAGGGTGAGGATACTTTTCCTCTTCCCTCGTAGATGCCACATAGACCTTATTTTCAGTAAGGTCTACCTTTACGAACATCGTATAATCGATGTCCTTCACGAGCTCTACTTGTCCATCGCAGACGCCCATGATTTGGCTCAACCGTATCTCTACGTGTAAGCCATCCTTGATTTTTTTGGCATGAAAAGCCTGAGCACACTCGTGCTCAATTTTTCTCACTGACAAGGACTTAAGGCTGTCCTTACGCTCCTGAAGTAACCTCTTCAGGTTCATGATGTCAGCAAGAAGATGAATTTTTTCCTCTTCTTCTTCTCTCATTTCGAGGAAAGATTCCACACCTTCCTCGAAGGTGACACCTACGAAGTGGTCAAATAGACCATCCGCGATGTCTCTCGTAGACACCTTACGGACTCGTATGTCTACTGTGTCGACGTAGATAGCCTCCTGGCCTACTAAGGAATCTTCGGTATCCTTAACTAGGATTACCGTAATAAGACCTTTAAATAAGGTCCTAACTGCCTGTATCTCCCTGGAGTTAGTCACCCTATACTCGAGAAGACAGACTAATCTGTCTCCTAGGGTCTTTAATTCACCTATGCGTGTCCAGGCCTGTATGGTCCGTTGTGCACAGGTTACAAAGGAGACAATTTTTACTCTGTCTCCTTTTAGGAGAGATGCCTTAGGCCTAGGCACCTTCAGGATTTCTACGTAGTCACCCTCAATGTCGGTTTTAACGACGGGTAACTCTTTTATGTTGCGACCACCAACATCCCGAGGACTCAGGTACTTGATGGCCGTATTTCGTAATAGTTTCATAAGATTTTTTTTTGCGCATGACGAAAATCCCTCTTGCGAGGGAAATTGTGAGTACACCCACACTTGCAGGTGTACTCAAGAAGATTAGTTTCCGGCAATCAGCTTGGTAAAGCTTACAGTTTCGCCGTCAGTGAGGACATGGCCCGCACCTTTAGAGCACAGAATCGTGTCCTCAATCCCAAGCTGCACACGCAACTGGGCTACATCAGTGCCCTGAGGCACAGAAATATCTTGGGCTGGTTTGCCCAAGTAAACGATTCTAATAGTAGTGGACTCCTGAGAGCCTGCTACTTTCTTAACTTTCTTCTTAGCTTTCTTAGCTTTTGGCTTAGAAGCCAAGAAGGCCTCTAAGTCAACTTTCTTAATGGAACCGTTTTTACCAGTTCCTTGAATTGAGACTAATTCAGTCTCATTGATGCCCATTTGGGCTGCTAATTTCTTAATTACTGGACTCGCTTTCATACTAATAAGGTTTTTGAAATTAATAAATGAATTATGAAAAAGCGACAGCTCATGACTGCCATAATGGATTTAGTCCCACAAGGTTTCTGAAAGGGATTGTGGAGATATCCCTGGAAATAATGCCTGCTGACGTAGAGACAGAGTTATATCTGTTCTACCTGCAACATTCATTGAGTCTAGAAGATCAAAGAACTTCCATACTGCAATTCGTGCTGCTACGCCAGCAGTTGCTCCTATAGTAAGAGGAGTACCACAGGCGGAAGCCTCCCTGTGCGTACTTTCATCTAAGCCTAACGAGGCTACCCAGCTCTTCCAATGAACTGGGTTCTTTGGCCTAAAGACTAGGCACGAGAGCTCTCTAACTCCCATACGTGTCTCAATGACCCAACTGTTTCCTTTCGAGAACAGTAGGCCTTTAGCCAACTGGTGTCTAGCCTTGAAGCTGTCTACCAGTAAGAAGATGAATCCATTCACTTCTCGCAAATCCGAAGACTTGCAAGCCCGTGCATGGACCGTAATGCTGATTAAGGGATTAAACATCCCTAGTACCTCTTTCAAAGCCTCAGCCTTGTTCATACCTACCTGAGTTGGCATAAACATTTGGTTTGGCAAATTGTGAGACTCGACAATGTCGAAATCCCAAAGTACTAGAGAACACCCCGCCTTAGCCAACTCAAAGGCAGCATGAGAGCCAGTGGCTCCACATCCTACTATATGAATTGGTTTATCTGGCGGGGTGAAAATCCCTGATTGGCGAGAGTAATTCATACACTCACCCGTTCATGCCCTTCCTCAGGCAATGCGGGAGCTGGGCCCCCAACCTGCAATTCCCCTCTCTCGAGGGCGAGGAAGCCTTGGAAGACTTCCTCACTTATCGGATAGGTGGAGTGATCCACCATTTCCGAGAAAGGGTTAATATTTTGGCAGGTATAGTATACCTTGCCACTCTTTTGCCAGTACATAAAGTACCAGCCGTTCTTATCAACACCAGACTGACCTACAAATGTAGCTCTGTCTTCATCTGATACTTGTAATACATTGTCCCAGTATTCGCTTGTAACGAACTGGGAGTTTTCTCTGTTATAACTCATGACAGTTAGTTTTAGAGTTAAAGAAATAAGGGGAAGCTTATGGCAAACTTCCCCAATTAAAAATCAAACATATTCGTCTTGCTCAGTGGGCCCCCAGGAAACTATAAACCTGAGAGCCCTGTCATGAGCAAATATTTTGTGAGCAGTGTTATCGTGTCTATAAGCGGTTCGAGATTCCCATCTCTGATCGACACGTATCAATGTCGAAAGCTCAAACTGTGGACTGGGCTGCCACAACGGAAAGATCCGTACGAAATCGTAATACCCTTACTCCTGGTGCACCATGTAGGATTCGAACCTACAACCGTCTGCTTAGAAGGCAGGTGCTCAATCCAGTTGAGCTAATGGTGCATTTAATCATGAGAAAATTAGCCAACCGAAGTTGTTTCCATCCGAAGCCACGTGGAGGCTTTCTCTTTTCGGACATATAGTTAGCTTCTTCCTAATTCTAGTGCTCGGTCCAAACTTCTTGCGAAGAAAGGTGCAGTGAATCTCCCCTAGAGGAACGAAAGAAGCTAACTTTACCAACCGCTGTTATCTCCGCAGAGTGCCTGTTGGGCGACATGGAGCTCCTCATCCATGTCTTAATTATAGTACTTAGCTGTACCCCAAGGGAGTTATCTCGGTATCCGCTCAGCCAAAGGCTCGGAGAGTCTCCCCTCCCGGATATTCTTCTTGGACAGGATGCTATCCCTGAACAGCCGTTTACGGCTATCGTCTGAGCTTGTCATTGCTCAGACCCTACTTTTTCCTTAGAACACCACGTTCCTACTTTGTTTCAGTCTTTGTCATTAAGAAAAAGAGACGCTATCCCTTTACTCGTGACTCGATTTCACGCATCTGCGTAAGGACTACTGTTCCCAGCCCTATTTTGTCTGTAATCCTCACTAAGTTCTGACAAAACTTAATGATTTCCTCATTACCAAGATGTGGTTCTTGATAAGATTCTGACATATCTATGCCAAGGCCTCTCGCCACCGTATCCAATTCGACTGTTGCTTCGGAGCTAATTGGAAAGCTCCCTTCTACCTACTTGGGCGACCCTCTCAGGTCTACCAATTAGGTGCTCTAATCCTTTTCATACGTTTAATAAATTGTGGCACTCATGGTGCCAGTGAATAATATAAGGGGACTCTATGGATCTTGACTGAACCAAACTGTCCCCCTATTCTAAAGAACACCCTGAAGACCTAAGGTCAACAAGGTGTCATAATCGAGGACACCATAATTTGGGTTGTCCTCTGTGTAATCAAGTTTCTGCTCTTGATAAGCAGAGACACACATCATAAATGGCTGCCACTTGTTATGTTCAGCCATCCATTCAAAATCTACCTCATAAGAGGCCCAACCTCTTACGAGAAGCCTGTCCCAAGCCATACGGCGAAGAGCAATCTCTTCGTCCTCTTGGGTTTCAGGTGTTACAAATTCCCCTACAGTCACAGTATCATGTACCACTACGGTATCATGTACTATAACTATCGTAGGATGGAACTTTAATTGTAAGTTCTCTAAGTGTAATTGTTGCATAAAGATGCAAGCAATCACGAGAACAATCGCGAATGCAGCTAATGCTGCTAATTGGAAGTTTTTCATTTGATTTAGTTTTTTTAAAATAAAGATTGTACCTAACCTTACGGGGTTAGGTATTTTACTACTTAGATTCATTCCACTTAGATAGTGAAACAGAGTTATTTTTTAACTCTGTTTCTGCAGTGTCAATCCAAGATGAGTATGTGCCTGTAAAGGCCTTTACATACTCTTTTGCTGCATCTACTTCTAATGTGCCTATGTTGGTACATAGGTCTTTAAACTCCTCACTGCCTGAGCAGAAAGGGTGTGAGACGTACACAGTCTTGGGTGCTGTGTACTTGTAATGGATCTGCTGAGAGAAAGGAACATACTCAGCCTCTACGGCTTCGTGTTTCTTGTCCCCACTGAACTTCAAAGACCTATCTGAGAGGTCTGGAGCCTCATGTACTTCTAGAACGATTTCTGCAGCGATGTGTTGGTGAGCCTCATTCATAGCCTCAATTAAGCGGATCACATCTTCCGCCTGAAATTCGCTTCTCTCTAGAAGCATCTTAGTTAACTTATTCATTTGTTGTTAGTTTTTTAGTTTTTAATAATATTTGCAACCTCTTTCGAACGCTCCAGCCTAATGCACTCTGATGTCTAAGACATACTGACTCCGAAGAGTTTTATACTCGCTGGGACGAGTTACTATTTAAAGAAAAAGAGGGAGTCGAGTTACCAAACTACTGCAACCATACGCCGACAAACCAAATTGCCTAAAGTATTATTGCGACTCCCTCAAGTCTTTATAGTCTCTTCCTATTCTCTGGGAAGATGACTAATGTCCCAAATGGGACCATTATTTTCATTTTGACAGTCTCTGAGAGAGCGTCAATCGTTGGACTAGAAATAGGTTTCTCAACACCTGGCATAAGGACCTCAAGTCCTTCCATGCCATCAACCTCAATGTCCCACATTTGGGCTGAGTAGCGGCCTGCCTTGATTAAGGCATCAGTCACTTTCTGAAGTCGGTTTCCATCGACTCCAATACCGTTATTACTAACGGTTGTTTCAAAAATAAATCTACTTCCTTGAGTTTCATATACTTCAACTGGGATGTTCAATTGACGTAAGTCAAGAACAGATACAGCTGTAGTGGTAGAAATGATTTGTCCTTGGCACTTTGCCAAAGACATAAGGCTGAGGATCACTAAGATGATCCCTAATTTAATTAACTTTTCCATGATTTTTTGGTTTTAGTTTTTTAGATAATAATAAAAAAGGTTACAGAATTGACTGTAACCTCGACCCGAAGATCTAATCATGTAACTCCGCTTTAGGATTCGCACCTAGTTAGTCCTAAGACTTTTACAATAAGAATACATCTGTATTCTCTATGGTAGTACGACAAGACTGTGTCTGCTACCTGCGTTGGTGTTACAAAAGTTTGAGCTACCATGCACTTCACTCTTTGACCTAAGTCTCAAGTTTATTTAGGGTTATTTTAAGTCGTCCCAAGGAACATTTCGACTGTGCTAATCCAGTAAATTTATAAAAAAACGAATTTTTTTACATATATATTTACTTTATTAGCTTCAAATCATTGAGCTAATCCATTAAATCCATAAAAAGGACTTTAAAAAAAGCTTTAAAAAAAGACATATACTAGATAGTTTTAGCTATCTAATATATGCCTGTAAACAATTGTACTATCCTTGGTCTACATTTTTGACCGTGTCATCTTCCTTAACATCTTCCTTTACTTCAGTAGAAGGAAATAGAATCTCTTTTCCTCCTTTGGTTGCTAGTCTAGCATATTTGCCAAACAAAGATACAGTCTTTACTCTATCCCCTGTATCCTTTTTGTTATACCCACTTACAATAACAGAGACCTTAAGGTCTTTGTTATTAAGAGTATTAGCAATAAGATAAGCAGCTTGTTCACGGCTCACACCCATTCTAAATTCCGCCCCGTCGGAGTCGGTAACTAAAATGAGTAAAAGAGAACGTGTTGCATCACCATCTAAGGCAATTACTACACTGTCAAGGTCGCCACCATTAGTTACAACGGTAACTGTAAGGGGATTCGGACTCTCATCGTGTGGACAACTATCAGACCCGCCACCAAAAGGCGTGTCAATAGTTAACAACTGACTCAAAGATAATTTAGGCTCTCTAGCAACCATATGGTCGCTAGTGTTACTACCTTGAAAATCTAAATTTGAATTGTTCATAATAATTTGGTTTTTATAAAGTCAAAACATTTTGACTTTAATTTTTAAAATATGGTTTTTAGGCCACAAGTCGGGGGCTCCCGCTTGCAGCGCAAAACCAAGTGCGGGTAGTTTTGAGGTGGCAACCATTCAGATCCCCATAAAAAATTTAGATCACCTCACAAAAAAAATTAAAAAAAAATTATTTTTTATTTCCCTCACTTATTCGTACCTTTATAATTCACTAATAAACATAACGATGAAACAACTAGAAGAAAAACTCGAAGCTTACCTAGAACTTGATTTCTCGAAAGAAATGATACTAGAGTCACTAAAGGAGTTCATAGAGCATAAGAAGAAACTCTCTGAATCTCAGAAGGCCATACGGCCATCTACCTGCAAATCATAATGGTCTTAGAAGCGAGCTTGCGAGCGAGTTACTCACTGCGTTCGTAACGAGGGCAGGAAGAATCAAAAAAGAAACTAGAACTCACTAAAAGAAACTTTGAATTAATGGAAGACCAGAACAAAAACAAAAGCCTTAGGGAACAAGTGATGCTTAAGAAGCCTTACGAAAAAATAACATTAGAAAGCTTAGAGGAGCTCCTAGAAGACTTATTCAAGGACATACATGAAGAAAGTAAAAACATAAGACCTTACATGCACATAATGACTGTGGGAGACTATTTGAGAATTAAGGACACAGAAAAAGAAGAACCGAATGACTAAGAACTTAGTAGACATTAGAACTCTTCACTTGGGAGAGCTCATTACAAGAAAAGAGAATAGCATAGACTTATTTGAAATAACTAAGATTGACTACGAAGGAGTTGATGCAATCAATCTAGATAGCAGGAAAGATGTACGAATACCTAAGGAAGAAATACAATACCATAGAACCACTAATGAAGAACTCATTAGGCAAATAGAAAATTACTTTATTAGAACTGAACATGAAGACGGAGTTTATTACGACTTTAGTCCAGGAATTATCTTAGAAGTTCCCGTAGAAGAATGGAGACCGCTAGCACTAATTTCGAAAGATGGATCAGATGAACTGTTCTTTGAATTTGTTCCTACAGGAATCGTGGATCTCTTAATTCTTAATACAATATTTAAATCACTATACTTAATTAACGAAAAAGAATGAATTATACATGGCTATTAGATCCAGGACACAGTGGAATCCTTAAGGGAAAATATCTTACACCTGGCAAGCGCAGTCCGAATTGGAAAGAACATGGACCTTATTACGAGGGCGAAGGCAACAGAGACTTCGTTAGGCACATAAAGAAAGAACTAGATCTCCTAGGAGTCAAGTCAATTATTCCATACGAAACTGAACTTGATCTAGGACTTTCCTTAAGACTTAAGATAATTAATACACTTCACTCATATCTAGGTAACTGTATTCTCCTAAGTGTTCATTCGAATGCACATTCTGATCTAAATACAGGAAATGGCTTAATGGCATTCACCTCAATAGGAAAAACTAGATCAGATGAAATATCTGAACTTTATTATGAGGAAATGAAAAGAATCTTTCCTAACGAAAGGTACTATACGGATACTAGCGACGGAGATCAGGATTGGGAAGCAGATTTCTCAATGACAAAGCTCTCAAATTGCCCCGCTGTGCTCACCGAGAACTACTTCATGACCACCAAGTCCGACTACATGAAACTTAACGATGAGGAGGTACGTAAGGGCCTCATACTGGGACATATCAATATGATCCTAAGATACGAAGGCATTCAAACACTAAATAAACTGCAATTACCATATGAATATTCAAAGAATTAAGAAAGATGACATAGACTATAATGCTCTGTTCGGAGAAATAATTCGTAACAAGACTAGAATTCTAGGAGCAGACATAATCTACTTAGGAAAATACAAAAAAATTATTTTTGAATTTGAAGAACTTGAAAAACCTGAAATAAAAACAATTGAACAATGGTCACACTTACTATAGATAGCGACGGAACCTCTATGAGTTTTCCAATAGAGTTGGAAGACATCAAGATGTATCGAATGTTGGCAGAAGATAATCTCCTCAGAGACTACGTAAGAGATGCCATCTGTGAAATTAATTCTTTCCTCACTACTGAAACATTCTTTATAGAAAATGAAAATAATGAAATACTTTACGACGATACTGATAATTCTGACGATCTCGATGACTAGTATATTCTCTTCCTGCGGCCCTCAGATGCGTAAGAGAGCTGCTGTAAGAAAAATAAATAAGTTAATACGAGTACACGATATTCAGGAAGACACTGCTAGTACCATCCATATGGATACACTCTATGTCTTAGATACAATAACAATACCTCAGATCAAATGGGATACCTTGAGGGAATACAAATTAGACACTCTCTATGAGGTCCAAAAGGATGGAATCAGGACTGAGATTATAATAAAGAAGGATAGTTTTTGGATTCAAAATACAGTCTTTGAGAGAGACACTGTGTATCAAAAAGAACAAGTAATTAAGACAATTACTAACGAAATAAGAGTGCCAAATACGCCACATTCTTTCGCATATTTTGGAAATTGGTTCATGAACATTGTTTTTATTATTTTGTCTATTATATTAATAATAAATATAATTAAGAGAAGAATTACTAAATGAAGACATCAAAGACTTACAGGAAGAGTAAAAGAATGATAGAAGAAAAGACTGGTCTTAGTTATAAGTCAAACTATGAGTACTTTATTGAACTCATGTTTCATATGAGAATAGGAGGAAAGAAAGAAGCTCAGAGCTACTTAGAAGAAATATCCTGTATTCTAGACTATAAAACAGGTCATGCTTCTGATTAGGAAATTTTTAATATTTTAATAAGACAACTGAACACACTTTTAAAACTACATTTGTAATGATAGCACAATACAAGAATCTTAGTAGAGATCAGTATTTACACAAATTCTTCGAAATCATAGACTGTATGCAGCCTGATCAGAAGAAAACAACATCTCCTCTTGAGAAGAAAATAATGATTGAATTTCTATCTCTTCCTGACAAATTCAAGTACTTTCCATTTGGAAGCATTCCAAAGAAGTATGTGAGAGAAAAAATAAAGGAAGAACTAGGAGTAACTTGGTCAAATCAAAACTTGAATAACAAAGTATATTCATTAATATCAAAAGGAATACTTTGGAGAGACGAAGACAGTCAAGTTTATTTTAAGCCATTCATTAAGCAGGCAGTAGAAAAGTTAGACAAAGCCCTCGAAGAAGGGAAACATTACGACTTCACATTCAGATTCCGAAATGAAACCAAAAGCAGTAAGTAAGATCTACAAGGCTGTCTCGAAAGAACTGGGAGTTCATGAAGATAATGTAAAGACAGTCGTTAATCACTTTTATACAGAACTAAGAGAATATCTTTCAGACCCAAAAGTTCCCTCAATACTTATTCACTACTTGGGAAGCATCGAAGTTAATGAAAGAGCCTTACGAAAACTCATAGACAAAAGAACCTTAGGAGAACAAAAGAAAGAACAGTACGAAGAACTAATTAAGACAACTAAAAAATTTAAAAATGAATTCAAAAAAGATAATAACTCCGAATCAAAATCTAATAACTCCGAAGAAGAATCAACAACCAAAGATTCAGAATGAAGTTATCTTTGAGCCTCAGGTAGCCATAGACTATTCCAGTAATGTTGCATACAATGATGCTATCTTAGATCACGTAGAGTACGTAAAGTGTTTTGTTCCACGAGATAATCATGTATTAATTAGAGTCTTTAAGTACGAAGCAGAAGCAACTTCAGCTAGTGGACTTATTTTAGACAATGACGTAGAGTGGTTCAGCTCTGAAGGCGGTCAGATGAAAGTAAGACGCTCTGAGAACTTCTATCAGACACGTGCAGTTGTGTGCCGCATAGGACACATTGCAGACGTAGGACCTACATTAGCTTCTAAACTAGAGGAAGGAGATATTATTCGTCTCTCAACTAACAAATTAGGAGAAGAGTTTGATACTATTCCTACCAAGAAAGGAACCAAGAAAGAAGGATACTTCTTGATCCACGTAGGAATCATTGCAGGTACAGAAAATAAATAATTATCTTATAATTAAGAGAACTAAACGATTAATCAAAATATAACAAGAAGAACATGAGAAAGAAAAAAGAAGATATGTTGAAGAAGGAAGATACTAATTCTACACCTGCCGTTAAGAAACCACGTCAGACAAGAAAGAAACCTACTCCTAAGAAAGTTATTGAAAAAGTAACTGAGAAAGAAGTAGAAGTAGATTACAAATCTCTGTACGAGGAGCTTTCGTCTAAGTTTCGCAATCTTAAAGACCGTGCAGATGCCGAAAAAGGTATATACGCAAGTAGCTTTGAGATCGTCAAGAAAGTATCGGAAGAACAGCTTAATAAACTCATTAAGCAGGAAAATCTTCTTCTTGAAATTAAAAATGCCTTCAATGAATTCCTAGAAGAATGGAAATCTAAGAAAAATATTTTTATGAAGCTTTGGTCAGCACTTAAGTTCATTAAGACCATTACTGTTTGGTTTGAAACCATATTAAGTAAATTAAAAAAGTAATGAATGCCAGTCATAGAGCTTTTTAGGTTCGAAGACAACTTTTGGAAAGAGACTAAAGGAGACTCAGAGACTAATAAATTTAAACGAGAGGAAGATTGTCATGTTAATTATACGGTGACCTACTCTAATACCAACTACATAGAAAGTCAGAACGAATCTCCTATAGTTTTTACCGCAGCACAGCTAAGAAAACTATTAAAGAACTTAGTAATTTTAAAAAAACGATGAAGAAAGAAGACATAACATTACCTAACATCAAGAATTTCTTTGAGGGAAATTATAATCTTCTTAAGTACAATCTAAGTCAGAACATTGAGGATCACATTAAGGAACAAGCATTGTATAGAGCAATGCTTTGTTCTTCTTGCCTAGAGGCAGGTAAATGCAAAATATGTAATTGCTCTACTCCAGGACTATTCTTTGCCCCTAAGAAGGAAGACTCAGAGGGTAGATGGTCTAAGATGATGTCAGAAGAAGAATGGAATGCTTATAAGCAAAGTATGGACCTTAAGATACCTAATGACTTCTTAGAAATTAAAGAAGAACCTTATAGGTTTATTAAACGTAAAGACTTTACTAATTTCGATCTAATGGACAAAAACTTTTTGTCTAAGGTAGACAACTGTATCCTAAAGCTTCCAGATCACTTTCATCAAAAGGTAAAAATACTTAAGACAGACAATGATACAATTGATATTAATTCAAAAGTCCAAACATTATTTACGTTGGGAAGAGGAATTAAAATGTCAGTAGCCTCTAAGAATACACTGGCGGCTTTGACAAAGATACTTTTAGAACAGGGTCTTTCTATAGGAATAGGTACAGAGTTCGTAAAGGTTGATAATAGAAAACCACAAGAAATATACTTACTACATGCATGAATATAGCATAATGAATGGGTTCTCGCTAGATGCAAACTTTTGGGATCACAATGAACATTTTCTTCTGATTCCAGAATTTAAGAAACTGTATAAAAAAGATAGATCAAAGGATAAAAAAAATTCTTCCAAGTTGATGTGGGCAATAGCACTTCTTGTGCATCCCAAATCTAAGTTCTCTGAACTTGATACTGATACGAGAACGGAAATTATTTCTGCTGACTATTTTCCAAACGAAGATTGGGTTTCTGAAAATCAGGAACTAATTGATATCTTCAAGAAGTATTCTTTGACTAGGAATCAACGAATAGCTAAGGAGTGGGGAGACAAGTTGGATGAAAGAACTGAATTCCTAATGAGAACTCCTTATAATCTAGACAATGCAGAAAAGCTAGATGCAACTATGGCACGTACTGAAAAGATATGGAACGTTTATCAAAAATGTTTAGCAGATCTTCAAGAGGAAGAAAGTAAAGGACGAGTTCAAGGAGGAGGAATTGAATCTGCTAGCGAAGAAAATAGAATATAATGACACCCATAGGAATAAAAATAATAAAAAGAAATCGAGAATATCGAGTTAAGCTTAATACTTACTTTCTTAAAAAGAATTCTGAAGAAGGTTTCCTGAAGATAAATAAAAATAGAAAATTTCTTGACCATCTAATAACAGACAGAGCTGCTACAGCACTTGTTGATTTAGGGCATGCAATTTATATTCACAATAGCTTCGAAATAGACTTATAGTATATGATAAATAGACAAAATTTTTTACTAACAGAAGTACCTCAGTTTCATCCAGCATCTACTAGATACGTAGAATGGTGGAGAGAACAAAAGAAATACTGTATAGAAGGTTACTGGAGCTCTGGATATTGGATGCCAGGTAACTTATACTTCTATGTTAACTTTGGTACAATAAGTGGTAATAAGACTGCTCACTCGAAGGTCAAGATGCCTATGCGTCCGTTCCTTAGAGACCTTGAGTGGGAATTTTTCTATAATTGGGCGGAAGCTCGTGGATTCTCAGGATTCTTAGATGATCCTCATGTGACTTGTCACAGATATGCAGAGTCTGATGTATTTCATTCCCTTCCTGAATACGACAAACAGTATTTTATTGAAAATACACCAAGTGCCTTTACGGTAGCAGGGAAGCTAAAAGAGTATGTTCCCGCTCGGGAATACCTGCGAAGACAGCACCTGGTTAATAAAGGAAGACCTTTGTATGAAAACGAGTCTAAGGACTTCATGATGATGGGAAGTCGTGGATTTGGTAAGTCCTATAGTGTAGCAGTAGGAGTAGTTCTTCACGAATGGTTATTCGACGGAGTCACTGAATACATAGACCCTGACAAACGACAGGGAGAGCTTCCAAAGTCAACTACAGTTGTGGGAGCAGGAGACTCTAAGTACTCTGGAGATCTCTTAGGTAAGACAAAGTTTGCACTTAATTCTCTACCTGGGAATCTACAACTAGGTTCTAAGTTTTATCCATCCCCTTTCTCTAAACAATACTCAGGATCGTGGGGAAGTGGCACAGAGATTGTAGCTAAGTATAAGAAAAAAATAGGCGGTGAGTGGAGAGATATGGGAACCTTTAGTGAAATAAAGCATAGAACATTCCAAGCCAACGCTTTCGCAGCGAATGGTATTCGTGCAGGAGTAATGGTATTTGAAGAGATAGGAATGTTTGACAATCTCCTTGCCTCGAGAAACGCCTCTGTAGAGTGTCAAATGAACGGAAGCTATAAGTATGGCTCAATGATGTTTCTAGGCACTGGAGGGGACATGGACGGCGGTACAGTGGATGCTAGCATCATGTTTAATGACCCAGAGTCTTTTAATATGATAGTATTCCAAGATGAATGGGAAAATACAGGAAAGATTGGGTATTTTGTTCCAGCTTATATGGGACTTAATCAGTACAAAGACAAGAACGGATTCACCTTAGAGGAGCCTGCCAAGGAATACCTAAAGGCACATAGAGAAAAACTTAGACAGTCTAAGGGCGGAAGTTCTGCCATAGACGACGAACTACAGAATAGACCTATTATTCCTTCTGAGGTCTTCTTGACTAAGAAAGGGAATGTATTTCCTACAGATTCTTTGCGGAACAGACTTGTTCAACTAAAGAGAGATGATAATTTCTCTATGCTAGAGAAGTGCGTTAATCTTTATTTTGATACAGAAGCTCCGACAGGAGTTAATTATTCCTTAGATGTAGACAAGAAACTAATGCCTCTTAATTCTTATCCACTTACGGATCAGAACAAGAAGAATAAGGAAGGCGCAGTAGTTATATATGAATTTCCATTACTTATTGATGGAAAAACTCCTAATGACATGTATGTTATTGGGCACGACCCTTATGCCACAGATGGTACTGAGGGTTCTTTAGCTTCCGTGTATGTCCTTAAGACTAATAAATATATTAAGCACGGTTACAGCGAAATTGTAGCATCCTTTGTTGGAAGACCTTATGAGGGACGTCGAGTAGTCAATGAAACTCTCTACAAGCTAAGCCTTCTTTATGGAAGTGCTAAGATATATTTTGAGAACGTCAGGGGTAATGTAAAAGAATATTTTGAGAAAATAAAAAGACTAGACTTACTAGCTAAGCAACCTACGACTGTTCTAACTACTAGAGCTTCTTATGAAATTAACTCAGTAGTCTATGGATACCCTATGTCTAATTCTAAGATGAAATCAGAAGGAATAGGGTACATCAGAGACTGGCTCATAGAGGAACGAGGAATAGATCAGAACGATAGAATAATTAGAAACTTAGATCTCTTGCCAGACAAAGGTCTGTTGCAAGAACTTATATCATATAATCATACAGCCAACTTCGATAGAGTTATGGGCTTAATGGGCTGCATACTGGCCTTAGAAGAGACAACTAACAGGTACATAAACTTACGACAGCCTGAAGACGATCAAGCATTAGAGTTCTTAAGCAGTAATAAATTATTTAATTCAACAAGTAACTGGAAACTTTAATATGTCAGAAATTTTAAAAAGATTGCCACTACAGACAGTCTCTCTAAGTGAAAAACTTAAGGAAGATAAGCTATGGGCAAGAAATACAATAGACCATCTCTGCTTCTACGCAGACGGCTATACGGACGCTAATGGTGCAGACTATACGAGGATGCTAAGTAACTATCAGCTTTATAATAATATTCTTAATCAAAAAGATTTTGAAAACGAATGCAATCCATTTGGCCTTAGTGTGGCAGAATTTAAGGATGAAATTAAGCCTTATAATAAGAGCTACAATAAGATCCAAGTTCTTCTAGGAGAAGAGCTAAAGAGAAAAATGAATTACCGTGCAATCCTAACCAACTCGGGAGGAATCAAGAAGAAGCAGCAGAAAAAAACTGAACTGATGCACGAATGGTTCGAGTCTACGATTGAGAGGGAGAAGCAGAGAATAATGGAGAAGTACCAACAAAAGAATCCTATGCAGGATCTAAAGGACATGCCTTCAGACGAAGCTCAGCGTATTCAGGAAGAGTATCAGTCACAGATGCAATCTTCTGTTAACAAAGTAATGGATCCTAAGGAGATCGAGAAGTATATGAATACCGACTATCAAGAAGGTCGTGAGATTCTTGCACAAAAAGTCATTAACTATACTACAAGATCTCAGAACCTTAAGGAGAAAAAGAACGATGGCTTCAAGCATGCATGTATTAGTGGCAAAGAGTTCGTATGGGTAGGCGTTGAGAACGGTGAACCTGTTTGTAGAATTCTTAATTCACTTAATGTATTCTATCACAAAAGTCCAGAAATTAAGTATGTTCAGAATGGAGAATACGCAGGCTATAGAACCCGCATGACTCCTTCAGAGATTGTAACTAAATTTAGTACCAAACTAACTAAGGAAGAAAAGGATCGTATTCAAGGCGAAGGTAGTGGTGTTAATGGTCTCATAGGAAGTAATGTAAAGATGATGTCTAAGGACATGGACTACTCTGGATCATCAGTAGACCTCGAGTACGAATATCAGAAGAATGAAGTAGCAGATACTCATGAAGGATCTTACGGAAGTGCTCGTGGAGAGGACTGGGAAGTTACTCATGTAGAATGGATTAGTCAGGCTAAGGTAGGAATTCTTACGTACTTTGATGAGGACGGAGAAGAAGACTACGATTTAGTTAGTGAAGATTTTCCTATTCCTGCAAACTCTGAAAAAGATGTTACTCAGATTCGTGAAGGACTAAAGCATACACTTTATAGGTTCCCTAATGGTCAGACCTTAGAATGGGTTTGGATTCCTGAAGTATGGGAAGGAACTCGTATTGGCTTCGACATCTACGTTAATGTACGTAAGAAACCGAATCAACATAGATCTGTAGAGAATCCATGGCAAGTACACTTAGGATACCACGGTGTCGTATATAATAATATGAATGCACCTTCCATGAGTCTCATGGACAGAATGAAACCATTTCAGTATCTTTATTTCCTAGTAGTTCATAAGCTTAAGAGACTGATTGCTCGCGACAAGGGTCAGGCATATACGTTTGATACTTCGACGGTTGACGAGAAACTAGGCTTAGAGAAAACCATCTATTACTTAGAGGAACTAGACATTCATTTCTTTAATTCCTTAGAGAATGCAGAATCTCCAGGAGCTTCTCAGCGTGGTAACTTTACTAATACTTTGAATAGAAGTAATATGCAGCATATCATGAACTACATTAACTTGTTACAACAACTGGATGTAGAAATTGGAGATGCAGCAGGTGTAACTAAGCAGCGTGAAGGACAAATAGGAACCTATGAAGGAGTAACTAATGCACAGCAATCAATTATGCAGTCTTCTCATATTACTGAAATCTTCTTCTACACGCATTCACGTCTTTGGGAAAAAGTAATGACTTCCCTAGTAGAGTGTGCACAAGAAGCATGGAAAGATTCTAAGGTAACTAAGCAATTTGTTCTAGATGATCTATCTAGACAAATACTAGACTTTGAAGGAAAGTATTTTTATAATGCAGACATAGGAGTATTTATCTCAGATGACATGGCTGATACTCAGTTAATTGATACTCTCAAGCAGATGGCTCTTCCTATTCTTCAAAATCAAGGAAAAATCACAGATATTGTTCGTGTCTACAAGTCACTTTCTGGAGCAGAACTTGAGCAAGAGTTTAAGCAAGAAGAGAGAGACAGAGAAAGAAAAGAACAACAAGCTCAAGAGCAACAAAATCAATTACAACAGCAACAACTTCAGGCTCAAAAAGAAATGCAAGAAAGAACATTCCAGCATGAAAAAGATCTTGAGAGTATGAAAACTGAGAGAGAAATAATGAAAGCTGAAATAGATGTCTTCAAGTTCCAACAAGACCTTGATGCTAACAATGACGGCATACCTGACCCTCTTCAGATCGAAAGACTTAGGACTGAAGCAGAATATAAGAGTAAGAAATTAGCTCAAGACAAGGAAGTTCACAAAGATAAAATGGAAATTGAAAGAAAAAAGTTATCAAGCAAAAATAAAACTAAATAAATTTCGCTATAAAATTTAATTTATGTTAATTTTTAATAAACAACTAATACGTAATATTTTAAATACCTTTAAAACGAATGGAAGATCAAGACTTTGATTTAGAAAACATGGTGTTCTTTGAGGAAGACCTACATGAAGTAAATTCTACACCTGAGGAAGTAGTGACTGAAGACCCTGTAGAGAATATTGAAGAAGATCCAGAAACACCAGAAGTTCTGGAAGAATCAGAAGAAACAGAGACTTTAGAAGTTAATGAAGATAGTGAAGTAGAAGAAGAGAATGAAGCTCCAGAAAGCGAAGAGCCTATTGATGACATTCAATTACAGCTTCAAAGACAATTTGATTTCATGTCAAGCCAAGGTTTGATGAATACTCCTGAAGGTTTCGAATTTGATGGAACAATTGAAAAGTTCCAAGAAGCAATAGATTATTCTAAGGAGAATCAGAAGAATCAAGCAATAATGGAAGTCTGGAATGCTCTTCCAAAAGATTTCCAAGTAGTTCTAGAATACGGACTTAATGGAGGCAAAGACATTCAAGAAGTTCAACAGTACCTTAATACAGAAGTAAGTCTAGATTCAATAGATCTAGAAGACCCTAGTTCTCAAAAAAGAGTAGTGCGTGAACATCTTAAGAAAACTACAAAATATTCAGAAGTAAAAATAGATAAGTATATTAAACTTCTGGAACAATCTAATACTTTAGAGGCCGAAGCAGAAGACGCTGTAGCAGAACTCAAGGAAATTGGTAAAGAAGAAAGAGCTCTTTTTGTTGAAAAAGAAAAAGAAACTCAGAAACAATACCAACAGCAATTACAGCAAGCTTACGAACAATTTAGTGACACAGTTACTAATAAGATAGAAGCTTCGGATTCTAGAAAAAAACAAATTATTAATGCAATATGGCAGGTAGGTAAGTACGGTGAAACTGAACAGACCTATTTCGATCATATAGATTCCCAAGTTAAGAATAACCCAGAACACTTGGCTCAACTAATTAATATCTACCTGGACTACGATCCTTCTAAAGGATTCGGTGCAGGCAAAGGTGGAACTAGAAAAGCTAAGTCTGCTGTCGTTAAGGACTTCAGGGATCAAGTAACAAACCTATTATCAGGGGCAGGTAGTGTGCAAAAATCTAACGCAACTTCCCAACCCAAAACTAATGATTTTAATTTAGAACATTTCTTAAAACAAAACTAATTAAATGGCAACTGCAAGAAGTCAATTTAAGATCAAACAGTGGGAAGGTTTTGGTGGTAATTTCGTAGACTCGCAATATCTTGCGTCTTCTTATGACACCTCTAAACCACACGTGTTTGAAAACACTTTAGCAAAACTATTCACTTCAAGTGATAGATTCACAGGCAAACCCTTAATCGGTATGACTGCAGCTAAAGGTAATGTAAAAGAGATCGACAACGAAATCTATCGTTGGTATCTCCAAGGTTCGGAATACAAATGTGCACGTATCATTGAGAACGTAGAAACTTCTACTACTCCAGGTATCGGTCGCACCATGTTCCGCATCAAACTTGATTTGGATTATTTCATGGCTCCAGACGTTCTTATGGGCGAGGATCCTGATTATGCACTTCAAATCGTAGAAGGACCTATTCAAGATGGAACTGGTTATATCTATACTGTTCGTCTTCAGACCGATGACAACACTAAGTATTTCCCAACTTCATTATTAGAAGCAGGTAGTGAATTCTCTAAAGTTTGGACTACAGTTCAATCTGAATTCAATCAAGAGTTTGGTACTCAACAGTACAACTCTAGTTTCGAATTAGAGTCTCAAGTAAGCGCGTTTGCTCAAAAGTTCACATTGACTGACAAGGCTCTTCGTGAGCAAGGTCGTATTTCTGTAGACTTCGGTTATACAGATCCAATGACAGGTGCAATGAAAAAAGTAACTAAGTTCTTGCCTATGGCAGAAGCTAAGATGCACAATGAATTGTATCAAGGAATGGAAGCACAAATGTGGTACGGTGAGCGTTCAACTTATGAAGGCAATGTAGGTCACTACTGGAAAAAAACTGGTCCAGGTATGCGTCAGATTCTTCGTGACGGACACATCGAATATTACAACGGAGCCTTAACTGAGCAACGTCTTGTAGATTATTTGATGGACATCTTCTTCTCAAGAGTAGACGAAAATGATCGTAAAGTTACTTTGATGACAGGTACTTATGGTTCAATTATGTTCCATGATATGTTAGCAGCTAGCTCTCGTTCATTCTTACAAGTAGATACTAACTGGACTAGTAAGTTGAGTGAGAATCCACGTCACCTTTCTTACGGTGCTCAATTCACTCATTACCAAGGTCCTGAAGGTATTGAAGTAACTGTAATGAAGAATCCTCTTTATGATTCTACTCAGTATTGCAAACGTATGCATCCTGAATATACTAATGTTCCTATCGATTCTTGGAGAATGACTTTCTTAGATTTTGGTGGTTCAGACGGAGAAGCAAATATTCAAATGCTTAAAGTAAAAGATACTTATCGTTATGGTTACCAAGCAGGTACTGTAGGCCCTATGGGTCCAATCAAAGGCGGCGCAGTTAATTCTTTAGTTGCAGGCTGTACTTGGTTCACAGAAGGTACTGGTGGTGTATGGATGAAAGATCCAACCCGTGGTGGTGAATTAATCTTAGACTTTGAAGACTAGAAACAAATTTAAATTAGCTATTTACCTTCGGGGATAGTTGAAAATTGGAAAGTTACTAACGTCTTTCCGTAACTCAGAAATAAAATGAAAGTATTCATAAAGTCAATACCACGTGAGACCGTGTCAAAAGTCTCGGAATTTAGAAATATTGGTTCTCGTGGCGAGAAAGGTCGCAAGATGAACAAGACCAAGCTTTCTGACAAATGTAAGGACGGTATTCAAGCTCTTTATTCCTCAAAGATTGGGGGCTTGAAAACTGGACTTTATAAGACAACCACAAATGCGGACGGTGAAACTATATCTCTCCAGAAATGGGCAGAAGAGAAATGGAATCAGTCTCCAGGTTTCTTAGGAAACAAATCATTTCGTAAAGGAAACTCAATGAATCCTGAAGATATGACTTATTTCCAAAAAAGAGTTTGGAAACTTAATGACGGAACTACAGTTCTGGATTTAGATAAATTAGATGACTGGTGTTTCTACCAAGTAGCCATGGAATCTAAATATGTAGCAAGCTCTGAGAAAGAATGGAAACAGCATAAGTGGCCTAAAGCAACTCACTATATTGCTCTTGAGAATGAAAGTGAAGAATTGAAATACAAAAAGAATCACAAAAAATCTTTAGCTATTTCTAAGCTTCATAACGAAGACATGACTCTTTCTTGGAAACGTAAGTTTGTAGTTATCTTAGGTGTTTCTTCTGCTCGTAATACTTTGACAGAAGAGACTGCAGTTAATGCTTTATTTGATGGCATTCAAGATAACAAGACTACTTCTACAGGAAAAGACTTCGTAGATAGATTCATGGAAATCTATAAGAAGTTTGAAACCCCTGAAGGAAGAGAAAGGTTGGAATCAGAGTACTTATTGAATGAATTAATTGATTATAACATTGTGTTCGAAAAAGCAGGTACATACAACTGGAAATCAAAAGCTTTGGATATTGGATTTACTAAGGAAGAATCCGTAGATTATCTTATTCATCCGAAGAAACAAGCTCAAGTTGAAGACCTAATTAAGGAACTCAAATTAAAGAAAGGTGAAATTCTATGAGAATAGAGGAAATGCATTACGATTTTGACGTTAAGGTAGACAAAGTTGATTCTCTGTCTAATAGAAACTTTAATGTAGCCCAGAAAGACTGGCTCTTGAATGAGGCTCAATGGATACTTCTTAAGGAAGTATACGATATTACTCGGAGAGACCAACAATCTTTCGAAGTAACAGAGAGAAGAACTCAAGATCTAAAGAACTTGCATATCAAATCTCCCCTTCCACAGCCAGCATTGACTACTATATCTCTAGGTAATGGAGTTTATGAAGCACCTCTTGATGGTCTTGTATATGAATTCTTATACGCTACAAGACTACGAGCGGACATTACAAAGGGTTCTTGTACAAAAAATGTAGGAGTCTCAATGTCAACTACGGACGACTTGAATGACAGCTTATTGGATCCGTTCCATAAGCCCAGATTTAATTCTGGAGATGTTCTAAGCGTTTATGGTAGATCTGAAACATCTGGCAATACTCAGAATAACTTATACGGAGCAGGTTCTCTGTATGTATATTCGGATGGTACTTTTACAGTAGATTCCGTTTATATCGACTATATAAAATATCCTAATCGTATGTGGTTTGGCACCTACGATTTGACCAATGACTTACGCACAAAGACAGTTAGTAATACTTATGTATACGAAGCAGGCGTCGATTCTCCTGTCCACTCGGACTTGAATGCCCATGTGCATCAGAAGATCGTAGACTTGGCGGTAATGCTCGCTGCTCAACTTATTGAAGATCCAAACTTAATACAATTAAAAAACGTTCAAACTTTAATTAACAAATAATGGCAGCTTTTGGAAATAACAAAAGAGCCGTAGAATCTATCTTAGTTTCTACTGGCGATCTTGCTCTTGTAAATGCTACTGCGGATGCAGCAGCGTTACCTGGCGGTGGAACCCGTGTAGGTGCAACAGGAGACATCCCGTTAATGAGTTCAGTTACTACAGGTCATGTAAACCTTAGTAACGGTCAACTCGGAATTTTCTGTGCTTCTCCTGCAGCTCTTCGTGAGTACAATGTAGCGACTCTTAGTACAGATACTTATTTAACTGCTCCTGCAATTTATATTGCTCAAGGAACATCAACAGCACAGACTCCAGGTCGTGGAAATTACCCTTTGGTAAATAATCGTCCATACGAGAGTTCAGGTGTTATTTATGGTCACGAGGCAATTATCATGACAGGTAAAGCAGCATTTTACTCTAGTTTCAGTACTTGGGTAATTGGTGAAACAGGTGTTATTAATACTGACGACTTGACAGAATATGCTCTAAAGGTAACTTTCAGAGGATATGCTCAAGACGTTGAGAATTCAGTACACGGCTATGTTTCTACAACTTATACTTATACTACTCCAGACTATACTACATTAGGTACAGTAGCTCCTGTAGCTCACCTTGTACATAATATGGTAAGTGAAGTAAACCGTAACTCTCGCGTATTCAGAGGTTATTCTCAAAATTGGGGCGGAAACGATCCAATCATTGCGATGGCTTTAGATCAAACTGCGAACGGTGCTACTGATATCACTGCAGGTGGTTTTGATAATGGTGGAAGTGTAAATATTCAAGTTCGTGGTGGCGTAACTTATTCTTATACCTTTACTGCAGAGCAAATCGCTTCATTGCGTACTGCTATGCCTGCTGGTTACGGAATTAGACTTGCTAACCCTGTGGGTGCAGGTGCTTCAGCCAACGCTGAATATATTCTTACAATGGCAGTAGATCGTGATCTTGCATATGACGACAGAGTACCTCAGGTTAAAATCCGTTTAGACGTAGGTCTTTTACGTGGTTTTGCTGATACTGTATCTAACGTTGAAGAAGTATTTGCTTCTGAAGGCGAAGGTGCATCTCGTCAATGGATTCTTTTCTACGAAAATACACATGGTCAACGTAAATATTCTTCTTACCAACGTCAAGAGTTTCCTTTCATCGAGGTTCCTTCTAGTATCGTTGCAGGAGAGTACTACAATACCATCATAATTGAACATAGAAGTGCACTTCAAACAGGTGTAGCAGATGTTAGCGTTAGTCCTAAAAAGACCGTTATTCTTATTCCTGCATGTGAAGATACTACTATGACAAGTTTATTGGTATACCTAAATGCATGGGTATCCACTTGTCCACAAAACATGATCCTCGGAACTCGCAACGCGAGTACTGGAGCTCTTGAAGTGGCCAATCCATCGTTCTGTGCTTAATCGTTTAGTTGTCTAGGGGAGGTAACTCCCCTTTTTTTTAATAAATATATATTATGACTCTAACAGTAAATTCAGATTGCACACAAATCACAGCTACACCCGTAGCACCTTACGTAACTAATCTTACTAATGGTGTCTCAAGTGTTGCCTGTAGTTACTTAGAGCTTCAAGTAAACTGTTGTACTCCCGTACAACTCTGTCTAAGAACTCTTTATGTCTTCGATTATTCAGTCACAGGATGTGGCACTGAAGTTGTTGATACAGTAACTTATAATTATTTCGACGTAACTTATACGGGAATAGATGTGGCAGGAGTAAAGGAAATAGAATATAATGATTTCATTAATATGACGACTGTTATTGAAGTTTCTCCTTCTGATCTAGTGGTTAGATATCACTATGCATCGAAGACTCCCTTAAACATAACACTAAAGATTCGTACTTGTGACGATGTTTGTCTAGAATACGAAGTTCAAGGTATCATAGAAATCACTGACTACGGAGTCCCTTGCGGTGTAGTAATTGATTCAGGACCTACATCAGTATATCCAGCACTTCCGACAGGAGTTGTTGTATCAGGAAGTGACTTACTTATTAGTCCAACAGCTTTCAGTTCTTCAGCTACAACATTTGGAGATGGAATATATTCAATCAGTATGGTACAAAACAATATACCTGATACTGATAGTACATTCGTAGACTGTACCGTGGAATGTAATGTAACAGATTACATAGCAAGTAATCTTTGCTCTAATCTTTATTCTCTTTACAAAGCACTCATTTATGCAGACTCTTGTTCAACAATTACTGTTGAGCAGAAATGTGCATTATGGGAATACATAGGACGTGAACTTGATTACTTCGAAGGAAGTCCTTGTGACTCAGGTGCTGCAAATTGTGGATGTAACTAATGGACTTAACAACACTTAAATGCGAACTTGTAAGAATCTCCATACTCTTTAGTCAAAGAAGTTTATGGGGTTTTGATTGTGATATAGAGGAGCTTGAGCGTAAGATAAATGAACTCTTTAATAAGATTCTCTTAGTTGAGAATATTACAACTTGTTCTTTTCCTGCTAAGCTTTATAGAGATATTGAGGTAGACATCAGTCGTTTAGCTCAAACAACATTGGCTGGTTTTTGTACCAGCTGTTAATTACTTAATTAGACAACTAACTTAAAATGACAGAATCAACAAAGGTATTTTCAATAGAAGAATTAGAGAACGATCACTTATATCTTAAGGTAGAACTTACAGATGCTCAGCTAAATATTATGACTAGTAAAAAATTATTTAAGAGTATAGAATCTCTAGTTGAAGATTTAAAAAGTATCGAATCTCAGATTCAAGAAAATCTTATAGAAAAGAACACGCAGGCTAAAGACATTAGTTTAGAAATAAGCTCTATGGAAAAAGACCTGAGTGGAATAAAGAATCTTTTACAAAAACATTCATAATGGCTTGGAACGGAAATAAAGGAAGAGCAATGCCTCAATCGGATGCAATCCGAGATATACGTCAGTATCTATATCAAATGACTTTAGGAGCTACTCCTGGTTCTGTAGATACGAGTACCTTAGAGACATTACTTACTAACATAGAAACTTATTCTTTGAGAGATAACTGGAACGTAGTAGCAGGAAATATTGCTACACTTACTTATTATGGAGGAGTAGCTGCAGGACATCCTGCAAGTTCTACTACTGAAGTACATACGGCTGTATACTCGAATGGAAGCGGAACAGTATTTACAAATACTTTCACATATGATGCCGCCAATAATATTCTTACAATAACTACATCATAATAAATAAATAATATAATGGCTAAGAAAATAAATTTAGATAATAGAACACTAGTTGACACTAAGGACAGCTTCGTTAATCTTAAGAACTTTACACAGCTTAATGAGTGGACACAAGAAGTTATTGCAGAATCTTTGAATACATTAGGACTTACAACTGGAGGAGTAGTTGTACCTGAATGGACTGAAACAACAGTTACTATTACAGCAGCAGAACTTGCTGCTATAGGTACTACACCGAAAGAACTTTTACCTGCATCAGGAGCAGATACTTATTATGAGTATGAGATGGCTATTGAAAAAGCAAATGGCAATAGTATCGCTACAGGTACAGTAGATTACTTCTCAGTAGGTGGGGATAGTGGAAATGCTCGCTCATTAATAAATCCGGGAGAATTTGGATTAGCAGCATCTAAGGTAGCTTTGGTCTCAAGCCACAGCGGTGTATGGGAAGTGAATGCTTTAGAAGCAGCTAGCTATGCTCATAGAACAAATAATGCAGTAGTATTCACTACCTTTAATGCAAATGATCCAGGAGCTATTGTAGGTGACTTGTTAGTTAAAATCAAGTACAGAATTCAATCAATAGGTTAAAATAAACAAAATGGCTAAGAGAATAAAAATAGATAAGAGAGTTATAGTCGGAGAGGGAATGCCTAATATTAATTTAGATAATTCTTTTAATTTACTTAAGTACATAGAAGACGTAATTGCATCTTCTGGTGGTGGTGGTGCTGACACAGATTGGACTCAGGATGGAAATGGAGTTTGGAACACTGCTGATAATATCGGTATAGGTACAGCTACGCCTTCTAAAGACTTAGAGGTTGCAGGTGAACACTTACAAACATTTACAGATACCTTTGGTATTACACATCGTTGGGAAGTTGGTAACACAATAGATTTATCCACTATCGGGGCTCCTTCTATTTTTAGTGGATTTGAGTATTCACTTACAGACGGAACTGACTACGGGATTATGACATTACTTGATGTTGCTAATAATAGTCCACTTACACCTTACTTTAGTGTAGCGCTTGTTTCAAATGGCGGTACTTTAGAAGATACTTTTGTTATAGGCGGTGGCAGTCAAATAGAGATGTATCAAAACGACCTAACTAGTGGGGAGAGAAGTGATTTCAGAATTGGTTCCAACGTTTCTACACTTTCTAATAGTTTTAATGGGGGTGCTTCAGAGAGTACTTTTAGAGTAGAAGATACTAGATGTGAATTAAAAAGTCAGGCTGTTTCTGAAGTTGCACTTATTTTTACAGAAAAAGATAAAATTAATCTTATTGTACAAGATTCAGCCTTTGCAATTCCTACTGCTGAGATTGAGTTGGATGCCTCTGGAATTCGTCAACAGGTCTATAGTACAGGTAATGTAGATGTAACAACTTTTTTAATAGATGCAGATTCTTTCGACATTACTACTACAAACACTGCAGCTACCTCTTCAGCAGGACTAGCACATTTCGCAGGTTCACATTTACAGTTTCTTGCAGGAAGTGCAGCAGGTGGTGTTGCTCAACATAATATCTACTTTGACCTAGGAGATGGTTCTGCAGGTCACTACTTAACAGGCGTTAGAGACTATGCTGATAATGCTGCTGCAACGGGTGCAGGAATCCCTGTAGGAGGTATTTACCACACAGCAGGAGTACTTAAAATAGTAATATAATTTTAATAACCATATATAAATTTAATCAAAATGACAACGATTACAGTTATTTCAACAGATGTTGAAAACGATGTGTGTGTACTTGAAATTGAAGATAGTAGTAACCCTAAACATAAAAAAATTGAGGAAATTACTGACACCATTGTCAATCAAAAAGCTCGTGTAGAAAAAATGAAAATTCAAAAAGCTGCACAATTAGCTTATGTAGAAAACCGCTTTACTGCGGAGCTTGCCAATTATACAGAAGTTTTTAATTCTTTTGCATAATTAGGTTTAAACTCAAAATGTAATGTTAAAAATTAATCCAATAACAGGTAAATTAGATTTAGTAGGAGAAGGTAGTTCTCCTATTGGAGGGTATGAATCAGGCTCAGAACAATGGCTTAGTGGACAGAATTTTCCACAAGGTACTTCTGGCATAACTATTACAGGTGGAACGATTTGTTATATACCACTTCATGTTGAGTTTGACACCGTAGTTACCGCCGTAGAAATCAGAGCAGGTGCGAACCTTGGTAATGTGGGAACAATAGTAACAGGTCTATATGAATTTAACAACGGGGTAGGGGGTAACTTAATTGCACAAGCTCCAACTGTAGGCGATACATCTATAACACTTCAAACTTTTACTTTCACGGCTCCTATAGAACTTAAAGCAGGGTACTACTTTTGGTGCTTTTGGGCAAGTGCTGATTATAGCTTAGGAGGTAGAAATGGAGGTTTAGCAATCTTAGGAAGCGCAACCGTTAATACACAATATAGATTTAAAACAAAAACACTAGCATACAGTACAACATTACCTGCAACAGTTGAAACAGGTACAGGCTACAATGCAGGAGCATACACGCCGAGAGCTGCTTGGTTCATACAATAAACAAATACAATGCAAACATATAGAATTACAACAGTAAATTGGGAAGGGTATAAAGAATTTGAAAGTCCTGAAGCTGCTGAAGCTCATGCTATCAGTTTAGGTTTTGAATCTTATACTGTAGAACCTGTAACATTAGATGCAGAAACCATGAGTTTAGTACTTGACGAAGAGATAGATAGAAGATTTGCTTTTGGGCAATATCTATTAAAGCTTTTTATTAAAGATAACCGTGTGTATGAGTTGGACAACAATATAACCATTACACCTCAACAATCAGGTGTTCTAGCTCAAAAGTTACAAGTAGTTATGGCTTACGCAGGTGTAGGTGCCATAGCTGATATTGCAGCTATACTTCCAAGTATTCCTGTAGATTTAGCTACAGACCCTATTTTTACTCAAGAGAGAAAAGATAAGTACCAAACCTTAATTAACGAATTCTTAACCTTATAGATATGAACACAGACGTATTAGTACATAATGCAATAAAAGGTATTTCTGGAGGAGGTGGTAGTACAACTATTACTGGCCCTGTAGATTTAGCTACAAATCCTTTAGGTAGAGATGCTTGGGGTAGACAAAAAATGTATGAAGATAAAAGTTTGTTTCATGCTATGTTTTCATTTAACGTACCTGTTACAGTTTGGTATGAAAGATTAAATGGGGTTGAACAAACTTTTACTAATGCTACAAGTTTAGATGGAGCATTAGAACTTGTAGCAGGAGCTACACTTAATGATAAAACTAATCTTCGTAGTTTTAGGAATCTTAGATATGAGCCGAACAGAGGACATCTTTATAGTACATCAATGTACTTACCTAATGTAGCTGCTTTACAAAATAGAAGATTTGGTATAGGTACCAATGAAAATGCAGTGTTCTTTTCCCTTGAGAGTGGGACTCTGTATGGTGTAGTTAGAACAACTACAGTAGGAGGAGGAACTGTAGAAGATAAAGTAGCCTTAAATGTTACAGGTTTAGACCTAGCTAAAGGTAATGTATATGATATTCAATTCCAATGGAGAGGTGCAGGTGGTTATAAGTTTTATATTAACTTACAAGAAGTAGGTGAATTTGACTATTTAGGAACACTTGATAAACTATCTATGGCAAACCCTTCACTTCCAGTTTTCTTTGAGAATGAGAATCTTGGAAATAATGAGAAGCTGATATGTGGTTGTGTAGATGTAAGTTCTGAAGGTGGTGTAGAGAATGGTAAATCTTATGGGAGCTTTGGAGTAACTACACAACAAGGTGAAGTAGCTTATACAGGATATAACCAACCAATAATAGCTGTTAGAAGTAAACTGACTGTCACAAGTCTTATTAATACAAGAGACACATTAGCTTTACTGGCTACTGCTTATGCTAACGAAAAATGTATTATTAGGATATGGGCCACTCGTGACTTCACTGCAATTACAGCAGGTAATAGTGCATGGGCTGATATTGGAGATGGGCATTAGAAGGTATTGAAAGAGCTGTAACAGCTGGAACAATGTCTTTTGATACAGGTAAAGCTCAATTAATATTTACAGGACGCGTTGCTAAAGAAGATAGTTATGCAACTTCAGCTCTTTTTGAGGGA
>Ga0255047_10000525_pt1 | contig 31266 bp, 55 predicted proteins | sample JV7_2_1_MG_FD_183640 | JGI IMG/M metagenome (GOLD analysis project Ga0255047, IMG submission 183640) | Seawater microbial communities from Jervis Inlet, British Columbia, Canada - JV7_2_1 | ecosystem: Environmental > Aquatic > Marine > Inlet | place: Canada: British Columbia | collected 2016-10-06
AATCTCCCATCGAATACACATCCGATACACTCAATGAGGGGCCATAATTTAAAATGGATTTAAATCAATTTATGAGAAGACTTAAAGAAAAGTCTATTCATATGACAAGAGGTGAAAACAATGGTAAAACGTTGGATTAATAGAAAAGAAGTAAAGGAACTGTTTAAGGTAAGCCCAGCAAGGCTTAAGAAACTAGCCCAATTAAATTTGGTAGAAACTAAGACGGAAAGTGGAAAAAGGGGGCGACCGAGTATATTATACAATACTGCTCAATTGCGAAATTTTCTCAAGAATAGCGAACCACAACGTAAAGCATTACTAAATATCGTACGGGGGGTCTTGCCCTCAAATGAGGAAAATTTGAAGGCTTGGTCGGCAATTGTAGAAAAAACAGCAGATTTATCGTATACTAAACCATTATCTATTGTTGAAGAAGCACCTGAAGAAAAGGTTAATCATCCGGCTTACTATAATACAGGTAGTATTGAAGTAATTGATGCTATTGATGATTGGGGATTGGACTTTAGCGCAGGTAATGTTGTGAAATACGTTGTTCGTGCGGCACATAAGAATAATCAACAAGAAGATTTAGAAAAGGCTATGTGGTATATTCAACGCTTGCTTGGTTAAAACCAAGTAACGTGTATTCCACGACAGTTAAGCACAAACTTGGGTGAAAGCACACTTGAGGCTTATTAGGTGAAAACTGAAAGGTTAAAGGTGATTAAGTTTAGTAGCCCGAACCGTGTGATTCTGGTTCAAAAGCAGGTGGAGGCCTGTATAATAGCGAAAATTGCCTCAAGACTGAAACAGGTCCACACAATAGACGCTCGCGGTATAATATACAATAGGGCCATTGGCGCAGTTAGGTAGCGCATCGGGCTTTTAAGGGGTTTATCGAATAATAAGGAGAAAATCTTTTCCGTACATCGAGATAGTAGTTTCAATTATTTGGTTGTTTCCACTATGAACTTCTTTCCTCGAAGATACCCGATGGTCGTGGGTTCAAATCCCACATGGCCCTCCTATTCAAAAACATCACATCTTTCCTGAGCATGAAACAAAAGGCTCAATCCTACTCTTTAGAGCAAACTAAAGGTGAGTCCCAACCTCTACCGAATAGACTTAAAATATGGTATTAATAAAATAAATTTAAAGAAATACTTTAAGCACCTCGGTCTTGATTGATGCAGAGCCTTAAGGTATTTATATTAAAAAACCATCCTGAATATGATGCTTCATTTTTTTGAAGAAAGTGTTCTATATACGCGGGGTTTCCAGAGTGGTCAAATGGGAGAGGCTTAAGACCTCTTGGATAATCCTTCGCAGGTTCAAATCCTGCACCCCGCACCAATTCTTAAAAGGACAGTTAGCACAGTCTGGAAGTGCGCCACGCTCATAACGTGGTAGTCATTGGTTCAAATCCGATACTGTCCATTAACGAGGCATAAATATGAGAAATATAATTTTATTTGAGAAAATATTAGATAAAATGGGCGAAGTAAACTCATTTGATGTTAGATACCAATTAATAATTAGTTGGTGTGTAACATGATATGTTTTAAATGTAAAGAAGAAATGTTTTGTATTGAGACCTTTACTCAAGGCCAACAATCAATAGTGGGCTTTGAGTGTAGACCCTGCAAAATAAAGTATGAGGTGAAGAACAATGCCAATGTGTAAAAAATGTTCTTGCACCCGATTTATTGGGCATGGTAACAAAGTATATTGTGTTAATTGTAATGAGGTGATAAAATGGCTGAATTAAATGACCATCAAGATAGTGAACATTTTTTATATGATAAATCTTGGAAAGAAATTGAAGATATGTTAGACGATGCCGAACGTCGGTTAAACTATCATCTAACTAAAATCAGTCGAAAGAACATTTCTAAGAAACAACAAGTTTATCACTTGAGGAACTACAAGGCTCTTCAAGGGGTAATCAAAACACTTCGATGGGTATTGGGTGACATTAGCATTCAAGACCCATTAGAATAAAAAGGTGAAAAAAATGAACGTAGAAGAAGTAACAATAATTGTGGCTATGGTTATGTCCGTAATGCCAGTAATGTGGATTGCCTATCTATACTATAGATTGGAAATCAATAAACTAAAACTTGCTGTTAAGATTGAACAGACACGTTCTGAAACAAATTTAGTAGTTTCGGAAACAAAGCCTACACTATTCCCTGAACAGGAGTAATGTAGCAATTTGGGCATATAATGTAGTTTGGAAATCATTTTGGCCTTCTAAGCCGAGAACAGGGGTTCAAATCCTCTTATGCCCGCCAAACTAAAGAAAAAGAGATGAATAGAATGATGAATGAACAGACAGAAAAAAGAACACTTGAATTTAATTGTATCAGAGTTTATGATTTAAGAAGACTAACTGCAAATCCAACCACAGATTCATATGTGGTTTCATATCATTTGCAGAAAAGAATTGATACACATACTTTATGTGGATATAAAACAGATACATGGAGAAAGACAGGTAAATGGATTAATGCCAGTGAAGCCTTATTTGTGGATTCTCCTACGGAGAGAGACTCAATTTGTTTCAGATGTTTGAGACTTTGGGCAGTTAAAAATCGACTCCAATACCCTCGGCTATGGATGACTGGTCGAATTGAAAATGAAGAATATCGAAATGAACATTCAGGATTTCGAGTTAAAGAGAAGTGATGATAAATGAGAAGAATGAATAAAGAAACAGCAGGTGTATATGCAACATATAATTGCCAATTGTATTTTAATGTAGAAAATGTAGATAAAGAACAAGTAGTAGATTGGTGGATTAAGCATGGAACGATGTATTTGAAACTAAAAGACGATAGTGTTATTACTATTGACGGTGGTGATATTGAAATAGATTACGGGTGGCCTATGTCTGAATGTGAATATGATATAGACTTTATCGAATTAGAGGTGCATGACTAATGAGCGTAGTAGAATTTAGAATAATTAATGATATGGGATTGCCTCCTATTGTTATAACCATGAATGACGATGATGAGGTAAAAGTAGTATTAAATACTTATCACCGATTATGGCTTTCTTTGAATAGAAAACTTATTGGTGGAAGTGCAGAAGCATTGTTTGAAAAGATTGACATGATTTTATCTAGTTATCTAGAAGAACAATATCGCTTTGAAAAAGAGGATAGGGATTTTAATGAAGTGTAAGGCTTGCGAAGGCGTAGGTTCATTTGAAGTCTTAGAAAAAGGTATCTCGTATAAGAATGCGTGTTATCTATGTGAAGGTGTAGGCGAAACTACTATTTGTAAAAAATGTAATGGTTTAGGAGAATTTATTTCTAATAATCGTTTTACTCCTTGTATGGCTTGCCGAGGCAACGGACACTCCCCAAAGATTGAATACGTGTGCCGACTATGCGATAATACGCGAGTAGTATATGTTGATAATAAACTTCCGTGGGAAGAAGACGCTATATTGGAAAAAGAAATGTGTGATTGTTCAATTCAAGAACACATGATTGATGAAAAAGGAAATAACACAAAGTATTTTTACGAAATACACAATGTAAGGAGGAATTATAATGGAGTTTGAAGAAGTATTACCTAGAAGGTCGTTGAAAGAAGGACGTTGGGATAAAATATTGAAAGCACGAATGATAGAGTTATCCGTAGCAGATAACTATGATGATTGTAAGCATGAATGGATTGTTACCGGCGAAACTTGGTATATTCCTTTTGTTGAAGAAGCGGGTATGGTTTTACCTGATTATCATAATGTTCATGCTCATGAATGTCTTTGTGGTCATCCTATTGTTTGGCATTTTGAGATTGAAAATACTGAGAATGGTCATAAGGATATTGTGGGTTCAGAACATATTGAATCATACATGGTCATTAGACATTTAGAGGCTAAGGGCATTGACCCTACTACTATTACTGAAGACATGATTGATAAGTGGGTTTCAGAACAAATTAAATCGCTTAAGGCTAAATGGTGGTGGGACTTGCATGGTGAACAATTTGAAGAATGGTTTGCTCATATTTCTGATTTAGATTTGCGTGTGAATGTTAGGCCTAAAGGTCGTCGTTGGGACTATTCAACTCGTCAATATGAAAATGAACACGTTATTCGTAAGCGAGCCGAAGGTAAGTTTGGACAACCCGGATATAAAATGGCTAGTATTGTTTGGCGATGGAATCATGAAGATAATACTCGGAATCAAAGAGATGGTCGAGGCTATCCTAATGAACGCTTGTGGAATGATTTACAAATGTTCTATATTACAGCACAGCGCCATATAACACGTCTTAATGAAGAGGATGAAAAAAGAGCAGCCCGGCTTGAACTTCTTAAGGAGCAAGAGCGTATAAATGAACTTGCTAGACAAGAGAGATTAGAGGCTAGTCGAATCTTTAGAGAAGAGGCTCGACAAAGAAGAGAAAAGAACGATGCAAAGGAAGCAGAATTAGATGGGGCGCGTGAACAAAAGCGACTCAATCGAGCAATTGCTGCTAGAATTAACAATGAAGGGGCAGACGAGAAGTTTTCCGATGCTTGTGAATACTATGACATTCCTACTTTCTCTGCTCAACTTGGTCATAATGATTGGGAGAGAACTTTTTTGTCTGATATGATTACACAACTTTCAGATGGAAAGGATTTGTCAGAAGCACAACTGAATCGGTTGCGAAAGATTGTAATTGATGAACCGTTACCTGCTACTGATAAGCAGATTTGGTATATTAAGAAATTAGCAGTAGATGGATATACTCCCCCGGAGGGATTAACTCGGACTGAGGCTAGTATTCTAATTAATGAATTAAAGGGGGGTGAATAATTATGTTTGGACTATGGACTTTATTAAAAGCTATTTTGAGTGTAATGGATGACACAATTGGTGAGTAAGATGTTTTATGTTGTATGGATATGTAAATCTGTGTCTTCTAATATGAAGAGTAAAAAGGCTTGTGGAAGGCATACTGTTGCTTATTCACTATTTAATCCTCTTTTAAATCCAAAGAAGATATTAAAGACTTGTGTTTGTGGAAAAAAGACTTCTGTGAGCGTGTTGAACAAAACTTTAGTCCCAATTATTTTTGAATCATCTAATGGTGCTAAAAAGTGGATGACTGAAGTAAATGAGTTTAATAATATTCTTCCAATGCAAAAAGTAAATCCTAATTACAATTATGTATGGAGATGTGTGCAATCGCCAAACGCACGTATAACTGCTAAGAAAGGGTGTTTGAAGTATCAGTATGCAAAATCAGAGGAAAATCCTTTGCTGAAAACTGAAAGGACTGTGAAAAAATGTTGGTATTGTAGTAAAAGGACCGTCATGAATATGAAAAGTGGGTCATTAATCCCAATGTTATTTGATAGTAGGCACCATGCTAAAAAATGGGTAAATACTATGAATTCATTAGAGGAAGTAGAAGAACCGATTGTCACAAATGAAACTATGGATATTCACACAGCAAAAATATATTCGGCTTTCGCTAGAGCAAATAAAAATAAAGATGGTTGGGTGTTAAAGCGAAATATTAGGGATTTGGCATTTGTTTATGAAAACATGGCCCATGCGTCTTTTTATAGACATTGGAAAAAGATTAGTGACGATTTTGATGTGATGAAAGATGGTAGAAATGTTCATATTAGAATGAAACGTATTAATACTGATGTTATGGTTTTGGAAAAAGATAATGAACATATTTCTAAGGAAGTATTAAAAATGATTAAAAAACTTAATAATGCAAAAAATGATAATTATGTGTTACGGAAACAAATAACAGAGTTAAAAGAAACAATAGACAAGTTAAATATAGATTTGCTTGATAAAGAGGCGACTAAAGAACAATGGACACCATTAGTTACGCAAACAGTAGCCGAGAATCAAATGTTGCGTTTAAGGATAAATGAATATGAAGCCCTCCTTAAACACTATGAACAGACTATGGCTGTGCTATTGGAGAGAATGATAACAGAACGGGGGGTCTTAAATACCCCTGTAACCACGGAAAATCGCGCCGAAAGCGGGGGAATCGTGGAAAGGGCGACACAAAATGAGGTGAACAAATGAAATTGAGAATTTTGAACGAAACCGGACATACTGAATTAGTAGTTAACACAAGCGAAGTAATTGACCAAATTAATGACCACCCGACACATTGGGTGTTTGTTGATGGCGAGATGGTTTCCCGTGAAACAGTTAATACTGTGAATTGGGATGAAGTCGAGCAAGTAGATTTAACCCCCGCAATTGTTGGTGGGTATTAATCTATGATGTGGGGAGAGGACAGTTAATTCTGTCCTCTCTTCATTTCTAAATAAATGGACTACTCTTCGGGGTAATCCATGTATTTTAATTTAGAGAGGGGGAAATTTGACAGAAAAATATAATTTTTTATCAATAGATGCTCTCGAAATGATTTTATCTCAATTGGGTTGGAATTATTCTAATTCTTTAAACGATATTATAGGTGAACATCAATCCTATTCTTTAAAGAGGATTCCATTCAGGGCGGATTTCTACCCACCCGGATGGAGATTAGCAGCATCTAAAAAAGCAATAATTATTTCTGATGGAGAAACAGAAATAGAATATAAAGGAGAACTATTTTATTCTCCGTGGGAAATCTTTGACCGATTTGGTGAAGATTCCCTGTTAGATATTAACAATTGGAACTTCATTGTTGAACGTCAATGGTTAATTAGGAAATTAAATGGAGATTGGGTGAAATCATTCACGTTATTAACGGAATGCCCATTCAGAACAGTAATAAGGTGTTAAAAATGTTACCAGATGAAAAACCGTGGGTGCAAAACCTACTACAACAACGATATTATCAAAAGGAAGAATCTACATGGCCGCAAATATGCCAACGTGTAGCGTCTTTAGGTAAAACGGCAGAAGATAAAGCAGCATTTTTTAATTATTTGCTACATTGTGATTTCCTACCTAATAGCCCGACATTGTTTAATGCGGGAACAGGTAAGGGAAATCTATCTGCGTGTTATGTATTACCAATGAAAGATTCATTAGAAGAAATTTTTGATTCTACTAAAAATACCGCATTAATCCATAAATATGGTGGAGGAACTGGGTTTGATTTTAGTAGAATTAGACCAGAAAATTCTCCGGTTGGTGGAACAAATCAAGTAGCATCAGGACCACTTTCATTTATGAGAGTTATTGATGCTAACACACAAGAAATCAAACAGGGAGGAAAGCGCCGTGGAGCAAATATGGCGGAATTACGTATTGACCATCCTGACATTATCAAATTCATTAAGATGAAGCATGAAGAAGGAACACTATCTAATTTTAATATTAGTGTGAGTGTTACTGATGAGTTTATGGAGCAATTTCAGAAATACCCTGATGACAATTTTGTTGCAAAGTGGAATGATGATTTTTTCCTCATTACTTTAGAAGACGATGAAGTTATTCCTGTTAGCCCTAGCACAGTTATAGAACAATCAGAAAAGACTAAGCATTATACCTATCGTCAAGTTTGGGATTTGATTGCTCAATCAGCATGGGAATGTGCAGACCCCGGTATTATTTTCATTGATAGGATTAATGAGCAAATGCCAGCAAGTTACTTGGCTTGTGAAGAATACCTAGAAGAAACTGGAGATGACTTAACTATACGCGCAACTAATCCTTGTGGTGAACAGCCACTTCCTGATTATGGTTCTTGTAATCTTGTTGCGCTAAACATTGGTAATTTCGTTATTAAGGGCCAAATGGATTGGAAGGCTCTTCAAGAAGCAATTAAGTATGCTTATCGTTTAGGAGAAGCCGTGATTGATAGTAATGTTTATCCTATTTCAGAAATCGAATCGCATAGTCGTGCGTATAGAAATATCGGAATCGGAGTTATGGGCTATGCTGATGCGTGTATTCTATTGGGTATGAAGTATGGTCAAGAAGACGCTTTGGCGTTTGGTGAAGAAGTAATGAAGTTCATCTATAAATGGACGTTTGTTGAGTCTGTTGATTATGCTGAAACATTTGGAGCATTCAAGGGTTGGGAATATGGAGACTATCGACCATTAATTGATAGAAGACAACTTCCACCGGAAACGCGAAAGAAGTATAAGGCAACAGGGATTAGAAACATTTGTTTGACTACTATTGCCCCAACAGGTAGTATTGGTTATATTGCAGATTGTTCCACCGGAATTGAGCCACATTTCGCGGCCCGCGTGTTCCGTATTGACGAGTCAAACCCTGAAGGCACATGGATTACTACCCCTCTCGCGGCACAATACCCTGAAGTATTCGTTACAGCCCAAGATTTGCCCATTGATGAGCATATTGCTACTCAAGCGACATTTCAAAAGTGGGTGGATTCGGGCATCAGCAAGACCATCAATATGGATAGTGAAGTTACTATTGAAGATGTTAAACGGGCATATATGCTTGCTTGGGATGCTAATTGTAAAGGTGTGACTATTTATCGAGATGGGTCCAAATCTAAACAGGTGTTAAATACTAATGATAGTACATTTAAACCAAAGGACTTAGATGATATTAGCGAGGCGGTTAGATTTAGATTACCTGCTGAGGGATTAGATGATGAGTTTATTTATATTACGGTGTCTCATAATAGTAATCAACCTATTGAAATGTTTGTGAATTATCCTTACTTAAATAGGCCTTCAATCGAACACACTCAAAAGCGAGAACAATTAGATAGTATTTCTAGACTTATTTCTGTTGGACTACGATACCATATTCCGTTAGATAAATTGATTGAACAATTAGAGAAATCAAAGGGTTCTATGCGTGGAACAGTAGCACAGATTTCAAATGTATTAAAAGAATTCGCATCAAGAAGTGACGACCCGTATACTGAAAAATGTGTAGATTGTGATAATGGGAGTATGATATTTCAAGGTGGTTGTGCGACCTGTAATGAATGTGGACATTCTGAGTGTGGTTGATATGTGGTGGGATAATAAATTTAAAGATTGGGCTAAGTTTGAAGAAACCATTGAAGAAATGGTTAAAGAAAATAAATATATTGATGGACAATTTGTATTAGATGTTATGGATAAAAGCATGGATATTGTTGATTGGAAAGATAGAATAGATTTCGTATTAACTAGAACTTTTAATGGGTTCAAACACCCATCAGGAAAATTTGCATATACGCATTTTATCACAACAGCAAATGCGATAGAAGATAGATTAGATTATTATAGAAAAAACTCGGAGGAAGAAGAATGAATTTTGAAGGTTATAAAGAATTAACAGAAATGAATAAAGGACAAATGGTTGACTTTTTTAAAGACCAACTGTGTCCAAGTAGAGTGCGTGGTGCTAATAAAATTATAACAGCCACTAATACAGTAAAAAGAACTGGCATCGACAGCAAATCAATTGATTATGAGTTATTAACAACTTATTCTCAATCAACAATAGGGACTAATATGAGTCTACATCGGCCTGTAATTGGTGATACTGAATATACATGGGGAGAATTGAAAAAACATCCTGCGGATTTATTACGAGTAATGATTTATCAATATCTTAAACAACAGGAGGCAAAGTAATGGAAACTTTTAGATACAGAATTACCTTTTTACGCAGTAGTGGTAGCGTTTGGGTTCAAGATTATGATAGCCCAGAAGCAATCGCTAGAGACATTGAATCACACATTGAGGAATACCCTCATATCATTGTTTCAAAACAGCGTATCATAAAGGATGATTAAAATGAGTAAAGACCCTGATTATGTAAAGAGCAGACGCTCCTATATGAAAAGAATTGCTACTAGATGTAGGCTTTGTGGTAAGCAATTGCTTGACCCTATGGAAGCAAGAAAAGAAGTGCACGAAGGGTGTATTAAACAATATAAGCGTAACAGTTATGGAGTGAAATAAATGACATATGAACGATTAGACATTTTTACACCAGATGATTCTGGAAGAAGTTATTCTACCTTTGTTGGAGTAGATGGAGAAAATATGATATGGCAAGAACCACTTCGAGGATATCGACATCAACAACAATCAAATGGTATTCGGCCTAACTATTATAGAAATGAACATGAACCTACTATTAAAGCAATCAAAATTTGGCTTCAAGGTTATTTGGGTTGGGGCAAGAGTGGCCGGGAACAATTTAATGGTTTCTTTATTATTTCTAAGGGTATGGATAAAGCCCAAATTCATTGTTCAAAAATTGGAAATAAATATATGATTCAAGGGATGGTGACTACTAAAGATACTGCGATTACTGCAATTGCTCGGACTGTTTATCGTTCTTGTTTTGAAACTGATACTGCTAAATTAGAAAGGTATTGTTTCAATAATATCCTTTTACCTGAAAATGTTTCATACGCTCTAGAAAATAGAGCGCCGTATCATTGGTATAATAAGGGTATTAAAATTGATGTTCGATTTAATGTCAGAATGATTGCCGCAGATGAGTGCGCAATTGAAATTTCAGATGGTATTTGGGCTCCAATTTCAGTAAAGAAAATGAATACATATATGAATTATTATTGGAAGGGGCAGAAATCTTCGTCTTGGTTTAAGGCGAGATTGACGCCAAAGAAATTATGGGAAAAATTATTGCATAATGAACCGACTAAAGGCCAAACGAAAATGATGATTGCTTTTCTAGAACAGAACAGAACAGATGCTCTTGTTCAGAAGAGGGCATATGCATTGGTTAATGATTTAGAAAAACAATATCCTGATAGAATTAAAGTCTTTTGGGATGAAGAAACTGGAAAGCTAGTTAAGGCTATGTTGATTAAAGGTAAAATTGCTGATTGGTTAATTACTGATAATAAGTATAAATCTAATATTCAGGCAGTATCAACCTATGTCTATTTGAAACAGAATATTGATGGTATGAAAAAACATACAAGCGGTGTTTTTGCAGGTGGTATATTGAAGGGACCAATTTGTATTGATAATATGACGAAGAATTCTTCAATTGGTGACCAATTTGCAGCAAGAGCAATGGCTTTATTAAATGATAAAATTACAATAACATTAGTTAGCACCATTAATCATTATCTATCAGATGTTCATTTTGATGGTCAATATGAACATAGGATAAATTTTGGAGAAGTGAAATATGATGAAATTGATAAAGTGTGTAACAATAATAGTTGAAACTGATTCCCAAGACATTTGGGATGATTCTCTTAAAGATATGAAAGATATGATTAAATTAATGACTAATATTACAAGAAGGATTAAAATTATAAACATTGAGGATGTAAAAAAATGACAGAAGTAGAAGACATAATAAAATGCACAGAATGTGCAAGTAGAAATTTAATTATTGACGATTTTCGTGGAGAATTATATTGTTATGATTGTGGAGTAGTATTAGATGAAGATATTATTGAGACTACTTCGGCCGGGAGACAAAAACCGGGCGACCCACAATCTGAATTAAGTCATGAAAGAAATAGAGAAGGTTTTATTCTAGGTAGTACGGTTGGATATAGAAACCATGATGGTTCTAGCAATAATACTAAAATTGCTCGTTCTCTTAGACGAATGGATAAACGTGTGAAATTAACTGCTCAAGAACGTAATCAACAACGGGGATTAGTTTTATGTAATATGCTTGCTTCTGAATTTGAGACTAGCCATAATTTTAAAGAACAAGTATCTTGGAACTATAAAAAGATTCAAGTGGGTCAGGTGTTAAATGGTATGTCTTTAGAAATTAGAGCGGCTGCTATTGTGTACTATACGTTTAAGGATAATGGCATATCTAGAACTATTAATGAAGTGTGTTCTAAAAATAGTGCGCATCCAAGACAAGTAGCAAAATCTGCTAGAAAGATTGCATCATTTTTTAGAAAACCTTGGGTCTTATCACAAAAAAACATTGCGGTAGAAATTGAAAAGTATTGTAGTTTGTTGGGTGTTCATAGAGATTATACTAATGCCGCAATTAAAATTGGAATAAAGATGCACCAAATGGCAGAAGAAAGATTTATTACTGCTAACGTTGGATTTACAGCAGCCTGTATTTATTTAGCGGGGCGTTTAATGCCTCATGTTTCTATTAGAACTCAAATTGAAATTTCAACAGTCTGTAATATCACGGAAGTGACATTGAGAAATAATATGTTGAATTTATTAAAAATGATTAATTTAACTAGAGACGATTTAGAGGGATTAACAGTAGATAGTTTATTGGAAGGAGCGTATAAAAATGAAGAATGAGAGAAATATATTAATTATTGGAGCAGGTGGAATTGGAGGATATTTGATTCCACTATTAGATAAAACTGGGTTATATACGATGACAGTATCTGACCCTGACATTGTTGAAAAGAAAAATTTAACCTATCAAAACTTTCGCACTAAAGAGGTGGGAATGAATAAGGCGTCGGTTATGGATTGGAATTATGGTTCTGTTACAAGAGGAATAACTTATCCTATTCTAACAAGTAAACAGATTCAGAATTATGATTTGATTATTTGCTGTGCAGATAATTTAGATGTGAGAAGAATGCTTTATCGCGATGATGTTAAATGGTTGGACCTGAGAGCGCAAGGTAGAAATTGTGCCTTCATTTCCTTTAGAGCAGATAAGATGAAGCATGATGTTTTGTTGGCCGGACCTGAAGGTTCATTTAGTTGTCAAGGCAATTCATGGGATGGTTCAACAGCCGCTCAACATTTTTCACATTTGATTGCAGCAGGAATGGGAGCAGAATGGATTCACCGGTATTTCGCAGGTGATGATGTAGCAGATTTTAAGGTGGTGAATGTATGAGTTGGAAAGATACTTATCCAGAATTTAACGAGGGAAAATTATTAGCCCTGATTGTTATATCAGCACAAGACTACAACGCCCAATCAACACTTAAAACGATGGTGGATGGTGGAAGAGAATGAGCGATAAAGAATGGAAACGTAGGAGGCAATATCAATGATGGAAGAGACAAATATATTATTAGAGAAACTCAATACTTTAATTGAGAAAACTAATAGGATTATTATTACTGTTAATGTAGTGAATATTGTTACGTTAATAGTATTACTTATGGTGGTGATGAGATGAAAAGAAGAATGAGAATGAGAACATTAGTTAAATATGAATGTGAGAAATGTAATAAACTTTGGGGATTGCACCCTGAAAAATTAATCCTACGTGGAAGCGGGCCTATTTTTTGCGGCTATGATGGGAAAGGACATAAAAAATGGCGTTTAGAGGGTCATTGTCATTGTGGGACAGCATTTGCATATCCCTTTACAACAATGGCTAAATTGCACGAACAATACGGACGCGCATGGGCATATAATAAAGAAGGTGAATAAAATGAAATACAGAGATGAAAACGGGAAATTTATTAGTAAGGAAGCGTGGGAAACCATGCGAAAAGAAGAAAACAATAGTGGACGATTGATTTTAATGGGTATGATAGCATCTTTAGTGGTGTTGTATACTATTAATAATTTGGGGTGGCTTAATTGATTTCAAGTGATAGTATTGTAGTTATGTTAGCGGATTGGGAAGACCAAATCCGTGAAGCGTTCTTAATTACCGCTGATGGTAATTTTGAAGACCAGAGATTTCATGATGTTATTTGGGAAATGAGCCTAACAGCATTTGATATTCCACGAGAAGTTCAAGTGGTTATTGATGGAAAAATGAATCTTCATATTTCAGCGGGCGACCCCGGATTTGTATGGTTTGAAACACCACCAATAGGAATGTCGCTACCTATTGAATGTTGGATTCATACCCATCCTTTTGGTAAGGCTTATTTTAGTATGACTGATTGGAATACAATTCGCACATGGGAACCAATAATGCATTGTGCCATTGTTCTTGGAGATAGGGAATATATGATTTGGGCTAAAGGAATGTGTCAAACCTTATTTTTTGCAACTGTTGATATTCCAGATTGGGTTAGCGGGCAAACAACGCTTGATGATTTTATGGGTGAAGAAGAATGAAGTGCCTAAAGGATGGATTGGAACACCCAAGAATTCTTGTCATTTGTAATTGCCCGAAATGTGAGGTGAAGAGTAATGAAGTGTGAATGTAATGGTAGAACTTATGACTTAACTGTAACCGACTATATTTTGTGTATCGAATGTGGAGCACAATTCGCAATGGAGGTAGTAAAATGAAATGTCCTAAATGTGGTAGAGAAATGATTGAAGAACATGACCGAGGATATGATGGTAGGAATGTTCAGTTTTGGTATTTTTGGACATGCCCGAATTGTGGTTATGTGCATAATATAGATAATGATGGTGATTGGAATGAATGAGAAACTTTTAATAGAAACGGCAAATCGAGTTAGTGATGCTAATTCTGTTGTATTATGGAATCTGATAAATGTGTTTGATGACAGCAAACATGACATAAATGATTTGTATGCAGTAGCATTAAAAATGTTAGAAGAATTGGAGGAAGAAGAATGAAAGCGTATGGACATTGGGTGTTACTCCAACATACTAAAGATGAAACTGATTCTGGGATTATTAGTAATCAAGGGGCAGCGATGGAAGTAATTTCTGTGGGAGCAGAATGTCCACCATCCTTTCATAATTTAGTAGGTAAGAAAATCTACTATAAACAAAGCCGTTCCGCTATTGAGATGGGTGGCTATATTTGTATTGAATGTAGAGATGTGATGTATTCGGAGGAAGTAGTATGACTGAAATTTTATATGGTGAATCTGCAAGAGTGAAATTATTAGAAGGTATTAATTTAGTATCTGATACTATTAAATGCACGTTAGGGCCACAGGCTCGCACGGTAATTTTAAAACAAAATGGGGTTCCTGTCATTATTAATGATGGAGTAACTATTGCTAAGGCCGTTACAAGTGATGATGAATTTATTCAAATGGGAGTGGAATTGCTTCAACAGGTTGCTTCACAGGCGCAAGAGAATAGTGGTGATGGAACTACTACTGCTGCAATTATAGCACAATCAATTTGTGAATTTGCCCTTAATTCGATTATCGAGGGGGCCAATCCTATTAAATTAAAGGCCGAACTTGACTCCTTAGTAAAGGGTACTCTTCTAGAATTAGATAATATGGCGGTGCCTATTGATAGCCGAGAAATGCTTGAGAATGTTGCTAGTATTGCAGCGAATAATGACCCACAATTAGGAGAATTAATTGCTGATGTTGTCGAAGCCGTAGGAAAAGACGGTATTATTTCCGTCGAAGACGGTCATAGTCTTGAGACTACATTTGAAGTGATTGAAGGGATGGAATTAGATAATGGATTCATGAGTCACTTGATGGTTAATAATGATGATGGAACCCATTGTGTGTTTGAGGATTGTCTAGTCTTAATGTCTAATGAAACAATCAATAATTTCCAAGAACTTCTCCCTGTATTAGAAGTAGCAGTTTCAGAAAAGAAACCATTAGTCATCATGTGCAAGGAATTAGAAGGAACCGCTTTTCCAAACTTGCTAGTAAATGTAATGCAGAAAACACTTAAGGTATGCGCAATTAAAACGCCAGATTTTGGTGATGAGCAAATTGAAATTCTTAAAGATATTCAATCTATGATTGGGGGTCACGTATTCAATGCGGATTTGGGAGATAAGATTTCTAATGCGACTTTAAATGATTTAGGAGTGATTGATAAAATTAGCATTGGACGTTCAAAAAGCACATTAATTCATGATGCTAATGAGCATCAAAAAGAAAGTATTTCTGATAGGGTCTTTGCTCTCAATAAACAAATGGAGGCTCAAACTAACGATTGGTATAAAGAAAAAATTCATCGTAGGATTGGGCGATTATCAGGCGGAGTCGCTTTAGTAAAGGTTGGTGGTTCAACTGAAATTGAATTACGTGAAACTAAAGAGCGGTTGGATGATGCGTTAAATGCGACCACGGCCGCAATTCAAGAAGGCGTTGTTGTAGGCGGAGGATTAGCATTGTATAATATCTCACTATCTTTGGAATCTCCATATGCCTTTTATAGAACTGCTCTCCAAAGACCAATTAAGCAACTGGCTGATAACTCAGGAGTAGAACTAGATATAACTCAATTAGATGCTTGTGTAGGATTTGATGCTAATTCCAATACATATCGAGATATGTGGAATGCTGGAATTTTAGACCCAGTTAAAGTAACAAAAAGCGCATTGGTTACGGCGGCGTCAATTGCCGGATTGGTTATTACAACTTCAGTATTGATTGCTCCCGATGAAGAGGAATTACCTCCGATGTATTAGGTGATTATATGACAGATGGATTTGAAGTAAAAGGGCGCATTCCAAGAAGTGCTACTCAAGAAATTAAAGTAAAGCAAGGCGTATATTGGAATATACCAATTGTAGATATACGTTGGTATGAAGATGGTAAGCCTTCTAGAAAAGGAATAAGAATGAACATGAATGAGTTAAGACACTTAGTAAATATTTTAAGGAGGATTGATGATGGTCAGCAACGAAGAAATGAAACGAGTAATCAAAAAGACGAAGAAGAATGAACAATGGTCAGCGAACGCTAAAGCAGCGTTCCGCTCAAATATTGAAGCCCTAATGATTTATCTTGCTAAACGTTCAATTGAAATTAAAGAAGACCGATGGTTAACTAGTCAAAAAAGAGTTACTGGCGACGATGTAAATGCGGCGTTTGGAGAACTATGGCCAAAACTATTTAAAGGTGATACTAATGAATAAATTGAATTTTACAGAATTATTAAAAGGTGTGCAAGACGCACAAGAATATTTAGAAATGAATACTGGTAAGACCTTAGAGGAACTAGTAGATGAACATTATGAATCTTTACCATTTGCATTAGGACATATGTTAGGTATGAGAGATTGTTTAATAATTGTTCAACAGATGTTAATAGGTATGATGAATTCTGGTGAGGAAGAATGAGCCAATGGTTAAGAAAAAAGATTATTGCCATTATGGGTAATACCTATGTATGGTTAGATAAAGGGCTAACCCATGAAACGAGTCCTATTCTTGGTCAAGAAATTGATGAGGATTTTAAAAATATGTCAAGGTATGAATTGTGTAATCATATTGAGAAGAAGTTTGGTTGGGAGAAAGATGCTTTCTGGAATCTTGAATCAACTCAAAAGATTCGATTGTGTTGTCAAACTGCAAGAGATATGGAAATTAAGAATGAGAAGGTTATTCGGGTGTTAGAACAGACATTTGGTAATAATGGAACTAATGATTGGCAATATTTTAATAGAGGAAAGGGTGAAGAAGAATGACTAATGGTGAACTTTGTGTTACATTTATGTGGGTAGTTTTATCGTTATTAATGATAAGAGAATATATTATTTTAAAAGGTGAATTAAAATGAGTTGGATTAATTTTTGTAGAATGAATGAGGCTATTGAAGACCTAACCCCTACTGGCTCAATTAGAATTATTCGTAGGTCATGGGATTCTCTACCAGAAAAAGATTTAGTAGCATCGTTATTAACCCTAGAATATCCACAAAATAATCTTGGTCAAAGTAAGGCTATCAAGTGGTTAACTGCCTATTATGATGTGTTTGACGATGAGATTGAAACCTATGCTTCTATTTATGGTGACTTAGGAGAAGGTATATATTTCTTTGATGAAAGTGCAGATGATAGTGAATATAGTATTACTCAAGTATATGAATTATTAAGTGCTGATTGTAGTAGAATGGACGGGCAAGCCTTTACCTTATTCTGTAATATGTTTAATAATATGAGTGCTTTGGAAAAGAAGTGGTTTATTCGTTTTTGGATTAGGACCCTTAGACATGGATTCGGTCGAGGTAATTTTGTTAAATTGCTAGCACTTGTTTATGATAGAAAACAAAAAGATGTAAAACGTCATGCTATGTTTAATACATACACAGATATTACTTCTTGTTATATGGCTAATGAAGAACCTAGTGTAACATTAACTCATGGGAATTTCATTAAACCTATGTTGGCTAAGGCTGCACCTAAAAATAAATGGCCAAAAGAAAAAATCATTGAATATAAATATGATGGGGCTAGGTATCAAATTCATAGAAAGGATGATAGTATCATTATTTTTAATCGGAAGGGTGTAGTCGTGACTCACCAATTTGAAGATATAGTAAATATTATTAGTCAATGGGATATTAAGACTTTTATTATTGATACTGAAATTTATCCAGTTTTACCCAATGGGCGACCTGCGGTATTCCAAAAGATGAATGCTAGATTTCACAGCAAGAACCACGCCGAGGCTGCTTTAAAATGCCCTGTTAGCCTTGCTGTATTCGACGCTATGATGGTCGAGGGAGTTAGTTTGATGGATGAGCCTTTGAGCATTCGTATGGGCTTTATTGAGAGGTTCCCGAACCAAGCCTTGAGAATGCGTGATGCTGAAAATAGTATTGGTTTCTATAATCAGGCTATTTCAGATGGCTATGAAGGTATTATGATTAAGGCTTTAGATGGAAAATGGGAATCTGGAAAGCGTTCTATGAAATGGATTAAATACAAACCGCCTAGAATTGAATTAGATGTAGTAATTACTGGTGGTAGATATGGTGATGGTAAACGGTCTTCAGTCTATGGTTCATATGACATAGCCGTTGCTGATTCTGAAGGTGGTTTTATCCCTATTGGTTCTATTGGAACTGGGTTTTCAGATATGGATTTAATTAATCTAACCCAACAGTTAAAGAAACTAGTAACCAATTATTCTGATGGGCAATATACTTTTTCTCCTAGAATTGTTATCCAAGTGACAAGTGATTTGGTGACTAAAAATGAAACTGGTCAATATGGCCTTAGATTTCCTAGAATGATGAGAATTAGAAATGATAAACCCGTCAATGAAATAGATTCTATTGATACACTAAAGGAGTTAATGTAATGAAATACCATAAAATTGGCGACCCGGTTCCAATCGGGACAGATATATACATTGTTGAGAAAATTAAAGATGGTTATGTTCACCTTAGAAAATTAAATGCTAGGGGCAAAGCCAAGAAAATGTATTGGAGAGAAGTGCCTTACTTTGAAGAAGGTAAATTAGTTATTCCAACTATGGAAAAATTACCCTCATTTAATTCTAAGATTCATTTGGGGAGTTTCTTTAAAAAGAATTCGACTCTTCAAGTTTCAAAGGAATTTATTGCATTTGCCTATGAACACATTGAATCTATTTTACATGACCTATTACAATTAGCACACGATAATGCTGTGACTAAGGGGCATAAACGGTTATTACCGGCTCATTGGTATTTATTAGAATTAAGGCCGGGAGAAGGTAAAGGTTACATTGAGGAACAAAATGATTATGCTATTAAAGAATCAATTTGGATTCATAAAGATGAAGAGGCGAAAAAGAATGTTTAATGAAGATATTATGGATTGGGTGGAAAAGTTTGGGTCAGTAACCACCCACACTTTCATGGTGTTTGGTGATTTTACAGTTAAGGATAATGCTATAATTAATAAAGGATTAACATTAACTCTAGTAAATGAACGTTTTGATACTACTAGATATATACAATTAGTTAGAAAAGTAGAGAATGAAGAAGCAGAAGAATCAAATATTCAAAGGGGTTGGAATCTACAATGGGTGTTTCCCGGTGATTTCCAACATGAATTTGTCCCAATGTTAATTAGTGATGGCTTAACCCATTTAAGATTAAAACATGAATACCTTGGTATGTTTAGGAGTGATGTAAGTGTTTAATACACATCAGATTCAAGGTATTTTATTATCCTCTGCTAGACCAGAATTAACTATTTATCGTAATGATAAAAAGAATTTGGGATACGAAGTAAGAGTCAGAGTATTCTTTAGAGCAGATAATGGAGAATTTTTAATGCTTCTTAAAGACGCATTAGATGAATTAAATGTCACCTGTCAATTCAGAGATAAAGAATCCAAAGTTAGGCCTAAACCTGTATTGTGGGTATCAGGAATTAATAATCTATTAACTTTATGTAGATTGGTTCCCTCACTTCCTGATTCTAAAAATCAATGGGCGCCTTTTATTATAGCCATAGATTTAATTTGTGATGGAGAACATACTACTCAAGAAGGTTTAGACCGACTATTAACATTAAAGGGTGCATTATGAGTTTAATTGATTACAATAGACCAACCCCAAAATTATTAGTGGGAAAACCAATGACGGGCAAATCCACAAGAGCAATTAAGGAATTGGATAACCCAATTGTAATGTATGCTAATGATATACCTATTGATATATATTCACTTCCAACTGAAGTAGGGATTATTATTGAAGATGTGCATTTTAAACCTGATGTTGATTCCATATTAGAAATATTGCGAGTTTATCAGGGTGAGATTATTATCACTTCCATAAATGAAAAGGATGTTCCTAAGACAATTAAAATTAAATGTCAATTGAAAAGGATGAAGGGGTCCATAGGGCGGGATAAAATTAAAAATATTGCGCCTAATTCTGAAGACCCTGATAATAAAGATAAAGAGATTTTTGAGTTAACTCAACAGTTTCTTAAGAATCCTGATAGAGATTATGTTGCAAATATGTTAAAACATAATAAACCTAGTATAACACAATTAATGATATGGGTTGGAGAAAACCTACCTGCTGCTAAAATAGCATTCATTGATAGTCATATTAAGTGGAAGTGGTCTTCTGCATATCTATATGAAGTGTTAGCCTATTGTCATAGAGGTAATCAATATACAAAAATGAATTTTCCCTCAAGGGGAAAATACGATAAGACTAATCCTATTTATAGAAAGATTGGTTTAAAACAGAACGAAAAGTATCTTCTTAAAGATTTACTAAAGGATGATGCGTTTAGAGAATATGCCAAAGGGAAATTATCTCATCAACAATGGAGGTTATTAGGCTATGGTGAAAAGAAATTACGTAAAAATAAAGAATATAAACAAACTTCTGATATTGATTTGAGGATGTGGACAAATGAAACGTAAAGGAAAAAAGATGCAAAATGGTATGGTTTTACCTGAAGGATTAACTTCGTCAAAACCAACCACTTTATATAAAATTATGAAAATTTTAAAAGAAAATGGTGAATTAAGCAAAGACGCCATGTTAAGTAGAATGAAATTGCGATGGAAATATTATCCTGATGCTAAAAAATTAGTGGCTATTTTACATAAAAGAAACGATGTATTCACTTGGAAATTAGATAGGAAAATTAAGATATATAATCTATTGGAGGAATGGAGAAATGCTATGGACTGAAAAATATAGACCTAATACAATAAAACAAATTATGGGAAATGGGGCATTTATTGAAGATGCAGGTACTTGGATGGAAAATCGTGATATTCCTAATTTATTATTATATGGCCCTGCCGGAACAGGAAAAACTAGTGCGGCAATTGCTTTAGCAAAGGACGTATTAAAAGAGGATTTTGAATTAAATTTTCTAGAATTAAATGCTAGTGATGACCGAAGATTAGAAACAGTCAGAACTAAAATCAAAGAGTTTGCTGCAACCGGTAAAATGGGTAATGTCCCATATAAAATTTGTCTATTAGATGAAATGGATGGGATGATTATTGATGCACAAAATGCTTTAAAGCGAATCATTGAACGGTATCATACTAATATTAGATTTATTATTACTTGTAATGATAGAAATAAAATTATTTACCCTGTGCAATCTAGATGTGCGAATTATTTTTTCAATTTAATTCCTTCATCCACAATAGCATTTACACTTGAACGTATTTTAGTCTTAGAAGGACTCCCTGTGATGGATAGAAAGATTTTGGAGCAATTTGCCGAATCTCATCATGGTGACTTAAGGCGGTCTATTGGTGAATTACAAGCAGCGGCGTCGAGTGGGAAGGCCTTAAATAGCCATAAGTCGGAGGCACTTTCGACGCATCGGGTCCTTCTTGGACTTTTGATAAACAGAAATCCTAAAGCCCTAACGGAAATACATAATATGCTATTTTCGGGCTTATCCGTAAAGGATGTTTGTCATGGCCTCCATGACGTATTATTGAAAGAGGATTATGATAATGAAACGAAGTATAAATTTTTAAGAATTATAGGAGAAACAGAATATAGAAGTAACACCATGACGCCACGAATTGTAGCATCATGGATGGTAGCCCAAATTTGAGGTGATTGAAATGAACATGAATGAAAAAGTTAGAAAAGAACTGACACATGCAGCGGAAAATCTAGAGATGGATTTCTCCGCAATTGAAGAAAAATGGAATGAATTGTGTAGTGACAATAATATGGTTGACGAAAATGACTCTAATATTGCACTATCGTTATTTCGACAATGGCATTCTGGAATGCGACGAGTTGCATCTTCAGGAGAAGCACCAAAACAGAAGACAGGTGGAGATAATCATACGGTATTTGGATATGTAGTCGCTAGTGAAGAACTACGAGACTTTGAAGAATACAATCGTGATAAGTTACGAGTAGAAATTATTCGTGATGCAAATGCTGCGTTCAATGCGGGAAAGTTTGCTCGCGTGACTCAACTTGCAGATGGAACTTATGAGGTTAGCCAAATCATGAATAATGAAACTATAACTCGACCGCTGAATAATACTGAATTACCTGAGTCTACTATGGAAATTGATGGTAATTTGATTGTTCCTATTGATAACCAACAGGAAAATCCGTGGGGAGTAAATAAAAAGTATGGACACCCTAAGCCCCTGAATAACTTTCAGCGAGCGGTTCACTTTATTGGTTCTTTGAATGGTGGAACCATTCAATATTGGAGAATTGGTTTGAAGAACGAAGTGGCTAAGAATTGGAATGTTGAAGAACAACGTGCTGTGTATATTGATGTGTATGCAAATTCTGAACATTTAGATGCAGGTAATCTATACAATCCTAACTTGGAAAGTGTCATCTACAATGATGAATTGGAAACCCCTCAACCTGCGAATAATGATTTGCAGACCTTAATTGGTGAAAATATGCGTGGCTTTGTTAGTCCTTTAGTTCAACTAGAGCATTACCATGTGAATAATAAGTCTCGACCAACGAAAGAACGTATGGTTGTGACTGATGGAAACGTCACAAATATGTATATGAATCCCAATACTAATGGTAATCGAACGCTGTATATTTCAGATTTGAATGCAGATTACGATTATGATGGTGACGGTTATTCATCAACACCGTGTTGGGTTCCTGAACACATTAACTTGGACTTTGGTATTGGTAGCCATGTGTTAATTATTGGCCGCTCCAATCAAAGTATGAATCAAGATACTGGACAGATGAGACAATGCAGCATAAATGTATTCGGTGTAATTGTTCTCAACCGTCGCGGTTCGCCAAATCAAACTACTGATAGTGGCGAGCAATATAGTGGTTGGTTCTGATTAGATTAAACGTGTGTAAACGTCGGCGCGAAAATGACGTTTGGTGGGGTGCGAGGCCCCATAGGAGTGATAACTATGAATTTTCTTAGAGTACATAGAGCAATTATTGACAGAACTGAAATTGAAACTGTAGAATGGAATCCCGTGAATAACGAACTTCCATCAGACGAAAAAAACGAACTATACCAAGTCCAATTCCATATGCGGAGCGGAAAGAAATTTACGAGAAGAATATACCAAAACCAATTAGATACGATTTTAAATTTATTTGAAGGAGATGAATAAAATGAGTTGGGCAGCAACAACAACGACACAAGCGGTGTCAGAAGAAAATCTGTTAGAGATTATTAAAGCAGAAGTAACTCAAGAATTAGAAGCAATTCTTGAAAGACAAAGAGCACATTTATGCTGTTTGATTTACGGGGATGCAAAAACTGGTAAATCTGGTTTAGCATTAGATTGTAGAACGACAGAAGAATTGGATAATGATGCCATTATTATGGTGTTAGATTTTGATAATGGAGTCGAACCCACTTGGAGAACGAATTGGGATTCCGACCCAAATATTAAAATCTTAAATCCTATTGCTAGAGATGATGAAGGATTCCCTAACTTAGATAAAACGGTTAGAAGAGCAGAAGCCTTTATTGCTATTGCTAAGGATTATCTGAATGAAGGAAAAACTGTCAAATTCATTTTTGATGGTATTGACCGTTGGCTACGACTTGCTATTTATGCTATGCCTATCGACAAAAGGGCCACAAAAATTCAAAAGATGCCAAGAGAATGGGGAGTTAGAAATTTAGCATATGAGCAATTAGTGGAAAAGGTTACTGATGGATTAGACTGTGACCGATTCTTTATTACTCACATGAAAGACAATTATGAAAATAATATTGTGGTAGGTAGGGGTCCGAATATCAAGGAGCAAACTATTGATAAGGTGACTCAAGTCATCGAAGTCAAATCAAATAAGTTAGGAAAGAAACACACTTCAACCGCAACAATTGTTGCAAGTAAAACTAACACCGAATTGGTTGGGAAAACCTTTGATTTCTTAATTATTGATGATGGAGAAGTTACTTGGACAGCAATTGAGGAATTGCAAAAAGGTGAACTTTGATGCAGATTACTTTAGCAAAAGAAGTTTTCGTTGAAGCATTTAAAGCCGTGGAAATGAAAGGGAAGTGGTTTACATCAACAGGATTAAAAAGTGAGACTTTGGGTAGTTTTGTAAAAATCGTTGCTAAAGAGGATAATCCTAGAAGGGGTTTACATTTCATGAATGCTAATAATCAGACATTCGTAGATTATTGGATTCCTATGGATGTTGAAGTAAATGAAACCGTGGTCTTAGATATTTCTAAAGCAATGAAGTATCTAAATACGATGAGTGATTTCGTAACATTGGAAGCGGGCCAACATGGTTGCCTTTTTACATCTGAAAGGAAAACATCAAAATTTCCTTCAAATGTAATTCATCCGAATAATGGTGCGTGTGAAAGTTTTTTTCGTGCTTCACAAAATATTGACCAAGAAAATTATGAAATTGAATGGGGTGAATTTCCAATAACTTCCGGATTTGTAATCGAGGCAAAGGATTTCGCTAAGGTGATTAAGTCATGTGAAATTGTTGGACATGGAGTGTATAAATTACAGGTAACAAATGATGCCGTATTAATCACTTCGTCAATCAATACTAGTGAATTGTATAGTGAAAATATTGCTACTGCACATCATTTTGGCGAAGCGACCGTTGAATATACGGGGCCGATTCATTCGGCATTTAAGTCTGGATTCATTACATTTTATTTTAATGATGAGTCGTTAGTGGTAGCAATTTCAGATAATGTGTTAGTAGCAAGAGCGCCGTATGTGGTGGTATAATGAGTTATGAAGAATTTAATAATATGGTTCAGAATATGAAGCCTGATAACGATTATGAATATAGATTATGGTCAATTGCTTATGAGATAGAAAGGGCTCTTAAAGAATTAAAGTTTAGAAACTCATGGAGTGCAGGGAACGCTGAAAAGCATTTGTTAAAAACGATAAATAAGTTTGATATGAATACTCCAACGGAGGAATTGTAATGGGAAGAATGAAAGAGATTTATATTATGTGCATGAATGGTGATAGTGAAGAAACTATTGCTAAGTGGATTATGAAGCATGGTGCTTCTAAACCTAATGAGCAAAAGGCATTAGAATTGGCTAAGATTTTTAAGAGTCAAGTAAAGACTAATGAGGAATATGAAGGAGGGGTTTAAAAATGGAAAACGATTTAGAAGACAAGTTAATTGCAGAATTTAGAAAATGTGTTCGATGGTATGGACCAATTACGGAAATAGATGTGAATTTGAATACTGTTTGGTTTTCTAATGAACATGGTGAAGAATATGTTATATTAATTAATAAGGTGGAATAGAAATGATTATTTGTCAAACGGAATCTAACGGCGCGATTAATATTAGATGGCGAGATAAAGAAGGTAATAGAGAAGAGTCTACAATTACAGATTTTAATCCATACTTCTTTATCCCGGTATTTGCCGATGAACCAGATTTTTATGAGGTTAGTCAAAGTATTGGAGGGCGAAGAGTTAAATTAGAATATCCATATTTGTATGAGGAAGGAGATTGGTTTAGCCTTCAGCAAAAACCTTTAAAGAAAGTAAAGGTTGTTAGAGCCGGAGACATTTATAGTGCTAGAAAGTATTGGCCTAAGACATATGAAGCAGATGTTCCTTTTCATTATAGATATTGTATTGATAAGCTAGAAAAATTAGAAGAGTATAACTTACGCAAATGGTATTGGGATATGGAATGGATTAATAATGACCCTGAACATGGAGATGCGATTACTTGTATTGTTGTGTATGATAATTACAATGAGAAATTCACAACTTACTTTTGGCTTCCGAAAGGAATTCATGAACATATGGGAGATGCCCATGATAGTGAAAAAGAAATGCTTGAGGCATTTATCGCTGATATTCAAGAACAAGACCCTGATATGCTAATTTCATGGTTCGGGTCAAAGTTCGATTTACCGAAACTGATTCATAGAATGAAGCATAATGATATTGACCCTAGAGGGATTTCTCCTTATAACGAAGTAAAAGGAATTAACTTGGGAGAATTATCTAAAAAGGTAGATAACTATTCTCCCATTGAACAACCTATCAGGGGAAGAATTACTCTAGATTTGGATTTAGCATTTGAGCGCCAATGGAATGATGCTCAACGTGGAACATTACCTTCATTGGCTCTTGACTATGTTTCTGAAACAGTATTAGGAGAAAAGAAATTAGTATCTGAGAAGTTTCCCGACAAGAACGAATTTTTTAAGAGAGGATGGTTGGAAGATACTGAGAGATACCTTGAATATGCTCAAGTGGATGTTGATTTAATTCGCCGGCTTGATGATGAAATGGGACTCAGCGAGGGGATTATATCTTTGCAAAGACTTTTGATTGCACCCTTTGATGCTTGCTTTTACGCGTCAAACATGGGGTCAATTTACTTCATGCGGAACGCTGACTGGAAGGCTCCTACGGGCGATAAATCACAGGTTAGAGAAGAATATGATGGGGCATTAATTTATGACCCTATGGAGCATGGAACCAATGGTCTTCATATTGGTGTTGCAGCATTTGATTACGCGGGACTATACCCTAGTATGATGTTAGCGAGGAATATCAGTTGGGAAACTCTATCTCCACGTAAAACAGATTTTGCTGTGAATTTGAAAATTCCAAGGGACTTCTCAGAAGTAACTGAGAAAAAGATGGTTTATTTCAAAACTGATAAATTGGGGTTATTGCCTCGTTCTGTATTGGAATTGAAAACACTTAGGGATAACTACAAGAATAAGATGCGGGCCGCAAGGTCCGTGGGGAATACGAGGGAATATACTAAATGGAATAATAGCCAAATGGCCGTTAAGAGATTAATGGCGAGTTTTTATGGAATTGTAGCATATCAGGGATTTGGTTGGGCTAATGTCACATTAGCGGCTTCAATCACAGCAAGTGCAAGAGAAGCCATTAGAGCAGCAGCATTTAAAGTAGGTGAAATGGATGAGCAGCACATTGTATAAAAAACGAATTAGAACTGAAGCAGAAAAATTGCGTATTTTTACTAGTGCGGACATTATGCAACAAGTAAATAATTATCCTAATATGTCAGGGGTAGGCAGAACAGCGTATCAAATTACTATTTTTCAAGTAAATAGTTTATTTAGGACTATTCCTAATATTCAGATTAAAGTTCCGGGAACGAAAAAAATTCCTCATGTTTGGGAATGGATTAGTGATGAAAAATGAAAGTAGTATATGCACACACAGATTCAATATATGTTCCTATCAAGAATGTAGAAACCGCAGAAAGTATCTGTAAAAAACTGAATAACCATGTTAAAAAACTATTCCCTAATTTACTTAATTTGCCAGAACATCCTGTAAGTTTAGAATTTGAAAAATATTACGATGGTTTAGGAGTAGGAACTAAAAGAAATAGAAATGCGGGTTTCATTTCATGGAAAGATGGAGAATATTTAGATGAACCTGAGTTTGTGGTTACAGGATATTCTATGAAAAGAATTGCAGAAAATAAAATAGCAAAAGAATTTCAAGGGAATCTTCTTAAAATGTGGGCAGGTCAAACCCCTAAAGAAACTATTATCAAATATTGTAAAGAGCAATATAATCATGTCAAAAAAGGCAGAGTAGGCATTCAAGGAATAGTTAAACGAGGCCGAGTGCGTAAATCATTATCAGAATATAAACAGGTTTCGGGAGGTATTGCTGGCGTTTGTTATTACAATCAATACTTAGACCAAGACAATCCTATTAATGATTCCTTTTTCTATATTCAATGTTCCCATATTAACGGACCAACAACAATCATCTTACCAAATGGGAAAGAAAGAGTGGCGACCTTCATCGCTGTAAAAGAAATGAAAGAATTTGATGAACGATTTACTATAGATTGGAATGCTTATGCACATAAATCTATTGTTCAAAAGGCAATTCCTATTTTTGAAGCGATGGGCTGGGACATAAAAGAATTTATTATTGATGAAAATCAAAAGAGTTTAAGGGAGTGGTTATGATGTTCTGGAAAAAAAAGAAACCCACTATCAATAAACATTTTAAAAAGAAATTGATTGAAGAATTGGCTAGGCTAAGAAACGATAGTCTCTTAGTAGTCAAGGATGTTGAAAAATTAATTAAGAAAATCAAGGAGGAAAAACTATGAATTATGTAAGAACATACGGACATGAAAATGAAGAAGGAGAATGGGTTAGGCCTATTCCAAAACCTGAAGATGAATACACTTATCAATGGAATCCTGAATGGATTAATGACCCAACAAAACCTATTTTAAAGATAACTAAATCCTCACTTGGTTCGTTTAAATGGTGCAATAAACAATATGAGTTTTCATATTTAGACCGACGGCCTCAAGACCAAACTGAAGCCATGTTAAAAGGAACAATTATTCATGATAATTACGAAGATTTCTATAAACAAGTTGATATTAAAAAGGCAGAAAATATGTCTTTCTTAGAAATTAACAATTATTTTACTGGGCTATTTCCTATTTCAGATTACACAGACTTGACTGACACTATCGCAGCGTTTGAAACACAGCGATTTGTTGATGCTATTAAGGAAGAAAAATTAGAAGAATTCTTACCTGAAGGGAATGAACTGATGTTAGACGCAGCAGTTTTAATTACTAGAGACACCAATCCAAAATATCCTTTAAGTAGAGATTATACAATTCATCTTCAAGGAATCATTGATAGGATTTATACTGAAGACGGTAATTCTATTCCTTTTGAATTAAAAACTGGACCGTGGAAAGACACTAAAAAAACTGGTATGCGACGAGAAATGGCATTCTATAAAATGCTAATGGAAAATTCTCCAGATTGGGAAGGAACAATAACACATTGGGGTTGGTATTATCCTGCTAGTAATTATGTTTACGTTGAAGAAGTTAATAAAAGGTCTGAAACTGCGATGAAAAAATCGCTTGCTGAAATTATTCATTCGTATGAACAGAATGATTTTAAACCATCATATTTCCATAAGAAGTGCGTCCATTGTTCATATGTTGGGATTTGTCCGGCAGCGATTGATGCTGAATTAAATAGTGGAGGCAGTTGGTTTTGAACATAGAAGAATATATTATGAATAAAGAGTGGAAGTTTTCAGAATTATTACAATTAACTGACACTTCAAGAGAAGTGGCTAAACAATTATATCAATCAGCACACGCTTCTGAAATGCTTGAAGAACTGTGGGATAAAAAAATTGACGCTAATGATATAACTTTAGGTGAATTGTATCATCAGATTGTAATGGACCATTTAACAAAACAAGTAATGGAGGCTTTCAAAAAATACTTTGAGTCTGCAACTGTTAGTTTTGATAGACCAACTTTATTAGAAGCACAAACTGGAATTGTGGAAGAACCAAAACCCACACCACCAAAACCAAAAACAATAAATAAAAAACTAAATACTGATGGAACAGATTTACCACCGGGCGTTGAAAGAATATGAAATTTCCTAGAGAAGTTTGGGCAGGTAGCCACCTAACCAAAAAGCAACAGTTAAAAAGGCAGATGATAAATAATCGAGAAGAATTTGTAACTTTCTTAAAACGATTTAATAATAAAATGAATTGCTATACTAGCGTATATGATTACAAAAGATTTACTAATAATCAAGCCTATGTATCATCAGTAGTTTTAGATAGACTTTTCTTAGATTTTGATTCACACGGAAAACCATTGAGGCTTTCACTAGAGGACGTTAGGTCTGTAATTGCTTATTTAGATGAAAAGAATTTTACATATGAAATCTACTTTAGTGGTAATGGTTTTCATGTATTTGTATATGGGACTGTTGCTGATTCGATTAGAGATATTCAACAGTTTTTCTATATGCTATATCCTAAAGCGATTAACAAAACATTGGATAAATCCGGCGTTCAAACGCGAAGACTTCGACGTGTTCCCAATACCGTTAATATGAACACTAACGATTTTCTATTCTGTATTCCTCTTGAAAAGGAACATTTACAGTCTATGGACAATATCATCGCTTTAGCGAAAGACCCGCCTTTCTCAGCCCCTATTCGCTACGGAAATCAGCCGGTCATGTGGCCGAAGGCCCCTCTATTTGCCTCCGCCCCCATAGAAATTAGCACGGTTGAGAGGGTGGGAAAACTTCCAATCATCCCTTGTTTGAACAATAGCATTATGGTGGAGAATCCTACTCATGAGGCTAGAGTTTACCTTGTTTCTTGGTATAGAACATTATTAGCAGATAATAAAAAATGCTATGATTATGAAAAAAACCAAGAAATCCTCAAAATAATTGTGGATGAAATTAAAAACATTGCATCAAAGGAAGGGGTTTGGTTAGATTGGAATGAAGGAGTAACTACTCATCATGCTAATTATACAGTATCAAATGATGGTGGCTATATGGCGCCAACTTGTGAAAAATTAATTAGTGAAGGGTATTGTGTAGGAAAATGTTGGAGATACCCGGAGGTATAAAAATGAAATTAATAATAGATAGTAGAGAAAATTCAACTCTTGCCAAACTTATTGAACAAAAGGCAACAAGAATGGGAATTAAAAAGGAGAAAAAATGGTTAGAAGTGGGCGATTATATAATTGGTAATGTTTGCTTTGAGGCTAAATCAGCGGTGGACTTTTTAGGGTCTATTTTGAATAAACGGCTTTGGACCCAAGTGGATAATATGGATAAATGGTTTGATAAAAACTATGTAGTAATATATGGGTCAATAGAAGATGCCCTTTCAAATATGAAATACATTCAAAAATTTAGTGATATTAATCCAGAGGTTACTAAAAATACATATAGAATGAGGTTTAGGGGGGCAATAGGCCGTCTTAGATTAGATTATGATATTGGAGTTATTTGGAGAGATAGAGTAG
>Ga0255047_10000527_pt1 | contig 31153 bp, 31 predicted proteins | sample JV7_2_1_MG_FD_183640 | JGI IMG/M metagenome (GOLD analysis project Ga0255047, IMG submission 183640) | Seawater microbial communities from Jervis Inlet, British Columbia, Canada - JV7_2_1 | ecosystem: Environmental > Aquatic > Marine > Inlet | place: Canada: British Columbia | collected 2016-10-06
CTGGACGCCCCAGGAGCCGAAGCTGACCACGAGAGCACCCGTCGTCATCTCCGCCGTCGTTGGAGTCGGCGGGATGGCCTGGGCGGTGTTCGTGGGCGCATCCAGCGGGCCGATCGCACAGAGTGCCGCACTCGCGATCGCCCTCGGTTTCGTCTTCTTCACGTTGCTGGCAGTCACCGGGATCCTTCTCGTGCGGGCACCGTGGGCACGCTGGCTCGCCGCGGCGACGTTGGCGGCAGGAGCCGTGACCGGGGCGGCGATCGGGCTTGGTCCGCTCGGATGGATCGCGGTTGCGGTGTCCCTCGGCGGCGTGACCGCCCTCGTCGGCCCCTGGCTCGACGTCTGGTTGCGCGGCCGGCCGGCAGCAGACACCATCGGCTGGCAGCCGCCTGTGCTCCTCCTGGCGACCGTTGGCCTGATTCCTCTGGTCGGCTACACGTCGCCTGACGGCTTGGCCCTGGTGCATGGTCTCTTGGCAGGTCTCGGTCTCTTCTTCGTTTGGGGGTACGCCCGTGCCGAGCTGTGGGGGTTGTGGGGCCTGCGCCTGGCCGTCCTCCCCCTCACCGCGCTCGCCGTCGTGGCGACACCTGGGCCCGGCAGCCTCGTTCTGCTCATCGCCGGCGTCGGGATCGCTGCCCTCGCGTGGTCACCCCCCGTGCGTGCCGCCATTGGGTCACCTGGGCCCGTGCTCCCGGCGCCCGGACCACCGCGGCGGAGTCCGTCGTGAGCCGCTCCGATGTGGCCACGCTGGCGGCAACGACGACGGCCGGAGGCATTGCCGGCTGGGCGCTGGCGACCCCTATCGCGGTCATCGCCGGGTTGGCCGTCGGGGCCGGATTCGGGTACGCAGCGAACCGCGCCGGCATTCGGCCCGCGGTCGCCTTTGCCGTGTTCGCCGGGGCGCTCGTCGGCGCGCTCGTGGGGAGGAGCATCGTCCGCGTTCTGTGCCTGCCCGGCACGTGTGTGCCGATGGAGATCATCGCCGCCATCCTCACCGGAATCGGCGCACTGATCGGAGTAGGCCTCGTTGCGGCCCTCGTGACGCGGTCGTTCGATGAGTATCACGAGGCGGTGGCGGCGCGACGGCCGCCTCCGACTCCGGGATGCAAGACGGAAGAAACCGACCCGGACCAGACGTGACCGGTCTGCGCACCTTTGCGACGCTGGGATTGGCTGCCGGAGCACCGATCGCCTTGGTGAGCGGGATCTTCCTCGGAGTGACCCTCATCGGCGGACCACCAGCGATCCTGTGGATCGTATTCCTGGGAGCGCTCGGTCTCACCGCGGTGTGCGCACTCCTCACGGCCTCCATCGACGCTGTGGAACGGACCGCTCCCCACGACCGGAGCGGCGATGGCGCGTGAGGCAGCTCAGGGAGCACCGAAGACCAGCGCCACGTTGTGACCGCCGAAGCCGAAGGAGTTGGTCATCGCCGTCGAGATCGTCACCTCGCGCGCCTCGTTCGGGACGTAGTCGAGGTCGCAGTCCGGATCCGGCGTGGTGTAGTTGATCGTCGGGGGAATGACTCCATCGCGGATGGCCAGGATGCAGACCAGCGACTCGATGGCACCAGCCGCACCGAGCAGGTGCCCAGTCATCGACTTCGATGACGAGACCGGTACCCGGTCGGCGTCGTCACCGAACACCGTCTTGATCGCGAGGGTCTCGGTGGCGTCGTTCGCCGCAGTCGACGTGCCGTGCGCATTGATGTAGTCGATGCCGCTTGGTGTCAGTTCGGCGTCATCGATCGCGGCTTGCATCGCGGCCGCGGCTCCGGCCCCTCCAGGTCGCGGCAGGGTGATGTGATACCCGTCTGCACTCATTCCGTAGCCGAGCACCTCTGCATAGATCGTGGCTCCGCGCGCCACGGCCCGATCGTGCTCTTCGAGCACGAGGGCGGCAGCCCCCTCTCCCATGACGAACCCATCGCGGTCGAGATCGAACGGTCGCGAGGCGCCCTGGGGGTCGTCGTTGCGCGTGCTGGTGGCTCTCGCCTGGCAGAAGCCGCCGAGTGCGAACCTCGTGATCGGCGCCTCCGCGCCTCCGGCAACCATCACATCGGCGGCGCCCCTGGCGATGATTGCCGCCGCGTCGCCGATCGCATTGGCAGACGCAGCACAAGCCGTGACCGTGCAGTTGTTCGGCCCGTACAGATTGAAGTCGATCGAAACGAGACCTCCGGCCATGTTGCTGATGATCTTCGTGATCCCGAACGGGCTCAACCGGCGAGGCCCCCGGTTGAAGAGCACGTCGACCTCTTCTTCGAACGTCGCCACTCCCCCGATGCCGGTCCCGACGAGCACGCCGGCGCGGTAGGCGGCAGGATCGTCCTCCTCGTAGCGGATCCCGGAATCCTCCAGCGCCTCTTTCGCAGCGACCCAGAAGTACTGCGCGAACGGGTCCATCCGGCGCGACTGACGTTTCGGCATGTGGTGGTCGATGTCGAAGGACTTGATCGTGCCTGCGATCTGGCTCGGCATGTCCGACACGTCGATCGACGAAATCGGCTCAACCCCCGAGATGCCGGATTGGGCGCTCTTCCAGAACTCGTCCACCGTGTTCCCGAGGGGGTTCAGGGTGCCGACTCCCGTCACGACGACGCGCCGGTTCTGCATGGTGGTTCCGCCTTACGCGTTGAGCTTCTGCTCGACCAGACCGACGGCTTCGCCGACCGTTCCGATCTGCTCGGCTTCTTCGTCCGGGATCTTCACGCCGAAGTTGTCTTCGAGCGCCATCAGCAGCTCGACCACGCCAAGCGAATCCACTTCGAGGTCCTCCTCGAACTTCGCATCCATCGTGATCTTGTCCCGCTCGATTCCGAGCTCGTCGACCAACAGATCTGACAGCTTCGACTCGATCTCGGCACGTTCCATGATCTTCCCTCTCTCTGTGGGTGGTACCCGGTCAGATGGCGAGGCCGCCGTCGACGACGATCGTCTGGCCGGTGATGTACGAGGCGTCCTCCGAGACAAGATAGCCAACAGCGGACGCCACCTCAGTCGGACTGCCGAGGCGGCCGACGGCGATGACGTCGACGGCGCCATCGGTCACCCCCTCGCCGAGCGCGGCAGTCATGTCGGTCTCGATGAAGCCTGGGGCGACCACGTTCGCCGTGATCCCGCGCGAGCCCACCTCCTTGGCGACCGACTTCGTGAAACCGATGATCCCGGCTTTGGCGGCCGCGTAGTTGGCCTGCCCCGGGTTGCCTGAGATACCGGCGACCGAGGCGATCGAGACGATCCGCCCCCAGCGGCCGCGCAACATCCCGCGCATTGCCGCCTTGGTGCACAGGTAGACGGACGACAGGTTCGTCCTGATCACGTCGTCCCAGTCGTCCCGACCCATGCGTACCAGGAGGCCGTCGCGGGTGATACCCGCGTTGTTCACGAGGACCTCCACGGCACCGAAGTTCTCGGCGATCGTAGCGAACATATCGGTGACGGCAGCGGCGTTACCGACATCGGCCTGAATCGCAACCGCCTCACCTCCGGCTGCGGTGATCGCCGCCGCGGTCTCCTGGGCTGCGACCTCGTTGGAGGCGTAGTTCACGACGACCCGACACCCGTCGGCGGCGAGGCGCTGGGCGATCGCCCGCCCAATGCCGCGCGAGCCCCCGGTGACGAGAGCGACCCTGCTCACGCCGACTTCTTCGCCTGCTGCTCGAGGAGGATCTCAAAGCCCGTCCTGTCTGTTGGGGGAAGCGCCGCGTCGCTCGTCGCCAGCGGCTTCGTTCGCTCGCCCCACCGCACCACGGTCGCACCCCACGTGAGCCCGGCACCGAAGGCCACCAACACCAAGTTGGCGCCCGGGTGCACCCGCCCCTGCTCGATGGCCTCGGACAGCGCGATCGGGATCGTTGCGGCCGACGTGTTTCCGTATGAGGCGATGTTCATGAAGACCTTGGACTCATCGAGATCGATGCGCCGAGCCGTGGCGTCGATGATCCGCTCGTTGGCCTGGTGCGGGATCAACAGATCGATGTCGTCAAACTCCAAATCCGCGTCCTTGACGGCGAGCGTGGCGGACTCGCCCATCTGCACGACGGCGTTTCGGAACACCTCGCGACCGTCCATGACGATGCGGATCGGCGCGTCGCTGCCTACGTACGACGTACCCAATCCGGAGGCGGTCAACGCCTCGGAGAGATGCCCGTCGGATCCAAGGGTCATGGACAGCACCCCCTCGTCGCCGCTCGCCCGTTCCAGTACGACGGCTCCGGCGCCGTCCCCGAACAGCACCGCAGTCGACCGCTCTTCGAAGTCCAGATACGACGAGATCTTCTCGGAGCCGATGAGCAAGATCCGCGAGGCGATTCCGGTGGCGATCAGCCCCTGGGCCATGGACAGCCCATAGATGAAGCCGGTGCATCCGGCGTTGATGTCGACCGCGGCCGCATTCAGGGTGCCGAGCTTCGCCTGGACGTAGCAGGCGTTCGCCGGAATCACCCGGTCGGGGGTGCACGTGGCCACGATGAGGTAGTCGATGTCGGCCGGTTCCAGCCCTGCAGCTGCCAGGGCATGGGACCCCGCAACGGTGGCCATGTCGGAGTTCTCGACGGGGCACACGCGTCGTTCTTTGATGCCGGATCGGGCCGTGATCCACTCGTCAGATGTGTCCATGACCGTCGACAGATCGTCGTTGGTGACCACCGGATCAGGCGTACACCGACCCCAACCAGTGATGGCGGCTCTGTGCATGGCGCGTCCTCCCTCGAGATCGGCTGTCATTCTACGGACAGGGTCGTCACCGCCGCAGCGATGTCGTCGAGGCCAGACACCGTGACGACGGTCGCTCCCGGCAGCGTGCGTTTGGCCAGACCTGCGGTGACGTCACCGGGTCCCACGTGGACGAACGCCTCGACACCATCGGCCGCCATACGCATCAGACTCTCGGCGAAACGCACAGGAGACACCAGCTGTTCCGCCAGCTCGGCTCGCACATCGCTCATGGGTGCTGCGGATGCGTTGCCGTAGACGGGGAAATCCCCTTCCGTGAAGGTCGCATCGGCGAGCGCGTCCGCGAGGTCGGTGGCGGCATCCGCCATGAACGGCGAATGGAATGCCCCAGCCACCTTGAGGGGCATGGCGCGGCGTACCCCGAGGTCGCGGGCGTGGTCCTCGAGCCACGCGATGTCCGCGGCACCGCCGGCAACGACGACCTGACCAGGAGCGTTGACGTTGGCCACCCACAGACGCCCCCCCTCGGCCCGTCGCGCCTCCGTCACGGCCTCGGCCGTCTCCACGTCTGCACCGAGAAGCGCCGCCATCCCGGAAGGCGCGGCCTGAGCGGCACGCTGCATGGCTGCGCCGCGGGCCGCTACGAGGGCGAGCCCTTCCCAGAAGTCGAGCGCCCCTGCGGCCGCAAGCGCGGTGTACTCGCCGAGGGAGTGGCCCGCGGCTGCGACCGGTGGTGGAGCCAGGCGCTCGCCGAGCTCGCACCACAACGCGTAGCCGATGGCATACAAGGCGGGTTGTGCGCGATCCGTCCTCGTGAGCTCGTCCTCCGGGCCGTCCGCCACCAACGCCTGCAGCCCCCAACCGAGCCGCCGATCGGCTGGCTCTCCGAGGAGGTCGGGTCGCACCGCGAACAGGTCGGGTGCCATCCCGACCGATTGACTGCCCTGCCCGGGGAACAGCACTCCATACCGCATTCCGTCACGACCTCCCCAACTCGCTTCTCCGACCTGGGCGTTCGCCGCGAGGTTTCACGGCACCCGGCACCCCGGTACTCTCCTCGGGACCCCGCAGTCGATCAAGGCTTTTCATGTCCCCACCCGCTCCCAGCATGAGCGTCGGCCCGAAGGCGCCGTTGCGCATTCCGGCGGCCTTCGCACGACTCTATGACCTGGCATACAACATGTGGTGGTCGTGGGATCCGGTCGCCTACCGCCTGTGGGGCCAGCTCGATCCCAAGGCATGGGTCGCCAACCGCAACCCGTTGAGCCTGCTCCAGGTGGTAGATCAGACGACCTGGGAAGCCCTGGCCTCCAACTCGTCGTTCACGGAGCTGTACTCCGAGGCCGTCGATCGGTTCGATGACTACATGACGGGGACCGCAACGTGGTACGACACCCGCCACGCCGACACGCTGACCGGTCCGGTCGCCTACTTGAGCGCCGAGTACGGCATCCACCACAAGCTCCCGATCTACTCCGGCGGGCTCGGGGTCCTCGCCGGCGACCACGTGAAGGCGGCATCCGACCTCGGGATTCCACTCGTCGCCTTCGGCATGTTGTACCGGCGCGGTTACTTCCGCCAGGCGGTCGATCCCGACGGCTGGCAGCAACACACGTACGGCCCGCTCGAGCTGAGCAGGCGAGCGGTGCGCGAGGTGCTCGACCCGCGATCGGGTCGCCCGCTGCGTGTGGAGGTGCGTGTTCACGGCCGGCCGGTGGCGGTGGGGGCATGGCGGCTCGATGTCGGCAGGGTTCCGTTGCTGCTGCTCGACACCGATCTGCCGGAGAACGACCTTGCGGATCGCCCCATCACCCACATCCTGTACGTCCGCGGCCGGGAAATGCGCTTCGCACAGGAATCCATTCTCGGAATCGGCGCGGCCAGGGTTGCCCGCGAGCTCGGGATCAAACCGGCCGTGTGGCACGTCAACGAGGGCCACGCCGCCCTGGCGCTGCTCGAGCGTCTCTCGTGGGAGCTCAAGGGAGGTACCGACGCCGCCACGGCAGAGGAGCGCGTCTCGGCGAACACGCTCTTCACCCTGCACACGCCGGTTCCTGCGGGAAACGAGACGTTCGACGTGAGCACGGCCACGTCCTACCTCGAGGGAAGTATCGACGGCATCGACGACGCTACGTTGGTCAGGCTGGGAGCCTCGAAAGATGGATCCGTGTTCGACCTCGGCGCCCTGGCGATTCGTTTGTCTGCTGAGACGAACGGAGTGTCCTCACGCCACGCCGAGGTTGTGACCGAAGATTGGGGCGACCTCATCGGGGGAACGGCGTTGGGCATCACCAACGGCGTCCATCCCCAGACGTGGGTCGGTCGCAACATGGAGCGGCTCTTTCGCGAGGCCGTCGGCGTCGACTGGATCGACCGGGTCACGGAGCCCGAAGTCTGGAAGGCACTCCTCGACCTCGACGCCGAGGACCTGTGGCGTGCCCACGAGGCGCAGAAGGGCCTCATGTTGCGCCGGCTGCGCGGTCGCCTCCGTGAGCAGTTCGCCCGGCACGGGAACAGCCCAGATCGGCTGCGTTGGGTCGACGACCAGCTTCCCGCCAACCGCCTGACCCTGGTCTTCGCCAGGCGGTTTGCCACGTACAAGCGTGCGGGGCTCCTGTTCTCCGACCCGAGCCGGATCACCTCGATCCTCACCAATCCAGATCGCCCCGTCCAGGTCGTCTTCTCCGGCAAGGCTCATCCGGCCGATCACGATGGCCGCGGACTCGTCAAATGGGTCGTCGAGATGACGCAGAGCCCCGCCCTCGAGGGACACGTCTTCTTCATCGAGGACTACGACATGCAGCTCGGCAAGACCCTGGTGACCGGTGCGGATGTCTGGCTGAACACCCCACGACCTCCGAAGGAGGCCAGCGGGACCTCGGGGATGAAGGCTGCGGCCAACGGCGGGGTCAATCTCTCGGTGCTCGACGGGTGGTGGGTCGAAGGCTTCGACGGCGCCAATGGATGGGGGTTCGGCCGTCACCACGAGTCCGACGCCGCCGATGCGGGCACGCTGTTCCACCTGCTCGAGTCCGAGGTGGTCCCGCGGTACTACGAACGCGACGAACGCGGCCTGCCCACTGCGTGGATCGAGACCATGAAGCGGTCGATGCTCACGGCGATGACCGGGTTCACCTCGCAGCGCATGGTCGTCGACTACGCCGAGAAGGCCTACCTCCCGCTCGGAGCGCGCGCGGCGACCTAGAGCCTGGTCAGCGCCTTCCTGATGCCTCTCACTGCTTGGGCGATACGTTGCTCGTTCTCGACCAGGGCGAATCGCACATGGCGGTTCCCCGAAGGACCGAAGCCGACTCCGGGACTGACGGCGACGTTGGCCGCGTCCAGCAGGTGCAGCGTGAACTCCATCGAGTCCATCTCGACGTACGGCCCAGGGATCTCCGCCCACACGAACATCGTGCCCTGCGGCTTGTCGATCGTCCATCCCGCACGGGTGAGCCCGTCCACCAGCACGTCGCGCCGTTTCACGTAGATGTCGTTCACGGTCGACGGGTAATCGTCGCATTCGTTCAAGGCGATGATCGAGGCAATCTGAATGGGCTGGAAGGTGCCGTAGTCGAGGTACGACTTCAGCTGGGCGAGCGCACCGATCATCTCGGCATTGCCGACAACGAAGCCCACCCGCCAGCCGGCCATCGAGTGGCTCTTGGACAGGGTGTACAACTCGACCCCGATGTCGCGGGCTCCGGGCACCTGGAGCAGACTCGGCGGCCGGTACCCATCGAATCCAATGTCGGCGTAGGCGAAATCGTGGACAAGCATCACATCATGACGGTGCGCAAAGTCGACCAGCTGTTCGAAGAACGAGACATCCACGCACGCGGTGGTCGGATTGTGCGGGAAGGACGTCAGGATCACCCGAGGACGCGGCCAGCTCTGCAAGAAGGCCTCCCTGAGCCGCCCAAAGAAATCCTCGTCCGTGGACAGCCGCACCCGGTTCACCTCGGCCCCGGCGAGGACCGGTGCATAGATGTGGATCGGATACGACGGTTCCGGAACCAGCGCAACGTCTCCCGGCTGAACGAGCGCCCACATGAGGTGCGACAACCCCTCCTTGGCGCCGATCGTGTTGATCACCTCAGTCTCGGGATCGAGCTCGACCCCGTATTGACGCCGGTAGCGGTCGGCGACGGCACGCCGCAGATTCGGGATCCCGCGCGATGCCGAGTAGCGGTGGTTCTTCGGATTCTGCGCCGCCTCCAGGAGCTTGGCAACAACGACAGGAGGTGAGGGGATATCGGGGTTCCCGAACCCGAGGTCGATCACGTCATCGCCGGCCCGGCGCGCCTCCAGCTTCTTCTGATTGACCTCGGCAAAGACGTACGGAGGCAGGCTGTCGATCCGCCGAAAATGCATGATCCGAGGCTAACGCCGGCTCGCCGGGCTCGCCGGGCTCGCAGGTCGCTCGGCTCCGCCTCGCCGGCAGAGCACAGACGGAAGCGGCTCTGGGTTCTGCGGTCTGGGGTCTATGTCGGGAGTACGCGGCGGAGGGGGGAGGGGATGATCTCCGAGCCCCACTCCATCAGTGCCAGCACGAGGTCGAGCGAATCTTCCGATCCGTCCCAATGCTCGGCGATCACCTCGCGTCCTGCTCCTGCGAGGAGGTGATTCAGAGCAACGGCGGAGAGAACGATGTCGTCGAGCAGTCCGAACCCGAACAGGAAATCGGGGATGAGATCGATCGGCGACACGACGTACGCCAGGACCGTCACGGCGAGCACCTTGCGGCGCATGGACACGCGGGGGTCGCGGGCCACTCGGCCCAGCAGCTTCACGACATTCGGGAGCACGACGATCGCTTCGCGAGTCAGCTCGCGCCAGTCGCGGCGCGGTGGCACATCCGGCGGAAGGTCTCGTACGGGGTTCAGTTCTGCAGTCATGGCTCCAACGTGATCTCGTTGTCGATGATGGCCTGCGCCATCGAGGCGGCTCCCACGGCTCCGGCCTCAGGACCGAGCGTCGCCACCAGGATTGGCGGCAGTAGACGATAGGCCCCACCGTGCAGTGCGTCTGCCGCAACCCGGCGAGCGGGACCGACGAGGGACTCCCCTACCGATCCCAGACCTCCACTGATCACGATGGCCTCAGGGTCGAAGATGGCGATCAAGCTGCACAGACCCCTCCCGAATTCCGCTCCCACCTGCGCGACCAGCCCACGGGCGATCTCGTCCCCGGCATCGGCAGCAGCGGTGATGTCCTCTGCGGAGTAGTCCTCAGGAAGCCTGCGGGCGAGGGACGACTCCGGGTTGAGGGTCAGTGACTCCCTGGCGAACCGCACCAGCGCCGGTCCCGAAGCAACCGTCTCCCAGCAGCCGCGCTTGCCGCAGTCACACAGCAACCCCTTGGGGTCGTAGACCATGTGACCCCACTCGCCGGCAAATGAGATGCCCCGATAGATCTGGCCGGCGATGATGACAGCACCGCCGATCCCGGTGCCGAGGGTGACGAGCAGCACATGCTCGTACCCCTGAGCGGCGCCAAGACGCATCTCGCCGAACGCCGCCAGATTGGCATCGTTGTCGGCGAAGACCGGGACCCCGAGGTTCGCCTCGACGTCCTCGCGGATCGGCACCTCCGTGCCGCTCACGTGGGGGCCCCACACCAACGTGCCCTCAGGAAACCGAACGAGCCCGGCGACTCCGACCCCGACCGCGACGACGTCGTCCGCCCACACCGACCGGGCGGCTTCTCCTGCCGCCGCAACGAGATCACCGTGCGGGTTGGCGGCCCGGCGCGACTCGACGACCGCGCCGCCCTCGAGGCGGACGGCGGCGACCTTCGTCCCTCCGATGTCGATACCGACCGTGGCCATCTGGGCACGGAGCGTACCGGACCGGGAACCGCGCGCGGGTCCAGACGCGTCGTAGCTGAGGAGAGACACCAGGAGGACCGATGAGGCGAACCATCATGCTGGGAGCCGTTGTGGCGATCGTGGCCGCAGCGTGCAGTACCCAAACCGACCCTGCGACCTCGAACACCACGATCACCGTGCCCCCTCGCCCGGGACCGGGAACGGAGCTCGTGGCCTTCGACCGGTGCGACGCCCTGCTCGACTGGGTCATCGACGAGGCGATCGACCTCGTCGGACCGTATGGATTCGAGTATGGCTACGGCGTCTACCCCGTATCCGGCGGGGTCCGGTTGATGGATGGGGCTCTGGTTGCCGAGGATGCCGCAGCCCCGACCAGCATCGCTGCGGCAGGCGGCTTCACCAGCACGAACCTGCAGGAAGCCGGCGTCGACGAACCCGACCTGGTGAAGACCGACGGCAAGCGAATCATCGTGGTGAGCGGACAGCGCCTCCACGTGTTGACGATCGATGGAGGCCGGCTGACCCTGCAGGGCAGCGTCGACCTCGAGTTCTGGAGCGAACAGCTCTTCCTGGTCGGCGATCGGGTGACGGTCGTCTCCAACCAATGGGGGCACCCCGTCCCGTTCGCCGAGCTCGACGTCGTCGGGGACGCCATCGCCCCCTATCCGCAGCAGCCCATCGTCACAGTGTCGGAGATCGACATCTCCCATCCGTCCGATCCAGAGTTGACGCGGACGCTGCAGGTCGACGGGCGCTTCGTATCGGCCAGGCTCGTCTCTGGCAACGTGCGCATCGTCGTTTCCGCAGCGCCGACCGGGTTCGCCTGGGAGTACCCAGAGGGCGGAGGCCTGCGCGCCGAACGCGAGGCGGAGCAGGCCAACCGGCAGCTGGTGCTCGACTCGACGATCGAGAACTGGGTGCCCTACTTCGTCCTGACCGACCACAACGGACGCGACCGCGTGGTCACCGAGGGCGCCCTCGTCGACTGCACCCGGGTGCACCATCCCCGAGAGTTCTCTGGGCTCACCACCCTGTCACTCGTGACGCTCACGCCGAGCGGGCTCGACGTGGCGGACGCGACCGCGGTCTTCGCAGATGGTGAGATCCTGTACTCGTCGGCTGATGCCACGTACGTCGGGACCACCGAATGGACGGACTCCCGGGTCTGGGAGGACGCCGGGGCACCGCAGGACGTCGTCACGAAGATCCATCGGTTCCGGCTCTTCCCCACCGCCGCCGAGTACACGGCATCCGGCGAGGTTCCCGGCTTCATGCTCAACCAGTGGTCGATGTCGGAGCACGACGGCTCCTTGCGAGTCGCCACGACGACCCGACCTGAGTGGTGGGGAGGCGACGACTCCGAAAGCATGGTGACGGTCCTGGCGATCGACGGGACCGAGCTGACGGTGGTTGGAACCGTCGACGACTTGGGCCGCGGGGAACGGATCTATTCGGTTCGCTTCCTCGGCGACGTCGGCTACGTGGTGACGTTCCGCCAGGTCGATCCGCTGTACGTGCTCGACCTCTCCGATCCGCGCTCTCCTTCCGTTTCGGGAGAGTTGAAGATCCCCGGGTATTCCGCCTATCTGCATCCGATCACCGAGGGAAGCCTGCTCGGGATCGGCCAGGACGCCGACACCACCGGCAGGACCCAGGGCACACAGGTGTCGCTGTTCGACGTGAGCGATCCCACCGATCCCGCACGCATCGATCGCTACACCCTGGACAACACCCAATCTGAGGTGGAGTGGGATCACCACGCCTTCCTCTACGAGCCCCGGACGGAGACGGCGGTCGTGCCGCTCACGCGCTGGTGGGTCGAAGACAAGGGAGAGGCGTACGGAGGCGTCGCCCTGGTTCTCGACGTCGACGGCACCGAGATCGCCGAACGCGGAACGGTCCGCCATGGTGACGGCGGCGACGGCTGGTACCCCCAGATCCGCCGTTCGCTGATCATCGACAGCGTCCTGGTGACCGTCTCCGAGGCTGGCGTCATGACCTCCGATCTCACCGATCTGACCGAGATCGATTTCGCGAGCTTCTGAGGGGCGCCGCTCGGTCGAGGCCGCGTATCCGGAGTGGAGATCGCTCCGGATACGCGGTAGCTCGAGCCATCTACGAGCGGAGCGTTGTCGATGCTTCGAACTCCGAGGGCCGCATTCAGGAATTCGGATCTCCCCCCTCGCTAGGTCCGGAGCTGTGGATCTCGGAATCGCCGGACGGACCGCGGTGGTGGCCGCCTCGACGAGCGGCCTCGGGTTGGCGTCTGCGCGGGCGCTGGCCCACGAGGGCGCCAGCATCGTGATCTGCGGCAGACGCCGGGTTCTCGCCGAGAAGGAAGCGTCCCAACTGCCCTCTGCAATCGGACTGGCGGCGGATCTCAGCGAGCCTGACTCACCGGAACGCATCATGGAGGCCGCCTGCGACACCTTCGGAGCGGTCGACATCCTGGTGTGGAACTCGGGAGGGCCCGATCCGATGGCGGCCAGCGAGCTCAGTGCACGGGACCTCGAAGAAGGCGCCCGCTTCCTGGTCAATCCGTTCGCCCGCTTCCTCGAGATGGCCGTGCCGCCCATGCGCACCCGCCGGTGGGGTCGCATCGTCGCGATCGGCTCATCTGGGATCCGCCAACCGATCCCCAACCTGGCGGTTTCGAATGCCCTCCGGAGTGCTGTCGCCGGCATCTGCAAGACCCTGGCTGCCGAGGTTGCTGGGGACGGCGTGACCGTGAACATGGTGCTGCCGGGGAGGATCGCCACCGCGCGGGTCGCCGAAATCGACGAATACGTAGCCGAGCAGGAGGGCGTCACCGCTGACAATGTCGCAGCCCGGTCCCAGGCTTCGATCCCGGCGGGTCGCTACGGAACACCTGAGGAACTCGGAGCGGTCGTCGCCTTCCTGTGCGGCGAGCCGGCCGCGTACATCACCGGGTCCCAGCTCGCGGTCGACGGCGGTCTCATCAGGGGGTATTGAGCGAGCGAAGCTTGCTCGAGATCGCTCCGGCCTCCTCGCGTGCAGCGCCCGGATCGCTCAGCTCCGCCGTCGGTGATGGAATCCACACATCGACGTTCTGAGTTCAGGTTCCGAGTTCCGAGTTCCACCAACTACCGTAGCCGGCCACGAGTGAAGGAGACCACATGGGTGACTTTCTCAAGGCGCTGTTGTTTGCCGCAATCGCGTTCCTGATGTTCACGTTCCCGGCGACATGGCTGCTGATGCTGTTCTTCGGCAACATCGCCATGGAGCTCTCCTACTGGGGAACGCTCCCGGTGGGAATCCTCGTATCGGTGCTGCTCGGAGGAGTGCTCAGCCGGCCTTGGTGAGGCTCGCCTCGCCCGGGGACCACTCGGCCTGACGGCCTCGCCGTCCGAATCCAGACATGTGGGTCAGCGACTGATGGCTGCGGCGTCGGCGTACCCGAACCCGGCGAAGATCGCCGCATCGGCGTTGCCTGCAGCGTTGGCCAGCTTGACGTAGAGCATGCCATTCGAAGGCCGATACGCCGCGACCGTGTCGCGGCCGTCACCGTTCCAATCGCCTGCCGTGATCAGATCGCCGGGATCGCCGTAGATGAACTGGTGGTCGGCGATGCCGGTCGCCAGCGTGTTACCGAAGTAGACGAGGCCGGTCGACTCACGGTGCAGCCCGACGGTGTCGATTCCGTCCCCGTCGAAGTCGCCGACGAACGGTGAGTCCCCCGGGTTGCCGAAGAAGAAGTCATCGTCGGCAGCGCCAAGCCCACCATCGTCAGTGCCCAGTTCGTTGATGACGAACACCCGTGATTGTGCCGGCCGGTAGATGGACACCGAGTCGCACCCGTCGCCATCGAAGTCGCCTGCAAGGGGGAGATCGCCCGGATTGCCGAAGAAGAAGCGGATGTCTGCGAGCCCCCGAGTATTCGAGTTGCGCAGATAGACGAACCCATCAGACCGTCGGTAGAGCCCAGGCGTTTCGGTTCCGTCGCAGTCCCAATCCCCGGTGAATGCCACGTCACCCGGGTTACCAAAGTAGAAGGCAGCTTCGGTCCTGTTCGACGCAACGGCGTCCCACACGTGGAAGCGGCCTCCGCCGTCGCGCATCGCCACGGTGTCGCATGTGGCTCCGTCCAGGCAGACATCTGCAACCTGAGGATGCTCGGTGATCATGGAATTGGTGACCTGCGGCTGCCCTGCGGCCAGCACGAACATGCCGGGATAGCCCGCCGTCTCGAAGCCGTCGCTCGGATTGTGTTGCAGTACCGAGCCGTCGATGATCACACTGCCGCTGCGGTCGTTGCTGACGAAGAAGATCGCGCCGCCGCCCTCGACTGCGTGGTTCTCCTCGATTCGGGCACCCAGAACGCGCAGCGTCATCGTGTTGCCATCGTTGTAGATGGCGCCGCCGTTGCCTCCACCTGGTGTTCCCGAGCGTTGCGGGTTGGCCCCCCATCCCGTCGCGGAATTGAAGCTGAACAGGCTGTTGATGATCGTCCACGAAACCCCGATGCTGGCCACGGCACCCCCGTTGGAGCAGAGATTCCCCAGACCGGGTTCGCCGCCGAACGTGCTGTTCACGACGAAGACCGGTAATCCCTGGTACTGACTGAGCACCCGAATTGCTCCGCCGGCGACGTCGGGACCCACCGAATCACACACATTGTTGGTGAACAGAGAGTTGATCACTTTGAACCGGCCGCCGCGCACGAAGATCGCTCCCCCTCCGTCAGGGTTCTCACCGGTGGCGTTGCCGTCGACGAAGGTGAGATTCTGGACGGTCAGCCGGGGATGATCCTGATTCTGGCAATGGGACGTCGTCCAGACCTGTGCCGGATCGCAGGTGTTCATGTAGAGGATGCGCCGCTCGGAGCGTCCGCTGAGGGTGACCAATCCATCTCCGTCGATGACGATCTCCGGTCCTGCGGTGTTGATGACCTTGGCGGTCTCCAGCATCTCGATGACGACCGGCGCCTGGCCGCAATCGAAGGTGATGATGCCGCCCTGCGCCACTGCGGACACAACCGCAGCGGACGTGCACGAGCCTGGAGTCCCCGCGCCGATGACGACATCGGGGTTCGAGGTGTCGATGGGCTCGGCCTCCGGAGGGACTGCAGCCATGCCGCCTGCATTCCCGATGGGTGGAGCGGCAGCCACCGCAGCAGGAACGAGCGCGAACAGGGTCACGAACACGGCGGTGAGCGCGGCGATCCGTCTGGCCCCCATCACACCGTGCATCGGCGGCGTTCCGGAGCGCCTTGAGCTACTCGAGCTCGATCTTCTGCGGTCCGCCTTCCTCGGTCGACGCCGAGTCCTCGCGCAGCGCCGAGACGACTTCTTCGACGACCGCCCCCAGGCCGGAGACCACCTCATAGCCGGCCTTGGCAAAGTGGACGGCCGCTCGCTGGAGCCCAATGCGCAACGGGTGGCGCTCCCGGAGACGATCGAACATCACTTCACCAATCCGAACGTGACGCGCAACTCACCCTCTTCGAGTTGGGCGCGAACCACCTGGCGGCGCTTCAGCGAGTCGGGAAGGATGAGGGAACGGCGGTAGGGGCCGACGGTCACGAACAACTCGTCACCGTGGCGCATCACGTCGACATCATCCCGGTCCGCAAACGGCACGGCCATGACGAGGACGACGTTCTCCTCGTCGTCCTCGACCCGGAATGCCGCCCCCTCGGACAGCCGCTCCGTGGGATCCAAGTCGCCGTACAGCTCCTCGCCCACCAGACGCAGCCGGTCGGGGCCGACCATCTCTTCGTCGAAGAGCCTCAGTGTTCTGACGTCGACGCCGGCGAACCCGTCTGCGACGGCCTCGAGGTGCTCCTCCTGGATTTCCTGCCACCGCTTGAAGTACGGGTCCGTCACGGCATCGGGCAGCACCCGATTCACGACCGCCGAATCGACGGAGTAGCCGAAGAGCCCGAGGTAGGTGAACGTGCGGCGCGCCTCGGAGATCACCATCTTCTCCGGGTTCATGACCAACCGGGCACTCGTCGTGTCCGGGTCGGAGAGAATCTCCTTGATGCCGTCCAGGCGCTCGTAGAAGTTGGCAACCGATTCGAACACCTTGTCGTCGGCGATCGGCATCGTGGACACCTTCGAGATCACCGGGCGGACCGCCTTGGCGACCCGTCGGCTCAACGGGAACATCTTCTCCATGTACCACGACATGACCTCGGGCAGGCTCAACAGCCGCAAGGTCTCCGCCGTTGGAGCGCAGTCCACGACGATGACGTCGTAACGCTCGGATCGGACATGATCGCGCACGCTGGCGAGGGAGAACACCTCGTCGAGTCCGGGGAACACCGTCAGCTCCTCGGCTTCGATCCCCTTGAGACCCGACCAGTCGAAGACTTCGGTGAGGTGATCGCGCACGTCACCCCACGACTCCTCGAGGCGCTGTTGCGAGTCGATCTGCTGGGCATCGAGGTTCGTGATGATGCTGGTCGGCTCGTCCCCGAGGTCGACCTGAAAGGCATCGGCCAGGGAGTGCGCAGGATCGGTGGATGTGACGAGAGTCCTGTGGCCGAGGTCCGCCGCGCGTATGGCAGTGGCAGCAGCGACGGTGGTCTTCCCGACCCCACCTTTGCCCGTGATGAGGATGACCCGCATCAGGCGCCCGACTCGGCCCTCTGCTTCAACCCGCGCAGTGCCGTGCCCACGATCTGCTTCTCGGCTTGCCTCCGCAGAAACCCGGGAACGGTGAATGCGGGGTCGACCCTGAGGGCGTAGACCACTTCGGTGCCCCCCTCTTCGAGCTCGTTGAACTCGTAGCGGCCTTCCAGGGCCTTGATGTCGGCGTTGGGGATCGCGGCCCAGGCGAAGCCGTTTTCCATGTCGTGGGTGTAGTCGAGGGTATAGGAGATCTCCTTGATCATCCCGTCGACCACGAAGTCGGCGGTCGTCGGCCGACCGCGATCGTCTTCTCCCGTCACCGCCACCGACTTCACCCCTCCGGCCCATTCGGGATAGCGCTCGAGATCGAGCGCCACTTCGTACACGAACTGGGGTTCGGCGGACACCTCGATGCGCTGCACCGTTCCTTCCATGGCCATGATCCGGCTCCCCGATCTGCGACGGGCGAAGCGTAGTGGTCAGGTGAGAACGACGACCCGGTCGAACAGGAGCTCGTAGTGGAGCACCGAGCCAGGCGGGTGGTGTATGGCGAAGCGAGTCAGACCCTCTTCGACCTCCTGGCCGGTGAGGAGCTGCAGGGTGCTGACGAAGCCGGCCCGCACCGCGTCGGCCCAATCGGCCGCCTCCCGTGTCACGCGCTCGGTCCATTCCTCGCGCGCTTCCACACGGCCCACGGTCTCTCCGAATGCCGCGAGGTCGTCTGGATCGGGGAACCGCGCTTCGTCGAGCTCCCGAACCCTCGGAAACCATCTGGCGAGATGAGATTGCCGATGGTGACGCGGCCCGAGGGTCCACACGTCGATCCGGCCCCCAGGCGCGGTGACGCGGGCGGCCTCAGCCAGTGCGGCACGCCAATCGCCATAGTGGATCGAGAGGTGGAAGTAGGCGAGATCGAACGCTCCTGGGCGGAACGGCAGCGCTTCGCTCCGCCCCACGATCGCGGCGACGCCCTCCTGTCGGCTCGCGTCCGCCGCCATGCGCATGGAAGCATCCAGCACGATCGCTTGCACCCCGCGAGCGGCCCAAACGGCGCCGTGGTCGCCGCGGCCTCCACCGATGTCGAGCGCCCGAGCGCCCGGCCGCAGCGCGCCGATCGACGCCGCGGCGTGACGCCTCGCAGACGGACTCGTCGTGCGATGGCCGTAGCCGCAAGCCAGCCGATCGAGATCGATCTCAGCCGTGATCCACCGCCCGTCCCGTCGCCCGGAAGTACCCAACGTTGCGGCAGATCGTGGCCCCGACGCGCCACGTGCTGGCAACCGGCTGGTGGATGTCTCCGAAGTAGTGGAAGGCCGGTTGGTGACGCTCGACGTAGTCGAGCACCGCAGGAGACCCCTTCTGCCGCCCGCCGATCACGTCGGTTGCAAGTTCGGAGATCGATGGCGGAACGTGGGTGCACAGGATGTCGACAGGGCCGAGGGTGTCCAGCTTGGCCGCCATCTCCTCATCGGTGATCTCACCGGGCGTGTTCACCGACACGATCCCGCCGCCGGCGAACCCGACGGCCAGACCCTCGATCTCGTGGACCGCACAGTCGACGAATCGCGCCCCTTCCGGCAACGCTGCCGCCAGCAGATCGGGCCGATCCACATTGCCGTAGGTGACGTACGCATCGGAGCCCTCGAGCGCGGCGCACACGCCGACGTAGGCCGATGCCGTTGCTTCGGTGTAGGCGGCCCGCAAATCGTCCTCGCGACCCTTGGCATGCGTGCGCCACAGACGCGATGCGTCTTCGGCTCGACCGGCGGTCCGCAGGCGGACGAACTCGGCCACGATGTCGCGTCCCGAAACGTCGGCGACGATCCCCTCGTTCGTTCGGTAGTCGATGAAGTTGATCAGATCTCCCAGGACGAGCAGAGGACCCGCAGTTCTCGCCACGCGCCGCAGCGCGCTCGACGCCCCGTGCACGTCGGCGACCAGCCGGATCACAAGGTCCGCTGTTCGGGTCCGAAGAATCTCGCCACGATGATCAGGCCGACGGTCCCGGCGATGGCTGCAACGCCAGCGGCGGCGGCAGGCCAACCGGCGAAGGTCGCAGACATGCCCGCCATGCCGAACCCAAGGACACCGGCAAGTGTGAAGCGCCCGGTGGTCCCGAAACGGCGCTCCGGGTCGGCACGTTCCCATCCGGCCACGCTGGCGCCGATCGCAACGGCCACAGTCCATCCGATCAACGCCACGATGCCGACAACGAGGGCAATGGCGTACACCGGCGTCATGCGGTTCCTCCGACCGGTATCGCCCGGATCAACGTCACACCCATCATCAGCAGGATCAGCACGGCAATGATGGTCAGCACCCGGGGCTGAAGCCACGCGTGTTGGGATCCTTCTCCGGCGACGACGTACGCGTCACGTGCTGATGCCAGCCAGAGGGCGACGCCGCCGAACACCGTCACCAGCGCCAGAAGGTCGCCGGAGATGAGGATGGCCCCGCCGCCGAGGATGGCGAACACGATGAGGATTCCGGCGATGAGTCCCTCTCCTGGCATCCCGGCCCGCGCCATGCCCAGCCCGGGAATGAGTGCGGCGATCAGGGCAGCGCTCGGCGCCGCAACCGGTTCGGGTTCATCGAGGGCCCGATAGAGCGACGTTCCGCACACGGCGCAGAGCTCGACGTCGTATCCGTTGTCCGTCGAACAGACCGGGCAGGTCCACATGGGCGCCTCATGGGGGCCAGCGGACTCTTTCGTCAACGATTCGTAGCACTGACCACACCACGCGGCGCCAGCGATGTTGGTCGCCGCGCAATGAGGACATTGGACCACGTCGGCCATGGATCTGAGCGTAGACGAGGCGCCGGTCACTGCCCGGCCATGGCGAGCGCCATTTCGGCACGCACATCAGCAGCACGCTCGGACCGCCACCCGGTCTCGAGGGCCGCACCCATGAGGGGTCCGCCGATGCGACCCGCCGCCCACGCGCTATGGAGCCGGAGCAGCGGATCGGGATGTCCGAGAAAGCCCACGACCATCGAGGCCCCCACGGTCGTCACCGCGGAGTTCCCCAGCACGACCAGGGCGTTGCGTCTCAGGTACCGGACGCGCCTGCCGGGGATGAAGAAGTGCTCATGCTCGCGCAACAGCTGAGCATCGCTTGCGCTGAGGATGTCCACGACGTCGACGGCACCTCGATCCTCGGTCGATCGTCCCACGAGCCTGGTCCCAGGTGGGCAGGCGTCGAGACAATCGTCACACCCGTACAACCGGTCCTCCACTGCCCCCCGTAGCCGCCGCGGAATCGTCCCAGGGCCCTGGAGCACAGCGGCCAGGCACCGCCTGGCATCGAGGAGACCGGGGGCAACCAGGGCCCCGGTCGGGCATGCGGGGAGACAGGCCGAACAGTTCCCGCAATCACGTGCCATCGGTTCGTCCGGCTCCAGGTCGGCGTCGGTGACGACGCTTCCGAGCAAGACCCAGGGTCCGCTCCCCGGCACCAACACCATGGCGTTCTTCCCCCACCATCCCACCCCGGCGCGCACCGCAGCGGCGCGATCGACGAGACGGCGATCGTCACAGAGAACGGCGGCGCGATGACCGTCCGCGCGCAACCGCACGGCGAGTCCGTCCAACGTTTCTCGCAGCGGCAGGTAGTGGTCGCGCTCGGCGAAACGAGCGACCCGCGCCGCACCCGACCGGCGTTGCGGGGTGCCCGCATCCGGCAGGTAGGCGTGAGCCACCACGATGATCGAGGCCGCCCAGGGAAAGGAACTCGCCACGTTTGTGGCCGTTCCCGGATCGGTGTAGGTGAAGCCGAGTTGGGCGCTCGAGCCGTCGCGCCGCCGCCGTTCCATGTCGGCGGCAACATCGGGAAAGGCGGCTGCGGTGGTCATCCCGACGGCGGCAGATCCGGAGGACAAGGCGAGGCGACGAAGCTCGGAACGCAGACCCATCGGGCCAGCATATGGTGAAGCGCTCAGGCGCCTTCGGCCCGAGCCGGTCGATCACGACGCGGAATCAACCGGATCGGTGCCACCAAGCCGGCAGCTGCGAGGTGCTCGAGGGCCGTCTCCTCATCGTCGGCGAGCGCCACGGGCCGCCCCGGGGCGATGTCCAGCAGCGCCGTGACTACACAGTCGCTGCAGACCCCCGTGTGTTCCATCACGCATTGCTCACAGTCGATGATCATCGCTGCCCTCCCTCCTCCAGCCTGTCCTTCTGGCCTGGGGGTCACGGTAGAGGCGGACTGTGACAGATTCCGCACGCAGGCGATCACCACGGCCCGCGACCGCGGGGCTACGCTCGCCGGATGCGACTGGGACTCAACTTCGGGTACTTCGCCACCGGCGTTGCCCACGACCGGTCGCTCCTCGAAGAGGCCGACCGACTGGGGTTCCATTCCGTATGGACGGCCGAGGCCTACGGAGCCGATGCCGTCACCCCCCTGGCCTGGATGGCCGCCCACACCAGCCAGATCCGGGTCGGCTCCGGGATCATGCAGATGCCGGCCCGCACCCCTGCGATGACGGCGATGACGGCAGCGACCCTCGACCAGATGTCCGGCGGGCGGATGCTGCTCGGCCTCGGGGTGTCCGGGCCGCAGGTCGTCGAGGGCTGGCACGGGGTTCCCTACGGCAAACCGCTGCAGCGCACCAGGGAGTACGTCGCGATCGTGCGCGCCATTCTCGCCAGGGAGGCCCCGGTCACCTTCGACGGCACCGAGTACCAGCTCCCGTACACCGGCCCACGGGCGACCGGCCTCGGCAAACCGCTGAAGCTCATTTCGGAGCCCCTACGCGCGGACATCCCGATCTATCTCGCCGCGATCGGACCCAAGAACGTGGCTCTGGCCGCGGAGATCGCCGACGGCTGGCTCCCGATCTTCTTTTCGCCCGAGCACTTTGCCGATGTCTACGACGCTGTTCTCGAGGGCGGCTTTGCGCGCAGCACAGAGCCCGGCAAGGCGGATCGATTCGATGTGGCACCGTCGGCGTTCACGATGGTCACGGACGATGTCGCATCCGCTCGGATGATCGTCAAGCCCACCCTCGCCCTCTACATCGGCGGGATGGGGGCGCGCGGCACGAACTTCTACCACGACCTCGCGGCACGCTACGGATTCGAGGCCGCAGCAGACGAGATCCAGGACCACTACCTCGCCGGGGACAAGCAGGCCGCGATCCTCGCCGTGCCTGACGCCCTGGTCGACGAGGTCAGCCTGATCGGGTCCGAGGCGCAGATCGCCGAACGCCTCGACGCCTGGCGGGAGTCGGCAGCAACCACGCTCCTGCTCAACACCATGGACCGCGCGACAGTCAGGACGCTTGCGCAGCTGGTGTTGTGATCTCCGCCGCCGGGAGCTTCAGCCGGAAGACACACAGATTCGACCGCCACTCGTACACCAAGTCGCCTCCCATGAGGCGGGCGAGACGTCTCGATAGCGTGAGACCGAGCCCCAGGGACGATGGCTGCGTGACGCGGGTCACCCTGAGGTGTCGAGCCACCCGGCCAGCGCATCCGCCCACAGGGGGAGCGCACCGAGCCGGGCGCAACGCTCCCGCACATCTCGATCGTTGCTGATGACGGCAACCCGCTGCGCGGTCTCGGCCGTCAACTCCACGATCACATCATCGGCAAGCTCGGCCTGTTCACTGAAGCGAACGATCACCCCGTCTGCGCTGGCAAACGACTCACGTCCCCCAGCAAGCGCAGAGTCGAAGACGACGAGCACCTGCGCCCCCGGTGCGAGTCGAGCGAGCCGGCCGAGCATGGTGACGAAGCCCTTCCTCGCCTCCGGGGCCCCCATGGTCGTGCGGTCGATCACGCCGAGGACATTGTGGCCGTCGATCACGATCGACTCCGGGTCGAGGGCAGCGAGGGCGTCGATCGCCTGTGCCTGGTCGGGCCGCACTCCGTGGGGGAGGTGGAACCTTCCGGCATCGGCTGCGCCGACTGCGGCGTCGCGGGGGGCGGCCCGGAATGGTGCGATCGTGACCGCCGTCGAGTCGAGCATCGCAGCGAGGGCGAGCGGGTCGCGTGGCACAGACTCCTTCCCCCCGGATTCCAGGGCGCGCAGCAACGCCGCTCGCTCAACCCGGAGCTCTCGCAGCCGGCGGTACAGCCCGGCCGATCGCTGCTCGGATTCGGCCAGCTCGACCCTGGTCGACTCCAGGGTCGCTTCGATCGAGGCCAGGGAATCGGCGTGGGCGTCGCTGCGGCGCTGGGCCTCTTCGAGGCGCGACCGTACGCGCTCGAGCGCTGCTGCCGATTCTGGGTCCGGTGCTGCCTTGGCGGCAACTTCCCGCTGCAAGCGGTTCCGGTCTCGTTTGGCATCTGCCAACGATCTGCTGAGCTGCTGCTCGCGGTCCATCAACTCCGCGGCGGCGGACTCCGCCACACGCCCGGCATGCGCCACGGCCTCCTGGGCGACCACGAGCCACCAACCCCCTTCTCGCTCCAAGAACGCAGCCGAGGCCGGCTCGTCCACCTCGGCCGCGTGGTACGCCTCGACACAACGTTTGCGCAGCGACTCGCTCGCGTCGATCTCGGTCAGCAGGGACGCGGCGAGCGGCGGCGGCAGCCTGCCACCTGTCGTCTGGGCCACGCGCCGAAGACGGGAGGGGACCTCATCCGGTTCGAGATCCCGCAGGACGACCCGCCCGGCGGCGACCGCGGCGCCGAGCACCGCCTGCATGTGTCTGTCGAACGCGGCCATCCGATCCCCTCAACCTTGACACCGCTGTCGTCGATGGCATACTCCCACGACAACGATGCACATGAACGCCACAGAACTCGTACTCATTCTCATGTAGGCGCATACGTCCAACCCGTATGCGCCTGACCCTCCGTGCCCACGGAGGGTTTTCTGATTCCAGGGAGCGCCCATGGCGGAACAACTGACCGGTGCCCAAGCCTTGCTCCGTGCCCTCGAGCACGAGGACGTCGATGTCGCGTTCGGCCTGCCAGGGGGAGCCATCCTGCCTGCCTACGACCCCCTGCTCGACAGCTCGGTGCGGCACATTCTCGCCCGCCACGAACAGGGAGCAGGGCACATGGCCAGCGGCTATGCGCATGCCACCGGTCGGGTCGGCGTGACGATCGCAACGTCGGGACCGGGCGCAACGAATCTCGTGACCCCGCTCCAGGATGCCTTCATGGATTCGATCCCCGTCGTGGCCATCACCGGCCAGGTGGCATCCACGTCGATCGGGCTCGACTCGTTCCAAGAGGCGCACACCTGGGGCATTTCGATGCCGTGCACCAAGCACAACTACCTGGTCACCGAGGCGGAAAGCATCCCAGACGTGATCCGCGAGGCCTTCCACCTGGCCGCGACCGGCAGGCCTGGCCCGGTGCTAGTCGACATCCCGAAGGACGTCCTGGCATCGGAAATGACCTGGCACAGCGCAGGCACCATCGACCTGCCTGGCTACAAGCCATCGGTCGAGGGCCACCCGAAACAGGTGACATCCGCGATCGACCTGATCTTCTCCGCGGTGCGGCCCGTCATCTATGCCGGTGGCGGCATCATCCGCGCCAATGCTGCAGACGAGCTGCGCCGGTTTGCCGAACTCGTCGACGCTCCCGTCGTCACCACCCTGATGGCGAGGGGAGCCATCCCAGACAGCCACCCGCTTGCCCTCGGAATGCCGGGAATGCACGGTGTCTACACCGCCACCACGGCAATCCAGCGCTCGGACCTGCTCATCACGATCGGAGCGAGGTTCGACGACCGGGTCACCGGGAACCCCGACCGCTTCGCACTGGGCGCCAAGGTGATCCACATCGATGTGGATCCGGCAGAGATCGGAAAGGTGCGCAGAGCCGAGGTGCCGATCGTCGGCGACGCAGCCGCGGTGCTCCGGCAGCTGATCGAGGCCGCCACGGTCAGGCGCGAAACAGAACAGCCTGCCGACCGGTCCGAATGGTTCGCAACGCTGGCGACGTGGCAAGAGACCAAACCGCTGCGCTACGACCAGGACGACGACGGGCCCATTCAGCAACAGTTCGTGATCGAGGAGTTGTACCGGCTCACCGGAGGAGATGCCACCGTCGTCTCCGGTGTCGGTCAGCACCAGATGTGGGCATCGCAGTACTGGAACTTCGAACGGCCCCGCACCTGGATCAACTCCGGAGGGTTGGGCACGATGGGCTACGCGGTGCCGGCTGCGATCGGCGCGAAGGTGGGACGCCCCGGCGACACGGTGTTCGCCATCGACGGTGACGGCTGCTTCCAGATGACGTTCCAGGAGCTGATCACGGCGTCCATCGAACGCATTCCGGTCAAGATCGCGGTCATGAACAACCACTCCCTCGGAATGGTCAAGCAGTGGCAGCGTCTCTTCTACAACGAGCGCTACTCGGCGGTCGACCTCACGGACCACACCCCGGACTTCGTGATGCTCGCCGAAGCCATGGGCTGCGCCGGCCTGAGAGCCGATCAACCGGACGACGTTGCCCCAGCCCTGGAGAAGGCCCTGGCCATCGACGACCGGCCGGTGGTCGTCGAGTTCCGGTGCGATCCCGATGCAAACGTCTTCCCGATGGTTCCCGCAGGCGGGTCGAACGACGACATCGTCATGGGCCCCGAGGATCTGACATCGCTCGTCACCGACCACAACCCCGCAGCAGAGCTGTGAGATCGGGAACGCCATGAGCCAACACGTCATCTCCGTCACCGTCGAGAACAAACCAGGCGTCCTCGCCAGGGTCTCCTCCCTGTTCGCCAGGCGGGGGTTCAACATCCACAGCCTCGCCGTCGGCCCGACCGAGGATCCCAAACTGTCGCGCATAACCTTGGTCGTGGACGGACCCGCCATGGAGCAAATCGTGAAGCAGCTCTACAAGCTCGTTCACACCGTGAAGGTCACCGAGCACGAGCCAGGCGCAGCGGTCGAGCGCGAGATCATGCTGGTTCGGGTGAACGCCGATCCGAAGCGGCGAAGTGAGATCTTCGATGCCGCAGGGCTCTTTGCCGCCAAGGCCGTCGATGTCGCCGCAGGGTCCATAGCCTTTGAGATCTCGGGCGATCCGGGCAAACTCGCCGATTTCCTGGAGCTGATGCGAACCTACGGGATCGTGTCGCTCGTGAAATCGGGACGGATTGTCATGGCGCGCGACGCCAAGGGCACGACCAGAAAGCGGCGACTCAAGTCCGCATGAACACCTCCACGACAGACAAGGAGCCGGCATGACAACGATCCTCTATGAGGGGGATGCCGATCCGTCCCTCATCGCCAGGCGCCGCGTGGCCGTGATCGGGTTCGGCAGCCAGGGTCATGCCCACGCCATGAACCTGAAGGACTCCGGCGTCGACGTCATCGTGGGCCTGCGCGACGGTTCTCCTCGGTCGAGCGCTGCGGCCGAAGCGGGCCTGAAGGTCGTCGACACGGCAGCCGCGGCCGAGTGGGCGGATGTGGTGATGATGCTGGTTCCCGACCAGGTGCAGCCTGCACTGTACGAATCGGTCATCGCACCCCGCCTCGATCCGGGGGACGCATTGTTGTTCGCCCACGGTTTCGCCATCCACTACGGATACGTCACGCCGCCGGAGACCGTCGATGTAGCCATGGTCGCCCCCAAGGGTCCCGGTCACCTGGTACGCCGCCAGTACGTCGCCGGTTCCGGCGTTCCCACCCTGGTCGCCGTCCACCAAGACGCCACAGGCGACGCCAGGGCCCTCGCCCTCTCCTACGCCCACGGCATCGGCGGCACGAGGGCGGGAGTCATCGAAACCACCTTCCGCGACGAGACCGAGACGGACTTGTTCGGCGAGCAGGTGATCCTCTGCGGAGGCATCGATTCGCTGATCAGGACTGCATTCGAAACGCTGACGGATGCCGGATACGCGGAGGAGATGGCGTACTTCGAGGTGCTCCACGAGCTGAAGCTCATCGTGGACCTGGTCTATGAGGGTGGCATCGGCTGGATGCGGCACTCGGTCTCCGACACCGCCGAATACGGCGACATCACGCGCGGCCCGCGGATCGTCGACGACCGCACTCGCGCCGAGATGGAGATGATCCTCGGCGAAATCCAATCGGGTGCCTTCGCTCGGGAATGGATGGCCGAGTACCGCGCAGGGGCACCCCATCTCACGGCAGCGCGCGCTTCCGTCGCAGACCACCCCATCGAGGTCGTGGGGCGAGGGCTGCGGGCCATGATGCCCTTCTTGGTGGACAAGGTGCCAGAGGACGACGTATGAGCACAACAGTGCGTGGGTTTCGCGACGGGATGCGGCGACTTGGGCAGCCGGCGGCTCGCGCCGCCGGCTGAACCGGTCCCGCCCGGCACGCGAAAGGATCTCCGCCCATGACCGACCGACTCATCATCTTCGACACCACGCTGCGCGACGGCGAGCAGGCGCCAGGCATCGCGCTGTCGCCAGACGACAAGGTGGCGATCGCCAGCCAGCTCGCCAAGCTCCGAGTCGACGTCATCGAGGCGGGATTCGCCGCGTCTTCCCCAGGGGACTTCGAGGCCGTCAGTCGAATCGCCGCAGACGTCTCCGGCCCCGTGATCGCCTCACTGGCACGCACCTTCCCAGACGACATCGACCAGGCGGCAGACGCGCTGCGTGCGGCCCAGCGCAGCCGGATCCACGTCTTCATCTCGACCTCACCGATCCACATGGAGCAGATGCTGCGGATGACACCGAGTGAAGTCCACACCGCCACGGTCGAAGCCGTGACGCACGCACGGCGGTACACCGATGACGTCGAGTTCTCTCCGCAAGACGCCACGCGGTCCGATCCCGACTTCATCGTCGACGTGTGCCGGGCCGCGGTCGAAGCGGGCGCCACGACGATCAACATTCCGGACACCGTCGGGTTTGCGACGCCCGACGAGTTCGTCGCCCTGATGACGAAGGTGTACACGGACGTTCGCGGCGGTCGCGACGACGTCGTCATCTCGACGCACTGCCACAATGACCTCGGGCTCGCCGTCGCCAACTCGCTGTCAGCGATCGCTGCCGGGGCCCGGCAGATCGAAGGCGCCATCAACGGAATCGGCGAGCGGGCCGGCAACACCTCGACCGAGGAGATCATCATGGCGGTCAAGACCCGCCAGGATCAGTTCGGTGTCGAGATCCAGGCCGACACGACACAGATCGTCGACACGTCGCGGCTCGTGGCGCGACTGACGGGCTATCCCGTCCAGTACAACAAGGCCGTCGTCGGTCGGAATGCGTTCGCGCACGAATCGGGGATCCACCAACACGGAGTGCTGCGCAACCGGGAGACCTACGAGATCATGGACCCGGAGGAGATCGGACACCGCTCGATGATCATCCTCGGCAAGCATTCGGGAAGGGCGGCCTTTGCCGATGCTCTCACCAACATGGGGATCGCTCTCGAAGACGTCGATTTCCAGCGGGCGTTCTCCCGGTTCAAAGAGCTCGCCGACCGCAAGGGGGAGATCTCCGAAGAGGGCGTGCGCGCCATCGTCGGTGAGGAGACCGGAGTGGTGACAGCAGCCGTTGAGTACCTCGGGATCCATGTGGAGGGCGGGTCGGACGAGGATCCCCTCGCCACCGTTCGCGTCCGCAAGGGTGGGCCAGACGAGGAGTTCAGCGCAAGCGGCGATGGGATGGTGAACGCCGCGTTTGTGGCCTTCACGAAGGCCTTCGACCTGACGGCGTCCCTCGTCGATTACCGCGTGAGTCCGATCACGTCGGGTGCGGACGCGATGGCCGAGGTCAACGTCATCGTCCAGCTGGGAGCTGCCACGTACTCGGGAAGGGGGGTTTCGACCGATGTGGTGGAGGGCTCGGCGCGAGCGTTCGTCGCGGCGCTCAACAAGGCGTCGCTCGACACCGCAGGCGCGGTCCTGGACGATCGGTCGTGACGACGGCGCACTTTGCGGTTCTCCCCGGGGACGGGATCGGGTCCGAGGTCACGGCCCAGGCGCAACGCGTGCTCGAGGCCGTCGGCGAGCGGTCGGGCTACCACTTCAGCTTCTCGTCCCATCTCGTGGGCGGTGCCGCGATGCGTGCCGGCTTCGACCCGCTCCCCGAAGCGACCCTCGCTGCGTGTCGTGACGCAGACGCCGTCCTTCTCGGGGCGGTCGGGCATCCCGACTTCGACGACCCGGATGCGCCGCAGCGCCCGGAACAGGCGTTGCTCGGTCTCCGCGCCGGGCTCGGGTGCTTTGCGAACCTCCGCCCGGTCAGGGTGCTGCCGGAGCTGAATGACGCCGGACCTCTGAAGCCTGAACTCGTCGCCGGCACCGACATCCTGTTCGTGCGCGAGCTCACGGGAGGCATCTATTTCGGCGAGCACGGGATCGGCGATGGCGGCCGGCGCGCCCACAGCACGATGATGTACTCCGAACACGAGGTCGAACGCATCGTCCGCATCGCCGGAGACGCGGCACGCAGTCGTCGAGGGCGTCTCACCTCCGTCGACAAAGCGAACGTGCTCGAGGTCTCCCGCCTGTGGCGGAGGGTGGCAGCCCAGGTGGTCGCCGAGGAGTATCCGGATCTCGAGTACGAGGTTCTCCTCGTTGACGCGATGGCGATGCACCTCCTGTCCCGTCCCGGTTCGTTCGATGTCGTGGTGACCGGGAACATGTTCGGCGACATCCTCACCGACGAGGCGTCGATGCTTGCCGGATCGCTCGGCCTGCTGCCGTCGGCGTCGGTCGGGCTCGACGGGCCAGGCCTCTACGAACCGGTCCACGGATCCGCTCCAGACATCGCCGGCAGCGACCTCGCCAACCCGGTGGCCGCGATCTTGTCTGCAGCGATGGCGCTGCGCCATTCGCTCGGCCTGGACGCCGAAGCCGGATCGGTCGAGGCCGCCGTCGACAGGGTGATCGCGTCCGGGATCCGAACCGCGGACATCGCTCAGGGTGCCATCCCGTCGGGGACGACCGCTGTGGGCGATGCCGTGATCGCCGCGCTCGCCGGGTGATGACGTCGTGAGAGCAATCGTCTGCGCCGTCGTATGGGCGCTCGCGGCGACGGCATGCACGGCGACCGCATCGCAGACAGCAGACACGATTCCGTCATCCACGGCGCCCGGCCCGACCGCCACCAGTCCGCCGCTGACGACCACGACGCTCCCGGGAGCAACCCAGGCCTCGATCGGCGACCCGTACTACTTCGACCTGGGGAACTCTTTCTACGACGTCGAGCACTACGACCTCGACGTCGTCTGGGACCCGGCAACGACGTCGCTCACCGGACGAGCAACACTCGAGTTCACCGCAACCCGCGACCTCGCAGCGTTCAACCTCGACCTGGTCGCCATGGTGGTGGACGCCGTCGCGGTCGATGGTACGCCGGCGGCCTTCGAGCACCTGGATCCCGAGCTGGTGGTGACGCCCCAGACGATGCTGGTTGTCGGCTCGCGCCACACGGTCGCGATCGACTACCGGGGAGCACCACAGCCGATGCGGTCTGCGGCCATCCCGTTCGGCATCGGCTGGGTCAACGGTCCCGACGGCGAGGCCTACGTCGTCGCGGAGCCCGACGGTGCCCGAACCTGGTTCCCGGCGAACGACCATCCCCTGGACAAGGCCACCTATCGCATTGCCATCACCGCACCTGCAGGCTACGTGGCGGCCTCGAATGGGCGCATCGTCGAAGAAACTGCGGAACGCACCGTGTGGGAGATGGATCGTCCCATGGCCTCTTATCTGGCGACCGTCGTGATCGCTGCGGATTGGCAGCTCGTCGACGCCGCAGACTACGAGGGCATCGACGTGCGTCATGTCCTGCCCGACGACCTTGCCGCCGATCCTCCCCCGGCGTTGGCGAGAACGGGCGACATGATCGCCGCTCTCCAGGACCGGTTCGGGCCGTACCCGTTCGAGCAGTACGGGATCGCCGTGGTCAGCGGGTTCGGTGCTGCCCTGGAGAACCAGACGCTCTCCCTCTTCGATCGCGTGGTCGTCGACGCCCCAGAGTTCGAAGATGTCTACGTCCACGAGCTCGCCCACCAGTGGTTCGGGAATTCGGTGTCTCTGCGCACGTGGCAGGACGTCTGGCTCAATGAGGGCTTCGCCACGTTTGCCGAGTGGCTGTGGATCGAACATGATCGGGGGCGGGCCGCATACGAGGAGACGGTGCGCCTGCGTCGCAGCCTCG
>Ga0255047_10000529_pt1 | contig 31092 bp, 31 predicted proteins | sample JV7_2_1_MG_FD_183640 | JGI IMG/M metagenome (GOLD analysis project Ga0255047, IMG submission 183640) | Seawater microbial communities from Jervis Inlet, British Columbia, Canada - JV7_2_1 | ecosystem: Environmental > Aquatic > Marine > Inlet | place: Canada: British Columbia | collected 2016-10-06
GAGCGTTGATCCGAGCACGAACTCACCTGGATGCAACATGAAAGGCTCGTTTTCGGCCATTTCGACGAGTTGGGTCAGATCATCCTGCGGCGATCGGGGATCGATCTCCGAGTAACGGTGATTCACAAAGACCCTGAACCCGTTTCCAACCCGGAGGTCGACCGAGGATGGCTGCACGAACGCCGGCTCGTAGGGGTCGATGACTATCGAACCGCTCTCGATGGCGTCGCGGATGGATCGGTCGGAGAAGATCATCGGACGGCCATGGTAGATATCACCCACCAGAACGGCCATCGCCCCCACCAGAACCGAACCTGAGGTAGTTACGCCCGGATACGGGCGTAACTACCTCAGGTTCGCGTAACGGCTTGAGCGGGTGACGGGATTCGGGCTCGAGGTCTCGAGCCGTTGGGCAGGGTCTCGTGTTGTGGTTTTGGGGTTGTCGAGCGGGTGACGGGAATCGGACCCGCGTCCCGAGCTTGGGAAGCTCGTGTTCTACCATTGAACTACACCCGCTGAGAGGCCAGAATAGCCCACGCTTCACCCTCGGCTAGCTGCTCGGCCGTAAGGCCGTCGATGGTGGTTATCCGTCCTGGGTCGGCTAGGTTCTCGGTTGCTTCCACCTCTTCACGAAACGAGAAACTCATGAAAACCAATCGTCCTACCTGGCTACTGGTCACCGTGCTGCTGGCCCTGTCGCTGGCCGCCTGCGGCGACATCACCTTGCCTGTCGAGTCGACAGAGGCCCCACCTGGGACTGAGGCTCCAGAAACAACTGATGCCCCCGCGACCACAGAGGCACCGCCGGCGACCGAAGCTCCTCCGACGAGTGAAACCCCCGCCGAGGACGAAAGCGAGACCAACTGGCTGTTGCTCATCGGACTGTTCCTCCTGGCCTTCTTGCTGATAGGCATGATCATGGGCCGGTCGCGGAAGAATGCCGCCGTTCCGCTTCCTGTCTCCACAGAGAGGACTTTCAAGGACTATGTCCGTGATGGCTACAGCGAGGCTCGTTGGCTGTTCGATGGGCTTACCGACGAGTTGGCGATATGGCGTGGGAACGCCCTCTACGACCACCGCACCGGAGCGGACGACTCAGCCGGAACGGCGATGCTGGCGACATGGTCTCAGCTTGATGACCGAATGAATCAGGCCAAGGACGAGCTTTACCGGGCCGAGGCGGCTGCACCGGACCAGAACACCGCTCAAATGATACGTGCCACGATCCTGGCCGTCGGGGAGACACGGACAGCGGTCGACGCGCGTGCCGAAGCCCGACTCAGCACCAGGCAGACCGAGTCAGCCGATCAGGCGGCTTTGGCCGAGGCCGGTGAACGGGAGCGGCTTTCATCGGCGAATCTGGCCGAGAAGCGTCAGAAGCTCAATGACGCCTTGGTGGCCCTCAGCGCCGTCGTCTAGCCACTGCATGGATGGCTCGAATTCGCTCGGCCGATCGTCGGTCTGACGTAGCAGCGGTGAGCCTGGCTCAGAGTCAGGTGAAGAGGGTCACCGCGCCCCAGACACTCAGAAGCAGTCCGACTGCCGACAGGAACACAACTCTTCCTGGCCGATATTGGGCGCGTTCAACCCCTTTGGGGGCCTTGCCTTGACGGTGTTTCCACCACGCCAGCCCGTTTCCGATCAGCAGGGCCAGACCGAGACCGAGGATCAGCTCCGGCAGAAGGTTCTCGAAGTCGAGCAGGTCTCCCACGGTTGGCACGGTAACGCCGAATAGGCTGATTGCGTGAGTGAAATGGCTGTCGCCTCTGCACCGGCGACCACGGCGAACCTGGGCCCCGCATTTGACTGCATCGGACTGGCCCTCAGTCCTCGTTGCACGGTGCGAGCCCGTGAGGCGGACGAGTGGTCGGTCGAGCATGTGGGGGAGTTTCGACCCGGGTCGACTGATGGCGACGGTGTGCTTGCTGCCGCACGCCAGGTTGTTGGTGAGAGTCCGCTTTCGATAGTGGTCGACACAGAGATTCCCATAGGCAAGGGGCTGGGCTCGTCGGCTGCGGCCTATGTGGCTGGCACGGCGGCAGCTCTTCGCGCAGTCGGCGAGGACGCCTCTCCAGACAGGGTGTTTCGCTTGGCGAAGGAGTTGGAGGGACACGACGATCAGGTGGGTGCAGCGGTATATGGCGGTTTGGTCCTCATCCCGGCTGAAGGGCTCCCGATGAGACTCCCCTTCCATCCATCGTTGAGGCCGGTAGTTGCCGTGCCACCCACGCGCTTGCCCACATACAAGGCCCGGTCCATCCTCGCTGACGAGATACCCAGGGATGTTGTGATACGAAGTTTGGCAAGAGTCTCCTCGCTCACGGCCGGACTCATCACCGGAGACCCCGGCATGCTCTCAGCCGCCCACGGCGATGAGATTCACGAGGCTCCGAGGGCTCACCTGAGTCCCGAAGTTGGCCACCTGATGGACGTGGCACGACGGGCAGGCGCTCTTCACGTGGCTAGATCGGGAGCCGGACCTTCGGTCGTAGCGATCACCACGTTCGATACGGCCGATCGCGTGGCGGATGCCCTCCGGAAAGAGGGGGTCGGAGTCATCAACGAGTCCATGGACACCACGGGCTTGGTTTGAGGGACCCCAGCCGGATATGGGCGGCTGGTTTGAACGATTCCGGGTTGGCCGCACCCGGTTTCGTCCGTCGCAACCCCCGTTGCATATCTCCTTTACGCCCGGCAAGGCTCATTCGTCATGGGTTTTCTCTGACGATGGGCTGTTCGTGGGTGTAATAGGGTTATGCAAGGAGCATTCGCCACAAGGATTGGTCGATAGCTGGTGAGCGACGCTCGTTTCGCGGAGGTCTGCAACGATTTTCACTGGCATGTCTACGCGTACTGCTTCCGTCGTACGAGTCGTGACATGGTCGATGACGCTGTGGCGGACACGTTTCTCACCGCTTGGCGGAAGATCGAGAATGTTCCTGCGCGCGCCGATGCTCTGCCATGGCTTTACAGCGTCGCCTATCGGGTCGTGGGGCGTCAGTGGAGAGGTGCTTCGCGTCGCAAGAATCTCGCTGAGAAGTTGGCGGGTGCAGGACTGGAGTATGTGACTCCACCAGAGACGGTAGTTGTATCCAGTCACGAGAACGACCAGGTGGTCAGGGCTGTTTCCAGACTCAAGAGCAGCGACCGAGAGATCCTCCGACTTGCCGTCTGGGAAGATCTGGATCGGCCACAAGTCGCCATGGTGCTCGGCATAAGCACCGATGCAGTCAGACAGAGGCTGTATGAGGCACGAAAACGTCTCGCTTCCGAATATGAGCGTTTAGAGCGTAAACGAATCCCATCCCCCGCTGCTGAGAAAGGAGGTACATGGTGAAGACCGAAGATTGCCTGATGGCGATGTACGCCAACGCCAATCCGATAGAGCTTGTCGACTTGCTTGACGCGGTTGGAGTTGACCACGCCGCGTACCTCGCAACCCTTGAGCAAAGGAGCAGCGACATGACTGAGCTAGACACCAAGTCAACAGAATCAAAGAACCCCCGGCGACCGATAGTGCCTTGGCTGATAGCAGCCGGAGTGGCCGCCGTCATCGGAGTGGCAATCATTATTGCCGCTCAGAACACTGAGGAAGCACCGGTCGTCGATCAGCCAACTCTGACAGCGGGACCGGTCACCATCAAGACCGACGTCGATCGAAGCGTATCGCCTCTCCAGGGGACTTTCGAGGTCACAGTCGGCGCTGATGTCCTTGGGTGTTCCAGCGGAACCTTGGTGTCGATGAACTCGGAGACCTTCGGGAAGAAGGACCATGTCATGACTTGTGAGTCCGGCCCAAATACGGGGACTTTCACCATCATCTATGACCCCACTGACACTTCCAGATGGAATGTTCTGGAAAGCTCCGACGACTTCGCCGGTCTAGAAGGTGAAGGGCGCATCTCTTTTGTCCTCCTCGACGCAAGCACAGTCGTGGAGATGTTCACAGGCGACATCGAATACACCTCCTAGACGGTCGCCCGTAGGTGCCTGATTGATGTACTCGCCATTGAGAAAGTGCCAGGCGAGAAGAAACCACTGCCAACGGAATGGGTACTGCCAATTGGAACTCGTCATACCGCCGCCATCCAACTCGGGCTTGGTTTGACCTAACCCCCGAATAGCGCGACGATGATGGCTGTCTCCCCCCTTTTTGTGAGGTTCTTGTATGGGTTCGTTGGTGAAGAAGCGTCGAAAGAAGATGTCGAAGCACAAGTATCGCAAGCGTTTGAAGGCGAATCGTCACAAACGCAAGAAGTGACATCCTCTCGATGAGTGTGAAGGACCGGGTCCGCTGTGGCCCGGTTCTTCTTTGTGCCTGAGCCCTCGAACTAGAGAGTGGTCGCCAACCAGAGGATCACCAGGGCCAGAATCAGGATGACTCCCTGGATGGCTCCTCGAACCGCAGGGGACTGCTCCCTGGCCGCCATAGTGTGCCATGCTGCCAACAGGGCAGAAAGCATCACCAGTCCGATCTTGGCTATCAGGGTCCCGGTCCAGGCCCGGTCGAACACCATCAATGTCCCGGTCAGTACCAGCAGACCGAGAGCCGTCCATGACATCACGCCGAACCGCCTTGCGATTGCCTGGATCACCGAACGGTCGTCGGTGGTCTTGCGTACCGCCGGAACAAGGCCGCCCAGGACGATCAGGCCGCCCACCCAAACGGTGGCGCTGAGCAGGTGGATGTAGAAGACGAACCTCAAAGATGTGTTCTCGAGGCTGCCGACGTCTCATGCGGTGCCGGGAACCTGAGCTTGGCCATCAAGACTGATCGCGGAGAAAGTCCTCGATCTCCTCCATCAACTCCTCACTGCTCTCCGCGTCGACGTCGGCTTCCTCCTCGAGACGCTCGACGTACTTCTGCAGCTCGTCATTGCCCTCGAGGGCCTCGTCGACGGTAGACAGAAAGTGTCGGGTCTCCAGAGCCAGGTCACCGATGTCCAGGGTGACGCCAAGCAATTCGGCTGCCTTGGCGGCCAGGGCCTCAGTGGCCGGTGGGTATTCCTGGTTTGACAGGTAGTGAGGTACGGCAGCCCAGACCGATATCACGTCGATCCCGGCGTTGCCGAGGGCGTGATTGAGGACACCGAGAATCCCCGTTGGGCCTTCGTATCCCGACGGAAGCAGACCATGAAGAGTCAGCGTGTCGGGCCGGGTTGAGGATCCGACCAGGGGTACCGGGAGCGTGTGCGCAACCTGACCGATGAAAGCCCCAATAGTTATCGTCCGGCTTACTCCGAGGGAGTTCAACGCCTCGACGAGATTACTCGTGAAGACTTTCCACCGGTAGTGGGGTTCCTCGCCGAGGACGACCACTACGTCACGCTCCGTTCCACGAACGACATGGATCTCATTGCGCGGCCACGTGATGCTCCTGATGCCCTCAGAGTCGAGTTCGACCATTGGCCGTCGAACCTGGAAGTCGAAATGGTCATCGGGGTCGATCACGGCGATGAGTTCTGCATCGGCGTGCTCGATGAATGAGGCGACAGCCTGGCTGGCGGATTCGCCGGCGTCGCCCCAGCCCTCAAAGGCCATCAGGGCCACAGGGTCACGGAGCACCGGTCGGTCGAGCCATTGCAACGAGGCCATGTATTCAACCTACACCGGTGGATTTTGTATGGAGGTCAAGCGCCCCCCAACACAAATGCGATGACGTTTCGACGGACAGTTGACCCCGCTCGCGGCGTCCTCGTCCTCGACGCACCGCACCGGGTGCGCCTTCGTCCTGCGTCCTTACGAAGCGACGCCCCTGTCTCGCCGAAACATGCGACCGTACTTATGTTGGAGAGCACTATGCCCAGAAGGCCTTGAAGCGTCTGAGACGAAGGGCGTTCAGGACAACCGATACCGAAGAAAAGGCCATTGCCCCGGCGGCGATCATTGGATTGAGAAAACCCAGGGCAGCGAGGGGGATGGCGGCCGTGTTGTAACCGAAGGCCCAGAACAAGTTTTGCTTGATAGTCCTGAATGTGGCGCCGGCGAGATCGATGGCAGTCGGAACGAGTCGGGGGTCTCCGTTCAGAAGTACCACATCACCCGCTTCCAAAGCCACATCGGTTCCGGAGCCCACGGCCATTCCAAGATCTGCCTGGGTCAACGCAGGAGCGTCGTTGACGCCGTCTCCGACGAAGGCCACCGACCGCCCGAGTGCCTGGTAGGTGCGGACTGTCTCCGCCTTGTCTCCAGGGAGCACCTCCGCCCGAACGTCACTGACTTCTATCTGTGAGGCGATGTGTTCCGCGGTTCTGGCGTTGTCCCCGGTGATCATGCCGGTTGTTATGCCCGCTTCACCCAGAGTTGCGACCGCCACTTTCGACTCTGGGCGAATCGTGTCGGCGACGGCGATTACTCCTCGAGCCTCGCCGTCCCAACCGGCAAGGAAGGCTGTCTTACCGTCGTCTTCGAGAGATGCCAGCCGATCTGCCCAGCGTTCGGAGATGATCAGACCCTGGTCGGCACCGAGCTTGGCCTTGCCAACGACGATCTCGCGGTTGTCGACTTGTCCGACCACACCAAGTCCGGCGAAGCTCTCTGCCGAATCCGGGGTGACGAGCTCTATCTCCCTCTCGTCGGCCCCGAGGGCTACTGCCTTGCCAATCGGATGTCCGGAGGCTGCCTCGACCGAAGCGACCAGCCGGATGAACTCATCTTCGGGCTCGTCGGTTTCCACGTCGGTGAGGGTCATAATCCCGGTGGTGAGAGTGCCCGTCTTGTCGAAGAGAACCATGTCGACATGTCCGGCCTGTTCGAACACTTCGGCGCGTTTGAAGAGAATTCCGAGCTCAGCCCCACGTCCGCTACCCACCATGATCGCTGTGGGGGTCGCCAATCCCAGCGCACAGGGGCAGGCGATGATAAGTACTGCAACGCCGGCCTGAAACGCTGGGCCGATCTCGTTGCCCAACGCCAGCCATACCAGGGTTGTTGCCACAGCGAGCAGGATGACGGTGGGAACGAAGATGCTTGAAACCCGATCGGCGAGTCGCTGTGTCGGTGCCTTCGATCCCTGGGCCTCCTCGACCATTCGGACGATCGCAGCCAAGGCGGTATCGGAGCCAACTGCCGTTGCCTCTACGGTCAGACGGCCCTCCTGGTTGACGGTGCCGCCGAACACATCGTCGCCCTGTCTCTTGTCAACTGGCAGCGACTCGCCGGTGAGCATGGACTCGTCGAGCGACGATGCCCCCGTCTCGATTGAACCGTCGGTGGGTATCTTCTCACCGGGCAGAACGACCATGACATCGCCGGGAAGGACGTTCTCGATCGGAACCATCCTCTCCTGACCATCAACGAGGACCCGGGCCTCCTTGGCGCCGAGTTCGAGGAGACGGTGTACCGCTTCGGAAGCGCGACCTTTGGCGCGAGCCTCAAAGGCGCGGCCGAGAGTGATCAGGCTGATGATCATTCCGGCGGTCTCGAAGAACACCGGCTCTCCGGCGAATAGCGCCCAGATCGAATAGGAATATGCAGCAAGCGATCCCAATGAGATCAGCGTGTCCATGCTCGCGGTGAGACTGCGCGCCTGCCGGACCGCGACCGAATGGAACTGCCAGCCTCCCCACGCGACGACAGGGGTGATCAAGATCCATTGCAGAACATGGTTCCAGAAGGCATCCGGTCCGAAGATGGCCAACACCATGACGGGAATCGTGAGGGCCGCCGCCGTCCAGAAACGCTTCCACTGGATGCTCTCGTCATCGTGGTAGTGATCGACCATGTCCCGGGGGTCGTCTTCCTCGTGTCGTTCTTCGAGCTGGTAGCCGATCTTCTCGACGGCGGCTGCGAGAGCCGCCGGATCGGTGCTCGGGTCGACGCGAACAAGGGCCGTAGCCCCGGCTAGGTTCACCGATGCCGTTTCAACACCTGCCTGGCGGTCGAGTACCCGCTCGATTCTGACAGCGCAAGTGGCGCAGGTCATCCCGTCGATGTTGAAGAGGATGGTGTCGGTGCCGACGCCTTCCGACAGTTTCTGATCAACCAAAGACTGCGTATCCCTGCTCTTCGATGGTCGCCTTGATCGAGGCGAGCTCGACGGCGTGTTCGTCATACGCAACGTCGATGGTTGCATCGGGAACCGATACTTCGACGGTCGAGACTCCTCCCAAGGATCCGACCGCCCCTTCCAGGCTGCTCTTGCAGTGTCCGCAGTGGACCTCCGGAACCTGAAGTTGTACTTGAGTCATTGGGTTGAGTGTCCTTCCGTTTACAGGTGGGTAGCTGAGATTGTTTGACATCTATTGGGGTTCTGACAATCGGCTGGATCTAGAGCCTTCGCTTTGATGATCATCTTCTGGAGCTGAGCCTTGGTGCGGCGAAGGTCAATTATCTGGTGTTCCACGTCTTCGAGGTGTGACTCCAGAAGACGCACTGTGTGCCCGCACGTTGACTCACCTTCGTCACGTAGCTCGAGGATGATCTGGATCTCGACGAGTGAGAGCCCGGATGCCTGCGCGTCTTTGATAAACCCCACCCGATCGATGATGGAAGGGTTGTAGCTGCGATAGCCGTTCGCCTGACGTCGCGGCTCGGGAAGGATTCCGATGTCCTCGTAATACCGGATCGTCTTGGTCGACAATCCGGTCTCGTTCGCCAACTCTCCGATCTTCATGCCTCGATCCTACACCAAATACCTTCTAGTTGGCTAGAAGGTTGCGGGAGCCACACGCTGATGAAGCGACCTGGAAAAGCCCCGACCGGTGGCCGGGGCTTTCTAAGTGTTCTGGCTGGGAGCGGGGAGGGGGAGAGGACCTGCGCCCAACCAGAAGTTGTCAGGCCTCCTGCTCGTCTAAGATCTTCCCTCGGACCCGGGGGAACCGGATCGGGGCATGGGCGTGGCAGTACTCGGCCTTGTTGTATTGGGAAAGCCTGGTCTCACAACCTGGCTTGGAGCACACGCGATCCTGTGAGAATCGCTTCGAGGGTCGCGAAACCCCCTTGATGGCTGCTCCTCTTACTGTGTCAGTCATATCTGGCCCTCCTGGTATGGGCCGCTATTGATCAAACGTCTGTTTGCTTCAGGTGATTCCTGATTGGATTATCCCTAATCCTTGACCGTGCACTCAAATTGTGCCAGTCCGACCCGTTAACCGGAGCTAAATTCAGCCCGTCGGTTTTCGGTATTTGGACGTTCAGATCCTCCTATTGGGTTCCCGAGATCCCCAGCTTGCGCAGAAAAGCCTCACTGTTCGGCTCCCTGCCGAGGAAGTCTCTGAGCAGTTGGCCACCGTCGACCGTTCCACCTTTCGCGAGTACAGCCTCTCTGTAAGCCATGCCGACCTCGGGGTTTGTGACGCCAGCTTGTTCGAACTTGGAGAACATGTCGTCTCCAAAAACCTCCGACCACATGTAGCCGTAATAGCTGGCGTCATAGCCACCCATGAGGTGTCCGAACGAGGCGAGGGGATATGTTCCCTCATGTGGAGCCAGGAGCGAAATCCTGGCGCCATCTTTCTGGATTGCATCAAGGTCTCGGTCGGGCCCTCCATGGATTTCCTGGTCCCACCATCCGTACTGCATCTGCTTCAATTGGTGCAGACCCTTGTTGAGTTGTCTTGCCGCGACTAGCTGATCCACGAGCTCGTCGGGGATGGGGACTCCTGTTTCGTAATGCCTGGCGAACCGCTTGAGAACGTCGGAGCGCCAGATCCAATGTTGCATGATCTGGCTGGGCGCTTCGACGAAATCCCGTTCGGTATTGGTGCCCGCGAATCTCGCCAGCTCGGTCCTTCCCAGGTTCTGATGGAGCACGTGTCCGAATTCGTGAAAGAACGTCTCCACCTCACCATGCTGTAGCAGAGATGGTGTGTCCTTGGTCGGCTTGGTGAAGTTGGCGACCATTGCGCAAAGCGGGTTCTGATAGGACCCGTCTTCGAGTAGACGGCTCAGGATCATCGGGAATTCGGCGGCGTGTCCGTACTTGCCCTCTCTGGGGAAGAGATCCAGGTAGAAGTGGGATAGCTCCTTTCGGGTGGCGGCATCGTTGATGGCGAACATCTGGACGTCCTCATGCCAGACGTCGGGGTCTTCGATCTCATGAAACGTGATTCCGAACATCTCCGATGTGAGTTCGAACATTCCGTCCAAGACTTGTGGCAGAGGGAAATACTTGGCCACCTCGAAATTGTCGACTCCGTAGTCGGTCTTGCGCTGCTGTGTGTCGTAGTAACTCCAGTCCCAGGGCTGAACCCGAGTCTCGCCGGTGTCGGCTTCGAGTAGCTCCGAGATGGCGGCGACCTCCTGTCTCCCCTTCGCCGTCAGCGGATCTACGAGATCTGCGTAGAACGCCTTTACGCGAGCGGGGTCTTTGGCCATCCGTTCATCGAGACGATGGTGAGCCCACGTGGGATGTCCGAACGCCTCGGCGATCTGCTGTCGGAGTCGGACGGCTTCGTCGAGGATCTTCTTGTTGTCCTCAACAGCAACGGTGAGGAACTTGAAACGCAGCTCTTCACGAAGGTCGCGTCGGGTCGCGTTCTCAGTGAAGGGGATGAGGTGCGGGTAGGCGATGGTGACCTTGTACTTGCCTGAATCCTCATCTGTGTCGAGAGCGTCGATGAAGCTGTCGGGCAGACCGTCGAGGTCTTCTCTGGTGCAGAGGATCCAGTCGTTCCATTCATCGATGTTCTGTTGATAACGAATACTCAACTCGACGAGTCTTTCGGTCTTCTCTTTGACTGCCGCCCTGGTGGCGGGATCGAGGGTGTGGCCGGCCCGACGCAAGTCGCGGAGTGAGAACTCGAGAAAACGCGCCTTCTCGCCTTGGAGACTCCTGGCCTCCTCGGTTTCGGCATATTCCTTGACGGCAGTGTTCAGATCATCCCGGAAGACCATGTCGACGCCAAACTTCGTCTGCACCTCCTCTGAGGTCTTGGCCGCGGACCTGATGTCCTTGTCAGAGTGGACGTACCCGGGAAAGGAGTACTTGGTGGTGGCGTGAGCGAGGATGTCGGCGATACGGTCCAGCGGCTTCATCGTGTTTTCGAATGTTCGCTGGTTCTTGGGGGCGACGAGTTCGTCGAGTACTGCCAGGGCATCGGCTATGGCCCGATCGGTCCCAGCTTCGATTTTGGCAGGGGTGAGTGTTTGGTAGTACGACATGGGAGGTGGCAAGGGTAGCGACCCAAGAGCGACGTTCATCTCACCTATCGGGCGGGCTGAACAGTGCCTCTGCGGCTTCTCTCGAGAGGGCCTGCGATGCGTTGATGCCGTGTCTGTCGATGGCGGCGTTGATCCCCGTTGTCGGGTCGGGCAACTCAACCGGAGCGTCACTCCCACCGAGAAGCGTGACACCCGCCTCCTCGAGGGACTTGAACGGGTAGGCCCGACTCATCCGATCGTCTCCGAGCCTCTTCAGCAGCCAGGTCTTCTCCGAGGCGAGGAACGCCGGCTGGACCGACGCGGTGACGCCGAGGTCTGTCATGCGGTCAATCGTCGGGTTGGTGAGAATGGAGGCGTGCTCGACACGCAGCCGTGACGGGTCGGCGCCCTGGTTGATCAAGTTGTCGAAGACATCGAGGACCGCGTCGTTGGCTCGATCACCGATTGCATGGATGGCGACCACGCCTCCGAGGTCGAGAGAAGTCATGCCCATCGCGACGGCGTGGGCGAAGTCGAGTCGGTCGGTCCCGCGGGTGTCGGGTCGGTCGGTATAGGGCGCGTACATCGCGGCGGTGTGTCCCCCGAGGCTCCCGTCGGAGAAGTCTTTCCACCCGAGGAAACGAATTCGGCCTTCGGCCTGGGCAATCTGTTTCTTGGCCTTCGTCAGGCCCTCAGGCGTCTCGGCTATGACCAGTACGTCTATGTCGATTGGGAGGTCAGGTGCCAGCCGGGTCAGTGTCTCGACCTCATCGCTCACTCCACACCACACCGGTTCGCCTGCTGAGACGATTCCGGTGATCGAACCGATGCCCATCTCAGTCAGACCGGTGAGGGCGTCGAGGATCTCCAAATCCGACGGGGCCGCTACTTGCGGTGCGAACGCTCGGGAGACGACGCCCACCGCGGTTTCTCTGAGTATCCCGTTGGGTCTTCCCGACCTGTCGCGGTCAAAGGAGCCACCGCGGGGGTCGGCAGTGTCCACGTCGATGTCGGCGAGTGCAAGGGCTGCGCTGTTGGCGACAGCGATATGGCCGCAGTATCGGTAGAGAAGGACCGGTCGATCGGAGACGACATCATCGATGTCCGATGCAGTTGGAAGTCGTAGCTCGGTAACTGTCTCGTCGTTGAGCCGCTGACCGATGACAGGACCTTGGATCTGCTCCGCATGCTTCTGAACTCGGGCCAACACCTCGCCAAGATTGCCCGCGCTCATCAGCTCGAGACCTCGTATCAGCGAGGCGTATCCGAACGGATGGAAGTGGTGGTCGTGATACATCAGAGAAGGTGGCCGGGAATGTTGTGCGCGACGATGCTCCGGAGCTCCTCCTGCACCTTCCCGTTGCTGGCGACGAAGACAGGACCCTCGAGAAGGTCGGTCTTGCCCGCGTGATCGGTGAACTGCCCCCCTGCCTCGGTTACCAACAAAGCTCCGGCGGCGAGGTCCCATGGCTGGACGCCGTATCTCCCTCCGTGTTCCCAGTAGGCGTCGAAACGGCCGCTTGCCACCCAGGCGAGGTCCAGCGCAGCGGCTCCGAGTCGTCTGGTGCCTCGACTGACGAGCATTACTTCTTCGACCACTTTCAGATAGGCGCGGGCGTGCTCCTGTCGGTCGTAGGGGAATCCGGTGACGACCAGCGAGTTGGAGAGTTGAGCGGTTTCGGACACGTGAATCGGTGTGCCGTTCATCGAGGCCCCTTCGCCTTCAGCCGCCACATACTCGTCGTTCCGGGCGACATCGATGATGACGCCGACGAGTGGTCTGCCGCTGTCCCATAGGGCAATCGAGACCGCGACGTGGGGGATTCGGTGCACGTAGTTGACCGTGCCGTCGAGCGGATCGACGATCCAGACTCGTTTCGAGCGCCAGTCATCGCCCCCCTCCTCCTCTCCCAAGATGGAGTCTTCGGGGAAGTGCGAGGTGATTACCGACCGGATGGCGGCCTCAGCGTCGCGATCGACCTGGGTAACGGGATCCACCGCTCCCTTGAGCTCGGTGTCGAGTTCCTCGAAGAAGCCAGTCTGGACGATGTCGGCACCGGAGCGGGCGGCCCTGACAGCAACCCATACATCACCTTCCCACATGGGCATGACTCTACGGATCCGCTTTCTATGTCGGCAAAAGATCGCATGCGACGCTCCATGCCTTAGGAAAGCGTTTCTCCCTACCCTGCCGGCGGTGAAAGCGGTTCTTCTTGCTGCGGCGGGTGCCATGGTTTCGGTGTTGGCGTTCCCGCCCTATGGGCCGGGATGGCTCATCCTTCTTGGGGTCACGGTATTCCTCACGGCGCTTCGTCTGGTTGAGACACGCAAGCAGGGAATGGTTGTTGGCGCGGTCTACGGCTTTGTCTTTTTTGGATGGTTGCTGTCTTGGCTGGCCCAGCTCGAACTGATTGCCCTGATCCTGGTTCCGGTTGAGGCGGTCTTTTTTGTCGCTTACGGGTGGTGGCTGGTCAAGTACAACGATCGAACATCGGGTGTTTGGCTAACGCTGGCGGTTGGCGGGTGGGCGTTCATGGAATTGATCCGGTACTACTTCCCCACCGGCGGTTTCGAATGGGGAGCCGCCGGGTATGCCCTGTCCGACGTGGCCGTTCTCGCCGATCCTGCTCCGTTGATCGGAGGGAGCGGGTTGACGGTTCTGGTTGTTCTGGTATCCGGGTTGGGAGCTGTCGTACTCACGAAGCGATGGGTCCCATCGTTGTGGTGGGCTGTCGGATCGCTGGGTCTGGTGGGCCTCCTCACGGTGGTGATCAGTGCAGATGTAACTCGGAGCTTCCCGGGGCCGATTGCCACCATTGTCCAGGGCTCGACGCCCTGTCCCTTTGAGCACTGTCCTCCCAATGAGCGGTTGGGCACATACCGACAGCACCTCGAGCTGACCGAGACGGTCAAGCCGAGTTCGTTGCGGTGGCTGACGGTCTGGTCTGAAGGATCGACGGGATCAACCAATGCCGATCCCGTACTCAACCCAGGGGTGGGCGAGGCAATCGGTGCGCAGGCCCAACGTCTCGATTCGTGGATGCTCGTTGGGAGCGATCGGCCGGTAAGCGAGACTGAGTGGGTCAACGCCAACGTCGTTTTCAGTCCCGAGGGACAGATCATTGGCGAATACCGAAAGCAGCACCCGGTTCCATTCGGCGAGTACATCCCTTTTCGCCCTCTCTTTGATTGGATACCAGCGTTGGATCGTGTGCCAAGAGACATGATTCCTGGAGATGGGCCGGCGGTCTTCGACACCGGTGATTTCATGCTCGGATCGGTGATCAGCTTCGAGGCGGCATTCTCGAGGTACGCCCTTCAACATCGTCGGGCGGGCGCAGATGTGATTGTGGTGGCAACAAATGAGGCTTCTTACGGACCGGATGCCGCTACGTCGGATCAACTGATTGGTATGAGCCAGATGCGATCACGGGAGTTGGGAGTGCCGGTAATACACGCCGCTGTCACGGGTAGGTCGACAATCATCGGGTCGCCTCTCACAACCGGTCTAGGGACCCAGGAGATCTTTGAAGGGGAGCACTTCATCGCATCATCTCGCACTATTTACTCCTACACAGGGGACCTTCTCCTCTACACCGCAGCCCTCGCAGGTGTTCTCATGTGGTGGCGTGCCCGGTCACTGGTAGGTTCGGGCGATCATTTTCTCGAAGAGGAGTAGTTCATGTCGCAAGCTCTTGAGAACCTTCTCCAGGAAGAGCGAACGTTCCAGCCATCCGACGAGTTCGTCGCTCAGGCCAACGCACGATCAGGTGTCCATGAGGAGGCGGCGGCCGACCCACAGGCGTTTTGGAGACAGCAGGCCCTGGACAGGATCACCTGGTTCAAGACGCCAACGGAGGTTCTCGACGACTCCAACCCGCCTTTCTTCAAGTGGTTCGAGGACGGAGAACTCAATCTGGCCTACAACTGCCTCGATCGACACCTGCCCGAGCACGGCGACCAGGTTGCTTATCACTGGGTTGGCGAGCCTGGTGATAGCCGCACACTGACCTATCAGGACCTCGCTGACGGCGTAAACCGGCTCGCCAACGGTCTCGAGAGCTTGGGCTTGGAGACGGGTGATCGTGTTGCCATCTACATGGGCATGGTCCCCGAGCTCCCCATGGCGATGCTGGCGTGTGCCCGTCTCGGGCTGGTGCACTCCGTTGTGTTTGGTGGCTTCTCTTCCGATGCGCTGGCGAGTCGTGTTCTCGATCTCGACGCGAGAATCATCATCACCCAGGACGGTGCCTGGCGTGGAGGCAACGTTGTTCCCCTGAAGGAGAACACCGACGCTGCGGTTGCCCAGACACCTGGCATAGAACACGTGGTTGTTCTGAGACGAACCGACCACGGCGTTGCCATGACCGACGGTCGCGACGTTTGGTGGCACGATCTGGTTGAGGGACAGTCAAACGAGTGCCGGCCAGTGGTGTTGAAAGCCGAGGACCCGCTCTATGTCCTCTACACCTCGGGCACCACCGGGAAGCCGAAGGGGATAGTTCACACCCAAGGGGGTTATCTGACGGGGGTGACGACGACGCACTCCTATGTGTTCGACATCAAGCCGGATTCGGACGTCTATTGGTGCGCCGCCGACATCGGCTGGGTGACGGGTCACAGCTACATCGTTTACGGCCCATTGGCCAACCGGACCACCGGTGTGATGTACGAGGGTGCTCCCAACTATCCAGACTTCGATCGACTCTGGCAAATCATCGAGGACTACAAGGTCACGATCTTCTACACGGCGCCGACAGCGATTCGGGCCTTCATGAAATGGGGCGATGAGCATGTGGCGAAGCATGATCTGTCGTCGTTGAGACTGTTGGGGACGGTCGGTGAGCCGATCAATCCCGAGGCTTGGATGTGGTACCAGAAACACATCGGTGGTGGCTCGGCCCCGATTGTCGACACCTGGTGGCAGACCGAGACCGGGGCAATCATGATCACCCCTCTGCCCGGGGCGGTCGCCACCAAGCCTGGCTCGGCGACAGTTCCTTTCCCCGGAATCGCCGCCGATGTCGTCGATGAGTCCGGCGAGTCGGTCCCATTTGGGGGTGGCGGGTTCCTCGTCATCACCGAACCGTGGCCGTCGATGGCGCGGACCATCTACGGCGACGATGAGCGATATGTCGATACCTACTGGTCGAGGTTTCCGGGTCGGTACTTCGCCGGAGACGGGTGCAAGCGCGATCAGGACGGCTATTACTGGCTGCTGGGTCGTGTCGACGACATCATGCTGGTGTCAGGTCACAACATCTCCACCACCGAGGTGGAATCGGCGCTGGTCAGTCATCCAGCCGTTGCCGAAGCGGCTGTTGTGGGCCGCAAAGACGAGATATCGGGCCAGGCGATTGCGGCGTTTGTCACTCTGCGGAGCGTGGTCACCGGTGACGACGATCTGCTGGCAGAACTGAGGGACCATGTGGTCAATGTCATCGGTCCGATAGGCAAGCCCAAATCGATTGTCTTCACCGACGATCTCCCCAAGACGAGGTCGGGGAAGATCATGCGGCGTCTCCTCCAGGACATCTCCGAGAACCGACAACTCGGCGACGTGACGACCCTGGCCAACGCCGACATCGTCAGCGAGATCGCCGAAAAGTCAGCCACTTCCACCGAGGACTAGTCCGACTACGTCATGGCTGCGCCCCGTATTTGGGTGAATCGGCTCATTTCGGGTGAAGCAGCTCAGGTACCCGGCGCATCTAGCGACATGGCCGGTGTTTGTCGCGTAGTGTGCCCGCATGGCCACAAAAATCGTTCTGCCGGAAGCCGAGCTTCCCACCCACTGGTACAACATCGTTCCCGACCTGCCCCAGCCCCCGCCACCGGTACTCCACCCGGGCACACACGAGCCGGTTGGTCCCGACGACCTGGCGCCGCTGTTCCCGATGGATCTCATCTTGCAGCTTGTGTCGCCGGAGAGCTTCATCGAGATCCCCGAGGAGGTCCGTGAGGTTTATCGACTGTGGCGCCCCTCCCCGCTCTATAGAGCGCATGGGCTCGAGGCGCTGATCGGCGGGCCTGCCCGGATCTACTACAAGTACGAAGGGGTCAGCCCGGTCGGATCACACAAGCCGAACACCGCGGTCCCTCAGGCTTATTACAACGCCAAGGCGGGCGTGAGGAAACTGTCGACCGAGACCGGCGCGGGCCAGTGGGGCTCTGCCCTGGCATTCGCCTGTTCCCTATTCGGCCTGGACTGCGAGGTCTACATGGTGCGAGCTTCCTTCGACCAGAAGCCGGCACGGAAAGCAATGATCGAGACGTTCGGGGCCACGATCTACCCCTCACCGTCGAACAACACTCAATATGGCAGTTCGGTTCTTCAAGGGGACCCGGATACCCCGGGCAGTCTGGGTATGGCGATCTCCGAAGCAGTTGAGGTCGCCGCGACCAACGAAGACGTCAAATACTCCTTGGGCTCGGTGCTCGACTTCGTGTTGTTGCATCAGACGATCATTGGTGAGGAGGCGCTCAAGCAACTGGCAATGGTCGATGAGACTCCTGACGTGATCATCGGTTGTGCCGGTGGTGGTTCCAACTTCTCGGGCCTGGCTTTCCCGTTCGTCCGTGAGAAGCTGGCGGGGAGAATGGATCCGGTGATCCGCGCTGTCGAGCCGGCGGCGGCTCCCACCCTGACACGGGGCAGCTATCAGTTCGACTTCGGGGACACCGGGCAGATGACGCCTCTGGTCAAGATGCACACGCTGGGCCACCCGTTCATCCCGGAGCCAATCCACGCTGGTGGGCTCCGCTACCACGGAATGGCTCCACTGGTTTCCCATCTCCAGGAGCTGGGGCTCATCGAGTCAGAGGCGCTGCATCAGACGGAGACCTTCACCGCTGCAGTCAAGTTCGCCAAGGCGGAGGGAATCATCCCCGGCCCCGAACCGACACATGCGGTGGCGTCAGCGATGGCGGAAGCCGAGAAGGCCAAGGAGTCGGGCGAAGAGAAGGTGATCCTTTTCAACCTCAGTGGCCACGGTCACTTCGACATGGCCGCTTACCAGGCATTCTTCAATGGCGAGCTGGTTGATTACGAGCACCCACAAGACCGAATCACCGAGGCGATGACCCAGGTTCCGGTGGTCTCCGACTGATCTCCCCTACGTTTTGTGAAGATTCGCGCGGGCATAACCCGCGTAGATCTTCACAAAACGTGTTTGTCTTCTCTCTCATGTCGGGTTGGATGATCCAGTAGATTGGATGGTTCCCGCGGTAACTACGGTGCCGGTCGATGATTCCACTCGTTACCGGACTCGCCGCCGGCATCCTCCATGTGTTCTCGGGGGTTGACCATCTCGCTGCACTCGCTCCCATCGCCATGCGAGACCCATCTCGAGCCGGTCGAATTGGTGGGTTCTGGGGTCTGGGGCATGGCATCGGAGTGGCTGTCGTCGGAGGAGTGGGGCTCCTTTTGAGAAGTCTTGTCGATATCGATGTCTGGTCGACGTGGGCAGAGTTTCTTGTGGGGTTTCTGTTGGTCGGCGTCGGCATCTGGGCCATCTATCGAGCCGGTCAGGTGGAGATTCACGATCACCCCCACACGCACGGTGAGACATCTCATCAGCATCTCCATCCCCATGAGCCCGACGATCGGACCCATCATCACGCAGCTTTGGGTGTTGGCGTCTTTCATGGGATGGCCGGCACCGGGTATCTGTTTGGCGTCCTGCCGGCTCTGGCGCTGCCAATCACGCAGGCCGTCATCTACCTTGCGGCGTTTCTGGTGGCGTCCGTGGTGGGCATGAGCATGTTCGCCTTTGGCCTCGGCGTGATGGTTCGTCGCAGCAGCTCGGAGTGGGTGACCAGGCTGATGTATGGATCAGGTGCGCTGGCGTTGGCGGTTGGAGTGATCTGGGTGGTCAAATCCTGGCCGAGTTGAAGCGTCTGGGAGTGCCTCCCGAGGGAGACGCTCCCAGACTGACTTCGGATTTCTCTTGGGTTTCGAGATCCGCCATATGGCTTCGGCAACATCTTCAGCGGAGGAGCGCCAATATTTGGGGGAAGCCACCTAGATCTGACCACGAATAAGCCGCCCGAAGGCGGCTCATTCGTTATGGAGGAGCCGGGGGCCCCTATTTGACCCCCGCGCCCACATCTGTTGGCTGTTCTATCTCGGACCGCTTGACTGCTCGGTGTATCGGGCAGTCGGGTACTCGAGTGAAGCGATGTTCCAGTTCAGGAAGTTGGAATCGACCACTGTCTGAGATTCAGCAGCTGCTGGTGGTATCAGCCCCTCGTAGGAATTGACGTTCAAGTCGATGAACGGGTCGACAGCAACAGCTGCTGCCGCCAGATTGTCCAAGTCGGTGGTGTTCATCTGGATGAACGGAGTAACTGCAGCCTGAGACTCTGTTACAGCCGACGAGGACGCTGACACCAGGTTCTCAAGGTCGGTGGTGTTCAGGCGGATGAATTCATCCTGGGCCAGGCCGGTGGAAGGTGCGACCACTGCGGCGGACGACTCTGCCGCTGTCGGGTTGTTGACGATGGCGAATCCAAGCGCGACCCCAAGGGCGAGTCCAGCAACCACGATCCCGATTGTTTTGCGCGAGAGTCCTCTCGTTGGGGATACACCGTCATGTGCAATTGCGCTGAAAAGTGACATCTGGCTCCTCCTTGTGTTGTTGGCCGGTCACACTTCGAAGGTAAGGGGAAGGGCTCCCATCGTCATCGGGGTGGACTACCCATATGACGCCAAACACCACCTAGATTTCAGCGCAGATTCGGAGCACTACCTAGAGGGCGGTGAAAAACTCAAGGACACCATTGAGAAAACTGGTCAACAGGTCGAGAGGCCAGGCCTAGGCGTGGGAAGATGTCCTGACAGAGAGTCAGCCGCGATGGCCCTTCGGCCGGGCCAGTCGGACTGTGAGATCCCGTCCCCCCATCACCGAGCCATGCAGTTCCTTGACTGCCTTCCGAGCGTCGGAGGCAGGCATCTCCACAAAACCGAATCCTTTGGACCGGCCCGTACGCGGATGAGAGATGATCGTCGTCTCGTGGACCTTGCCGTAACGACCGAAGAGAGTTTCCAGCTCATCGGAGGTCGCCCCCCAAGGGAGGTTCGCGACGTAGAGACTCTGTGCGTCGGCAGGGTTGCGACGGTCTCGGCGTTTGGCAGCGGGCCTCTTTAGCGAAGGTCTCCGTGGGCTCGACGCGGATGTCGGTTCGCTCATTCGATGCCCGGCGCCGTGAAGGTCATCCATCCGGGGTTCCTCTATGGGCGCGTTCAATCTGAGGTCTCTTTGCATGCTTTGGACTGAACGCCGCTGCTCTCGGGTGACGAGGCTGACGACGGTGCCCGAGGCGCCGGCTCGGGCGGTTCTTCCCGAGCGATGCAGATAATCCTTGTGGTCGCCGGCCGGATCGAAGTGGATGACTGACGCCACGTCGTCGACGTGAATTCCTCGTGCGGCGACGTCGGTGGCAATCAGAGCCTGGGCGCGACCAGAGGAGAAGGCCTTGAGGGCCCTTGTGCGCTGATTCTGTGAGCGTCCGCCATGCATGGCCACAGCACCAATACCTGCTTTGTCCAATTGACGAGCGAGCCTGTCGGCACCATGACGGGTACGGGTGAACACGATCGTCTTCCCCATCTCGTCGACCAGATCGGCGGTGTGCTGGATACGATCGTGGTGCTGAACCAGCCAGAAGTGATGTCTGGCGTCGATGGTCTCCGATTCGACTGTTCCCGCTTCGTGTCGGGCTGGATGTTGCTGATAGTCGCGGATCAGCACAGCAACGTCACCATCGAGTGTTGCTGAGAAGAGAAGGGTCTGGCGCCTCGGGGAGGTCTGGTCGAGGATGCGTCGCACCGCGGGGAGAAACCCCATGTCGGCCATGCGGTCCGCCTCGTCCACTACGACAGTGTCAACATCGCCCAGGTCGACCGACCTCTGCTCGATCAGGTCTTCCAGTCGTCCTGGAGTGGCAACGAGAACATCGACACCCTTACGGAGGGCGCCCTTCTGGGGGCCGTATCCGACGCCGCCATAGATGGCGACCACGTATCGGTTGACGACTCTGGCAAGAGGTGCCAGCTCCTGGCTGATCTGCTCGGCTAATTCGCGTGTTGGGGCCAAGATCAGGGCACGGGGCCGTTGGCGGGTGGCTTTGTCGACCTTGGTGAGAAGCGGCAGACCGAAGGCGAGGGTCTTGCCGGACCCGGTCGGTGCCTTGCCGCAAACATCCCTGCCCGCGAGGACATCGGGGATGGTGGCCTCCTGGATTGGGAATGGCACGACGATCTCCTGTTTAGCGAGAGATCGCACAAGAGGGTCGGGTAGCCCGAGATGGGCGAACGTGGACGTCATGATGTCTCCTCACCCAATGTCTGGGCGTTAGTTGGATATGCCGCTCTCACTCGACCGTCGGCGAACAACGCCTTGTGGGTCGAGGGACGGTTGGAGAGGCAGTCCAAACCAGATGAGAAGTGGGCCGTTTATCACCGGGGAAGCGACGTTGCGCTGGCCTCCACCCGATGCGGATCAGACAAGGCTACCAGCAACCGGGAGAACTGCCAGATCAGCGGACTCCTAGGAGCGCGTCTGTCCCCAACTGGCCAGGCCCTCGTCGATGAGATCGATGGCCCAGTCGAGTTCTTCTTTGGTCGTGATCAGGGGTGGGATGAAACGGAGAACGTTTCCATCAGGCCCACATTCGATGATGATCAGCTCGCGGTCGAAGGCGTGTGCCTGGATGTGCTGGAACGCCTTGGCGTCGGGGACACGTGTCGCTCGGTCCTCGACAAACTCCACCCCGATCATCAGACCGAGCCCTCGAACGTCACCGATTGTCTCGTAACGCTCGGCGAGTTGGTGGAACCTGTCGAAGGCGTGAATCGACAGCTCGCGGGCATGTGGCAACAGGTCGCCAGTCGTGTCCATGACCGCAACTGATGCGGCCGCGGCAACAGGGTTGCCGCCAAAGGTGGTGCCATGAGATCCCACCGGCCAGGAGTCGATCATCTCCCGGGGCGCTCCATACGCGGACAGGGGGAATCCGTTGGCGATTCCCTTGCCCATGGCCATGATGTCCGGCTTGGCGTCGAAATGATCGGAGGCAAACCATTCGGCCGTCCGTCCAAACCCTGTCTGCACCTCGTCGTAGATGAGAAGGATCCCATGCTCGTCGGCCAACTCTCTGAGAGCATCGAGAAACTTGGGCGGTGCCGGGTAGTAGCCGCCTTCGCCCTGGACAGGCTCGACGAGAAAGCATGCGATGTTCTTCGGTGAGACGACGTGCTTGAGGGTCATTGCCAGCTCGCGCAAGGACAGATCGGTCGCTTCGTCGGTGGACATTCCCCAGCGGTAGGGGTGGGGGAAGGGGGTTACGAAAACCGACCCGAGCACGGGGTGATAACCATCCCGATACTTCGCCTTCGACGTGGTGTAGGCGACAGACCCCATTGTGCGACCGTGGAACCCGCCACGAAATGCAATCACACCCTGACGACCGGACGTGTACTTGGCCAACTTCACCGTGGCCTCGACCGCCTCGGCCCCGGAGTTGGCGAAGGCGAACTTCTCGATCTCCGTCGGAGTGATCTCACGAAGTTTCTCGGCCGCCTCCACCACTGAGTCGTAGTGAAAGATCATCCCGGAGTGCATCACCTTGTCGATTTGGGCATGGGCTGCTTTCACAACAGCCGGGTGGTTGTGACCGAGGTTGGCGACGGCTGTGCCACAGGCAAAGTCCGCCCAGCGGTTGCCCTCGGGGTCAGTGATCCACATGCCCTCTGCGGAGGCAGCATGGATCTTGGTGTTGAACGCGATGACGGGAGCGATGACATCTCGGTGCCGGCTATTGAGATCGCCCATGATCAAAGCCTAACTGGCCCCTGGGAGTCCCCGGCCAGGGCAGAAGTGCCAAGGCACCAGACGAGAAAGGGGCGCCTTCGGGCGCCCCTTTCTCCAAACAAGCGGATCGGTTACTTGTACTTGATTGCCAGAAAGACGCCGGCGATGCCATCGATGAGTAGGAGAACTGCAAACAGCGTCACCATCAGGGAGGCCGAGCTGGACGGGTTGAAGATGAAGAGCAGTCCGATGAGACCGCTGACGACACCGAAGACCAGCGCGCCAAAACCACCGCCACGGAATGAGCCGAATATGGACGACACTCCGATGATCACTCCGATGACACCCAGGATGATCGCCAGCGTCGAGCCGAGGAAGGTAGCACTGTCGATCGGGTTCGCCAGCACGACGACACCTGCGGTGAGTCCGAGTAGGCCCAGGAGAATCTTCCAGCCCCAATCCTCGCGGTCGATGAACACCGAGAAGAGCATGAAAGCCCCCTGGATGAGCCACCAGAGGCCGAGGAGGATGACCAACAGCTCGATGGCCTCCTCGCGTCGGATCAACAGGATGATGCCGAAGATGAGTGCGGTCAGGCCTCCGAGAAGGAAGGCATAGTTGATGGTGCGCTCAGGCGCCGTTTCGATCGTCATTTCCACTCCTTGAGGTTCTCGACCAAAGTCAAGCTAATCACGAGTTGGACCCATTCTTCGAATCGATCGTTACCGTTGCGAGATGTCAACCATCAAATCGTCACGTGTCATGCTGGGCGGTGAGACCCCTCCTGGCACCTCCAATCTCAGCGAAGTCTCGGTGAGACCCTGGGACAGCGCCATATGAGCGGCATGGACGAATTCGTACGCTCATTGCCGAAAACGGAGCTCCACGTTCATATCGAGGGCACGCTCGAACCGGAGTTGATGTTTGGGCTGGGGGAGCGCAATGGCTTTGATCTGCCATTTGAGAATGTCGACGGGGTGGCGGAGGCGTACGACTTCACCAACCTTCAGTCGTTTCTCGACATCTACTACCAGGGCGCGGCCGTCTTGCAGACACCGGGCGACTTCTACGAGTTGATGGCTGCCTATCTCGAGCGAGCGGATGCCGATGGCGTGCGTCACGCCGAGATCTTCTTTGATCCTCAGACCCACACGGCCAGAGGAATTCCGTTTGAAGTCTTCATGCAGGGCTTTCGTGAAGCCATCGCTGACGCCCGCTCTAGGTCTGGCGTTACGGCCGATTTGATCCTTTGCTTTCTCCGACACCTCAGTGGCGAGGATGCTGTTACCACGCTGATCACTGCCGAGCCTCATCTCGACGGGGTGATAGCTGTTGGCCTTGATTCCTCTGAGGTGGGTAACCCCCCAGAGTTATTCTCCGGTGCCTTCCAGATGGCCAGGGAACTTGGATTGAAGGCCGTGGCACATGCCGGCGAGGAGGGGCCGCCTGAGTATGTCATCGGCGCCCTCGACACGCTGGGTGTCGAACGGATCGACCATGGGGTTCGAAGTCTCGAGGACCCGGATTTGATGGAACGCCTGAGACGCGACCGGGTGCCAGTGACAATGTGCCCACTATCGAATCTGGCTCTCAAGGTTGTGGAGAGGCTCGAGAACCACCCGATTATGGCCATGGTCGAGGCCGGGCTGCTGGTGAGTGTCAACTCCGACGACCCCGCCTATTTCGGTGGCTACGTCCTGGACAACTACTCGGCAGTCGCGAGCGCTTTCGGGTTGAGTTCCGTTGACCTCGCCGACCTTGCCCGGAACTCGATTCAATCTTCATTTCTCGACGTTGAGCGGAAGAGGGAACTATCGGCTGAAGTCGGCGCCGTGTTATCAGGGTACGAGGGCTAACCCTCAGGACAGGTCCACACCATTGCCGGCCGTGATCCGTCCGATGACTTGGGGGTCGTGTTGGCCGACTGCGGCAATGACATCGGCGAGGGCGTTCGAGTCGATCACGAGGCAGAAGCCGATCCCCATGTTGAAGGTACGGAACATCTCGTCTTCGCCCACTCCTCGATCGGCAACGAGATCGAAGACCGGTGGAATCTGCCAGGTCGAGGTGTCGATGATCGCGCCAAAACCCTCCGGGACGACCCTCCCGAGGTTCTCGGCGATTCCACCACCGGTGATGTGGGCAGCAGCGTGGGCACCCCCCGTGGACACGGCCTGGAGCACAGCGGGCGAGTAGATGACTGACGGTTCGAGGAGCGACTCGGCATGTTGATCGAGTTCATCTCCGAAGACCGCCCTGACCAGGGAGAATCCGTTGGATCGAAGGTTGGGGGACAAAAGACCGACGATGAGATCTCCATCCCCGACCAGATGGGGTCCCAATTCCTCTCCCTTCTCGACGACACCCATGACAGCGCCGGCCAGGTCGACCGCATCGGGTTCCATCACGCCGGGATGCTCCGCAGTTTCACCTCCAAGAAGGGCGCATCCCGCCTCTCGACAAGCGCGGGCAATCGACTTCACGATCGCCGTGTCCCGCTCGGGCTGAAGTGATCCCACAGCCATGTAATCGACGAATCCGAGGGACTTTGCTCCGACGGCGGCCAGGTCGTCGACACACATAGCGACGAGGTCGGCTCCCACCCCGTCCCATGCGTCCACCCGCCGGGCAAGATCCAGCTTCGTCCCCACACCGTCAGTGGACATCATCAGGACCGGGTTGTCGTATCCAGGCGGGATCTCGACCCCCGCCGCAAACCCCCCGAAGGCTCCGATAACACTCTCGGTCCATGTCGATCGCACCTCCTCGGAGATGCTGGCCACATGTTTGGATGCGCCGTCGAGGTCGACGCCCGCGTCGCGATAGGAGGTCATGTCAGGATCGCTCGAGGTGAAATTTGTCAGTTGTGTTGGGTATCGCGGTGGGGTATACGCCCGATAGACACGCCGTGCAGAAGCCGGCATCGGCCACGCCGGTGGCTCCCATCAGGCCATCAAGACTGAGGTAGCCGAGCGAGTTGGCGTCCAGATGCTCCCTGATCTCATCAACATCCATACGGGCAGCTATGAGGGTGGATCGGTCGGACGTGTCCATTCCGTAGAAGCACGGCCACCGATAGGGGGGAGATGACACCCGAAGGTGAACCTCGGTAGCGCCTGCTTCGCGGACCATGGCCACCAGCTTTCTTGTCGTCGATCCCCGCACAATCGAGTCGTCGACGAGGGCCACCCGCTTGCCCTCGAGGGTCTCGGGAATCGGGTTCAGTTTGAGTCGTATGCCCTGGTCGCGAAGCATCTGAGAGGGCTCGATGAACGTCCGGCCGATGTAACGATTCTTGACCAGGCCATCGGTGTAGGGGATGCCGCTTGCCGCCGCGAAACCCTGAGCGGCCGGGATGCCCGATTCCGGTACAGGCACGATGACATCGGCGTCGACGGGGTGCTCATCCGACAGGCTGCGGCCCATCTCGTAACGGGCAGTGTGAATTGTTCGGCCATACATCTGACTGTCGGGTCGGGCGAAGTAGACGAACTCGAACAGACAAAGCCCGGGCTTGACTTCCCCAAACGGGTGGTAGCTGTTCACTCCGTTGGCGTCGATCACGACCATCTCTCCGGCAGCGACCTCGCGAACGAATTTGGCGCCCACGAGATCGAGAGCAGCCGTCTCGGATGCGAGAACCCAACCTCCTTCTCCGAGGGAGCCAAGGCATAGCGGTCTGAACCCGTTGGGGTCTCGGAGCCCGACGATCCTTCCCTGATCCATGAGCACCACTGAGAAGGCTCCTTCCCAGGTGGGTGCCACCTCCATCAGCGCAACCTCCAGCCCGCGGGAGTCGGATCGCTCGTCGTCGATGGCCCGGGCAACACCTTCTGCCATCAGATCGGAATCTGTTGTTGCTCCCGATATCCCGAGGGAAACGGCCAGCTCCGCGGCGTTTGTCAGATTTCCGTTGTGGCCAAGCGCAACGCTGGTGCTTCCCACCTGACGATGGGCGGGCTGAGCGTTGGGCCAGTTGTTCGATCCGGTAGTGGAGTAGCGGGTGTGACCGATGCCGATGTGGCCTTCCAGGCCGCCCAACGCCGGCTCATCGAAAACCTGAGCGACGAGTCCCATGTCCTTGAACACCGTCATGGTCTCACCGTCTGATGTGGCGATTCCCGCCGACTCCTGCCCCCTGTGTTGCAGGGCAAAGAGACCAAAGTAGATCAGGTGGGAGAGTGGCTCCGTGGTCGAGTAGGCGGCAATAACCCCGCAAGCCTCACGGGGGCCATCGACAACAGATATCTGGGCCTCCTCGGGCACGTCTCCATCGTAGGTCGCTCCTGACCCTGCACACAGTTCTGGTCAGGGAAGTTTGGAGAATAATTCGCGATACACCTCGGCAAGCTGGAGGTAGTGGTCCACTCCTCCGTCGGCTCGTCTGATCTCATCCTCCGTCAAGTCTCGAACGGGTACGGCAGGCGCTCCCATCGCCAGGGTCCACGGCGGAATCTCCTTGCCTTCTGCCAGGACAGATCCCGCGGCAAGCCATGCCCCCTCCCCGATCTTGGCTCGGTTGAGGGCTTTCGCTCCGATTCCGATCAATACTCCGTTTTCGACAACCGCCCCGTGCACGACAGCCGAGTGCCCAATCGTCACCCTGTCTCCCACGAGACAGGGCACATCCTCATCACAGTGGAGGACAGCGTTGTCCTGGATGTTTGTCTCATTCCCAATCGTGATCCGGTCGAGTTCGGCACGAATGACGGCGCCAAACAAGACAAAAGTGTGTGCTCCGATCTCGACATGGCCGTAGATGTGGCTGCCCGGTGAGATGACTGCGTTGGGGTGGATCTCTGGTCGAGGAACGAAGGGGTCTCTCAACCGACCGCTGCCTCTTCTACGGAGCTGATACTGGTTCGGATGAAATCTGCTTCGGTCCATCCCCGGGCGAGCAGCGCGAGTTGGCCATCCGAGAGACCTCCGATCAATGCCGGAAACCCCCCGATACCCCAGTTGCGAGACCTGGAGAAATCCGCCCACGCCATCTTCTTTGCCCCATCAGATTCGAGCTGCTCTCTGAATGAATGCTGGTCTATATCCAGATCGCCGGTGAGATCAGCGAGGACGTCGAAGTCGGTGATGTCACGACCATCCCCGTAAAAGGCATGCTGGACCGTGGTGAAATAGTCGAGAGTGCTTGGCTCATCTATTTCACGAACCAGGGTGACGGCTATCGCCGCCGGTTCCGTGTCATACATCCAGCCGTCGCGGCGATCCAGGAACGCCGTGTCGAAGGGTTGGCCGGTTCGCTCTTTGATCTCCACCCAGTGATCTGACAGGAACACGGCCATGCGGTCGTCCAGAGGCTGAGCCGAAGGTCCGGGGCGAAGACCGCCGACCACTACCTCGACCGGGTAGTCATCGGCAAGACTCTCGATCTCAGGGGCGAACCCCCAGCACCACGAGCACATGGGATCACCGACGTAGATGAGCTTGTCGACCTGGGTGTTCATCTCTATCAACCTTATCCCCGCGGCGACATTGCCGGTGGAAAAGAAACCTGACCCCTACTGCTCTTGATATCTCCCCAGCGCTTCTGCGAGAGCGTCCTGGCTGTCAACCGAAAACCAACTCCGACCATCGTCACCCCATGAGCTCCACACATCGGGTGGAACGGCATCGAATGACACCCGATCGAGAAGACTCTGGATCGAACCTCCCAACGCAGCCTCTTCGGCAGCGAGGAGTGCGATGGCCTTCGGATATACAGCACAGGTGACCTGACGGTTCCCGTGGTCATCCACCGGTACCACCGGAATGTCGCCTGCCCGGTCGAGCATCTTGCGGAGGGTCTCATGTCTGACGAACGGGTGGTCGACGGCGACGACCAGCACATGGTCGGTGTCTGTTCGATTGAGAGCCGTTGCGATACCGGCAAGTGGCCCGTGAGCATGAATGGAGTCCGGCCAGGACTCCCACCCTTCTCGATCAGGCCCAAGAAGAACGACTCGGTCGGCAACCAGCCTCAATGCTTCTCCAACCATCTCGAGCATCGTCCGGTCGCGAACGAGAACGTCTGCCTTGTTCTGACCCATGCGGGTGCTCAAGCCACCAGATAGAACGGCCGCGAGTGCTGTCACAGGCCCAGGCTAGGTGGTCACCGCCATGAGACGTTCCACGGCTTGGGCGAACCGCTGTGGCTGTTGAAGGGCGCAGGAATGACCCGCGTCGGTTATGACGACGCTATCTGCGTCTGGGAACTGCCCCAGAAAGCGTGACTCACCTTCGCGGTTGGGCATGTCCCTTTCACCGTTCGCGATGACGATGGGGCTGCTGAAGTCCGCCATCGCTTTCGCGTAATCCACGCCGGGAAGTCGACGGAGACTTTGGGCTCCACCCTTTGCCGAGAGCCCGCCGGCAAGAATCTGGTCGGCAAGCTCATGGCCTAGATCCTCTGTCATCTTCTTCGCAAACGCCTTCATTGCCGGGCGAGCGAAAAGCGGGAACAGGAAGCCGTAGAAACGAGTCGAGATGCCATCCCAACCGGTGTAATTGATCATGGCCCCGGACAGCACGAGTCCGCTCACTCGACGCGAATGCGAAGCAGCCGTCGCCTGAGCGACATATCCGCCGAGCGAGAGACCGACCAGCGCCGAGTTCTCGATCTCCAGGTCGTCGAGGACCTCGATGACCCGTTCAACTCCGCGATCAATGGAGAACTCCTCGTCCACAAGCTCACCATGTGCCGGCAGGTCGATGGAGATGCAGTCGTAGCGGTCACCCAGGATGTCGACGACAGGTCCCCACATGTGTCGGTTGATGACACCACCGTGAAGAAGAATGATGGTGGGCGATTCCTTTGCGCCCTGTCTGGATAGACCCTTCACCTCGTGGACCTCGATGGGGTGTCAGTGAGGAAGACCGACGCGGTGAATCCATAGACGTTGTCGGCTTCGTCATCACCGTTGTCTTTGAACTCGGTGGCCAACGTGAGCACGCGACGGTGGAAATCGGCCGCATGCTCTTGACTCGAGAGGGAAGCCATCATCCGACCCCGAGAGCGGACGGCAAGGCCTCCCGCCAGGTTCGTGTGATGACTGAAAGGTCAAGGCCGGCAGATCCGAAAGACAGATTGGCACCGACGATGGTTCCCACACGTCTTGCCAGATCAGCGGGCAACTCCGTCGTGCCGCCTTCCATCACCACCACGAACCGGTGGGGGTCTTCGGAGAACATCGCGGTCTGTCCAGGGTCGCTGATCCGGGCGCCTACACCAGACGCAATGCAGATCTCAGCCACTGCAACAGCGAGCCCACCGTCCGAGATGTCGTGGAGCACCGGGACCAAATGAGCGAGATCCGCCGCGAGATCGATCACGCGATGAGCCACCGCCGGGCTGGGGGCGGTAGGCCGACCTCGAAGGGCCCCTCCGAGAACACGCTGGGCGGCGCTCCCCGCGAGGTTGTTGGTCGGCTCCGGCCCGACAACCCAGATCTCCATGCCCTCTGTCGCACGGCTCAACCGTGGGGGATCCGGGGGCATCGGGTCGGTCAGTCCGAGTAGTCCGATCACCGGGGTCGGATAGATGTCGATCCCGTCGGTCTCGTTGTAGAACGAGACATTTCCGCCGATCACGGGAATGCCCAGCGTCTCACAGGCCTCCGATATGCCCTCCACTGTCTCGATCAACTGCCACATCACTTCGGGCTTCTCCGGGTTGCCGAAGTTGAGGTTGTCAACCACCGCCAGAGGACGGGCGCCGGTGACCGCCACATTGAGGGCGCTCTCGTATACGAGACGCGCCGCTCCCCGCCGAGGGTCGAGGTAGCAAAGTCTTCCGTTTCCATCTGTGGATACGGCAAGGGCTTTCTGCGTGCCTTTGATTCGAAGCAGCGATCCGTCGCTGCCCGGCCCGATGACGGTGTTCAGGAAGAGCATGTGGTCGTATTGCTCGTGGGCCCACGCCGAAGACCCGATGGCGGGGTCACCCAGCAACTTCAGCAGCAGGGCCATGGGGTCGACGTCGTGGATCGTCGTCTGACCGGACCAAACATCCTCGAGCCAGTCGGGACGCGCCGAGGGGCGATCGAGAATGGGAGCGGCGTCGGCCAGTGATGCCGCCGGGACTTCGCTCACCACCTGGCCGTTGTGTCTTATGGTGAGTGTCCCTCCTGGCTTCACCTCCCCGACCACCGCCGAGTCGATCTCCCACTTGTCGGCCACTGCCAGCACCCGCTCGACCTTGTCGGGC
>Ga0255047_10000532_pt1 | contig 30988 bp, 34 predicted proteins | sample JV7_2_1_MG_FD_183640 | JGI IMG/M metagenome (GOLD analysis project Ga0255047, IMG submission 183640) | Seawater microbial communities from Jervis Inlet, British Columbia, Canada - JV7_2_1 | ecosystem: Environmental > Aquatic > Marine > Inlet | place: Canada: British Columbia | collected 2016-10-06
TTCAATGTGAAAACTGGAAATGTAGTACACGGTGTAGCTTATGAAACTTATTGCGAATGGCTAACTAAACAGCCTAAAGACCTTAAAGAGGCTCATAACACTTTCTTTTCCCCTGCAAAAATAGAGTTCGACCCTCAAACTGGTGGAAATTATAAGTACATTACTTTAGATGATGCCCAAGAAATTATATCGGTTAATTCTCACAATATGCCAGAGTGGAGAAAAGAGGAGCTCGCAAATCCAGTTATGCCCAAAGAGTTTACTGAGCTCATGGAGCATTTATTTCCACGCAAAGAGTGTAGGAGATATATTCTTAATTGGATATATCATACGCTAGATAGCAGAAGTGCAGTACATCTTCTAATGCATGGCCATAGAGGGATAGGAAAAAATACGATTATTTACATTATGGAAAACCTAGTAGGGAAATCAAACTACTACTATGTTCCTAAAGATTTTTGGGATAATAACTTTAATTCAGAGTTAAGGCATAAAAGGCTTTTATATTTTGACGAGCATAAATTAGACGCAAAACAAAATGAATCTGAGTTCAAGCAATACCATGAGCCTAAGATGGCATATCACGGAAAGGGTATGCCGATTATTGGATTAGAAAAAAACCATGCCACGCATGTCATATCTAATAATACTCAGGTTACGAACCATATTGTATATGAAACTAGAAGGTTCAGCGTACCAGTTTTAACGCACACTCCCATCAGTGAGGCTTTAGGACGAGATTGGCTTGATGAAATTCACAGGCTGAAAGAAGACAAAGATTTTCTAGCTAACGTAGGGTGGTGGATTCTTAAAAATGCTAATACAGGTGATTACTCTCCTGAAGACCCATATAAGAGTCCATTGTTCTACGATTTAGTACATAAAGCTTTATACCCTTGGCAGAAGTTCTTGATTGATCTTATCAAAGGTAGAGAAGGTGAGAAGTACGACTTAGAGGACTTTGCAGACGAGCTTGGTTACAAGGGCAAGAAGATAGGTAGAGTACACATAGAGAACTTCCTAGCAACTCACAAAGACGAGAACGAAGAGTCTTATGGATACTTAATTCAAGGTACTGGTGGCAAGAGGTCAATCATACCAAGTGAAAAGTATATGCCAGTAGTGGACGCGGAGCATTCCCTACCAACAGACCAACAACAAGTGGAGTTTTAAATGAAAGAAAAAAATACAATGCCCCTTCAAACTCGTGAGGAAATACAAGAAAGATTTGAGAATTGTGGACTGATAAGACTTACCAGAGTTAGTAGGGATACTAGGGAAGGCGACAATCCAGTAATATACCTACGAGCAGAAGAGGTACTCTATATCTATTCTAATGCAAAGAAAGAAAAGGTGTTAGTACTAAAATCAAAATTTGCAATAACTGTAGAAGAGAACATGTCGGAAATTTCAGTTTTAATGGAACAGGCAGAATAGGATAAACTATCATGTTAAAAAATTGTGAGAATTGTATTCATTTAGATTACTTTGAAGCTGATTATGAAAGTAGCGATGAAAGCGGCTTTTATTGTGAGAGTCGTGAAACAAAAAATGGAAGTGAAGAAGAATTATTGAAAGCACTTAACACTGACTCATATAGAAAGAAGTCAAAAACTTGCTATGAATCAAAAACGGTTAGAACTAGGAATACTATATGAGCGATCAAGTTTTAATATTTTTAATCTGTATGATCGGATTTGTTAGCGTTATAGCTCTTTATGCATGGGTTATGGTTAAGGCTATGGAACTAGAAAGCAAGGAAAGAGAAACAAACAGTACAGGAGAAACTGAGTAATGTTTAAAATAGATATACCTACGTATGTGATTGTAATTGTCGCCACAATTTTAAGTTTTATTTCTTATCTGGTTTGGTGGACTTTATTTTACTTACTTTCACTTTTTGAAATAACCGTTAATTTAAACAACGTGTAGTTGGAGTAATACTATATGCAAATAGGAAATACTAAAATAGTAATCACATGGGGGGATCGTGACAGTTGGTTTAATCTCTTTGAGTGTCTTTGGTGGTTTATCATGGGCGGTGTGATGATGTTTGGATACTTAGAGATATACTAAAAAAAACTAACAGAAGAAATAAATGTTGACAAACTAGTCACGACTGATGATACAATAAGATAACTTAATAAAGGAACAACAATGGCAACAACTAAATTCGCATCTATAGATTTTGAGTACTACGATACGGCAGAAGCTAAGTTGAATGTAGTATGTGCCAGTGTTAGGCATGATGGAGAGACTCATAGTTTTTGGACTCATCTTGACGATGCAATGAGCTATACTAGATGCAGAACCATAAGAGAGATGCTCGTAAATAAAATAAACGACCTCCACGCCAAGGGCTATACCTTCCTAGCTTATAATGTTGTAGCAGAAGCCAGTGCTTTTATATCGCTCGGATTAGAGCCTCTTAAATATCGTTGGGTTGACCTTTACTTAGAGTATAGGTGCTTATCGAACCATAACGATAACTATGCTTATGGAAAGCAACTAATAAAAGGCAGAAAGAAATTTACTAAAAAGCCCTTACCAAAGTGGCAAAGGAAAACTGAAAGTGACGAAAAGAAAGCAGATGCCTCTAAGCAAGAATACGGCATGGGAGCAGCAGTCTATAAGACGCTTGGAATTGTTATCGACTCGGACTTTAAGAAAGAAATTAGAGATATCATTATCGCCTGTAACAGTGGAAGAACACAAGATATTGATAAAATGGTGGCTAGAAAAGATGAAATAATGACATATTGTGACTCTGACGTTGAACACTTAGAGCCTATGTTTAAGGAGATGTTAAATGAATATTCTAGATTACTTGGCAGACGTTTTAACGTGGAAACTCTCAGATCAGATATTTCTAATAGGGCTGATTATGCTTGCCGTACTGCTATTATGGAGAGGCTTGGATACCCTATTAGGGTCAAAGAGACCAGAAACTTTTCAGATCAAGTTGGAAACATTATATGGGAATGTCAAAGTGATATTAATGAGCAGTTCAAAGATAAAAGTGAGCAAATATTCAGGAGTACAGTTCAAAAACGACCTCTTGACCTCAAATGGAACCAAGGATTTACTAGAACTCTCATTCAGCAATGGTGCAAGCATAATAGTTACAGGGGATGGATTAAAACCGATGGGGATGATACTTCCCTCTCACTTAAAGCTTTCTCTAAACCTATTTCCTTCAACCACTCCTATCCTAGAGGTCACTTTCTCGCACAGATGCAAAGATACCTCAAACTCAAGCAAGGTTTAAATGGATTCACAGCAAGCACAGGAAAGACTAAAAAGAAATTTTGGGATAGCGTTGGAATGGATGGAAGGGTCAGACCATATATGGGTATATATGGGGCTCAGTCAGCTCGAAGTCAGCCAAGTGCAACCGCATTTATCCCGCTTAAGAGTGCTTGGATGCGAAGCCTCATTGCTCCACGACAAGGACGGGCCATATGTGGAATCGACTTTGCCTCTCAGGAGTTCTTGCTCGCAGCACTCCTATCTGGAGATAAAGAAATGCTTAGAGCTTATGAGTCGGGAGATGTGTACCTTTCTTTCGGAAAATCCATTGGATACATTCCTCAAGACGGAACCAAGTCAGAGTACAAAGAAAAAAGAGATAACTGTAAAGCAGTCGTCTTGGGCTTATCGTATGATATGTCGGAGTATGGCCTTGCTAACGACCTTACTGAAAAGTTTGGAAGGAAAGTAGAACCAGAAGAGGCTCTGAGTTGGATCAACCAACATAAGAAAGCATATAAAGTGTTCTGGAAGTGGAAAGAAAACTTCCAAAAATTATATAAGCAAAGAAAGTATGTAAGACTCGCAGATGGTTGGATGATGTGGGGAGACAATGATAATTTTAGAAGTACGGGGAACGTACCAGTACAAGGAATGGGTTCTTGTATTATGAGAAAAGCGGTTCAACTCGCACAGGATAGAGGACTAGATGTTATATACACCTTACATGATGCCATTTATATTGAGCATGACAGCAGTACTTATAATCCTTCTAGGTTATTGGCTATATGCATGGATGAAGCGTTTAGATTCTACTTCCCTGATGAACTTAAAAAGGTTGCTACTGTTAGGCTCGATGCTGATATATGGAGTCCTGATTACGATGATGGGGCTGAGTATGTGGAGAACGATTATAAAACCTACTATGGAGTCTATAGCCTTCCCATAAAGCTACAACAGACGTACATAGATGAAAGGGCCAGAGACGATTACGACAGATTTAGTAAATACTTTCATAAGATGGAATTTGAGGAGATAATATTTTGAAAAGCATAACGAAACTATTAATTAACAAATACACGCAGCGAGAAATGCTAGATGGTATGACAATACTAGCTGAAAGTCTTAGAAATACCGCTTTAGGTATGGATAGTATGCGAGACTCTTTGAGCTTGGAAGATATTAAACTTCACAGAGGTTTAATGGGTAAACAGTTAGCTACAGCCTTCGTACAACTAGAGATTATTAAGAATCAATATGGGTGGTCAACCTCTCCTACTGAGTTCGAGAGAATGATAGACGATGTAGTAAACGGAATGATGCCAGAAGAGGAGTTTAATCAATATGAGTTTTAAGCTAACAATAACTCCATTTGAACACCAACAGAAGTATATACAGTTTGCATTGGCTTGTGACTATACACTTTGCGGTGACGAGATGGGCCTTGGGAAAACTCTAAGTGCTATCGGTGTGGCATGTGCTATGAAAGCTAGAACACTCGTAGTATGTCCTGCCTTCTTAAAGCATAATTGGAAAGCTGAGTTCTTAAAGTTTACTGATCTTAAAGAGAGTGAAATTTTAGTTATCAATTCTAAGAAGGACTTTGAGAAATCCAATGGAGTTAAGATCGTAGTTATAAACTATGAGAAACTTAAAGATTGTGAGAGGTTATTCCAGTGGGCTGACTATGTGATTGCTGATGAAGCTCATTACCTTAAGAACATTGAAGCTAAGAGGACTCAATACTTCCACCAGTTTATAAAACTACACAGGCCTGAACGTCTTAGTTTGTTATCTGGTACGGCTGTAAAGAATAGAGTAGAAGAATTTTATAGTCTATTAGTACTTATGGCCTATGTTCCTAGCAATGGACGCAATGGCCTTAAGATTACTGATAAGTATAGAGTCCAATATAAGTTCTCTAAGCAGTTTTCACATGAAAGGGTATTCGACATCGCAGTTAGAGGCAGAAAGGTCACAGTGAGGAAGTTTGAGGGCTTAAAGAATGAAGCAGAACTGAAGACTTACTTCAGAGGAAAGTATATGAGAAGGTTGACTAGTCAAGTAATTGATCTTCCAGAGCTATTAGAAAGATATGTAGAAGTTAACTATAAATTTGATGATAAGGAGCTTGAGAACTATGCAAAATACACGAATAAAATGGATGGGCATGTCATGGCAATTAAGAAAGGCAGTGCGGTTGCAAAGGCTAGTTTTACTGCTGATTATGCTAAGAACATTTTTGATGAAACAGGAAATCCAGTTGTTATTTTTAGCGATCACATTGAGCCTGTTCATAACATTGCTGATAAGCTTAAAAACTCAGCTTACATCACAGGAGCTACACCAATGGAAGAGAGACATACTATCGTATCATCTTTTCAAGCAGGTAAACTTGATTATATTGTGGCCACTATTGGTGCTGCATCTACTGGTATCACTCTTACTAGGTCTAATAACTTAGTTTTTAATGATATGTCTTATATTCCTGCTGATAATGCACAGGCAAGTAAGCGTATTCATAGAATCGGACAAGAAAATAATTGTAGAATACATAAAATATGCGGATCAACTGTTGACAAAGCGATCATGACTTCGTTAACATCAAAACAACAAGTATTAGATAAGATACTTTAATAAAGGAATTACACTATGTTTATTAATGAAATTAAAATTATGAAGAGAAGAAATTTAGGTAACTACGAACACAAAGAAGTGACTATGGGTGTAGCTCTAAAAGAGAACGACAACCATGCAGAGGCTTTAGCTCTATTAGAGGCTAATATAGAAGGTGCTCTATTTGGAACACCAGTTGTGCCTAAAGCTCCAGTACCCTCTGACCAAACTGAAATGGATATTCCAGTTGACGTTAAGGAAGCAGTAAAGAAAGTAACAAAGGCAAAGAAAGCAAAAGCTCCTAAGAAAGCAAAAGAGCCAGTGGTAGTTCCTACGCTTGAAGAAGTTCAAGTATTATGTAGAGACGTTGCAACTAAGCTTAAATCTGCTGATAAAGTAAAAGCTCTTATCACTGAATGTTGTGGAGTTGGTAGTCTTGGAGAAGTTAAAGATACTGCATGTTTTATTGACCTTGCTAAGAAATTAAAGGACGCATAATATGTCTGGTGTACAAGTACATTCAGAACGTGCACATAGTAAATGGGGTGCTTCATCTGCCGATAGATGGATGAACTGCCCTGCATCGGTAAAGCTTATAGAGAAAGCACCACCGCAAAAGTCTAGTCATTATGCTCAAGAAGGAACTTGTGCTCATGAATTGGCTGAGATTGCTATGGTAGAAGATAAACCTTGTTCTCACTATGTTGGTCAAACAATGGAAGGGTGGGAAGTAACAGAAGAGATGGCTGAGTATGTTCAAACTTATGTGGATTATGTATTACAAGCATCTTCAGGCATTAACAAAGATTTACTCCTTGAGGAGAAATTCCACCTTAACTTCATTAGAGAAGGTCTTTTTGGGTCAAACGATGCATGTGTGCTTGAATTCATGGGAACTTTGGAAGTTATTGACCTCAAATACGGAAAAGGTAAAGTTGTCGAAGCTGTGGACAACAAACAACTTATGTATTACGCCCTTGGAGCAGGACATGGTTCTGACTTTACACAAATTAAGCTCACAATTGTACAACCTAGAGTTAAAGACCCGATCAAGTCACATACAATTACAATGGATGAACTTAATAAATACGCAGAAGAACTTGGAAAAGCTGTCGATGCGACAAAAATGGATGATGCTAATTTCTCAGCAGGATCACATTGTTTTTTCTGTCCTGCAAAAGGAATATGCAAAGAGCAGAGAAAGTCAGCTCAGAAAGTCGCTTGTATGGACTTTGGTGTGTCTGAACCAAAAACAGAATCCTCATTACCTTCAGCAGAAGTAATGGATGCTAAGACACTTAGAAACATCTTAGAACATGCAGACGGTGTAAAGAAATGGCTAGACTCGGTTCAAGCATATGCTATGCATAAGTTAGAGAAGGGCTTACCAGTAGACGGATATAAGTTAGTAAAAAGTAAAGTAAATCGTAAAGTACAATCGGAAACTGAGCTTAAAATGGCATTTGGTGACGAGATTTACGAGCAGAAATTACTTGGTATTGGAAAGTTAGAGAAGAAGTTCGGTAAAGAACAAGTAGCAGAATTTCTTTTTAAGCCAGAGGCTAAACTTACAATGGCCAAGGAAAGTGATAAAAGAGAGGCTGTTTATGCTAACTCAATCGCACAAGATTTTGGAATAGATACAAAGACCTCAGAAGAGGCAAATATTAATAACTTTGAAACAATAACTTTTTAGGAGAACACAATGAGCGAATTAAAACAAACAAGACTAGTAACACCAGTAGGAAGATTAGCATTTAGCCAGAACCTTTACAAAACAAACAAGAAGGGTAGATACACTGTAGCAGTAGTATTTGACAAGGCAGACGCTGAGATTATCGCAGGTTTAAGACCTCTACAACAACTTGAAGCTGATCTAATCAAAGACAAGTGGGGCGACAAGAAACCTTCAGGACTTAAGACTCCAATGAAGGTTGAAGTTAGAGAAGAGATGCTTGAGAAATATGACTTTATGACAGATATGGTTACTCTTAATGCTTCAAATGGTTTTGAAGTACCAGTAATCGATTCTAAAGGGATGCCAGTTTCTGAGTCTGATATTAAAGCAGGGGATTATGTAAAGCTTTCTATCTCAGGATATGCTTACGATAACGAACTTAAAGGTATTGGATTCAATGTAAATGGTGTTCAGTTAGTTAAAGAAGGCGAGGCTTTCTACGGAAGACAATCTGCAACAGATATGTTTGGCCTTCCACCAGTAAGTTTAGATTCCCTTCCAGTAGCGGAAGAGAATAATACAAGTGAAGCAGGAACAGACTTCACATTCGGAAATTTCTAGGAGGAACACTATGACCCTAAAAGACTATCTTAAAACAAATAGGATTACTTTTAGGGCATTTTCCCAGAGGGTAAACATAGACGCAGCTCAACTTAATCGTTACGCTAATAAAGTCCAAATGCCCTCTATGGAAAGTGCTCACAAGATTTACGTTGCCACTAAGAAGAAAGTTACTTTCTTGAGTTGGTTCGAGTAATGAAACAGCCATATGAAGTACTTGGCGTAGCCCAAGATGCAGGAGAGGCTGAAATTAAGAAGGCCTTTAGAAATCTTTCCAAGACTCACCACCCAGACAAAGGTGGGGATGCAGAGGTTTTTAAGGTTATTTTAAGTGCTTATGAAATCCTTTCTGATCCTGCAAAGAGAGAATGGTTTGATGATCACGGTAGTATAGACGACTTCAAAGGTAGTGAAGAAATCGCAGAGAATAATTTATGTAATGTCATGGATAGAATTATCAATGAGCATGGATTTATGGCTGACTACACAAATCTTATTATTCGTATGAGAGAAGAGATTAATGAGATAACACAAAAAATGCATAGTGATATTCAAGAGATTGATATGGAGCTATTAAGGTTAAATTCGATAGTTGGTAGACTAAAGAACGCAGATATTTTAAAGACTCACGGAGAGCGTACAATCAAAGCGACTGAACTTAGAAGAAAGTCAATCGCAGATATGCTACCAGTACAGGCCCTCATGTTAGAGCTTATAGATAAGTCAGAATATGATTTTGATATTGACGATGATATGGAATGGGCAGGACAAGGAAAGATCGAATGGGGAAGTTAATTAAACTTGATAGAACTAAAAAACGTAGAGATAAGAAATACAATCCATATAAGAATAATCCGCTTGATAAGCAACTAACAAAGGCTCTAACTGAGCTTGATGGTGCTATTGAGACGGACGAGGAAGGTACTCCTAAGCTAGATGAAGCAGGAAAGCCTATCTTTAAGGATTCTATAGAGTGGGATACTAATAGTGCTCAAATACACGCAATATGGAGCTGTATTAAGATACTTTTAGAGCAGAGTCTAGTTCCACCAAATGAAATAGATGCAGCTTTTGATCTTATGGCCATGTATGCCAAGCTAGATCGCCCTGACAATACCAAGGATTACAAGGTTACTTTACCTATTAATTACTTTGTAGGAACGTGGCATATACTTAATACTTGCAGGAAGTTTTCTCTTTTCTCTAAGGACAAAGGAATGTCTCAAGCTATTGATGGGCTTACCCTCTGGTTCGCAGAGAAAATCGATCAATACCATTATGTAAAAAACCACGAAGAGGTAGTGGATAAAGTCAATCCAAGTAATCTTCATCTTCTAGATACTCCTCTAAATAAGCAGAAAAATGTAGGATACTACTCTGAAGGTTCAGATAAGCCTGTTCAACTAGAGAATCCTCAAGATCGAACTGACCCATAAGTTCTTCTAGTGCTAAGAAATGATTTAAAACTAGGTCATGAGGCTCATTATTCGTGACCAGTTTTAAAGGGAATTTACGGACGTTATCATCCTTCATATAGGTATCCGTCTACAACACACTTATAGTCCTGAATATGGATTAACTGATTGAACCATGTACCGTCCTCTAGTAACCTCATTACTGAAAATCCTAACGACCACTGATGGTGAGATTTCACATACCCAAATACAGGATTTGATTTATCCCCTAGCCACCCTGACGAAATTCCTCGATAGTTCTGGCCATCCATGGTTACTGTCTGAGCTTCTTGAATACGATGCGTATGTCCGAAAATCACAGAAGCCATTGCCTTTTCTGCAGTATTTTGTGCAACATGCTTGCCCCCTGCTAAAGGTTCATGCCTTGCGAAGAGTGAAGACCCTAGAACACTGTATTTCTGATTTGGTTCGTATGGAATGTACTCATATCCTAGAGCTGACAGCTCCAGAATCGATGCTACGTCCAACACCCCATAAAGATCAGGACATCTATTGGTTACATACCGAGCAAGTCTATGTTCATGATTCCCACAAATAAATACTTTCTTAGCATCTGGAAATTTTCTATTTAATACTTTGAGTTCTTTTACGACTTCGGCAACTTCATCCTGTAATAAGTGTTGGCCTTGAGGGTCTTTACCATGTGAATTAATAGCATAAAAATCAGCGTAGTCTCCTAGAATGACTATTTCATCAGGACTTAAATCACTTGCAACATCAAGCATGAGTTGATACGCTCGTTTATCATGATAGGGGATATGGCAATCGGGTATTATTAAAGCAGTTTTGATACTCATAGTTATTACTTCCTTGTAATATATGTTCTGAGTTATTATACATCATCTTTGGACTGACTGTGTATTATAATTCAGGACATTTTTTCGGACTCTTCCGACATAAATATAACTGTAATTCAATTTCTAAAAGATACTCTTCAAGAGTAGTTCTATGACTAGACTCTATACACTCCATATTCACAACAGGCATTTCTAAGCCGTTACGGAAGCAAGTACCATCTTCATTAGCTATACAGCTACTTGGTGTCTCTGGTCTTCCTAAGACTCTTCCTATGTCTGTCTGACAACTGGACATTATGCTCATGAAGCATAATAGAAAGCACACGACGATCTTCTTTGGATTTTGCGTTTTCGATTGCATTTGAAATGGCCCTTCTTTTCTCTACGGTATCCCTAACACCCTCTAAAAGGTCTTTAGAGAGCTTGGCGTAGTGGAGGTCTAGAATCTTAAAGAAGATATCCCTGATAGCAGGAATAGCCTCGATAACACCCCAGAGTACTCCTGCTACAGTACCCATTACTTCTTAAAGTTCGCTATGATCTTATAGATTGCACCGATAATTTGAACAATTTCAGTTTCATCTAAGTCTTTAACTTCTTCTAAAGCTAGTTTAATGTCTTTCATACCTGCTTCAAGTATTTTCATATCTGGAGCTGCGTCAACTAGATCACCTAGTTTAGTAACATCTGAAATTGTAATTCCGTCTTTTAAAACATCTTTAACAACATTAACTAATTTAGTACCTGAAGATGCTAATTCGCCTAATGCTTCAATAGCCTCTAATAATTCTTTGATTCCCTTTTCTTCTGACATTGTGTTCTCCTGTTATATTAAGAATGGATAATGATGAACTCACCACCATGCACTTTGATTACTTGATTTATAGTACGAGCACCTGCGATTAGAATATCTAATCTCTCTTTAAGTTTCTTAGGTGTACCCTTAAATATTTCAACTAGCATAATTTACTCCCTATCCCTTATACTCGCCCGATCTGTTCAATAAATCAAGCTGTGTGATTCTTTCTTTGTTAGAAATCTCAGAGTTCTTTCTGATCTCTTCTCTTACTTCTGGTCTTCTCGAACTAGGTACTACACCCTCGATTCGGCCATATCTGTCCTTCTCGAACAATTGTGGAAATTGCTGTATCCACATTGGTAACATAGATGCAACCTCGTCTGGATTCTCGTCAAGAACCATTGCAATGTTGCTATATAGCTCAGTTGCAGCCTCTTGTACGTCCTCGAGCTCCATCTCTGAAGTATCAACTCCTGCTTTCTGCATACGTGCTAGAACTAAGTTCTCAGCATCTTGAGCGACTTTCATCTTAAAGATTTGAGAGTTAGATTGAAGACCTTCCGTATTCCTTGGAAGTTTCGTCTTAAGTAATTCTTTAGGAAGGTTCATATCCATTTGCTCTTGTATTGGCATTGGATTGAACGATTGTGGTTCTCTGCTCATAATAGGCTGTTGCTCCTCACTCATAGTGGGTGTTAGTTTTCTAACTCCTCTACCAAGTACGCTCCCTAATGGAGTTTTTTGGACATTTCTAGACATTTGACCTACTGGCCCACCTACGAAATCTCCTGCCATCTCAGCCGCAGCAGATGCCGCATACCCTAGATTTCCTGCAAGAATCCCAGACTTCATTTTAGTCAAAGGTGGTTGGAGTACTTTCTCCGTGATCCCTCTTTCTATAGAGGCTAAATCTCCGTATTCCTTGTTAAGTCTTTCAAAAGGAGTACCGGATAATTTATCCTTAGTGAAACTTCTAAGTATGTGGGATGCTCCTTGCATGGCCTGTTCTTGAACCGTATCTTTAGCAACCCCTTTAGCATCCCTATTGATGGCTTTATCCATCTTCTTTCTACGTTCGTGAATATCTACTAGGTTTACTTCACCCTTCAGATCATCTCCGAACAATTTCTTCATTTGGTAAAGAACATTTTTCTTAGTTCTCTTAGCTTGAGCTGAAGAATTAAACTCCATGCTGTCTACCATATCATCTACAGACTTTCTAAAATCCTCATATACCAATATACCATCATCTTTCAGTTCTGCGTCTGATCTGATTGAGGTAGTATCCCCCGCATCAGCGAGAACTTGGCCTTTTTTAGGGCCTTCTCCTATGAAACTAATAGGAGTTACTTTAGACCTATCTACATCTATATCCGACATGATAAACCTGTCTTCTACTTCAGAGGCTCTAGACTTAACTAGGTTAGTAGTCTCAGTCGCTACTGCCTTTTTACCCATTTCTATTCTTTTAAATATTTCTTTTTGACTTGGAGGTACGAAAGCTCTTTTTATCTTTCTAGAACCTGCCCAAGAGTAGTTTTTAGGATCATAGGTTACAGCACCTCCACTAAATAAACCTCTTGCATCATATTCTTTCATAACCTCTTGCATATAGTCAGAGGCTTCAGAGGCATCTTCAGCCTTCCCTAAGAAGTCTTTAGGCTCTGCTCCCACATAACCTGCCCTTCTAGCAGGGTAGTTCTTAAAGATAGCTGCACCACCTCTAAGTCCACCACCTAACGTAGCAGCCATTCCAGTTCTACCTATATCGTACTCGCCCCCTTCACCCATTTGGGAAACGGCATCCGTACCTGCACTACCTGCAATACCTTTAACTACATTCTGCCCCTTGGACATTTCTTGTAATTTACTTAATATTTCTGGAAGTTTTCTAAACTTACCTGCTCCCATAGATAAGGCATCTATAACATCAGGAGTGAATAGTTCTGTAAGAGTTGTAGCTACAGGACTTCTCTTTCTAGCCTCCGCTACAGCCTCTCTATAAGTCTGTGCAAGCTCTGGACTGAACATGTTTACTAATTCGTCAGCATGTTCAATTAGTATGGCTTGAGGTAATACAGTGACTGCATCCACAACCATTTCACCTGTGCCTGTTACGGTGTCACTGATAAAACCAGAAGAAGGACTGCCCATTGAGGACATTCCTAGTTCGTCTTCTATGTCTACTGCTTCATCTTCCCAGTTTTTACTCATAGCCTATAACCTCATATCCTGCCCCTAAAACATTTTCTAGTTTGTCTATAGAGATCATTTTACCTTTACCAGTATCGTCTTTGTACTTAACTCTATCATAGAATCCGATTAGTTCACCCAAATGTTTCTTCATTTCTTGAGGTGATAATCCTACTGCTGACCCTTGAGTGTATCGTCTATTCTGTATTTGGATACCTAACTGCCTATCCTGCCCCATAGATTTAGCTACTTCGGAAGAAAAAGCGGCCATTTGCTTGTCGTTCATCTTACCTGCTTTGAATTGTTGGCCCAATCTTCTAGACCAGTTATCAACAACTGAGAAGGTGTCTTGTAAGTATATCATATCGAAATCGGATAACTTTCCACCCTCTAATACCTTGGCCATGTTCTTAAAAGCCATTCTTTGCCTAGAAGGGTCTTTAGAAGTAAACCCTCTAACAGAAGATGCTGCTTTCCTGTATCTCTCATATGCAGGTCTATCTTTCTCCATCTCCGTCATTTTCTTAGAAACGAAAGCTAATCTATCCCCGCTTAAACCTTCTAGAGGTTTCCCTAGTTGTTTAACTGTACCCTTAGTAGTATCCCATATCTTTTGCTGTCCGTGAGCATCTACAAATCTCTTAAGGTGCTTTCCTTTTGATCTCCAAGTAGACAGTTTTTCATTTTCCTTAGCTTCGTATGATAATTTAGGCTGTAAGTCAGTTCTGATTTGGCCATGCCTGTCTTTATATTCATTTTGAACAGGGTTATAAGAACCTGCATAAATATTACCGTCATCACCTCTATAATTAAACTTCTGAGATTTTTCAGAGGCTGAAGATTTAGCACTAGCTGCTTTAGCTTCACTTTCTCTAAGGTCTTTGTATCTTGTAAGTAAAGCTTCAGACCCTGCAGAATATCCTGCCTCTGCATCACCTGCAAATATTCCTGCAAGTAGAGGAGCAGCACCTAGCCAGAAGTTAGGGTTAGTATCGTTGAACTTAGACATACCCTCTGCTACACCAGTACCAACCTCGTCCATAGCCTCGCCAAAGGCATTGAATCCAGACTTGATACTTTCTCCTGCAGAAGTGGCCATATCTCTAGCCCCTTCACCAACAGAAGTTAAGATTTCTTTACCTCCAAAGGACTCGCCTTCAGCATCAGGTTTCTTCAACTCAGTTACAGCCTCTTTAAAAGGAGCTGTAAGAGTATCCATAATCCCTGCAGGTTTTCTCTTCTTTTCTTCAGACATTACTATATCCTATTTCTTAGATTTCTTTTTAAAGTATCTACCCTTACTATCTATGGAGTCGTACTTTTCTTGATTACTTATAGAATCTGACCCCGTAGAACCATCAGGGTTTACAGTCCTTATAGTTTTCTTAGCAGGTTTCTCTACGGGTTTCTTCACAGTTTTCTTTATAGTCTCTGCCAACACTTTCTTTCTCATTTCTAAACTAGCAGATTTTAGTTTCTCTCGCTTTTTTGTAGCATCTGAAAAAGCAGAACCTACTTTAGAAGGGATGGCAACACTAGCACTTCCCATTTTTGTTTTCGTATTCTTCTTTGCACTTTTCATATAACTCTCCTGTTAAAATAATCCACCAAATATACTTGAAACAACTCCCTGTTTAGGGGCTTTAGGCTGTGCAGGAGGAATCATACCGACTTCGATATTTCCATATTGTCCTGAAGATTTCATTATATCTCCCACTACACCTCTAAATTCTTTACTTTGATCTGATAATGCTTGTCTTTCTTCTGATGATCTAAGAGTAGCCAAATCTCTAGCACCTGCTCTAGCAAGTGACTGTTTCTGACCTTCACCCATTTGACCACCGCCACCATGCATAGCATGTGAAGCTCTAAGTTGTTTCTGGGCTTGATTCTGGTCTTGTTGCATTTGAGCTGCACCTGCCGAATCTCCCTCCATTATCTCTTTAAGACGGTCTCTAATTCCTGCTCGGCCTTGTCCTGCCTCTTCTATAGTAGCACCAGTTAGGATTTCCCCTTTCTTCTCGCCCTTCTCCATAGCCTGTTGGCCTTTAGTAGCATTAGTTACATGCTTACTAGCCTCTGGTTTATGTTTCACAGCTTTATTTGCAACCGCTTTGCCCGGCCCTCCAAGAAGACCCCCTAAAGGTTTATTGAAAAAACTATTTTTACTACCCATTACTCTATCTCCTTCCTGAGAAAAATCATACCATTATCCACTTTATAAACCTCGAAACCTCTAGCTAACATGGCTTTCATACTTGAAGTACTACCTGCTGTTGTAGGGTCATTCGAGCCTAATATGTACTTAAATCCGCATTTCTTAGCTTCAATAATTATCTCTTCCATTATATTCGTAGCGAGGTTAGATTTTCTTAATTCACGCTTAACATAAATATCTTCGATATACATAGCATCTTCGGCTTCAAACTCATAGAATATGGCAAAACCTCCATCACGCTCAATGACGGACTTGTGAGGCAACCTTTCTCTAATATATTCTAACCACATTTCTAGTCCTTTACAATAACAACAGTTAAAACAGCCTCTGAACCACCAGTATTCTTCAGTTCGATCCAGTTTCTGTTATATATCCCATCTGTAATTGTGCCACCACCGACTTGTTTTGTAATAATCCTGTGTTTTGGAATTACTCTAAGCTTGTGATTTACCTTAATAGTCGCTCCTGCAGGTATCGTGATGGTTTTTGCGTCACCATCCAGATTACCTAGTGTAAGACTTCTAAGGATGAAATTCAACTCTACTATCGTCTTATTCATCGATTTGATTACTTCCGCAAGGTCTTCACCTTCAACTTCCTGTAACTCAACGACATTTCTAGTCCTAGTTGTCATCTTTAGTTCCCTGAGAGTCTGAGCTGAACTCATACTCATAGCCATCTAAGATTAGAGGCTGTCCAGTTCCAGAAGTTAACTCAAAGGCCATAGACTTAGCTCTAGCAGGATTCAACCTCTGCTTCACATCAGTATCATTACTTGCTATCGATTTCACTTCTTCAGTATCTACGTCTGAAGTATTCCAATTTTTATATGTTTTTACTCCGAGCTCGAAATCCTCTGGCATACCAATAGTGTACATAAGCATACTCAAGAACTTCTTATTAAGTGAAGCCTCTCCAAGTGTCTCAAAGTTTGACCTATAATATGCGTCAGCTGATAGTCTTGTCGTATCCTCTTTGAACAGATTTACACCATCTGAGCTGTATAGATTAGTGTCTATGATCTCAAATGCTCCTGTACCGTTGATTCCATCGAGTAAGAACCATTCTCTGTGATAGTAGCTAAAAGCGAATACATAGCCGTTGGACGCAGTATTAGAGGCTATATGGAAATAGATGTATTCGTTCACATAGTCTACTACCGCTTTACAGTTACTTAAATCTAAGTCTAATCCTAATTCATCCTCTGTGAAGATCGTCTCGATCATATCAGAGATTTCAGGCATCGACCCGCCTTGCTGACAGCCATAGAATCCTCTCTTAGAAAGGAATATCCCTGCCCCTTGGAAGTCGATTACCGATCTAGGATCAGTAAGGCCAATTCGAGTAGACTTCGCGGCTTGAATCCTATAATTCGCTAGAAATACATTTCCAGTGATATAGTAAGCCTCTTCCTCTCTAAGTACGCAAATAAACGTCTCGTTTGAGAAGAATCCAGTTATCTTCCCTCTTGTCTCACTTCCTACTGGAAAGTTGTCAAAAGGTGTGAAGTTTTCAATAGTTCCACCAGTAGAGAAATCAGAGAAGTAGAATTTCTCATGATCTACGATAGCAATAGCACCCAAGTAATCTCGGATTTGCTTTCCTCTTGGTGGTGGTAATTTTACGGACTCAATATCATAAATATCTGCCATTTCAGTAGATAAGAATAAGAATGGAGTCGGAGCTTTAATCTCTAATCCAGAAGGATCACCAGAGAACTCACTGTCGTATAGCTCAGTATAAAGCTGAGTTGAAGCACCTTCATAGCCATAAGTAGTCATAGTTGAGTACTCAAAGCCGTAGCTGAAAGTTCTCGAAGTATATACGGCCATAAGGGTATTACTTAAGTATCTAGCGAATTTTGGAATATAATCAAATTTATATGATTTTACCCAAAGTCCTGATTCATTGTCGTACTTATAAAAGTTTTTCAGAGTTACAGTATCCCCAAAGTAATCAATCGCTTCAACTTCACATCTGTAAATTTCTTGATGTACGAAGATAGAAGAAGGTGTACCTGAAGACGGAAATCTCTCATAAAAGCCCGAAACACCGTATAGGTACTGTCCTACAGCTGCAGAGTAATATCCTGCTTGGCGAGAATATGCTGTTGCTGAGATTGTTCTTGCTGCAGCACTATCAGCCTCTTCTAGTCTCTGAACAGTAGAGCTATTTGAAGTTACTTTTACATAACAGGCATGATCGTAAGCATTGTCTTGGATTAAAGTCTCACCGAACTCGTCTGATTCATTTACAGTTAGTGATTCTTTCCCTGCTGCTTTACTAGTTAAATGTGTAGAATAGTTTCCAAAAGTTGGTCTTCCCTTGAAGTCTACTTTAATTGGCATCAAACGTGCATATCTGTCAGTAGAATCTTGAGGAGAAGAAGGCTGTGTGCCTACATCTGCAGTAGAGTCTTTTACTGAGTCTGCGATTCCTGCTCTGGTGATAACCTTGCCATCGTAAGCAAACATTCCACCTAAGTTGTTCTCCGCAGCTAATTGGTCGATTGTATCAGCCAGTATTACTTGGGCAGGATCATAGTCCGCGAATCCACCCATGAAATATAGAATCCCTTCCATAGTAACATGTGAGAATTTACCATCTGTCTCTGAGCCTACTTTATTAACTGTTTGGCCTAAATGCGATAAGTTAGTACAGATTTCCTTTTGGAAAGGGATATATACTAGAGCATTTACATTCTCATAGTACTTATAGTACTTGTTAACGTAAGTTACTGGTACAGCACCTGCCGTATTATCAGTGCATTTCGTGGCAATTACTAGGTGATCTTCGTACTTCATAACATCGATAATAATTGCATCGTATGGTAGTTTGTCGAAATGATCTCCTATTTCCCCGAAAGTTCCTCTAGCTAACGTCATTTGAAGCCTATCTTTGATTTTGATAAGCCTTCTATTAGAGTCAAGAAGGACATTCCTACAATCTGAGGCTGTTCCTTCCTGTCTATATAATTTACTTGTACGAGTATCAAGCCCCTTAAAGGCATACTCTTTTTTCGTATTGGCCATTAATACCCCAAATAGTCAGTATCTGCTGAAACTGGATATAGAGCATCCTTAACTGTATCTTTGAAAAGGTCTTCTAAGTCCATTCTTTCTTGATCTGTGAAAGCACTCTCTGCTGTAATCTCAGTCGATGCTATTTTAGCTAGGATTCTTCTCTGAACGTAAGACGTTAGGAAAGGTTCGCAAGCCTCTGGTAGACAGCTGTGAGACGTTCCATTACCGCCACATACAACCCAATCTCCAATAGAAACTCCTGCTAATCCTTTATCAGTATCCGCATCTAAAGTTCCACTAAAAGTGAATCCTAGACCTGCAAATGATGTCAAATCTAACTCATTCGCTACTTGAACACCCTTTGAGTTTACAATCGAGAACTCGTCATATCTATCAGTAAATGACGTATCATCGACAATTGTAGAACCTGAGACAATTACAGCACCTGTTAAAGGGTCGAAAGAATCTACTTGGCCTAAACGATATGAGAGATTAGGAAGTTTATATACATAATTTACTTGAATTTCAGAAACTGCTGATGCACTAGGAGCAGATGTAAGTACAAACTGCCTGTCTAGAAGGTAGTAACCACTTAGCGTATTTCTCTCTCTACTAGCTAATCTAGTCAAAGGAGGTGATACATCTTCGCCATTAATACTCTGAACACTAGTTACTGAGCTGTGAGCATAAATATCAAATGGTAGATCATAGGCATATTGCCCTGAAGCCATAGCATATCTAGCAGGTTTTACGAATATATCTGCAGATGGATTAGAAGTGAATATGATCTTTTGGATCAACTTCTGTCCATCATTGAAGTATCTCATAAGCTCATAAACACCAAGGGAATTGATATCCTTAGTGTCTGTGGACTCTCTTACTTCATTTACAAGAAATTCAAATCTCTTTAAGCTCATATTAAGCCATTCCAGTAGAACCGATACCCGAGCCTAATTGGGCCATAGCCGACTGTAGTTTAGCTCTTTGCTTGTTGATATTGTCAGCTTTAATTTGCTCTCTCTGCCTAGCTCTTTCTTTAGATGCTGAGATGGCCTTCATAACCATACCGCCACCTAGTAGCCAAGGTGTCGCTGCTGAACCGCCTGCTGTTTTTTCTATTTCGTCTTCTGGCATAATAAAATCCTCCGAATTCAGTATATATTATTTATTCAAATACTTCTAGTCCTCTTTAATCTCGTCAAGGACGTAATCAAGTACTTCTATTACCTTAAGTCTCCACTCACCAACTGGGCTTGTGTCATGTAAGGCACTTTTCAATGCTTTTAGTGCTTTTCTCTTGTCTTTTCTAGCTTTCTTAGCTGCTTTCTCGTCTTCTAGCTCTGATGTAATATCCTTGATCTTCACTTTGAAGTTAGAAGGAATGGCATAGAGAGTGGTTTCAACACCCTCTTGGTCAGTCTCAGTCTCTGTGAAGATATACCCAGACTCGTCAGCTCTTAGCTTGTACTTCAACCATTGCGATTTTTTACAAATCTTTTTTAATCGCTTTACCGCTTTTGTTAGAGTCTCCTCTTCTAATTGCATAGTAGCAAGCTTGTCATTGTTTGGTATGATTTTAATTCTTGTAGTCGCGTAAGAATTAAAAGATAAAAGTAAAAAAGTAAATGTCATTATTAGTTTCATATTTTCCTTATTGTAAAATAGTAGTTTCTCTTAGTTTGCAAAGAGTTACCCACGTTTCGTAAAAAGTACCGTCACCACGTATCAGATTTGTATTGCTATGATAAGCCTCTACGGTTGTTGTTAACGCAGTAAAGGGTTTTGTTTCTAGTCGTAAATGAGTTGTATCTGTACCATGATAGGTTGCGCCTATTATATCATTGTACCCACTACCGTTATGTTTAATTTGTACTGACGTATCAGCTTGTGAGTATATTTGACCTTTATATATATACTTTTGCCCTATTACTAAGTTTGTAAATCCTAAATCCGCAATATTTCCTGTCGATGATGAATCGCCGCTTAAGGTTTTAGTTTCACATACCTCAGTTTCAGCCTCGCCTAACAAGTTACGTACAATTTGGGCGGTGTCTGGTATTTCTGTTATGCTCAAGTGAGTAAAACTAGAGCTTACGTGTATAGGTGTTGCCGCCCCTCTACCTTGGTATATCGTAATGGTAGCGGTCTCACCTACTTCTAGTTTTAAAGTTTTACACCCTTTTACAAACTTGTGGATTGTCTGCGTTCCCTCAAGCTGCGGTCTATCTAAAACAAAACCGTTAACTTTAAACTCTACCGTATTAGTAGCAGTCCATAAATTATTATCGAACATAGCTGTAGCACACACCATATAGTTTGAAATTTTATCACTGGTAAAAATACCCGTAGAGCTATTATACTGACCGTTCGTATTATCCTCTAACATATTGTTGTAAATTAAAGTTGCAGCTACTCCATTTGGAATTGATTGTGCTGTAGTTACATTATATTCTAAATGGTAAAGCGTATCAGAGATTCTAGTTTCATTTACTATGCCTGCAATTTCATCTAGCTTGTCAGTCATTAGATTTTCTACTATTGCTTTTGTATCTGGTTGCTCTGTTACGCTTAGATAGTGACCTATAGGAGCATCAACTTGAGTAATTGCATTATCTACCCGAAAGTCTACAATATCCCCTGCATTTAAAGGTAAAGTAACAGAGGCCTGACTTCTATCATTCAGACTCGTCTCATCAGAAATATAATGTTTTCTACTATTATTAACATAAATTGAAATCAAATTGATAGCGCCTGTACTTGCTCTTATACCTACATCAAAAGAATATACCCCATCAGTAGGGATAGTTACTGTAGTTCCATTAAAGGCATTTTTGTTATCCGTTATCTCTTTAAAGTTTACAGGAGTATGAATAGCTAGACCCCCTGCTATAGCTCCTTCTGCTTTAATAAATAACAAATCACTATCTTTTATTTGCTCAAAAGTACCGTGAATTGTTGCGGTCTTTTTTTCTGTTGCTGTCCATCCAACAATAGGAACTTTATATTCTACATAGAAAGTTTCACCATTACCCATGACACTTCCCCAATTAGCCTCTAGAAATGAATCGTTAGTAGTTCCATGTTGAAAAGAAATATATACAAAACTGGCATTACTGTACAGGTTAAGGACGTTGAACACATCATGCCCCCCGACTGTACCTCTAGTTAATTTCCCTGCTACTGTTTTATTGGGAGCTTTAACAACATCTATTAAATATCCAGTAGGCATTTGAAGTGCTGCTACACTTGTCACCGCTGTAGTTATAGCGTTTATTTTTACTGTCATGTATTCGCCATCTCTAGAGAAAACAGCTTTCTGAACATTCATTCCTGCGCCATTAAATAACGGTGTAAAGTCTTGATCTGCCCATTTAATCGGAACTTCCAAAGTAGTAGATTCTGTTACTACTGTACTCGCACTGTCAGGGTAGAAGTGTACTGTAAATTTTGCAATTTCGTTTTCACTTCTGGCTAGTATGTTGTGACCACCAACCGGAACTTTTGCAATGACTCTAATTGTTTCATCACCAACCGCTGAAAATCTAAAATTACCAAAAAGAGAGTTTTGATAACCGGTTTGGTTTGCGAGAACATAAGTGACAGCTTGTGTTGTGTCTTGTCCATTTGTGCTAGAGAGAGCAAAATTTGCTGAGTTAGAACCCGTTTGACTCCCAAAGATACCACTAAAAACAACCTTGTAATAACCATCCGTCCTAGCGTTTGGTATTTTAATAGCAGGTAGTTTCGTGTCTGGCGCTGCTACGTCACCAACAACATTTTGAGCGATACAGTCACTGTCGACTGGAAAGTCTTGAAAGCTAGTAGCTGTTGAATTCCATATACAATTTGTAGAATTATAATTTAACGAACCGACAAAATGTGCCGTTCCAATTTCTTGTATTAAATTTTCTGCATTACCTAAATAACAGTTATCAAATTCAAAACCATTTACATCTGAAGTATCTCCGATAATTTCATAACCATTAGAAGTAGCACCACCAACAAAAGGAAGTTTGTAATATCTCCACTTATTATCAGACTCAACCGTTAATTCACTAACTGTAGCTCCATTAACCCTTGACTTAAATTTTACATCTGTTCTACTAGTTTTAATTTCACAAAAAGCAGACATTTGCCTACCTTCAAAATTACTAACCTTGTCGATAACATAGCTTAATGTAGATGCTGCACTTGATGATAATTGGAACTTATTAACATTGTGAGTTGATGCTTGAACTGTTCTGACACTTTGGCCAGAAAAGCTAATACCAGAACCAACCGTTATTACTCTCTCCGTATCTCCATTAGCTTCAAAACTTGGATTTTCTAATAAATTATCTTTAATCTGAGCGTTTAGTCTTTCTGGTATTCTCCAAGAAGGAGTTATCCCCGAAGTAGATAGTACTTTTTGACTGTTTCCTGTTTGATCTGGAAGTATAGAATCTGCGTATGCTTTAATTGATTGTTGTGTGGCCAGTGATGTTGCACTGTCTGATACTAAGTTATCTTCATCTAAGATACCGTTTACAGCTACTCCATTTTCAAGTGTAATTCCGTCAATAGCTACTTTAAAGTAATTAACTACGCCATTGTTGCTCAATATTTCAAATAGTGATGCGCCGATTGTAGTGGCCGCATCTCTGATTTGAACACCTAATCTGATAGCATCTAGTACTATTTGAGGTTGAGTCGAGTTATCATAAGCAACTTGAAGTGTTGTAGTTGCTGAAGACGATCCCGAACCAATAGTTTCTCCAAACTTCCCCGCTTCAATAAACTTGGCATCTCCTGCTAGTACTGAGGCCGTAAGATCAGAACTTCCTTTCTTGACAATAAGCCACGATCTGAAAGCCGAACCTGCACTTACTAGGAAACTAATATCTGTGATTTCACCTTGTAGGGCTGCTTCAGCTCCTGCCAAAGTAGAATATTCATCAAATCCGTACACTACATCAATAGCACTTACACTTGGCCTGAAGAAGATTCTATGGATTGTAAATTTATTGTTTGATACTGTGGCTAATGTTCCTGAACCATCGTCGAAACTATCAGGGTCTATATCCGTAGAAAGTACCGGTATATGTCCACCTGCCCCATCTGAATACCAATAGTTAAATTGAGCTACTGGAGTTTGAGCCATATGAGCTTTAACACTAGGATTCTTCGGTTGGCTATCTGAATTAGAACCGAACTCGTAAGTACTCCCTGCATTTTTCTGAATTGTTAGATCAGCTCCACCTGCTGAGAAGTTATTTCCTGCTGTGTTTATAACTCCAAGAGCGTCTGATAAGTCTTTAATACTTAAAGCAGCGTTAGCCATTGGCACTTTTGACTCGATAACTCCTACAATAGTAGCGAGGTCTGGATGGCTAAGTGCTCCCAGTATTATCACATCTCTTAGTCTCTCAGGAGTAGGAACTGCGTTTTCCTGTACTAAACTCCCTGCAGAGTCAATATATAGTATGGTTAGTGGGCCACCTGCTAAAGTAGTAATCGGCTCATTTGTAAATGGGCCATATTCAACACGAGTCATAACTGGTGCTGAAGGACTAGATGTATTATCTAAGATATACCCGACACCTGCAGTGATATTCACTGTAGTATTTGGAGCACCTATCGAAACAATACCACCTGATAAATTACCAGTAGATGCTGTATTCTTCATTCCTAGAACTTCAGAACCGCTTAAGGTTTCTTTACCCTTAAACTCTAATCCATTCGCAGGAAGTATAGAGGCCTTTCCTCCAGACCCATAAATAACTGCGGGATTTCCTGCATAGGACTCGCCCATTGCAAAGAAAGCCAACAATATAAAAATCAAAACATTCTTCATTATTGCTCCTATTTAATAAGATTTACTGTTAAATCATCTACTGTTGCGTTCGCACCTAACACTCTCAAGTGTACTCTCAAAACATTGTCTCCGACAAGGTTTACTGGTATTTTACCACCTGCTTGTGTAACCATCCCCAGAGAATTTCCACCATCTGCGTCGAATACCTCAATTGTAGACCCATCTTTGCAGAATACTTCGATTTCTCTCAAAGTAACTCCTGCAGGAATGGCTGTACCTAATCCAAGGTATGTACTTGTATTTAAAGCAGCTGACTGAATAAATACGCTTTCTTCTACTTCTCTATTACTTGAAGCAACTAGAGATTGTAATTCTGTGATTATATTATCTTGCTTGGCCTCCGTTGCAGGAGCAGCAATTAACTTAGCTAAAATCGAAGCCAAAGAGGTATTGCTCGTATCTTGTTTCGCCTCTGTTGCAGGAGCAGCAATTAGTTTAGCTAAAATGGCTGCAGAAGTGGCTTGTGTAGCAAAATCCTTACCATCTAGGTTAGATAGGCTTGTCGTGTGAAGCAAGGCCTCTACAAGCAAATCAGCATCTTTTACTTGAGCTTCATTACTAGCAGTTATTCCTAGTTCATTCGTACCATCTCCGATTCTACTTGAATCTGCCGTAGCACCTACATGCGATAGTTGTACATGCAAGTCACCTGCCGTTACATTGATGGCACCTGCAAGGTTCATTAATTTAACTGGAAGAGGAGCATTATTTGAAGGAGTTACTGTATCTTCTATTACTTGGGTAGTTACAGAATCTTGTACGAATTGTAATGGCCCTGAAGAAGTAACTAACTCTCCGTCTGTTGAGATTGTAAGAGTTACATACCTCATAATTTTGAAAGTGTCAGCAGCTGTTAAAGCTACGTCAAATTTGTGATAAAGGTAGATATTATTAGCATCCACACTCTTTACAGCGACTTCCGTATTCTCGTTTACACCGCCTGTGAACCTGACAACATCATCGACCTTAGCAACGTGTCCTGCTAATTCGATAGAGTTTATAGACCCGTCTGTTGGTGTTTGCTCTAGAGGTGTTAATTCTGCTAGGGCCTTTGGAACCATATCAGAGGCGTGTTTTCCACCTGCGATTGGCTGTATTGTAACATGTTCTTGAGAACCGCTCGTGCGATCCGTCGAATAACCTTTCATTTCAGTCTCCACTCCTTAAAGGGTTTCTTAGTACTATTATGGATTTACTAAATTTCCTAGTGGTTTTGACACCTCTATTGGAATCGTAAGTCCTGTATATGTTTTCTTAATCGTCTTTCCATTCTGCTTATATTCTATAACAAAATCGACTGTAGTGCCATCAGTAGTTGTCTCTACGACCTCTAAACTGAATTCTCCTTCAGCATTTGTGTATCCTATGGCAGATCGGGCTATAAGTGCTGCCTTGTCTGCTCCTGCTACGGCCATAGAATCTGTATAGAAATAATCTTCACCGTTTACTGATACTTTAGCTCCTGCTATTGGAACTCCCGTATTATCTAAAATACACCCATACACGACACATTTAACAGGCTCACACCCATCTACGATACCAAAAATATACTGAACCTCTAGAGATACTAGAATTGGCGTAGTTGTAGCATCGTCAGATATTAGAAATGCTTTAAACTGAACTGCAGCCCCTAGTGAAATAGGTAGGGTAGGTGCGTTCAAGTTCAGTTCAGCTAGAGTATTTGTCTCAGCCTGTACACCGCTAGAAGCCACCCAAGAAGTCTGAACAGGGTCAAACCATAATGGTAGGTCATTCACAACTACATTATATCTAACTTCATCCGCTCCAAGAAGCGTGGAATCCGCCACTACTGAATTTAAGACACTTATGTTTAATTTAGAGTTATTAAGAACTGTACCTAATTGGGCAAAGTCTCCACTTTCTAGGTAATCTATAATAGTTGTCAGGACTAACGAACTAACGTCCAAATCAGGGAAGACTACAGACAAACCTAGTGTACTCTCTGCTGTAATATCATAAAAGGCTAAATTGGACACCATATCAGAGTATGCTGTAGCTTGAGCAAACGAGCTATCAGAAACTACCCATGCTCCGCCATCCCAGTAGTTCCCATTGACTAGAAATCTAGGAGTAGATGTGAAAATAGAGCTGAATACACCTACATCTAGTAAGTCTCTAGCATGGGCTTGAACAGGGAAATCTATTCGACTCTCTGTATATCTAGTGAGAGGTAAGGGTGTTTGAGGGTAGCTACCTAGGTTAGGAACTACCTGATAGAAGTGAAAACTATCAAACTTAGCGTCTGGTATATACACACCCTCCGCACCTACTATAAATCTATCTGTATCGTTAGTTCTTGAAATAGTGGCTGCGCCTGTAGCTATTAGTACACCATCCACAATAATACCTGCTAGATTATTAGACCTGCTGAAGAAACACTCGAAAGTGTAAGTCTGGGCAGGATTCATAACAAAGTTAGTCTTAGAGATGACTACGAAGGCTGATCCGAGGGAGTTATATACTCTAAATACTAGGTCCTCGTCAAAGTACCAAAGTTCTACCCTGTTTGTCCTTCCAAATCCGCCAGTTCTATAGGCTTGGAAAAAATATCTAGTTTCTGCAGGGTTGTGTGAGTTTATACTCACATCTCCGCGTATTGTAAATTCATCTTGTAGGTTGAGCTCGGATACACCCACTGCACCCATAGACCAGTTCTGGCCAGCAGTAGTAGCATTTAGAGAACCTCCGCTTATAGTGGCTCCGTTAGTTAAAGAACCTACCCTGTCTCCAATACTAGAGGTGTCCATGTTTACACCAGATTCAAAAGTATGAGCCTTTATAACATCGGGGAGCATATCGATCTGTTGGATAGCTCCGCCTACGAACTCTACTTCAGCAGGATCATAAGTGAATCCAGTATCAGCATCGAAAGTCTCCGTATAATTTACAGGAGTAGGTTGTCTTTTCAATCTAGCATCTGTTCCAGATACTACGATTTCATCCGCATTGAAAGTAAACTCTGCGGGATTATCGTATGTAAAAGTGGTCTTTATTGTCATTTCTTCCCTTATGTGTATGCGTATGCGTATGCATACGATTATTTAAGGAAAGGGAGGACAGCACTGAGCTTTCCTCCTGCTAATCCCATTGTGACTGCTACTAGCATGAATCTAGTCTTTAAGGTATCTACGGACTTATTAGATGTTTCCACCTTCCCGTAGAGTTCCTTGATGTCTGCTCGTAGTAATCTGACCTCTGATATTAAGAGGTCGATTACTTGCTTGTTGTCTTCCGACATTATTAGTAGTTAAACTTGTGGTCGCAACCTTTGATTAACACACTAAAGTCAGCGTCTGCTGCAGCACCTGCAAGGTCTGTAACTAGGATAGAAACTCTATCGAAAGCAACTGCAGAAACAGTAGCTACTCTAGCTGCCGTGATACACTGAACAAAAGCTTTAGCTTTATTTGAATTTGAGTTATTGAATGGTCTTTTTAGTACGATTGTATAGTCACCTACACCATTATCGATTACTGATTTGATTTGACTTGCATCAAATCCTGAAGCTACTGGAGTACCTGCTGTACCGCTGATCTCGCATTGAACTTCTCTCATTAAAAGTTGAGCAACTTTAACACTTCTTTTTAAGTCTTTAGACATAATAATCTCTCTTTTTACCCTTTGGAGGGAGGCATAATCGCCTAGTATCTATTCTATATGTAAACAGAGGAGAGTGCAAGCACCCTCCCCTTGGAACAACAACGTATCTATTATTCTACTGCAAGTCCTTCAAGAACTCCGTGACCAGTAGGGATAATAAAGTTTTCATAGTACCCACCGTAACGAGCACCATAAGCATCATCATCTTGCAATCTTAAAAAGATTGTACCATCATCATCAAACCAACCAAAGCCCGGTCTGTGGTGACACTCGATTCTGCTATCATTTAAAGCATAGATAGAATCAGGTTGTGCAAATCTATCGATAAAGATACCGATTTTCTTTCCACCTGCACCGATCCATTCTAGACCTTCAAAGCCCATGTGACCCTTAAGGTTTTTGTTAGGCATATTGTAAACTTTTTGATCTTCCATAAGAGCAAGAATGTTTTGGTATTGCTCATATCCAACCATTAGTAAACTTGGTGATTTACCACAAGATTTCTTAACAGCTAACATTAGGCCATTAATACGATCTGCTGTGATACCTGAACCATTTGCGTTTTGTACAATCGCTTTCCAACGTCTTTGTACTTCAATTCCGTATAAAGAACCAGTATTTGCTCTTGAAGCATCTACGATACCTTTGATACCCATTGGCTCAACATTGTATGATTTTTGCATACATAAACCAGAAGTTGCAAGCATTGGCCCAACACCTGTTAAAGCAGCAAGAACTGCTGATGTACCACAAAGAGATACTGATTTAGCGTCAACATCAACATCAACAACCTCTAAAAGGTTAGTTTCAGTTTGACCACCTTCTGCAGCTCCACCAGAGTTATCTGGAAATGCACCCATACCAGTTACAACTTGTAGGAAATCTCTTTCTTCAAAGTTAGCATCTAGGAATGAAGCATCTGAAACAACTACGATATATGGATCAACAGAAGTACCTGTACCACTTACCTGAGTTGAAGCATCACCTCTACCAAGGATAGCAGAACCGTCACCGAAAAGGATTCTTGATCCGTTTCTTAGGTAAGATTCAACTGTCTTTTGTACAGTTTCTTTTGTTGCTTGAACGAAAGCACCCTTATCACCTTTCGATGCATAGATTGCTTCTCTTTCGATTTCACATGTAGCGTAAACACGCTTAGATGTGATAATAGCACCTTCGTACTTACCAGAGTTCGCTTTCGGTAAAACACCTGCACCAACACCACCACTAAAAGATAGAGGAGTCGCTACGAATTTTTGCTTACCAATAAAGTCATATTTCTTCTTGATACGACCTGCAAGTACGTTTTCAGAGTTATACATGTTCTCTGATTTTTTGTAATAATTAACTTTAAATAAATTAGTTTGATCTACTAGATTAAACTGTCCTGTTCCTGATGCCATCTTAATCTCCTTAGTTAGCTATCAAAGTCTTCAAAAGATTCTAAAGCAGCTGTCTTTTTTGACGTACTTTTAACTTTAGATTTCTTTCCACTGCCAATTTTCTTTTCGATTTTCGACACAATTGTCTCAACCTTAAATTGTTCAGCTAAAATTTTCTCGACTTGTTCTTGGGTTAGTTCGGGTGTCTCATGCATGTTAGTTGCTATGTCCACTGCTAAACTACTGGCCTCTTCATCCGTAAGTTGATCCAAGTACTGCTCTATCATTGAATCTGCTGTAGCTAATAGCGGTTTCAGTTGAGCTGCCTGTACGATCGACTCTGGAGCGACATTTTCATATCCTTCAGCCTTCAAGTCTTCTGCTGCGGAAACGTAAGCCTCTTCACTAATGCCATGAGCCTCCCTTAAGGAGTTGACCTTGCTACTGAGTTCCGCTTGGGCTTGTTCAGTTGCTCGGTTGGTCTTCAAGGACTCTTGATTTCTAGTTAGAACTGCGTTTTCCTTCTTCATCCAATGTGATTCACGTTCAACTTCCGTCATCTGTGCATACACATCAAAGTCATTTGCCATATTTTCATATGCCAGTTTATTAAACTGTACGGTATCAGCCCCCATCAGGTCAAGTAAATAATCCATTGCGTCTAGAGGATTACCCTCTCCTGCCATTGCATTCTTTACTAACCCTGCGATATTACCCATGTGTCCACGGAGTCCATCGATTTCGGCTTCATACGTTGCTTTTGTATCTTCGTGGGCTTTTCTCTCGTCACCTAGACTAGAAAACTTCTCGTCATAGGCTACTTTGCCCGCATAATTGTCTTTAAGTTCTTGTAAAGTTGGCTTTTCCCACTTTCCATCGACTTTGGTTCTGATGGTTGCGTCTTCTGGAATGTCGTATTGCTTTCCGCCCGAGAAGGCCTTAATAGCTCGTACTTCTTCTTCAGGCTGTCCAGAATCTTCTCTAGCATCTCCCTCTGGATTGTCGTCTGATTCGGAGTCTTCATCATCTTCCTCGTCTTCTTCATCTCCATCAGAGTCTTCTTCCTCTCCATCTTCCTCGTCTTCTTCTCCATCTTCATCTTCTTCTTCGTCAAGGAGATTGACTTGGGAGTCTTCGGAGATTTCTTCTCTTGAGTGGGATTCGTCTGATACTTCCGTTGTATCTTGTCCTTCTTCCCCTGATTCTTCTTCTTCAAAACTTTCTCCCTCTTCCATGGGGCCAGTAGTGTAATCACCATCGTCAAAAGTGTCGATTGTTTGTTCCATATTATCCTCCGATACGTTTATTGTTGTTCGCTGTTCCTAGCGTTCTCAATATCAATTTTTGCGTTTTCCATTTTTTCAGTTTCTAGAGCAGCTCCTTCTTTCTGAGCAACTTCATCGTCCGTCACAGGAGCTTCAGGAGTTGGCAACTCGAAGAAACTTGGATAGTAGCTTAACAT
>Ga0255047_10000534_pt1 | contig 30965 bp, 46 predicted proteins | sample JV7_2_1_MG_FD_183640 | JGI IMG/M metagenome (GOLD analysis project Ga0255047, IMG submission 183640) | Seawater microbial communities from Jervis Inlet, British Columbia, Canada - JV7_2_1 | ecosystem: Environmental > Aquatic > Marine > Inlet | place: Canada: British Columbia | collected 2016-10-06
GCTGAAATTGAGGAAGACTGGGCTGCAGAAATTGAGGAAGGATTGCCAATTTATAGCGAGGATAGAACGGTTGATACTGCTATTAATCGAACAGTGGAATTAATAATTAAATCAATAAGGGGATAACATGGAAACTAAACAAATAGTAACTTGGGAATCAGTTCTTGATAATGTAATGCCTCAATTTGAGAGGATTGCTAGGCCACATAATCAGGTCGCATGGAAAGAGGAAAACCATTTTGCATTACAGGCACTCACTAAAAACCAAATGCTTGCTAAATGCTCAGTACCATCTATTCAGGCTGCTCTGATCAATGTTGCCGCTGTGGGCCTTACGCTTAACCCTGCAGATGGCTATGCTTACCTAGTACCTGAGTACAATAAAGACTTAAAGTGCCAGGAGTGCGCTCTAAGGATCAGTTTTAAGGGTCTTATAAAGGTAGCTACTGATACAGGGTCGATTAAGTGGGTTAAAGCTGAGATTGTAAAAGAAAATGACACTTTTGATTACAACGGCCCCTGCCAAATGCCAGTCCACAGCATGGACCCATTTAAAGACCGAGGCGCAACTGTTGGTGTGTATTGCATAGCTAAAACTATAGATAACGATGTATTAGTTGATTTAATGGACATAGCAGAATTACAAAAGATTCAATCTTGCGCCAAAACTCAAATGGTCTGGACAGCATGGCCTGATGAAATGTCGAAGAAAGCTATTATCAAGCGAGCGTCTAAGCAGTGGCCTAAAACGGATCAATCATCCACATTGCATAAAGCCGTTGAAGTAATAAACGATACGGAAGGCGGATTTGATCCGTTTGCAGCATTCGAAGCAACAGCCGCCGAACTGCTTAAACTATTACAATTAGATGACCCTGATTTGCTCGGAGTTGGCGAAATATGGGCGGAGCTATCAGACAAAGAACGCGAAACACTATGGACAGCAAAAACAAAGGGCGGTTGGTTCACAACTGCTGAAAAAGTATTAATCAGAGAAGCAACAGCCGTATATCATCAAGCAAATGAGGAATAGTAATGTCACAACTAATTAAGAAAGAAAACATTTCAATAGTAATCGGATCGTACGAAAAGGAAGGCCAGCAAAAGAAGCAATTCAGGACCATAGGCGAGCTTATTACTATGCAAGGGGATGACGGCACCACTTACCAGTTTGGAAAGCTCTGGGGAGCCTCTGGAGTGACAGAAATCAAAGTTTACCCACAGGAGGAAAGGAACCAACAGCAACCACAACAACAATATGCTCAACAACAGCCGCAAATGAACCAACAGCAACCCGTTCCGCGAAACTGGCAGAACCCGAACAACCCACCATTTTAATCAACCATGGCGGTTAATAGCCGCCTATACATAAGATTATTTATATGTCAGAAAGTAGGCAGTAAAACGAATTAGTGTCGTAAAGGAGAAGGTAATGGCTTGTAAATGCCTATCAGAAATGGCTTGTTATGATCCAGAAAGTTTCGGAGTGCACCATCATAGAAACTGTGAAAAGTACGCAACCGAGAAGAACAAGATTCTGTTTTTCTATGACGACAGCGTAGACTGTTGGTTGATGACCGACACGCTAGAGGTTGCCGATTGGGATGCTGATCCGGGCGAAGTGTTTGAAATACAATTTAGATTTGAGTTACTAACCGATCAAGAACTTGACTAAATGCCAGAGGCTAATTAGTCAAAATGTCGTTAGTTATCTATTAAACAATGAGGTGAAATATGAAAGACGGAAAAGCAGAAAAGAAAAATATTAGACATGCAAGTTGGGGATCAGACAAGGCTTATAAATGGAAGTGGCGAGCAGCTCTTCAAGATGCATTATGGGCATTTAAGCAGCGTATGAACAAGCCAACAAACGAAGGTCGGAGCCCCGATTGGGAAGTTTAATCTCTTAAATTTGTCGAACAACCGAGTATTAACAGGAGTCTAAAAGTGACGCCATGAAGAATTTAAAACTGTGCCAACCATAAGTAATGTCGTGTAGACGTTTTGTAAGCAACTGATAAGGGGAATAAATGAAAACTTACATTGTAGAAGGCGGTATCGGAAAGGCAGTGGCGTTCACTGCGCTAATTCCTGAGCTTGCCAAAGACAAAAAGATACAGATTTACACACCATATATTGATGTTTTTGCGTATAACCCGCTGGTACATTTAGTAATGGATTCCAGTTCTATCCAGGTATTTGATCCGCGCTTGATCAAGTCTGAGCGAGTATTCAGGGAGGTTTACAAGGGCAATTTTATTAATGGCAGGACTCATATAATTGAGTCTATGTGCGACGACTATGGCATTGCGTACAGTCCTGATATGCGACCTCAGTTATACACTGACAGATACGCGTCACATCCTGATTACCCATTGCCAACAGGTAAATATTGCATTGTTCAGTTCACTGGAGGACAGGCTGCTGCTGGTGACATTGACGGACAGTATCAGTCTATCGACGCAGGCAGAAATCTGCATTCTGAATGTGCTCAAGAGATAATTGATTCGCTTGCAAAAGAGCTGACTGTTATTGATTTCAGCTTGCCCAATGAACCTGCTTATAAAGGTGCCGAGAAGTTGTTACGACCGTTCGCTTGGTATCATGAAGCGCTGAAGAATGCCAAGTTTCACATTAGCATAGATAGCTGCCTGAATCATTTCTCTGCATCTACTAATACCAAAGGCGTGGTGCTTTGGGGCAGTACTAAGTCTAAGCTTTTTGGCTATGATCACAATGTAAATCTAGATTTTGAGTTGCCGAATTATATTGAGCCTGAAACTGTTTTAGCTGCATTAAAACTCGATCAGCCTAAAGTCAGCAAAAAGAAACAGGAGAAAAAATGATGCAATATTTAGTCTGTGTGAAAAGTAGTGAAGGCTGTGATTATTCAATCGGTTGTGGGATGAGATACAACCTCGTTGAAGCAGAATCAAGAGAAGCGGTTATAGAAAGCGTTGTGTGGCCAGATGGTCGTGAAGAATACTCATCTGTTGAAGGGGAGCTTGCTTTAACTGAGATTCTTATAATCCCAGCATCTGACGTTGTGTCAGTTGATATAGAGGGCATTCTAGCTGATATCAACACAGCGGCTGAAGAACAACAACAACAATCAATCACAGCAAATGAGCTTGCAACGCTACAAATGCTAAAGGATAAATATGAAAACGTCTAACATAGGGCCTTGGGCACAGAATGATCTGACTATCGGGAGCGGAAATCTTGTTGTAGGTCTCTACGCATCAACAGGCAACTATAGTAACTGCGTGATTATAGGGGAAAGCAATGAAAGCAAGAATTAGAGTAGTGCATCACAAAAACAAAACAGCTAGCCATTATCCAGAAATTTTCTTTGGAGAAGAATGGATAAATATTTCTAGGTATAAGCCGCTCATACATTTGCCGCCTGAATGTCATTTTGCAACGGCGCGAGAAGCTAACGAAGCTCTCGATTCATTTTTCTACAAACCCCCTGAAGAAGAAATCCTTGAATATAAGCCCAATCAGATTAGATACGCAGTCTACGGCGTTGGTTGCCATGAGCCTTCTGTTATTGGACAGTCTTCTTCTTACCTGCAAGGAGAAAATAATGGATAACATAGAGAAAATTGCCAGAAAACTGTGCGAGATTAGAGGTCTAGACCCTGATGCCAATATATCCGTTTTAGAACCTGTGGCAAGCTGTAGAGGGTCTACATTAGTTGGAAGCTACGCTGATTTAAACAACGTAGTCATTGGGAACAGCATGATTGATCAATGGCGGGCACTCGTACCCGATATTATGCGCGAATTAGATCGCCAGGAAATTAGCAAGGCTATTAATGAGGTGTTAGGAGAAAACAATGAAAATTAGAGCGTTTATGTCATCAGAGCACAAAATAATGGCTGATTTATATGTTGATGATAAAGCAGGCAACGTAGCGACTATAATTAAGCTCGCTAATGCTGCCGATTTTAAGAGGGGTTAAACGCCGTCGTTCGCAAGATCTGTAAGCACAGAGTAGTACACGACAGCTTTTATAACGCCGGCTGTGAAGCTGCCACCTTGCGGAGTAAACGTAATTTCAGCAGCACCGCCAGCTACAATCTCAGGCACTAAAATAGTATTTACTTTAGTGTCCTGTGCTGCTGCAGTCCCTAATGCTGCTATTGCTGTTGTGGACCCGGTACTAAAATCGGCTTTCCAAGTGTTATCACCGCCGTTCGTAACTGCGGTATCGACATTAAGTGAAACGCCTTCAAGTCGAGCGCCTACTGGTACGGTTATGCTGGTGGTAACAGATGTCCCAGCAAGCGACAAAGTGTGTGTTTCTTCAGCAGTTTTAAAACCAAATCTACCATAGCCTAGGGTTTCCTCAGCACTCGCAAAGCCTAGCTCATGAGGAATTACTAATCGTTTTGTAGCTGGCGTCAAATCACCCCATACTAATGGGTGAGTAACATCGTTTGTATCTATTGCCAAAATACATGAGGTGCTGCCTAGCTGATTAGTTTTACCTAGCTCGTGACCTATTAGAATATTACCAGAGCCAGACGTTTTATTAATGCAATACGCTTTCCCTGTGGGGAATCTGTAGGGGGGAGAGGCATTTTCGGTTATACATAAGCTCGTATTATCAATAACCGAAAGTACTGTAGCAGTTCCGCCATCAGTTATGTTGCAAGCAATCGTACCAACAGCAACCGTACTTAAAAAATCCTGTGTTGAGTCTACGAGTAAACCATCACCACCGCCATCAGTAGTGCCAGAATCAGCGAGATAAACTGCGCTACCTACACAAGCACCCAGTGCGATATTACAATTTCCAACAGTCCAAAAACTACCTACACCCCTACCCATTAGGATATTATCAGCACCCGAGCTCAAATTTATAGCCGCGAAACATCCAATTCCGATGTTATTTTCCGCCGTGCTTGCTCCAGATAAAGCTTGCCTACCTAAACCGATATTATGGCCGCCAGATGTTAGCGAATTTAATGCTATACAACCCGCAGAAATGTTGAAACATCCTGAAACCCCGGCGCCGATCATTGATGACGCGCCCAGCGCTACGTTATAACATCCCGTTGTTATACAGCGTCCACTTTCCATGCCTATGGCGGTGTTCTTGCTGCCCGTCCCGACAATACAGTAAGCCTCGCCGGAGACAAAATTATCCTGATCTAATCCCAGACACGTATTACTACACACCGCTGATATTCTGGCGTGCGTATTGTCTGTAATGTTACAAACCAGATTGCCAATTGTTACGGTTGAAGAAAAGTTTTGCGTACTGTCGATAAGGTGTGCGCTTTGAGTACCGTCCGCCGTTCCCGTATCTAACGTGGTAGTTACGCTGCCTGATTGCTGCAAGGCCTCCTCACCAATTGCAGTATTACAGTCACCATACAAACCTAAAAGGATCGAGTCACGCCCATACGCTGCATTACATTTTCCAATTGTGTTGCATGACATACTGCCCGCGCCAACTGCAGTGTTATTACACCCACACGTGTTATTCACAAGCGCACAATAACCGATAGCCGTTAAACATCGGGCCGTAGTCGCCGCCTCTGCCGATTGATGACCTACCGCGACATTGAACCGGGAGAAAGTGAGACATGTCGAATTCAGCGTCTTTAATGCGCTAGTGCCCATTGCCACATTTTGGCAATTAATCGTGGCTGTACATAATGAATTATCGCCCCAGGCTACGTTGTCCTGGCCTGTCGTCAGTGCTGCGCCTGCATTTACGCCGCCTAACAAATTTCGTGAACCGCTCGTCAAAGCAGCCCCAGCGCTATCCATTATTGCAAGGTTACATGAGCCGGAGATTGTGGCAGGGTTTAAAGTGCTCGAGTCACCTATCCCAATATTTGACGTAACAACGCTTGCGCCCGTTAACGTTCGCGGAATAGTCACGGGAAACCAATCAGCATTACCTGTGGTGTCTGCGTCTGCGTCTGTCGTATTCGTATATAATGCGGGTTTATACTCCTGATTAATAAACGGTATAAACCGAGCGCCTGAACCATTTAACGGATAGCCTGAACTGTCTAACTGAGCTTTAGCAAGTAATCCGCCACCGTCTTTATCAGATGCCATGTTGATAGCAACGTTAGACGTGTTGTAGAATTTCAGGAAATAGCCGCTTGCTGGACCACTTCCCGCCGCTGCTGATTTGTCATACTGCGGTAATGTGCCGCTAATTGGAGACCAGTTTGCCATTATTTGCTACCTTCTGAATCAAGTGTGTTTTTAGCTGTCTCTCTTGCGTTCTGACTAGCAGCTGTAAAGAATGGTATGACTTTATTAAGAGCCGCTCTTTCTGCTGCACTACCTTTAGGCGCATTAGCTAGTTTTAATAATAAATTCCTCATTCCTGCGCTTTCATATGTTCGCGCTATACCTGCTAAAGCCCCTGCTGCGCCAAAAGATATCCCGGCATCAACTTGCGCCCCTGCTATGGCTGCAACAGGTGCCGCTAACTGTTGTCCTGTTGCGGTAGATACAGGTGCCTCTTGCGCACGTCTAGTGGCCTGTAAAACCTTTGTAATGCCATCAAGTTGCTTCTTGTCAGCACCCTTAAAAAATACATTTATTGCTTTTTGTTTAGCTGGCTTTAGTAATGCACTTGTAAACTTGTTTGGATTAGCACCTGCACCAAAAAAACCACTCTCTGTTAATGCATCGCGAATAATTGATAGCTGCGCCGATTTCCTGCCATCGTCACCAACTAAGGAGTTAAGCCTTTTTAGCTCGCTAGGTTTACCAGCTTTTAATATATTGGCAATTACTTCTGGTGTGCCCTCACCTTTCTTTAACAACCTGGATATTTCTGTATTTTTTGCCTTCTTATATCCATCTGCAAATATTCTATTACTTCTTATCCATTTAGCCGCCGCCCCTCGATCATTGGCAGATGCAAAATCTAGCAAGTCACCATCAATAGACTTTTTGACAGCCTGTAGCGGTGCCGATGCCTTAGTTGGTAACACTTCACCCTTAAATGCTGCGCTTATATCATCTATTAGATTCGATCTTAAATCTTTTACTAATCCAAAGTCAGCATTTTGTATAGACTCTTTTAAGCTACTTAGCCTTTCAATTATCTCTGGGCTTGCATCTGATCTAAGTCGATTTTGTTTAGCTATCTGGTCATCAATCGCATTCAATGTCTTTGATACACCAACCTCTCCAAATTCATTTAGTTTTTCTACTGCTTCGTTTCTGATTGTCGCTGCCTTGTTCAACTGCTGAGCCACGCCTCTTTTAAGGCTTTTGAATATGCCAGCTTCAATGGGTGCGTCTAAAGTAAGCCCTAGCTCCTGGGCTAAACCCTCAACTACATCAATCCTAGCTCTTTGCTGCGCTGCTCTTTTGCCGCCCGTCCCCAATACTCCTAGCTTCTCGCCTAGGTGCTGCATCGTCTTACTAAGGAAACCATTTGGAGGCAAAACGTCAGTTGTTAGGATATCGATCCCCTTTTCTTTACCCTGTCTTATCAGCTCCTTAATAGGCTCCCCAACCTTACCCCCTACCGCTCTGGCTAATGGTGATAGTATTTTCTCACCTACCACTTGACCTACAGGAGATAACGCGGCAGATATCCCAACGTCAGCCGCATCAAATTCACCACCTGAAGCAGCCTGAACGGTTTCAATTCCTGTTTGAGTCGCACCAGAAGCTGCAGCAAGCTTACCAAGACCTAGAGCGCCACCAGCAAGCCCGGCCCGACCAGCTGGAAGAAATGCAGCAGTAATACCTAGCCCTTGTAATATGTCGAACTGAGATAGATCAGGCTTGTTAAGCTCTACGACTGCCCCCGTTTTATTATTAACTGCAATTAATCTACCTTGAGGGGTTTGTGAACTTGGAGGCGTCATTGTTACGCCAACATTACGGAAGTTAGCCGTAAGTACTTGAGACAATTCTTGAGGGTTCGTAGCTGTTAACAAAGCAGGCACTATAGCAGCAATCCTAAGCTTATCTTCACCACTTAGCAAACCACCTGAGCCAATCTCAGGTACTTCTTTGAGTCTCTCTGTTAGTCGAGGGTCTTCACTTTCTAAAGCAGCCCGATTGATGCCCGTCATTGTCTCCAAGCCAAGGCCGACAGCAGCTTCGCCAGCCTTTCTCAAAGCGCTTTGTTGAGGCTCTTGTTGGGACTGTCTTTGCCTAGCCTTCGCTAAAGCTATTGCTCTCTGTTGCTCGATACTAAGAGCCATTAGAATAACGCCCTTTCTTCTGGTGTCATGAATTGGAGCAACTCTTGATCTACTTCAGTGCTTTCCGCTTTCTTAACAAGAGTCTCTTTCTTTAGTTGGTTGCGCGAGGCCGCATCACTGAACACAACCCTGACTCTACTTAACTCCTTCCTGGCTGCATTATCACTAATTAAAGGATTTGCTAATATCGTTGCCGACTTCTCTAACGTTTTAGCTTCACTGTCTGTGATGGTTCCCTGTCCTTTCAGCTTTTGCCTTGACTCAAGCGATAGCAGTCCTACAACGCGTTCAACATCAGCTATAGCGTCTATTGATTCTTGCGACTTAAGAAGGTCGGGGGTATTTGCAACTAATTTCCCGTAAGCACTAGTGAATCGGTCACCATTTAATAGACTGTCGATTACTGAGGCGGCATTTAACGCTTCATCTCTGCGAACAGTTTTAGCGTTGATTATGTCTTGACGGCCTTGATTAGTTTTGGCTCTTGTTTCGTCAAGCTTGATCGCATCTAGGGCTAACTTTATTTCACCTAGTGGCGTCTTAACCTCCGCCTCTCCAACACTTTTAACTATAGCGCCCTCAATGAGTGGCTTCTTCTCTAACTCAACATCTAGTTTAGCGCCTGTAGTGCCGCTAGCCTCAGTTATTTTCTTGCCTGTAGACTCTGCGGCAGTTTGGCCAAACGCCCCCGTTTGACTTATTGCGCCGACCGGCTGCCGATCAGAGCCATCAATTGCCGCTAACACAGACCTAACTTCACCAGTATTAGGGTCTCTAGCAGTCGTGCCAAAAAACAAATTACTTTTTGAATCTTTAAATGTAGATTGTGCGCCAAACTGAGTAGCGGAGCCTCTACCAGAGGTCTGCTGAGCATCAAAAGCAGTAATTTCGTCCTGAGTTTGCAGCATGTATTGCTTTGGATCTGTGTGGAACTCTGCTAACTCAGCGTTTATGGCCTCCTGGTCACCATGAAAACCATTTTTGATGCCTTCGATAACGCCACCAATATCTTTCCGGCTCCATGCTAAGACAGCTTGCCTGGCGCCTAATACTTGCCGCTGTTGGAACTCATTAGCCTCTAACTGCTTTCGCTTTTGCTCTGCTAATAGTAGCGCTTCATCACCAGCTGCAAGATCCTGTGTCCCCTGCAGCAGACTCTGGTCAAGTAATTGGTTGCGTATTGGCTGCTCTTGTAATGCTCGACCTATTTTAAGCCCTGTCGGAATGTTTCCAGCAATATCAGGAGATCTGCCCTGTAAAAGAATATTCGCGTCTAATGGCATCTCAGAACTCCGTAATCAACTAAGTAATACCCATCAGTACCTTTAAATACTGATTCTGGATGCGTTTCAATAAGTTCTTGAGCTAACGGCCCTCGCTGTTCCTGATTGCCTGCAATGCGCTTGCCTTCGTCGTTCCATTCCCAGGTATAAACATTAATACCGTTTACCGTTTCAGCGTATCGAATGTTTTCTTTAAGCCTAACGTCTGAGCTAGCAAGCAATAAACCAGCCCCCAAACCAAGTCCCTGACCTAGTAAATCATTTCGTGAATTTTGATCTGCTATCCCGCCAGCAGCTCGAACATTACCTATACCTTGGATAATTTCCTGGCCGCTAGTCGCTTGCTGTGTTGCCGCATTCGCACCAAGTCTGGTTTGATCGAATAGTTGGCCAAATTGTAGTTGGTTTTCTGATATCCTATTCTGGAATTCAGCTTGCTGATTTTGTATATCTTGCTGCTGGAATCCTTGTCCTAGTCGTAAAATGTTTTGTGTTAATAGATCATTAGTCTCACCGCTTCCGCCCCTGCCTAAAGCGCCTTGCTGGTTAATCAATTGTTGATTTTGCTGCTCTGCCAACGCTGTGAACAATGGGTTATTAAGAACTCTGGACGGGTCTCTATTAAATGTCTGAAATCCAGGTTGGAATTGGGCACCGGGCAACTGCTCACCCGCCACCGTACCTATTTCCCGGAACGGTCTTGTAAGCTTTGCACCAAATTTGAGAGCATCTTTACCCGCCTTCGCTTGGATTGCTGCGCCCTCAGTACCAGCGTCCCCAGCAGCTCCACCTAATATACTGTTTGTTAACGAACTAATCCCGCTGCCTATTGGATTAACAAAATCACTTAAAATAAAGCCCATAATTTACTCCTACGTTACAGTAGTTCCAGAACAGTTAACGTTTATATCTGTACCCGCATCCTGAGCAGCCTGCAATGTCATGCCCTCAGTTAAAACTTCACCTTGGACGAGTATGCAATTCCACTCACCTTTTCCTGCAATAGCTTTTTGTGCTACTTCTGTTCCTGTGTCTGCTGTTCCTGACGTTTCAACAATATAAACGGTTACAGTTCTGGTAGTTGTGCCCGTATTACGGAATGACAGTTTTCTAATAACCTGCTTAGTGTTAGCCGCAACTGCTAACATTAACGCCTCTGCAGAGCTAGAAAGCTGGTTATTATGTGTGAAGTTTTGCGGATCTCTAGCCATTTTAAAAACCATCCTCTACTAAAACTAAATCAAAACTTGAATGCGCGTCTACGTCATTTGCTGACGCGATGCCCTGTATTTTAATTATCCCTGGTCCGTTAAATTTTGGCCTCGACTCGAATTTCTCTTCGAAAGAGTTTGTGCCGGTACTTTGTACAGAAGCATCTTGCTGCCTTATATATGCAAGCGTTTGAACGTCTGGGTTAGGGTTAAATCTAATTTGGAAATCGGCGCTAGCAACTGCCCCGGATGCCTTATCAATACCAACCATCCATCGAGTCATATAAGCCACTTGAGTTGAAGGGAAGCCATAAATTGCTTGTTCTGTTTGCCCACCCTCTGGAAGAATCACCGCTGTTATTGTGCTATCTGGCGCTGCTGCCGTTGCTGTGATCGTTCCTTTATTCGATCCTGGCCCTGTGCTTGTTGATTGTGGCGCTGCTACCATACTATTTATCATCACCGCAGCGTTATTCATTGCCACGCCTGCGTTTATGTCGCCAGACACTGTTTCGGTTGTTTCTGCTGTGTCCCAGTCTGGTAGATAATAGACTAGTACGCTAGTAGTTCCTGTCCCACCAGATACATCCGCCGCGCTATCACTTGATATGGTGTGAATTCTTGCTGCTGTTGGGGCTAGCCAGACTGATTGTGTTGTAGCTGCGTTAGCTCTAGACCAGACATCAGTGGCAGAAGTCTGCAACCCCGAAGGCGCCTCGCCGAATTGGTTTACACTCGAATGGCCTGGTATGCTGCCTTTTGCAACTTCAAGAAAAAAATCTTTTACGTCCACTTCGTCACTCTCCGAAAAAGGCCATGTCATAATCTCGTTTTCTAACTCACTGACACGCTCTAAAAGATCATGTAATATTTCGCTTTCGCTAGATTCTTCAATCTCTTGGACTAAACCTGAAATAATAGAAACTTCTGTTTCTAAATCGCTTATTAGCTCATCAACATTCGAAGTCTGGATGCCGGGCTCGTATAGTTCTCCGTTTTGAGTTTCCGAAATTGCATCATCTGAACCGCCTATCCGCTCCCAGGCATCATATTTCTGCCTGAAATCTGTCTCTAGCCAATGCCTGAACTCGCTCGTGGCTACTCCATTTTCGTCAACTACCCGAGCTCCTTCTCTGAGTTGGTCTAAAAAGTTCTCAGGTGGATCAACTTTAATAGTCATTAATCCCCCATAAACTTAAGGCCAATTGATGCGCCGTGAATAGAGTAAAAAACAGGATCGTAACAAATCACCTCGAAGTCGGCTTCGTAAAATGACTCAGTATGATACCAACGCACTTTCAAAAGAGCGTCGCCCGTTCTGCCGATCTCGACTTCAGCCTCGTTAGACTGAGAGTTGCCACCATCAAACGATCCTTTAAAATAGACTCTAGGGTCTGAACCTTGGCCAGTAGCAATACCCGTTCCTCTTTTCATGATCACTTCAAACCACGACATTTCTAACCGTGCGCCTGTTTTGCCAAGCAAACCTCCATGGATAGGAGGTGTTCGTCGTCGTCTTACAATTTTGTCCGTGTCATCTGTATAAGTTGTTAAATCAAGTTCTAGAAGGTCTCCAGAACCTTTCTTTTCTATCAAGTGCTTGTTAAAAGCTTTAAGATACATCGCGCCTATATAGCTGTCCTCGTCGGCTCCTGTGGATAATTGAAACCAATCGTCAACACCTGGACTTAATGCGTGGTTGCGTTCTGAGAACACCCATGTCTGATTATTAGCTGTAAAATTATTAACGTAATATGTACCGCCTTGAACTTCGATTATCCATGACTCACACGTGTCATTTGCAAAGGTCTCGAAAGCATTCGCAGCAAACGCTGACGTTATGTTGATGGCTTGGGTAGAAGAGAACCTATAAAACCAACCGTCATCACCTCGAAAATAAACATAGTTTTGTGATTTAACGACTGAATGAATATCTTTTAACCCGACTGGCATTGTTCCATTTTGTATTTTAGTTAATGGTGGGTTACCTGTTGAAATCTTCCATGTCTCAATTGATCTTGAACCCATCAGATAGCAACGCTCATTAAAAACAAAAACCACCTTTAAATCGTCTGGCGAGCTTTCTGCAGTTGCAAAATTATTGGTTTGAAATGAGTCGGGGTCGCCAAAGTCTGACATGAAAAACTTACCACTACCCACGTCATAGATTGCAAACCCGTTTAAGAAATCTACACTATTTCCTTGACCTAGACTTAAGCCAGTGCTCGTTGTTGGAGATGAAAAAACAGACAACGCGCCTGTGGATGTGTTGTATTGATACCACTTCGATCCAGTCGCAATAATTAAATTAGTACCGTCATCCCGCATTACACAACGTTGTGTACCGTCAATAGTGCCTATCGATGTCTCAACACCCGATGAAGTAACAGAATAAAGTGTTGTATCACTGATTTTGTACACTACAGAATTAAGTTCGTGCGCTCCTCTAGGGTTTATTCCTGTGATAGCAGAGAATGCTTTAGAACCCAACCATGGAACCAGAACTGATTGTGTTGCGCCGGTCTTATGTGTCTCAGGAACAAAGTTCATAGTGACCTGCGCACTATAGGATGAATCCCTATGCTCTGCCGAAGGTCCGACTATGTTGACAGGTACGTTGGTGAATGAGGTTATCATGGTCTATTACGACCTCTATGAATTTGTGGAGCGTTGCCATACCTTGCTTTACGTTCACCTTTATTTGCGCCACGAATAGCACCGAGCATTAACTTATGATACATGTCTGCCTTCTCTTCCTCAGAAAAATGCAGCCATAGCGCCCACAATGAGCCGAATATATAAACTGATGGATAGTTAGTTAATACTGAATTGGTTGTGTTCGAGCTACTTAGTGCAACCTCTTTCGCAAAGTACTGCATTTCAATTGAATAGGCTCGGTCTGGTATTCGTTCAAATTCTAACTGGCTTGTCACTGAAAAGAATATAGGTGCGTCAGTATTTGCGCTTAATATTAATTGATCTGGAGCCCTAAATGTTATATCAACATCATTTGCGAAACCTGGAACTGTTGAAGTTTGAGCGTTTATCTTTAGCCTGCGCATCTCTAAAAAAAGATCTGGCAAAGCTAAGAACCTGGATGAAGTGGATACCGTAGCCGTTGAGCGGGTATCCATCTCTTTAATTCGAAGTTGTGTTACTTCATTGCTGTAAAACTCTTCCTCAGCCATCAGAATAAAATCATCAATAGTCGCGTCGTTAGCATCCTTACGCTTTGACTGACGCCTAAGAAAATCTAATAAATCTGCATAATTTGCAAGAGCCATACATTTTTACTCTTCTACTTTATCAATCTCAAATTCTTGGGATGGCTTTCTGCCTCGTGCTGGAATGTGATCAATCCAGGCTTTGCCGTTCCAGTATTCCATCCAGTTTGTAGAGAACGTATCAATTGCCTTTACAGCAACAACTTCTTTACCGTCCGGGCCTTTCATTAAATCGACTAATTCAAACTCATCACCAGGAGCGCCTTCTATGCCGCATCTTCGGCGCTGACTTGACCCATCAATATTGGGATAAAAACCAAAAAAACCTTCTTGCATACCTTCCTTAACACGCACTTTCATTGTTTACCTCGTTACTGAATGACACCCGTTAAGGTGCCACCCAGTTTATCGATTTTACTGAATTGTAAAGCCATCAACATAAATAGCATCTGCGTCTACCATGTTCATTGGTATCAACACTGCTGTAAATGTGCCTGTTGGAGTGGTTCCGGTTACATCGTAGCGAATGCCTAAGTATCTAGCACTCACTGCAGTTGAGCCAGGAGGGATAGGGATAAAGAACTTAAACCCGGCAACCAACAAATCCGCATTTAATGCGGGTGCGTCAGGTGTGCCTGATTCAAATTTCAATGTTCCTACCTGTTGGCGACCTGTAGATTGAGCGGCATTAGTTGCATACTCAACCTTAAACTCGTAGTCCTCATCACCTGTGGTCTGGTCTGCTGCAACATCTACAGAGAACATAACACACATGGGATTACCACTGCCGATAGAACGATCAACACTAAGGTCAATCACGTTTGTACCAACTGCGTCAGCTGTAATAGCTTGCGCGTCAGATAGTAACAATTGTGCATCTACATACATGATAGTTCTCCTTATGTAATCTGCGTTTCAGCTTCGGTTAATTGATCCAGCATCTTAACGGGTACACCGTTAAACATGGTGGTTTGGATATTCTTGCCAAACTGGTTTAAGCCATTTTCAATAGCAAGAACAGAAACAGACTTATCAAGAGCCATAATCCGAAGCCCTGAAAGAGTTGTTCTGTTTGCGTAGAATATTGGCGTAATGCCAGTCATTGAAGGGAACCTATCAAGTGCACGACTCATCAACTTAATAATCGCTGTTGCGTCTGCAATCTCTTGAGCCCCTGACAATCCAATCAACTCAGACATGTCAATGTTTGCGATTCGCACAGCGTAGCGCCAATCCTTAACGACAAGTCCACCTTTCCACTTATACTGATCCATCCATGCGCGGAAACGGTTGTTGCTCGAATCAAACGCATCACCTAAACCTAAGTCCTGGTGATCCAAGCCAGCTTTTGAGCCTTTAGGGAATACGCCAAATACTGTGCGCGGACCCCAGCCAACAAGCCAGATAGAAGCGTTGTCTGAACCAGTACCACCCGCGTCAAGGATGTTCTGGCCATTGGTTGCTGATGTGCTGTTATAGCGGTTAGCTAGACCAATGAACTCTTCAGGATTAGCGCCAGACCCATAGATTAGGGTTTGTGCCATTTCCTGACCCATGCCCTCAACAAATGAGAATGACTCACTCAAACGAAATGAACTGTCGTCAGCATTAAGAGAAACAATATCCTCATCAATTTCAGATCGTGCTGACAAGATAGCCGCGTTCTCTGTGATTTGTGCTGTGGTTGATTTGCTTTTAGGTGTGCCTTGGTTCAACAGTCGCCAATAGACTGTTGGCAGACCCGTTCGAATTGTGGTTTGCTCGCCCGTAGGCAAGTTACCTTCTTTCCAAAGCATCGTATCTAAGATTTCGTTACTTTGCGAAAGTACCTCTGTGATTACCGCAGTCTTACCGTTCGGATCAAGCCGCTTAGCTTGGTCGTTCAGGGTAAGTACGGTGGCTCCGATAGTAGCCATGATAATTTACCTCTAACCGTAAAATAGTTTATTCAAGTCTGCTTCTGATTGTTCAGCTGCAGGCTTTCCTTTTTCCCCGACAGTTTTGATTTTAGTGACCTTCTTCTTTATTCCAGACTTTTTCTTTTGCAGAGCTTCATACTTGGCAGCCTTATTTAAAGTAACCCACTCTTTGGCGGTTGTTATCTTGTTAAAATAACCATTCTCATAGTCATTATTATCTAGATATTCCGCTATTTCAGTGGTGTCCTTCTTTTGCTGCGGAGTGGGTAAGCCTTTACTTGTAAACCAATCAGGTACTAACTCGGTCAACTTGGTGCCTTCCCTTAGTGCATTAGCTTGATCGGCCTGCTTTTTGGCATCGTCTAGCTTAACTCTTGCACTCTTTATCTCTGCACGCCTTTTCTTAAACTTTCGTTCAAGCTTCAACGCTTCGCCTGGATCGACGTCCGCTAATTCATCCCAGTCGATGGAACTTTCTTCCTCATTTAGCATTATTTCCATTGCTACAACAGACTCTTGCAATGAGCTGTTTAAACTTTGAAACTTACCAAGCTCTACTGTTGCCAGTTTCATTTGGTCCGCTGCTGCCTGAGTTTTCTTTGTAGTTAATGATTGCAACTCCTTGCTGTTTTTAAGGGCAAGCCTCATCTCTTTGAGTTCGTCAGTGCTTATCTCTTCTTCAAGAGTTTCACCTTCTCCATCATCGAGTTCGTCGTCGCTCGTTAACTCTTCGTCTTCACTATCAACGGTTTCGTCTTCTACTTCTTCGGTTGTCTCTTCGAGTTCCGCATCTGTAGTTGACGGGTGGAACAATTTTCCTGGGCCGGTTTCGCTAAGATTTTCCGCCATTACTAATTACCTGTGTAGTTTTGCTTTAGCTTGTTGTGCTAAGCGTGTTAACCATGATTCAGCAGTCTTGCCTTTCAACATGGCATTTTCAAAATTCTGTTCGAACCTTTCTAACTCTTGTAGTTCAAGATAGATTTGTTCTCTTTCATCCGAGTCCTTTGGCTTTGTCTTGCCTATGCGCTCATACCTAGCCGCTCTAGAGACAATAAAATATTCCCTGACTAAAGGGTTAGCCATTGCTTGCCTTCCGTACTCAGCACGCTGTATGTCGTTATTTGCGCGGGTTATGGCATCGCCTTCATCAACTATCTTCATTGTTCTGGACCCCTGTTCGGTATGTCTTTACCTGAATCAGCCTCAATTTTTGCATAGTCTTTTTCTAGCGTTAACAAGTCTTTGGTATTTTCTGATTGCTGCTTGATATCAAACTGCCTTTGTTTCTCAGCTAGCTCTGCACCTTTTAACGCTAGATTGCCTTGAGCAATAGCAACCTCACCCTCTCTCTTAACTAGTTCAGCCTCTGCTAATGGGTTCTTTTGATTAGCTTGCTGTAACGCCTGCATTAACTGTGTGTTCTGCTCTAATAAGAACTGAGCTGACTGTTGAGGTATTGCAGGATCATTAATGAATTCATTTATCTGTGGCTCATCCATTGCCTGCAGTATTCTTTCAATTGTATTAAACCGCTTCTTATCATCAACTAAAGGGCTACCCTCTGCTTTCAATTGGTTCTGAATTTGGAATATACCGCTTAAGTTAGATAGGGTCTCAGCACCATCGCCGGCCCCTTGGCCAACCTTTGCATCTACTCTATGCTCATTCCACCATCTTGTTGGGTTAATTGATAACTGCTTACCACGAACCATGATTTCATCTTTAGATGATTGAAAGTGTGAGACTGTCCAAGCAATGCCTTCAAATAGGTCCAACATTCCTGTTTCAGCTATTACCCTAACAACTAATTCAATCTTTGCCGCTCCAGCATCTCTCATGCCGTCAAATCTTGTCGCGGTTTCGTTGTATATTTTGTCAGCTTCTAGCCCTTGGTTTGCAAGTAGTTCGCCTGTTGATGCTGCTCTCTTTGAATCAATATATTGAGAGATAAGGAGCATTTTGTCGCCAACGAACGGAGTTTCTAACTGCGCAGCATTAGCCCTTACATCTCCATTACCTTCAAATGTAACAACGCCTTGATTCCTTGAAGTAAGCAGAGAATCCATGTCAACGGTATCATTGACAATAATTCTACCAGTGCCCACATCATAAGAGTTATCCATGATCGAGCGCATTGTCTCAGTACCTAATAGCTGAGACTGCATTGTAATTTCTGCCCTAGATCGACCAATTAAACTACCGGGCATCAATATTGCTGAGCTTATCGCATAGGGCACATGATCAAATGGGTCGTTATCAAAGATCAATGTGCCAATCTTAACTACATAGCGGCGCTCTGGTATTCCGTCACCATCGTAATCAATCATTACATAAAGCTTGCTAACTGGTAGTAAGTCATTAGCCGGGTCACTAATTACTGCCTGCGCTGCTGTGCTTCCATCAAGACCCCTAAACCTTAAGGCTCTCATAGCTGCGTCTGTCTGGTTTGCACTGCGAGGCAATTGGTCTAACTTTCCCTTGTCAAAGCCTCGCGCCTGAAGATCACCGCGCCTAGCCATGAATTGATGGCCTACTAAATCAGCAGTATCTTTAGTCTCAGCATTAGAACTGATTAACATCTGCTCAATAGGTATGTTGCTTAATACAACACCTTCTTTGGTGCGAGTAATTTTTATCTTAACATCATAGACTTCATCATCTACGATAGCTTTTTGCTCTACTTTCTTATTGCTTTTGTGTACTTTTGTTTCAATTACTTCAAACTCAAAGCCCTGCTTTTCTGCCTCAATCTCAAGATCGATGAAGATCATCGTCAGCTCATCGCCATCAATGCCTTTGTATTCCTTAACCTCTGTTTTCTTTTCTTCTTTCCAGGGGTAATGAATAGCGCCGATAGACTGAATTTCGTTATTCTTTAGGTAATCATGGAATAATCTAAACGATGATTTTTGATTTCGAATGATGTGGTGAACGTATTTAGTTTTTTCGTTAGCTTCGTCTATGTCTCTTTGGTCTTCAGTGTTCGGCATAAACTTCATTATGTCGCGACCACTAAGAAAGAATCTGACTAAGCTAGGCATATCTGAGCCAACAACATCACTAACTTCTGTTGAAGTAACCTGACTCTGCCCTTCTACCTCGTAACCATTTGGACAAGCCAGATAGTATTCCATCATCTGCCGGTTCAATGGCATGTACGAGTTTGAATGTGTTATTGCATCAGCCTCAGCCATTAGCACTTGAGACTTAAATACATCATCTGTCATTTTTGCCATGAATGGCTCTCATGCAATACATTTATATAATATATTATATCACACTCTCTAACTTTGTGTAGTTTGTACCGTTAAGCCCTTCTTCTAGGCGTAGTTAGTGGCAGTTTCCGCTTCTTATGCTTGGGAAACCATAAGCTCATCATTACAGAGTCAGCCATATTCGGTGAGGGTATTTTAAGTTTCTTCATTTCAGCTTTTGAAAGCAGTTGTATTAACTTATTTGAATTGTTTACTTTCTGTGGGATAGAGCAAATTTCAGACCTAAGCGCTAATAAGTCCTCAATGCCACCAGAATCAAAACTAATCATTTCATTAGGATCTATGTACTCACCTCTTACTACACATTTATATGTGTTATAAATCCTATCTGCTAATAACATATAATATTGAGCACGATTGTTTAGAAACGTGTCAGCGTATGATTTAGGTGTTTCTCTTTCCTCTTCGTTATCTATGGGCATATAGATCTTGTCAGCGTTGTCTTGACCTGAACCAGACATACCCCCGCTGAACCCGTGAAAGCTTGTCATTGTGCCATCAAATGCGGTAGATACCTGCCTTTTTAGACCTGTTCCCATCCCATCCTTATCCCAAACAAAGCAGTCACTATTGCCTTTCTTGGCTAGATTAGCTGCCCAATCACAGCCTACATCAATTTCACCTTTTCTATTCTCACGCACTTGTTCAATGATTGAGCCATGTCTTTGCGCATAACCATGGGCATCACCCCCGTCATCCATTGGATCATAAGCTGCTATTCTTGCTCCATGTGGCTCAAAGGCTTTCTTTAATCGCTCTATCTTGTGAGCATCTACACACGCATCGAACCATTCGCCCTGAATAATTGCATTATCTACTTCATCCAAGTAATCACCCCCCCATTTATGATTGTATTGTGCGGCAGTCATTCTATCGTAATCATCTAGGCGTTCTTGCTCTAAGCCTGATGCGATAAACCATGACTTGGGCATGTCAGTCCAATTCATTTGGACAACCATTACGGTCTCATCTTCGTAATAGCCACACCTTTTCAATTCTGGCTCAGCACGCTCTAGCCACTTCTTTGCTATGGCTCCAGTTCTTGTCCCTCTATTCATAGTAATTATGATCTCAGGCATTTTAATATCTGAGAGTAATAGTAGTTCGTCAAGGTCTTCTATTGATTCAATACTTTGGCCATCTAATAAAGCCTCTGTATCTGTGGCATTAAGCCTGACTGATGCGGTTAATACTCTAAGAGTATTACTTGATATGTCCTCACCCTCTTCAATCCAAAGCCCATCGATACCCGATAGTGTGGATTTTAACGAGGTAATGTTTCTAGCTAGGCCGCGATAGAATGTGCGGCCATTAGTGGGGATGTGAGTGATTGACGTTTTAGTATCTTCAAAGCCTGTAATGCCTAACCGGGCTATTTCATCAAGTATGGTTCTGTGTACTGACTCTTCAATTGAGTTCTGATTCTCTCTAGCACAGCACCACAGTTCTCCTGTTGAGACTTTAGCAGCTACATAATCAGCTATTCCGGTTGATTTAGTTGAGCCTCGACCGCCTACTATTATTTTTATTCTTTTAGGCTTGGTGAATATAGGGTGTAAGTTCTGAACATATTCTATGCGAATATCATTCATAGCTTATTTATCTGCTCCGACTGGAACAAAGGTAAAGTTAGACACTTCTATGGGCTTACCGTTCGGGCCTGATATTTCTTGTTTAGACTCATCTTTAAGACCTAAATCTCTTGCAATAATGTTAGGGTTTAATAGCCCTGCAGCTGCTCCTGAGAACTTTTGATTGTATATTATTTGTTCAGCGTTCTTTGTGACTCGGATAAAATCATCTTTCTCTCTATAGTTTTCCCACGTTGAGTAGTTAATGTCTAAGAACAAACATAATCCTGAAATAGTCATTGCTCGCATTAATGGCTTGCTTTGAGTTTCGTTAAGAGCGCCCTGATATACAATAGCCTCTTCTAGCGGGTTGTCTTCTGTCCACTGGAAATACTGAACGCAGCCATCCCATAGGATATCTGGATTTTCAAATATCGGCTTCCTACCGTGTGAGCTTCTAGCCTCCCAGAATTTATTGCCTTTAGGTGGTGCCATTATTATCTACCTCTTCTTCAGCTGGTGGCGTCCACCCCAAAGAGATTAATGCTTCTTGAACCTGTTTTTCTTGTGTATCAATTATATGCTTGGCTCTGTTTTCTATCTCGCCAAGGGGGGATTTGAAGTCTACTGAAGTGGTTATTACTTTATCTTTTACTGAGGTGTTTACATCAACATTGCTTTCCATTTGAGATTCCTCTAGGGTTTTTCTCGTTTAATGTCCTTGCAAATATCCTCTGCAAGTTCTAATAATTCTCTGGGTATCTTTCTGTAAAAATAATCCCAGTTTTCTTGATCGATGGCTTTATGTAATCCTAAGTCATCTGTATGTGAGTTTATTGCCTGTTCAGGAAACAGTATACCATATTGCTCACGTCCTTTTGTAAAATCTAAAATCATGGGGTTTAGCTTGAGTGCTTCCCGGTAGCATTCCCATTGTAGTGTCCATTGCATGATTAGATTTGGCTTTGTAAAGTCCTTGTGCCGATTCCCCCAGCTTGCCGCCACTCTTTTGGGGTCGCGGTAAGTGGTGAAAACCTTATCATAGTGAGGTATCTGCTTTAATACACTTTTGTTAAAGTGGCTATACGATACTCGATAAGGCTTTTCTAGTCCCTTCTTAAAGTACTTAGTCCCGGAATGCCAGACCGTTGCTAAGTACACATTTTCCTTTTCAGGCATTACTTATCGCCTAACATTTCCCAATTCATGACGATTGTTCCGGTAAATGCCGCCGTTCCTGCCGTGTGACTTGCGTCATCGTCAATTACAAAGTTTAGGAATAGCTCTTTAGCGGTTGCCGTGCCATCCATCCATCTTGCTCCTGACTCTGTAAGGACTGTCGCGATTGACAAAGCGCTAACTACGCCATCTTTATCGGATGCGCCTGCACTTATGGCTGTGCTCGTTACAAAGTCAGCCTCTGTACTCACTAGTGTTGCGCCGGTTGCCGCTGTGACAGATCCTAAAGCAACATCACCATCCCAGTTATCAATGATCGTGCCTGTTACCCCAGCCGTTAATGTTCCACTAACTAGAGCGCCCTTCCAGAACAACATGCCTTCAGGGAAGTTATAGACACTTACGCCGCCATACTGAGCAACACCAGCATCGTCCGTGATTGTGACAGGAACCGCGTTGCATTCAATATATGTCTGCTTAACCGTAGCATTGCCTTTTTCGAAGATTGAGACGCCAGATGTTGAGCTTGATCCCGTTCCAATAACCTCTTCAGTAGTATCCTTGATGTTAGCTGTCGCTGTGCCTGATGCATATACCGTACAATTTGACCTGTAAAGCCGATCACCACCAGATTCATTAATTAGAGTCGTTGGGGCGATAGTTACAGTAGTCGCAACTTGCTGTATTAAATCCCAGGATGCTCCGCCACTGTCTGAGCTTTCAAACCGTACCGTTGCATTATGGGTGCCGGTTAGTGAATATGTGAATGATCGGCCAGCTTTGATTAAAATGGCTACCCCTGCTGCTGCTGAAGCGTGTGCTGTTGTTACTGATGACATGATCTTTACCTTAATCTATTAATGTATCTGTATTTTAGACCTTTCTTACTTGTCTGTCCAAGTTGTTGAACTATCCGTTTGCTTTGTCCATGTTGTTGTTGCGTTTGCTTGGTTGCTCCATGAAGTTGTTGCGTTTGTCTGTGCTGTCCATGGATTAGGTACGCCCTCACCAATCTGTAGTCCAAACGTTAAAAACTCTGGTATGCCTCCAGGTGTGCCTATTCCTAAAGTGATTAATTGATTTATATCAGCGATGGCTGTACACTCCTCGTGTCATTTCCTGGAGATTATTATGGGTACTAAAATTCCTATTGAGATTAGATTTTGGGCTAAAGTCAATAAAACTAAAAATTGCTGGCTTTGGTTTGGCAAAACAACTCCTACAGGGTACGGTCAAATACAAGTCGGTAGTAGAACTGATAATACCAGAAAGCTTGTATATGTTCATCGACTATCCTATGAGATGGAAATAGGCAGCATTCCAAAAGGGCTTACTATTGACCATAAGTGTCGAGTTAGAAACTGTGTTAACCCTGTGCACTTACGGGTTATGACATTAAATGATAACCTAAAATCCAGCCCTGGTTATGTTGGTAATAAAAAGTTGTGTAACTATGGTCATAATTTAGACGGCCTCAACAATGTAGGGCATCGATACTGTAAAACATGTAGGCGCTTAGCTGCCACTAAATCTAGATCAGATAATCCAGAAAAGCATCGTATAGCTATGCGGAGATATAGAGAAAAGAATAAACCCATCAAGTAGCTCGCGTTATGCTAGTCGGAGTGGTCGCGTCATCCAGGGTGAATGTCATAGCGCTTGTACTTCCATCCAGCTTCTTAACCGTAACCGTTGTGGTTGCAGTTGATCGCTCTTGTAAAAATTGCTGAATAGCAAACACCGCTTGGGCAAGCGTTGGCGCTACTCCGTCTGCTGCGTAACTCTCTGTCATTGCTGTTGTCAATATTTCCGCAACTGTTGGAGCTACTCCTGCAGCATCTGGAACAACTACGTTTGGCGCATATAATGCTTGCGCTGTTGCTAGTGTTACCCCATCTGTGCCTGTGATTGTATCAAGATCAGTTTGTGCTGTTGCTAGGCTTGCCGCTGTTGCTGCGTTGTCAGTACCCCTCATTGCTGTTGTGGGTATTGCGTCTAGCAATAAATCTAACCTACCGCCATTAGTCCAGTCCCCTTGTAACTCGTTTGTGTCTATCAGTATAGCGCCTGTATCCACTTTGATCGCTGCAAATCCATTTGTACCGCTACCTATTGCGAAACTATCACCTGTCTGTGCTGTGTGGCCAGTCAATGTTGTGACAGTTGCTACTGTTGTACCTGATAATACATTAGCTGTTGTTGCTGCTGAAACGTTAGACCAGTCCACGCCGACATTATCAGTTGCTTTTGCTGGGGCATAACTCCCTTGCGTAGATGCCAATGTAACGTTTGCAATCGTCGTGCCTGTCAACGCGTTTGCGGTTGTTGCTCCGCTTACATTACTCCAATCAATGCCTACGTTATCAGTTGCTTTTGCTGGCGCGTAACTACCTTGTGTTGATGCTAATGTGACACCTCCTGTTACAGATCCAACAGATCCGCTGACTGACGCCACTACGCTTGCCGCATTAATTGCATTTGTGAGAGTTGTCACGGTTGGTATTACTGCGCTGGTGTGTGTGACACCTGATAAAACTATACCCGTTGCGGCTGTTATGTTGGTGGGGGTTGCCAGAGCTGCGAACGGATTATATGCAACCAGCTCTAATTCGATTAGCGTCGGAGCCATATTTGTTGCGCCTTGGAGATACATCGAGACATAAGGGTTGGCACCGCTGATTATAGTGTCTGATAAATCTAACCTATAAGCCCCCGGCATATTAGTTGCATCTACTGCGACAAAGCCGCCGTCTGAATGCGCACCTCCTACTGTCTGAGTAGCTAGCGATAATTGTGTGGGCGTTGCTGTTGCGCCTTCTCTGTAGTAACACGTTAGCCCAGCTGTGTCGTAGACTAACCCTGTTAACCCCGCGCCGGTTGTTGAACTAGAGTCCAGAATAAACACGTCAATCGTTTGATTTGTTGCGCCCTGTAATATTGTTCTCTTAGCCATTGAACCCGCCTGTCATGCCTGGATGCACAATTAAACCACCACTGCCGCCCGCTGTGCTTGTCTTTTTAAACGCAACAACAGCAACGTCAGCTTCACGCCGTCCTGATGTTGTATTTTCGCTTTGTAGCCTGGCGGCCACTCGGTCACCTGATGAAATTAAAACCTCGATTGCTGTTAACGCTGATGATCTATTTTCTGAAAACATCTCGATCACCCCTAAATCGCCCGCCTTCACAACCTCAGAAGCCGCCGACCCTGTGCCAATATCTAGCACCATTCTCGCGTTGCTGTTTACTGTTTGTGCTGGTTGCTCTGTGACAATAGGGATCAAATAATCAACATCACCCGACGCACTAGCAACCAATTCAACCCATGCGCCCTTAGTTGTCGCTGTGGCTCCGGGGTCTAATGATTGCCCTCTGCTTGTAGACGTGTCGCTTCCGAACGATTCTACCCACGCAACCGTAAAGTCTACTGTCCCAGAATATACGACAATGTGCACATCAACAGTTTCAGCCGTAGTGTCTGACTGGCATCTGGCCGCAAACTGAGTGCCGCTGGCGAAAGCGATAGGCAACGGTATCGATACAAACAGCCCAAGACCAGACGTGGCAGAGTTAGCGCCGACAACAGGGATCTCTTTTGCGAAATATGTGTAACTAGTGCCGCCTGCCTCATCTGCTCCAATGTCTATCAAATACGACACTCCTACAGAGTAATTAGTGATATAACAGACAATGTACGCTGCAGCTCCGCTAGATGTGCCTATTGCTGTCGGGCTGCCCAGAGTGTTTATTGTTGCGTGTGCAGTTATCTGAGTCCCGGATAGATCAGTTCCCATGCCGAGAGTTTCTAGCCATGTCAACGACGCCATTACCCTTTGATCCTGTCAGATTCAGCCTGTGAAATAATTCTTGTTGATACTAGATACGACAACCCTTCCTCTAAATCCTGAGATGTTGTGTCAATTACGTCTAGATTACGAGTATACTCTAGGTATGCCTCAATTTTTGAATCAGTTTTAGATGCTGTGATTATTCTCTCTAGCGTTTTGAGACCTACTTTCCTGTAAAAATTCTCACGGGTTAACTCTGTATACCTGATTAGATCAAACATAAGTGTAACTGCGTTCCAATTCCCTAATGATTCATTTTTAGGCAACTCTTTGACAGAGATCCCATCTCGAATATCATCAATCAACTTACTCCCAGATGTTATGAGTTGACCCGACTTTGCCTCATAATAGTGGTACATCATTTAACCTCAAAATTGCATTGTAGCGAGCACGTGCCCACTGCCGTCATTGGTATTTGTGCTGGTGGGCTTGGTAACTCTGCGATTGTAACAGATACCTCCTCACTAATTGGGCCTTCTATTCCGCCTAAATCCACCGTTGATATCGTAAACGTATGGACACCCACACCCACATCGACAACAGTATAACCCGTCTGATCTGCTGCGATTTCTATCGTGCCTGATCCATAATAAATATTGTAATGATCGATCTCTGTTATCGGTAATGCACTGCCGTCTGTGCGTTCTGTCGGAATATCCCAACCTAGCTCAATATCGGGGATGTCTTCAACACCTGCTGCGTTGCCGGTGCTACATAACGTCAGAATTAACATGACCGCTAAACTAATTTTGATCATCTGCCATTTCCTCGAGTTCTTTTTGTGCCTTTCCCAGTCTGTCTCCGAAAATCCCATCTGCAAACCAGTAAAAACCCGAGACTAGAAACATAGTACCGCCTAAAATGACCCATTCCATTAAAATCGCTTGCCTTTAAAGACTGATCGCGTACCTTGATATGACCTAACACCCCAGTACATAGTGTATCGTTTCCACGTTGACACGCCGCAATCTTTCATAGCCTCTAAGAATATTTTATCACATTCTACCCGTGAATATGTTTTTGTAGCTGTATGCCCAGTTTCTTTGTAAAGTCTGTCATGTACTACAGCTGCTTTTCTGTGCTTGCCCATTACTGGAATTATTGGAGTGAGTAATCTTGGAATGCTTGCGTAATCTGATATAAACCCGACTGGAACTTTTATTAGACTGTCGGCATTTGTTAGATAGATTAGCTCTTTTGTCAGCTCAACCTCTGCTGATCCGTAAGCTTTTGTGTGCAAATCGCTTAAAAATGGCATTTACTCACCTTTTCTGCGTTTGTGTCTGATGTATTTATTGATTGCTAGATACATAGATACCGCTGTTAATCCTAGACCGATTACCGTTATAGAATTGCCGATTGTAAAAGAATATTCAAACGCCCCGCTCAATAAATCCATCATAAATATACTCGGTTTATCGCTTGCACATGCCGGTATGTTTACTTTTACTATTCCCTCTCCCACTAAAATGGCGCTAGTGCCGCCCATCCCTGTTGCGCTGACTGCTACCAAATTATTCATATCTGTCATGTCTCCTGACCAAAAAAAAGCAGATGCCCGTCTGAATATTCAATTATGACGGGCTCTGCTGTTGCCACTGTTGGCAGTAGGGGTAATTTATTAAACATTCGTTTTTAATACCATTCAATTACATCAAAGCAAGGGCAATCTTTACTAACTCCTGGTATGTCTCTATGTCCTACAACCTCAGATCCTGGAAACGTCACAACCAACACATTGACCAGTGTTCTCAATTTCCTTTTCTGCATTATAGTATAATTATCGTTTGGTTTCATGTCCTTGTCCAATCCACCGATTAAGCAAACTCCAATTGAGTTTTTATTGTGACCTCTGGCATGTGCGCCTTGCACGTCAATGCTGCGGCCTTTCTGTAATTCGCCCCCCCGTTTTATGATGTAATGATAGCCAACATCGTTAAACCCACGCTCTTTGTGCCATTCTCTTATTTCCTCCGTTCCTATATCCATTTGCGGCGGAGTCGCTGAGCAGTGTATTATTATTTGATCTATTTTCCGCATCAATTGTCCTCTTTGATGCAAGTATTGCACACAAATATGTCATCGAGCTTATAATAATTATGGGGCTTAGCGCTGAATTGCCGTCCACAGAATTCACATTCTTGTTGGTGTTCTAAATCCTCATCGTCGAAATTTAAATCTGTTCTGTCTTCAATGCTCATGATTCACCTCTTTTAACTGTGCTAGTTTATGTTTATATTTAAGCTCAATTTCTTTTAAATCCTGGCAAGTGTATTTCTTTGGTTCGTGTGGTCCTTCCAGATAGTTTAGTCTATCAATTCCTATTCTGACCAATAATTCGATCCTGTAGTCTGCAATGTTCCCTGATTTGTGGTTATTACATGCAGAGCATTGTTTATGACAATTGTCCTCATTAAATCGTAATTCTGGATGTGCTCCGATTGTCCTGTAATGTCCGGCGTGATATTGACCCTTGTGATGTCTTCCACATGATACGCACGAGTGCTCGCTATCCCTTTCTCTGATATATGCGTTAAATACAGTTTGTGCTTTCTTTGCCCTGTATGATTTGTCATTATCGTAAAATTCTCGCTTCTGCTTTGCATGAGTAGCCTTTTTAGCGGCCTGTGCTTTCCTGTGCGCCTTTTCTTGTTGTTTAGCTTGAATTGCCCTCGCTTCTTTGTACGCGTGCTCTAGTGTGCAATATGCGCCCTTTGGCGTGACTATGTAATCATGCCCGAATTCCCCACAGTGCTTGCACTTGCGTTTATTAGCGATACGCTTAGTCCTTTTCTATACATATAGATTTTCTTATTTCAGAAACTATGGCACTTTTCTAAATAGCGCTAACGACATTTTTACTGCTTGGTTTCGACATCAAAACAAATTTTCATAAATCGGCTAGCGGCGTCGTTACAAACTGCGTGTATTTCATCCATGCAATTGTCATCAACTATGTCGGCTTGATGGATTGCGTCAGAGCACATCATTGCAACATTACAGTGCCATGCGTGGGCGTAGCTTCCAGGCTCGACACCTTCGTCATGCATGGCCTTTTGGATCACCTTAAAGGCTTTTGATACTTCTGATTCTGATATTTCTTTTGGTGCAATGCCAAGCGTTGCATTAAGCTGATCAACAACGGATTGCTCGCGCTCTAACATTTGCCTGTACTCTAAATCTTCCATTTTCTTCTCCAATTTTTTAATAGTTAACTAACGACATTAGTTCTTGTTAGTCGGTATAAACCTTCAAATGAAATATCCCATTGCTAGGTGCTCTTAACCACTTGAACCCAAAACAAACATTAAAGTTATCTAGTATTTGTCTGGGGCTCATACCCTCCGGGTACTTGCCTCTATATTCCATCCAATAATATTTACCTGCAATTGTCACATACCCAAATTCTGTTTCGCTTAGTTCGTCAAAAGCCTCTTGATGTGTTTTTGACCTCGTACAAGGGTTAGCTTTTTTTGAGGTAAGTGCTGGCGCGCATTCTGGCGTTTCGGTCTCAAACTCACACTCAGAGCACCTGTAACACATATCCACGCAATGGCTACAAGGTGGGTTTATGTGACAGCTACAGCAAGTATCATCTTCAATCTCTCCCATAATCCCTTTACACCCATTTCTGTTACAGATATCACCCTCAATTAGTCCGTGATCCATATAGTTACTCCCCGACATTTTTACTAATTAACCCGGCAATCTTCACAGGTGCTCTTGATTTCTTCCCATGACCGAATGTCCGAAGCCGTCTTGCCACAACTCATGGTGCATGTTTTATGTGGGCTTATCTGGTTTTCATCTGCGTACTCGGGCCAACACTTATCACAATAATGCTCATCATGACCTGGTACTTTGCCCCATCCATAGCCGAATACGTCTTCATTAATGCTATCTACATCAAGCTCTTTATGGCACTGATCACACGCTATTTTTATAAATGTACTCATAACTCAAACCTCCGACATTTTTACTTTTTAGCAAGCACATCACTTTTGTTCGCCCTTGCAATTTGTCATCTTTGTATATTTCAAATGTTGCCGAGTCCTCGTCTTTTTCAACGCACTTAGTCCTATAAACTGGCTTTTTAAATACGCTTTTAAACCATTTGAACATAACTCTATCCCCCGACATTTAAATTTTCAGCAGGCTCTTGATGCTTGCGCCAGTTATCTATCTGCTCTTTGCTCATTTCGTTTGGACAATGCTCGAACATTAAATTATCTATTTGCATTTGCAGGTATTCAACCTGCTGTTCAAGCACTTCAATTTGCTTCTGTAACATATTGATTCAACTACAGCCTTTTGATCTAGTATGGTTTACTGCGCACACGGAGGTAAACCAGCCCCGTTTCACCACCGCCGAGCACCCCCAGCGGATCAGGCATTGCGCTTGCCGGTGTTTCACTCTGTAACTGCCCGCATTAATTTAATCAGCACCACACTTTCGTTCATGTGTCGATCAAACACGCCCACCAAATCATCGACCTTGTCAAAGATCATTTGCTGAGTTCTGATAGTGTTTGCGTAAAAAACATCTAATTCTGGTTTATCCCTTCTCGTCGATCTAAAAACCGCTATCGGACTGCTTTTTTCTGCAGCTTTAATTCTAGCCATTGTTTGATCAATTTTTAATATCGGCATAACTCCCCCTTAAAAAAAGCTCACTAACTGGTTATAGGTGTTCTCGTCTGTTGTTCTAAAAATGTGTTTCATCGCTGCGTTAATTAGCGCGTTATAAAATGACTCAAAATCTTCTTGCTCCATTCCCGAATAGCTAATTGATCTCGCTTCTACTCTGACCTCGCCGTTGATGTTGTATAGCTCTGTGTAGTAACCCGCTAGGACTGTTAACTGGTTCCTGAACCTGTTGAATTGAGCGTGTATGTCTAAGTTGCGTAAATCCTGGTCACCAGCCCAATGATCAAAACAGAAGTTGAGAAAAGCAAAAACCTTTTTATGAAACTGATAGTTTCGAGTGTGCTTAATCTCAACTGTGTAGAGTTCGCCGGTCTTGAAGCGGATAGTTTTATCTTGCTCGATATCAGTAACCGGCCTAAATATTCCACCAGCTTCTTTTATCATTTCGATTTTCATATCAACCCCGACCACGACCCCGACCTCGACCACGACCCCGACCACGACCTCGACCTCGACCACGACCTCGACCCCGACCACGACCCCGACCCCGACCCCGACCCCGACCCCGACCCCGCCCCCGGACCCGAACCGCACCCC